>ERZ651776.471-NODE-471-length-57343-cov-6.584465_pt1 | contig 57343 bp, 53 predicted proteins | sample MGYA00514761_ERZ651776 | MGnify/ENA metagenome assembly ERZ651776
AATGAGCAGAAACTCAGCGACGGTCTGCGCAGTGCAACGTTGCGACCTGCGTCAGCTGACGAAGCACAGAAGGCCCTGGGCGCACTTCCTGGCAGCCTGGGCGCCGTGGGCGTCGATGGCATCCGTATCGTTGCCGATCTCGCCCTGCAAGGCCGCACCAACATGACGACGGGCGCCAACATCGACGATAAGCACTACCGCGGTGTCGACCTTGCCCGCGACGTTGCGGTGACCGAGTGGCTCGACCTACGGACGGTCACCGCTGGAGAACCGTGTGTTACCTGTGGCACCGCTCTCGAGATCATTCGTTGTATCGAAGCTGGCCATATTTTCAAGTTGGGACGCAAGTACGCCGCGGCAATGGGCATGAGCGTGCTCGATGAGAACGGCGACAAACGTGTGCCCATCATGGGTAGCTACGGCATCGGCGTTGGCCGGGCAATGGCTGCCATCATCGAAACCCATCACGACGACAACGGCGTGATCTGGCCAGTGGCTGTAGCGCCGTTCGAGGTATCGGTCATCTTGGTGAGCTTGCGCGACGATGACACAGTCGCCGCTGGCGAGGATCTGTACACGCAACTACGCCAGCGCGGTATCGATGTCGTCCTCGACGATCGAGACGCCCGGGCAGGTGTGAAGTTTGCCGACACCGAACTCACCGGTATTCCGTGGCGTATCACCGTTGGCCCAAAGGGTGTCGCTGCCGGCATGGTCGAGCTCACGTCGCGCGCAACCGGTGAGACCGTCGAGGTTGCACTTGCCGACGTCGTCGACCAAGTAGCGGCCACGATCGAAGCGGCTCGTATCCCCGACGGGGCGGACCCGATCTACCGTTAGTCGCATCATGTCGTTTCCCGCATTGACGTCAGACGAGCAAGCAATGCTCGACGGCGACCACGGTGCGGGCACCGCTATGGCCATGCGGCTGGTTGTGCGGCTCGCGCAGGCCATGGACGCATACCGGCTGCTGCCGATTACCGGGGCACACATCGACTCGTGTCTCTATCACGGACAGTCGGGTGTCGACTTCGTCCAACGGCTGGTCGATGGCGGTGCCCAGGTACTCGTGCCGACAACCCTCAATGTCTCCAGCCTGGATTTGCTCCATCCTGAACTGTTCCAAGGCGAGCCCGCAACAGCGACGGCAGCACAGGCGTTGATGGATGGCTACGTAGCCCTCGGTTGTGAGCCAACCTGGACCTGTGCTCCGTATCAAGCCGAAATACGACCAGCTTTTGGCGAACAGATTGCCTGGGCCGAGTCGAACGCCATCGTGTTCGCTAACAGTGTCCTTGGCGCTCGGACCCATCGTTACGGTGACTTCATCGACATCGCAGCGGCGGTGACAGCACGAGTGCCCGATGCCGGACTTCATCACGCCGAGAATCGGACCGCGTCGGTCGTCGTCGACGTGACGGGGCTGTCCCCCGTCTTGCGCAAGCTCGACGCCATGTACCCGTGCCTCGGTTTTGTGATTGGTCGACGCTTCCCGGGCGAGATCCCGGCCATCATGGGTCTGCCGTCCTCAACGTCGGAAGACGACTTGAAGGCACTTGGGGCGGCTGCTGCATCGTCGGGAAACCTTGCCATGTTCCATGCGGTCGGCATCACACCCGAGGCACCCACGCTTGCCGCGGCTTGTGGCGGCGTCGATGTCGTCGATCTCGTCGATGTTGCGGTCGTCACGGCTGCGGATATTCGCGACGCTCGTGATCAGCTTTCCACCCACTCGGACCAGCCACTCGCCACCGTCAGCCTGGGCACGCCCCACTACTCGCTTGCCGAGATCGAACGGCTGCACCAAGAACTCGGCGACAAGACGATTGCCCCGTCGGTCGCGTTCTACGTGTCGACAGCGCGGGCAGTACTGCACGAAGCGATGCTTCGAGGCTGGATAACACCGCTGCGGAACGCAGGGGTGACCTTCGTCACCGACACCTGCACCTACATAACTCCGATCGTGAAGGACACCACCGGGCTCGCGATGACAGACTCGGCGAAGTGGGCGTATTACGCACCGGGCAATATCGGCGTCGACGCCGTATTCGGTGCTCTCACTGAGTGCGTCCAATCTGCAGTTGCTGGTCGAGTCGTTCGTGACGAAGGGCTGTGGGGCGATGGTGTCTGAGGTGGCACACTGTCGGCTACTGGTCGAGGGCCAGGCAACTGGTGTGGCGTGCGTGCTCACCGAGCCGTTGAGCCTGTGGGGCGGATTCGATCCCGAATCCGGTCTGATTACCGACGTCCATCATCCTGAACATGGGCGCTCGATCACCGGCACGATCGTTGTTATGCGTTCGGGTCGTGGTTCCAGCTCAGCATCGAGTGTGCTGGCCGAGGCGCTGCGGCTTGGTTCGGCCCCTGCCGCATTCGTGCTGGCAGAACCGGACGAGATACTGGTTCTCGGCGCCCTGGTCGGCCACGAACTGTATGGCACGACGACCCCGATCGTCGTCGCACCGGCGGAAACACACAGCCAGATCATTGATGGACAACGGATCGGTATACAAGCTGGCGGCGTGATCGTTCTGCGCTGACTGCATGAACCACATCTCAAGCCCGTCCGAGCGAATACAGTCAGATGGTGCGACCTGATCTGTACCGACTCGAAACCCTGAGCCTCCATGCTGGCCAGACAGCCGATCCAACAACCGGGGCTCGAGCCGTCCCGATCTATCAAACGACCTCATACAACTTCGAGTCCGTCGACCAGGCTGCGGCACTGTTCAATCTCGAAGAACCTGGCCACATCTACAGCCGGATCTCGAACCCAACGGTCGCAGTGCTCGAGGAACGACTTGCCGCCTTAGAGAACGGCGCAGCAGCCGTCTGCACAGCGAGTGGTCAAGCAGCGTTGTTCATGGCCATCACCACGTTGATGGACACCGGCGGCCACATCGTTGCCAGCCAGAACATCTATGGCGGCTCGCATAACATGCTGAACGTCACGCTGCCTCGTTTCGGCATCACCACAACCTTTGTGGATCCTCGCAGTCCCGACGCTTTCGCTGCAGCTATTACTGATGACACCCAGCTCATCCTGGCCGAGATCACCGGCAACCCCGGGCTCGAGGTTCTCAATGTGCCTGTAGTCGCCGACGTAGCCCACTCGCACGGCATCCCGCTGATGGTCGATAGCACGTTCACCACGCCCTACCTGATCAACCCGGTCGAACATGGGGCCGACATCATCATGCATTCGGTGACCAAGTTCCTGGGCGGGCACGGCATCGCCATTGGTGGCGCACTGATCGACGGCGGCCGGCTGGACTGGACGACCACCGACCGCTTCCCCACGCTCACCGAACCCTACGTCGGCTATCACGGCCTATCTTTTGCCGACGAGTTCGGCCCAACCGCCTTCGCCGCTCGAGCCCGTGCCGAGGGGCTTCGAGACTTCGGTGCATGCATGAGTCCCACCACTGCGTTTCATCTCCTTCAGGGCGTGGAGACGTTACCGCTGCGTATGCAGCGCCATGTAGAGAACACCCACAAGGTGATCGAAGCGTTGCTGGACAACGATGCCGTTACCTGGGTCAAACATCCCAGCGTGCCCGACCACCCTGACCATGATCTGGCCAAAGAACTCCTGCCGCGGGGCGCAGGGGCCATTCTGAGCTTCGGTATCAAGGGCGGCCGCGAGGCGGGTCGTGCGTTCATCGAGTCGGTGCAGCTGGCATCTCACCTCGCGAACATCGGCGATGCAAAGACGCTTGTAATCCACCCCGGCAGCACGACCCATGGCCAGATGAGTGCCGCTGACCTAGATCAGGCAGGGATCGGTGAGGAACTCGTTCGTCTGTCGGTCGGACTCGAACATGTTGATGACATCATCGAGGACCTCTCACAGGCACTCCGTCGTTCACAGAAGGCACGCTGATGACCATTCTCACGCTACGCGAAGATGTAACCGTTTCGGTCGCCACTGGTGGTCGTCCGATCGACGGTGGGGCCGGTGACCCGGTCGTGCTCTTGCTGCACGGTGCTGGCATGGACCGCACCGCATGGTCATTGCAGACCCGATGGTTGGCCCATCACGGGTGCCCCACGATCGCGATTGATCTGCCGGGACACGGTGCTTCGACGGAACCAGAACGCTCATCGATCACCGACTACGCCGAATGGGCTGCAAACGTCATCACGGTGCTCGATCGTCCTGTGCATCTCGTCGGCCACTCCATGGGGTCATTCATCGCGCTGGAGTGCTCTCGACTGGTTGAACTTGCATCGCTGACCCTCATTGGCACGGCAGCCGCCATGCCGGTGCATCCTGCATTACTCGACGCGGCCGCGGCGAACGATCCGCTGGCGGGACAGCTCATGAGCGGTTGGGCTTTCGCGCCGGCAACTCGTACCGGTCCCCATCCTGCGCCTGGTACATCCATGGTCGGCACCACCCAGGCAATGATCGCTCAGAGCCGTCCCGGTGTGTTGTCCAATGACCTGGCAATGTGTGCCGCCTATGCAGACGCAGTCGAAACGGCTTCCATGGTTACGCTGCCGGTTTCGTTCCTACTGGGCGCAGCCGACAAGATGACACCCGTGCGAGCGGCGCAGCCCCTGGTCGACGCGATCGCGCATGCTCACGTCCAGATCGTCCCTGGTGTTGGTCATATGGTGCAGGTTGAGGCACCTGCGGTGACACGTACCGCGATAGCTCGTTCCGTTGGTGTGCATGTCTGAAAGCACCGATCAAGGTGCCTTTGATGATGCAGCCACCCCTTCGCCCGCCAAACCCGATGCCAAACCACGCCGGCGAGTAGGCTTGCCGCGGCCAACTGCGAAACGTTGGGGTATGAACCCCGAAGACCGCATGCGTGTCATGGAGGCTTGCCTCGTCATACCGGGCGCAGGTTGGGCCATCCACTTCAGCTTGATGATGGCCATGTCGGTCATCGTGGCCATTATGGGTTTGTCCGCCAACTCTCCCGCACTAGTCATTGGTGCCATGTTGATCGCTCCGCTCATGACACCGGTACTCGGCATCGCTGCATCGATTGCGATGGCGCTCGGCGACGCTACGGCGCGTGCCGCTGGCACTGTCGTCGCCGCCACCGCTGGCGCTATTGCGGTCAGCTACCTCATCGCAGGCTGGCTACCTGGTGACCTGCTTACGAACGAGGTTCTCGCCCGAACCGCACCTGATGCCCGAGATCTCGTCGTCGCACTCGCCGCTGGCTTGGCAGGTTCGTACGCCACTGCTCGGCCCGATGTGTCGAGTTCATTGCCCGGTGTTGCCATCGCTGTTGCCCTGGTTCCACCGCTTGCCGTAGTGGGCATGACCATGCGCGCTGGCGAAGGCGACCTCGCTCTGGGTGCGCTGCTGCTTTACGCCACGAACCTCGCTGCGATCGTGACTGTCAGCACCATCGTTTTCATCGCCGCCGGGTTTGTTCCTGGTCGTCGTTTGCTCAGCATGGCACCGCGCGTCATTGCCGGTGGTCTGGCAGCACTGGTGGTGGTGGCGATCTTGGGTGTGCTCCTGGGCACCCGTAGCTACGACAGTGCCCAGCGCTCAACTCAAGTCACTGATATCCGTGCGGCTACAGAGACGTGGCTCGAAGGCACATTCAACGAGTCTTTGGTGTCTGTCGATGGCACCACCGTGCGTGTCACCGTGACTGGTCCGGGCCAGATACCTCCTTCCTCCGATCTCAGGGCGGAGATCGCAGGAATCTTGGGACAGGAGCCGGACTTGCAGGTCACATGGATTCAGGGCGAAACAACTGACTCGATTATTGCCAAGGAGGAACGCTCAGCCGAGGAACAGGTTCGGGCCGACAAGATCGAGTTGGTCGTGGACCAATGGCTCATCAGTAATGGCGACGATCCATCGGTTTTCGACATGTCCCCCCTCGACATCGGCGCCGAGTCGGTGATCGTTGCGATCTCGTCCACGATTCAGCCCCCTGAGCAACTCGACCTTGAAAGCAGGTTGTTGCAGGAACTCGGGGAACCTGTTCAGGTCAGTCTGAGTTGGGAAAACCTCTCTGCAGGCGAGGCCCAACGGGTAATCGACGAAGCCGTCGGAGCGGCCCGATCCATCGTGCAAGACTTTGCTGTTGAACGGGGCCTGTCGGTTGATGGCGTCGCGTACGACGGCCGTACCCTCATCGCTGACCTCCGGGGGGCCATTCCGCCCGACGGTGCTGACCTCGAGGTTGCGCTCCGGGAGACGCTGGGTCCCGACGCATTCATCAATGTGTACTTCATCGAGCGGGTTCCGGTGATTCCTGCTCCGACACCGACTCCAACGCCTACTCCAACGCCTACTCCCACTCCGACGCCGACTCCTGAGCCCACCCCCACCCCGACCCCTGATCCAGACGCAACGCCTGATCCAGACGCAACGCCTGGTCCGACGGCAACGGCTGAGCCATAGGCCCCGGCTGTTGACGTAGTTTGAGTACCTGTCGACCGGGAACCGTGCGCCTGTTTGGCATGCTTACTCGGAGCAAACGTCGTCCAACTCCTCAAAGACGCGCAAGAACACCCCAGAACGGACCTTTGGGGTGAAGTACGTGGATTTGGCGGGCATGATCACGTCGCCCTCAGCGACCGCCATCATGTCTTCGATGGCCACTGGTGGCACGAAGATCGGAATCTGGTCGTGTGCAATAGCCTCAGCCTCGATGATGGCAAACGGTTCAATATCTGGGGTATACGCAGTCTGGTAGGAACCAAAACGACCGACAATGCTCTCGAGGACCTCGCGTTCGAGCACCACCGGGTCCAATGAACCCAGCAAAATCGATGCCCCACCTTCGACGGGACGTTCATCGAAATGAACGAGGTGGCGTTCGCCGCCCAGCACTATGGCCACCTGACCAGGAGCGACGGTTGCCACGTCGGATACTGTTTCGACGCGGAATCGACGTTGGATAGCGAGCAGAATGTCGGCCTGATCCACATCGTCGTCCAACGTGAGTAGTCGATGGAAGCCAACCAGATGCAGAGACTGCTCAGGAAAGACCGTGGTCAGCACCGGTAGCGACACGCCTTGCGAATCGAGTCGCTGATTGGCTGCCGAACGATGGTGACCGTCAATGATGAAGAGTGGCTCGCCCCGTAGCCGATCCATGATGCGGTGTTCGGCCTCGACGTCGTTAATTCGCCACACCGTTTGCTGCAATCCGTCGTCTCCGGTTATGTCCAGGACCGGTTCGGTGTGGGTGACAGAATGGAGTTCGCGTTCCAGGCTGCCGTCGTCGCGCACCGCGCACGCAATGGGGCTCGACGCAGCTTTGACGGTTAGAAAGTGCTCCGCCAACAGGTCGGCGCGTTCAGCCCGGGTCGACTCATGTGGTTTTGCCACGGACCGGTAGTAGTCACTTGGCACTTCGCATACGAGCCCGCACTGCGCATGTGCGCCATCGACGAGGCGATACACGTAGAACGCTGGCGCGCCGTGTGAAACGAAGAGCTCGCGTTCGAGCAAGCGCTCAAGAGCAGCCCGACCGCGAGCGACAAGGGTGGCGTTGTCGATTGTTGCGGCGTCGGGTTCGTCCTCGGCTGACCTGGTGACGTGAAGATAGGACAATGGGTGATCGGCCCGGAATCGTTGACGCTGGGTAACGCTGAGAGCGTCATAGGCAGGTGACACCACGTCATGGGCGCTGTCCTGGCGAACGACCTGGCCGCGAAAGGGTTGAAGACCGGTCATCGGGGAACCTGCACGTGACTACCTCGCTGTATTGGCGCCATTGTGCAGAGTCGAACACGAACAGCATTCCCGTCTCGGGGTACGTCAGTATGCCGTGACGAAGCCTGTCGGCGTTGGGTGGGCCGTGATTGGGTTGCGTCGAGACGGGCATCGAGCTCCGCACGCCGCGGAGCGACGGACCGACTCCAGGGCGACAGCGAAAGCAGTTAGTTCACGAGAAGAGTTTCATCAGCGTCGAGAGGCCACCAGATGAGTTCTAGGGCGACCCAAAGCAGCCGTGACCTGGCGTAGAAGAACAGCGGTAGCAGCACGGAGACTGCCAGAGCGGGCAACAGAATCCGAGTGACCGAGGCCTCTCCCCCGGTTGCGATGAATCCAACAATGATGACCGAGAGCAGCACAACGAAAGCAAAGATCGTGTTCAACCCGATCCCGCCGATGAACGAACCGACCTGGCGCTCCAAGTCGAGGTCGCAGGTAGGACACCGGTCATATACCTGAACTGGATGACGGCTGATTTCCTTCGAACCACACACTGGGCACCGCCTTCGCAACGCTCGAAGAATGGAGGGAACTCGTCCGGGTTGAGTCGCTCCGATGGTCACGTGTTCGACGGTACTCGACCCAACCTCGAACAAGTGTTCTATACTTTGATGCGTGGTTCTGACCGACGTCGACGCACCTGTGTGCACCAATCTGCAGGCGGCCTTGCAGTCATCATTGTTTGGATCGGCGGAGTTGCGTTGTGGGCCAATAGGTCCTCCGACGGACCCACTCGACAGCTCTTCATCAATCACGTTTACACCCGGATGGCTCGACGGCAGCGACGTGGTCTTCGATCGTCTACGCGACGACTTGCCATGGAGGGCAATGGAGCGTCCCATGTACGACCGCATCGTGCCGGTGCCTCGTTTGATATGCACCGTCGACATTGGTTCGCTCGGCGACACGCACCCCCTCCGGACAATCACCCACGCGCTCGAAAAAGGCCTCCAAGCCCGTTTTTCGTCGGTCGGGGTGAATTATTATCGGACCGGCCAAGACTCGGTCGCGTGGCATCGAGACGGCAGCTACAAGACCCAACGGCCATCGACGGTAGCCCTGGTGTCGTTGGGTAGCCCTCGCACCTTGGCAGTGCGCGCCCATGCGCAGTACTGCTCAAAAACCGCAGAAACAACAGGGATAACACCAGTAACAAGACGTCGTTGGCGATTGGGGCACGGCGACCTGCTGGTCATGCAAGGACGTTGCCAGCGTGACTGGGAACATTGTGTGCCGAAAGAGCGAGCCGTCGGCCCACGGATCAGCCTCGCGTTTCGTAGCTAAGAACGTGCCGAGGGTCCACGTACCGAGTCTGCAGGGGTGCCACCATTGAGGGCTAGTCACAAATTAGAGTGACGATCGCGGGCGGTATCCGGAGGTCTGCAGTGAGAAAATTCAGAATTACGTTCTTCTTGTTAATAGTCGCGTTGGCATTAAGTGGATGCGGGATATTGGGAGGCAGCGACGGCACCGATGTGGCCGTCGCTGAAGATGTGGCGGCACAACCAACGGTCAACAATGTCCAGTCGGTGCCTGCCCAAACTCCCGCAGATGGGACACTCCCAACGGCAGTGACCCTGCCCACAGCAGCACCCACGCCTGAACCAACCGTGGATCGCAGCCAACCAACCACCTACATCGTGCAGAGCGGTGATGTCTTGGGACTCATCGCTGAACGCTTCGATGCTGACATTGCGGAATTGCGCCGGGTGAACGGTCTCGATGGCAACCTCATCCGAGTTGGCCAAGAACTCACCATCCCCGCCCTCGATGGGTCGACCGAGCCGTCCGACGACGATGCAGCCACTGCAGCAACGTCAGTGCCTTCACCGACGACTGCGCCATCGGGCCCAGTTACGTGCAGCTCTTCCGCAACCGGTCACTGCGTCCAGCCGGGCGAAAGCCTGCTCGGTATCGCGCTGAAATACGACGTAACCGTTGAGGCGCTGCGAGCAGCGAACCCAGGCGTATCAGGAGATCTCATCAAATCAGGAGAGGTCCTGAATCTTCCAAGTGGCGGCGCTAGCCCGACACCTGATGGCACCGCTGTTCCAACGGTCACTGTTGGCCCACTGAGCGATGCTGACTGCAACGCTGCGAACCCGCAGTTCCCGTACTTCCACGCAGCCGACGGTCTGTGTTACGCCAACCCAATCAGTGCAACCGTCGTACCGACCGCAGTCGGAACTGGCGCCAACGACACGTGTCAGCCTGGTTTTTTCCTGTGGGAGGACGGCCTGTGTTACCCAATTCCTGGCGTGACCGTAACGCCGACTGCGGGACCATCACCAGAATCGACACAGGTATATGCTTATTATGGCACGCCGCCTTGCCGCACCGGCTACGTGGTGCTGACCACCGGCCTATGCTGGCCCGACACCGAAACTACGCCCGAGGTGCTGCCGAGACCTTAGGAAACGGGCGTGCCTGGTCGCTTGTGACGACCCCACTATGTCATAAGCGGGAGCAGTTGTTTCGCAGCGTTGGAAGGCGACGCAAAGGAGTACTCCGTCGAATTTGGCGTGCACACATGTCCCCAGGGCCAGGGTTCGTCGCTAACAGAGGGTAGATAATTACAGAGGGTCGAGCCATGGGGCTCGGCCCTCTGACGTTTTGCGTGGCTGGGAGAGATGGCCCCTTTGAGTCACGTGTCGTGGTGGCGGCTGTGCTTGTATAGGGCCGTGTCCGCACGGCTAGCCTCCGCCACGAACCTCATTCGCGTTCCTCGCCGTCAGAGGGCGCCACTGGCCGCAGTGGTGCGCCGCGTTGGTCTTGCAGTCCTGCTGGTGTTCTTCGTAGCCATGGTCGCTTGGATGAATGGCGACGGGTACGTCGATTCCGCCACCGGCGACCAGGTCAGTTTTATGGACGCGCTTTATTACGCGTCGGTGACCGTCACCACCACGGGGTACGGCGACATCACCGCTGTCACCAGTTCGGCCCGCCTGGCCACGATCCTGCTCATTACACCCGCTCGTATCGTGTTCCTGATCCTTGTGGTCGGGACGACAGTCGAGGTACTGACCGATCAATCTCGCGAGTTTCTCGCATCACGTCGTTGGAGGCGCAAAGTGCACGATCACATACTCATTTGCGGCTACGGGGCTACCGGCCAGGCCGCTGCTGCTGAGCTACTCAAGCGGGGCGAACAAGCTCGCGGTGTGGTCATTGTCGACAGCGATCGAGTCGCGATCGAGGCGGCAGAACGAGCTGGTTTCGTGACGGTCACTGGCGACGCCACCCGAAAGGCCGTCCTGCAAGACGCCTGTGTTGACCGTGCCCGTTCGGTCATAGTGGCACCGAACCGTGACGACACCGCAGTACTGATCACGCTTACCGTCCGAGAGCTCAACCCAACTGCCAATATTGTTGCGGGCGGACGCGAACAGGAGAACCTTCATCTGCTTCGACAGGGCGGCGCCAATGAAGTCATCGACGCTACCGCAGCTGTTGGACGCCTGATCGGCCTGGCGACCACTACACCGGGCGCCGTCCAAGTGGTCAATGACCTGCTCGACTCAGGCACAGGCCTAGACCTACTCGAAGTCGCTCCGGTAGCTGGAGCGGGTGGTCTGCAAGCTCCCGACGGGACAACCATCGTGGCTGTTATCCGCGATGGCAAACGTGTGATCGCCTGCGACGTGGCTACTACCGAGCTTCGGGCCGACGATTGGCTCATCGTCCTTAGCGAACCGCGGTAGCACGGTGCGAGCTCCTAATCACTTGCAAAGAAGCCGTTGAGATCCGCGAGCTAGCACAACCTGAACCCGTGACGGCCGAAGATGAGCGATGCTGGCGCGACCACAGAGACGATCGCTGCAAACACCGCAAAACTAAGTACCGCCACGAAGATCGGCGCAAGACCTAACGCTGCTTGCCCACTGCGACGTGCCATACCCACAACGAGACCGCCCACCATGCCGACGGCAAGTCCACCCATGTGGCCTCCGAGGGACACAAACGGCAGGAAGCTGAGCGCGACGTTGATAAGAATCAGAGGGCCAACGCCGGTTTTTAAGACGTTGCGGCCGTTGAGCATCTGGAGTACAGCGGTCGCTCCCATCAGTGCAAACACGGCACCGCTTGCCCCGCCCACCTGGCTTTCAGGCTCGATGAGAAGAGCTCCTAGTGATCCGCCGAGCACACCAGAGAAGAACAGAGCTGCAAAGGTGAGCGCACCGAACACCCCTTCGATCAGTCGGCCGAGCTGCCACAACACCAACATGTTCATGCCGAGATGGGCAATGCTGAAGTGGATAAAGCCGGAGGTGAAGACGCGGTACCACTCTCCCTCGAACGCCAAACTCGGGCGGTACAGGGTGAGGTCGCCTAGTCCCGAGGTCAGGACGCCGCCCACTCGCTGGTCACCGGTCCCCAAGACCCACGAGCCATCGACTCCGGTGTCATAGAAGAAGATCGAGGCACACACGGCGATGATCAGCGTGGTCACTACGGGAAGATGTGCTCTTTTCGCTGCAATCGCTGGCTTGGAAGCGTCCCTCTGCTGTGTGGCTGGCCTCGGCGGCGGTAGATGCGCTGGCCCTGATTGCAAGCGCACACAGAGAGGGCACAGTGGGCCGGTAGCGCTCCGATGGGTGCATTGCGGGCAGATCCCTTGACCACACGAGCTGCAACGCAGTGTCCCAACCCGATCGGCGTGGACAACACACACCCGGTCGGTTGAAGGAAGAGTCACCGCGAGAGAGTAGCGACTAGGCCTCGCTAACAGTCTGCAGGGTCCCGAACGCCTACATTTGATCGAATCAGTGGTGATCGTTCCAATTTCAGGCCGAGTGCAATAACGTACACCGGTCCGCATGACACCGAGGGGAGAGATAGGTGACTGACTATTTCGCTGGTTTTGACATCGGTGGCACAAAGACACTCGCTCTCGTCGTGTCCGACCACGGTGAGATCGTGCACGAACGTCGAGAGCTACGGCCACACGGCCCCGAAGAGACGGTCGACCAATTGTGTTCGCTCGTCTCTGAGGTGCAGGCCGACGCCGGCGTTGCTGTGTCAGCGGTCGGTATCGGTATTGCCGGAGCTATCAGTCGTTCCGGTTCCGTCCAGTTTTCGCCAAATATCCCTGAACTTGTCGATTTTCCACTCCGCGATCTGCTGGCCGGTTGTGTCGACCTTCCCACGATCGTCGACAACGACGCTACGGCTGCCGCCTGGGCGGAACACCAGCTTGGCGCTGGTCGGGGCGTCGACGACCTGCTCTATGTAGCGCTTGGAACAGGGATCGGTACCGGGTTCGTACTTGATGGCCGTATCTATCGAGGTGCCCATGGTTTTGCTGGCGAATCGGGTCATATCGTGATCGATCGCCATGGTGGGACCCACATCAGTGGTGTCAGAGGCCCGTGGGAAATGTATGCATCTGGCAGTGGCCTTGGCGCACTTGCTCGTGAATGGGCGGTAGCCGGTCGCCTGCCCGCGGTGATGGCGGCCGCAGGGTCCGCCGACGCAATCCGGGGCGAACACGTAAGCGGTGCGCTTGCGAACGATGACCCCGACGCACATGCCCTGCTTGATGTCTTCGCATCCGATGTCGCCGTTGGCATGACCAACCTCATGTACGTCCTTGATCCGGCACGTATCGTGCTTGGCGGCGGGCTCGTCGATATCGGCGAACCACTCCGGGCTCGGGTACAGCACTGGGTTGACAAGACCACACTCGGTGGTGCGTTTCGTCCCCATGTGCCGGTTGTACTTGCAGAGATGGGTTCACGATCTGCTGCTCTGGGCGCTGCAATGTTGGCTAGGGCACTGGTCTCCTAAGAGAACGACGCCACTCCGACCGGTGTTCACGCACGATGAGACGGGTGAGCCAGCCACGAGCACTCGTGCCCGTTGGTCATGTGTTCGATGTGACGACAGTGCCGGGGCAGGACTTTCGCCCCTAACTTCGTCAACCTGACGTACGTAGTGTTCTCAACCAGAACAGGTTCAAGGAGTCGATGGCTCGTGATGCTCTGTACTCAGCTCACAAGGACTGGCACTGGAAATGCGACGCTTCAAGAAGATCCTGTTCTGCCCCTTGGGCCACAAGGACAACGCCGCTGCACTACGTCGAGTCGCAGCGCTTGCGGATCACAATCAGGCGAACCTCGCCATGTTTGGGGCTGTCGCCGCGCCAACTCGCCTCCAGCGGCTCCTTCACAACGCAGAATTTGAACAGAACCTGATCGAAGCAGAAGGGGCCGCGCTCCACAAACGACTCACCCGCTACCGCACGACAACAGACCAAAGTGATGTTGAGACAATCGTTGTGGTTGGCGACCCGGCCCAAAGCATTGTCGAACAGGTGCTTCTCTCCCACCACGATCTCGTGGTTGTCACCACCGATCAGAACGACGACCATCCTGGGGCGTTGAAACGACTGCTGCGTAGGTGCCCATGCCCGGTATGGGTCCTTCGACCGACCCGAGCCCGCACCCAACGGATTCTGGCAGCTGTCAACCCCGACCCGACCGAGCTTGATCTGAACACCACGGTGCTCGAGCTGGCAGCTTCGCTGGCCGAAGTCGATGCATGCGAACTCCATGTCGTGCACGCCTGGGAGTTGTACGGCGAGACGACAATGCGTCATTCCGCCTTTCTACGCATACCACCCGAGGAAGTCGATGAGTTACGTGAAAAGGAAGGCCAACATCGTGAAGCCGCGCTCAATGAGTTGCTGCAATCCACCACAATTGATCACCCTCGCTGGAAGATCCATCTCCTTCAGGGGAGTCCTGGTGTCGTCATCCCTAACCTCGTCACAAAGGAGCGAATCAACATGATCGTGATGGGAACAGTCGGGCGCTCTGGAATCGCTGGCAAGGTGATGGGTAACACCGCTGAACAGATCCTCGACCACGTCAGGTGCTCGGTAATCGCAGTGAAACCAGCCGAGTTCATTTCCCCTATCCCGGTGCCCGACCAATGACTAGCCTCGGCCAAACCAACCAAAGCCATCGCCCCGATGAACGCCATCCTGGCCCCTTCCGGACGGTACTTACCGGTGGACCCGGCGGTGGCAAGACGACCGCCGCCGACCTGTTTCGACGAGAGATTGGCGACAGGGTCATCGTGGTTCCCGAGGCCGCAACCATGCTGTTCGCGGGCGGGTTTTCGCGCCCGACTGAGGTAACCGCAGCACGCTCTGCCCAGTGCGCGATCTTTCACGTACAACGCAACCTCGAAGACATCCAAGCAGCCAACTACCCAGAGAGACTCCTCCTGTGTGACCGAGGGACCGTGGACGGCGGTGCCTATTGGCCGGACGGGCCCGATGACTACTACGAATCGGTTGGTACCACCCATCAAACCGAACTCGCACGTTACGACGCCGTTATCTTCTTCGAGACCGCAGCGTTGGGTGGCCATGGCTTCGAAAGTGAGAACCGTTTCCGCACCGAGTCCCAGCAACAAGCCATCGACCTAGACGGTCGGCTGCGCGAGCTTTGGCGGCCACACCCCCGGTTCACTGTCATACCCCACAAGGCATCGTTCTTTGAGAAGATGACTATTGGTCTCACTGTCCTAGATGACGTGGTGAAGCAACTGCCTCGTCAAACCAACGCCGCGCTACGAACCTGATCTAGGGCCCCTCACGGCCGTGACTTGGGCTGGCAGCCGAGCGCCACAATGGACCGGCCAAACGGCCGCTTCCACAACCACGAAGAGAACAAGGAATCTCATGAGCTACAAGGTGCATCGTTTAGATATCAACATGGAGACCGATAGTGCCAAGTTGGAATCGTTCCTGAATCAACTTGGCGGTGAGGTTGTCTCGATCATCCCCAACATCAAGAAGAGCACGCTTGCGCAGATCTTCGGAGCAACCAGCAAGGTTGACTCCGTCGTTATCGTTGAGCGCACGTAACTGGCAGGAGGTCATCGCACCTGTCAGTCACGTTCGCTCGCGCTGACAATGCCGATCGCCTGACCGCGCGTCTTAGAGAACACCCCGTAGCTGGGTGAGCCGTGGAGCAGCAATCGAACGGAGCACGTCGACCTGCTCGTCTGGGGTCACCTGGGTGACTTCGCGCCACACCGCACGGCCGGCCATAAAACCAGAACAACCTTGGGCAACGGCTTGGCCGACCTGGTCGAGGTACTGCTCAAACGGCCCGCCACCCGACAACATGACCCACGGTCGGTCCTGCAACGCGTCGACAAGCAGCCCGAGATGGTCTTCGCCGGGCCACGCGACCTTCATTACCGTGGCCCCGAGAGGCATGGTCGCAGTAACGGCAGCGATCGTGCCAGGGCCATGTGGTTCGCCGGGGAAACCAAGCGGCTCAAGCAGCAGTGGAATGGCTAGCCGCGAGCACTCAGCGACTACTGACGTGATCGTGGCTCGCTGGGCGGCCGCATGATCAGGAGAGGACTCAGAGTAGTACGCCAACAGCTTGGCAGCCGACGCTCCCGCAGCTTTCGCCTGTTCCACGCTCCAGCCCTCAAGCAACTCGACCGGCACCGACGATGGATCAGCTGAGTACCCCTGTGACTCAAGCGCAGCGGTGAAGCCGATGCCGTCGGGCAACCCAGCCACCAGCTCAGGGATCGAGTATTCCGGCTCCAGCATCACGCCGGTAGCCAAGGCAGCAAGTTCATCCAGGATCAGTTTCTTCAAGGCCACGATCTCGGATCGTCCCACGGTGTCAGGCGCTTCAGGATTGATGACCGCTCGCAACGAGTCGCGGTGATCGATGGCCAGAACACCAATGCGGCCGTTCTCGTCACACAGACCGGGAATCACGGTTTGACAACCGGAAGCTGCCACGCACCACGGTCGTTGTCGGCCCAGGCTTCGTCGATCCACAGATGGTCTTCGTGGAAACACGGCGGTGTTGTGCGGTCCTGATCGTACAGGTCACCGGCCAGATAGTTGAGGAAGTACATGTTGCTGCTGGGGCATGCGACCGATGAGTGGTATCCCTTGGTCACGATCGCACATTCACCATCATTCACCACCAGGGTCTCGTCGAAGTCCTCGTCCGTGCGCCAGTTACGATGCATGGCAAATCCTTCGGCGGGGTCCATGCGGAAGTAGTAGGTCTCTTCGAGATACGGCGAGCCGTCGAAGCCGTCATGACAATGAGGCGCCCAACCCGACCACGTACCGCGGGGTACATACACTTCGTACAGGATCAGTCGCTCGGCAGGAATCGGCGGTGCGAGTACGTGGCTGATTTGGCGATACGCCGCTCCCCCGCCACGTTGCTCGGTCTTCATCTCATTGGGCGTGAACAGCCGCACCGGGTAGATGCCCTTTGCGGGGGCGCTGCCAATCGAGAACTCAAACCCTTCGTCACTGGTGATCTCGAGTGGCACACGAGGCGGCGCATACACGACCTCGGGCATCTGGGTGAAGACGCTCTCGCGGCTGATCGTGTAGCTCACGTCGCCCGCCTTGACAGTGCCCTTGCCAGAGAGCGGGACGATGGCTGTCTCCTGGTCGTCGAGCAGCGACTGGTGGGACTCGCCTGGGCCAAGTTTGACGATCGCGAAACTCAGGTATTTCCACCCGGCGTTGCTGGGGTTGATGTCGAACTGCACACCAGTCCCACCGGCCGGCGTGTACACATGTTCTTGTTCCATGGGTCTCCTTAGGAGTCGATTTCGTCGATGCGGACGGGGCGATTTTCGGCGAGCGAACGAGCCGCCGCCATGCCAATAACAAGTGGCGCGCGCCCATCGGCGCCACTTACGGGACTGGGACCACCGGACTGCACGGCGCCGGCGAAGGCGCGCCACTGGTCCAGATAACTCTGGGCATATCGTTCGATGAAGAAATGAGGCACGACCGACCCAGCTGATCCGGTTGCGGTCCGAAGAATCGTGGTGGTGACGCCAGGGTTCTCGCTTGCGACCATGCCGCCGGAGCCAAAGACTTCCACTCGCTGGTCATAGCCGTAGACGGCTTGACGACTGTTGTCGATCTGGGTGATGGCGCCGTTGGCGTGGGTGAGCGTTATCGCTGCAGTGTCGATATCGCCAGCTGCGCCAATCGCAGGGTCAACGAGCACCGCGCCGGTGGCGTACACCTCGACGACATCGCTCTGGCTCACATACCGGGCCATATCGAAGTCGTGAATGGTCATGTCGTTGAAGATGCCGCCAGACACCTCGATGTAGCTGATCGGTGGAGGTGCAGGATCACGGCTGGTGATCTTCACCAGATGCGGTGACCCCACCTGACCAGCGATAACTGCATCGGCCACAGCCTTGTGGCTCGGGTCGAAACGCCGGTTGAAACCAATCTGCAACATGACACCAGCGGCTTCGACGGCAGCGAGGCCGTCGTCGACCATGACTACGTCGAGCGAAATAGGCTTCTCACAGAAGATGTGTTTGCCCGCAGCGGCGGCTGCCTTCATGACCTCTACGTGGGTGTCGGTGCTGGTGGCAATGCACACTGCGTCGGCATCCGCTGCGAGTGCGGCTTCGAGTGAGGCGAAGGCGGGCACGCCCAGATCCGCAGCCACGGCAAGAGCGCTGTCGGCAAAGACATCAAAGACGCCTACAAGTTCGGTCTCGTTGACCTGCCGTGCCAACATCTCGGCATGCATCTTGCCGATACGGCCGGTGCCGAGCACGACGATCTTTACTGGTCGGTTCACTGGGTTACTCATCAGCCAATCCTCTGGTCGTTCAATCCTTCGTCCCATTCGGCTTTCGCATCGCGGACGCCTTGCAGATCACTGACCTCGGGGATACCGACCTGCCAGAACGAACCACCTTCGGTCCAGCTGTAGGCGTCGGTCACCAGCGAGATCACGGTCGTGCGATCTGCCGCCTTGGCCCGGTCATACGCTGCTTCGAGTTCGTCAATACTGGCGACAGACTCTGACAGCGCACCCATTGCCGCTGCGTGGGCTGCGAAGTCGACCGCCGCTGGATTGACTACCGTAGGATTGTCCTTGATCAAATTGTTGTACGGCACTCCCCCGGTGTTGATCTGGAGCCGGTTGATCACGGCGAAACCGCCGTTGTCACACACGATCACGATCATCTTGTGGCCGTGAATGACTGAGCTGTAGATATCGCTGTTCAGCATCAGGTATGAGCCGTCGCCCACGAAGACCACGACGTCCTTGTCGGGTAGAGCCATAGCTGCGCCCCAGCCTCCGCTGACCTCGTAACCCATACACGAGAAGCCGTATTCGCAGTCGAAGCTGTTCAGGTATTTGGTTCGCCAGCCATTGTTGACTTCGCCAGGAAATCCGCCAGCAGCGGCGAGTGCGAAGGTGTGCTCGTCGGCCTTGCGGTCGATGGCGCCTACTACTTGGGCGTACGTCGGTAGACCGGTTTCGCTGGTCGACGTGGCTGCTGCGAGTTTGTCAATGTAGGCGTTGGATTTGGCGACCTCGGTAGCTGCGGTCGTTGACCATGCATCGCTGGCTCGGTAGTTGCCGAGCGTCGATGAAAGCTCGACCAGTGTCTCGCGGGCATCACCTACCACCGCATGTGAGTGGTGTTTGGTTGCGTCGAAACGAGCGGTATTAATGCCGATCATCTTCACGCTGGGGTTCTGGAAGATGGTCCACGACCCGGTCGTGAAGTCGAGCAATCGAGTGCCGAGTGCGACCACAACGTCGGCTTCGCCAGCTAATGCATTGGCTGATTCGCCGCCGGTGACGCCGATCGCACCGCCATACATGGGGTGGTCCCATCGCATGCTGGCCTTGCCAGCGACAGTCTCGACAACAGGGATGTTGTGCGCTGTTGCGAAGTCAGCGAGTTGCTGTTCGGCGAGTGAATAGTGCACGCCGCCACCGCAGATTATGAGTGGTTTCTCGGCAGCTGTGAGCATTGCCGCGGCCTCGCGTAGCTGGCGCTCATCGGCTCGTGGCCGAGCAATGTCGTGGATGCGCTCTTCGAAGAAGGCGACCGGGAAGTCCCACGCCTCGGCGCCTACATCTTGTGGCAGGCCGATAAAGGCTGGACCACAATCAGCTGGGTCGATCATGGTTTGCACTGCGTGTGGCAGTGATGTGGTGAGCTGCTCGGGTTTGGTGATGCGATCCCAGTAACGAGTCACCGCTCGGAAGCTGTCGTTCACCGTCATGGTCGGGTCACCGAAGTGTTCCACTTGTTGGAGCACCGGGTCAGGCAGTCGGCTCGTGAACGAGTCGCCCGAGATCAGCAGCAACGGCAACCGATTGCTGTGGGCGACGCCAGCAGCCGTCACCATGTTGGTGGCACCAGGCCCTACTGAAGAGGTCGCGACCATGATTTGACGACGGCGTTTGGCCTTCGCGTACGCAACACCAGCCAGTGCCATGCCCTGTTCGTTTTGACCGCGGTAGGTGGGCAGCTCGGTTTTGGCCTGCTCCAACGCATGACCGAGCGCGGTCACATTGCCGTGACCGAAGATGCCGTAGACGCCGCCGAACAGTGGAGCGATGCTGCCATCGACTTGGACACTCTTCTGTGCAATCAGGTAGTTGACAATGGCCTTGGCGGTGGTCAGCCGAATGGTTTCCATAACGGACCTAGCCCTTCCTGATGGAGCTGACGTCTTCCCAAGAACCAGAATCCCAGGACTTCACCAGTGCGGACTGCACGCTCACATAATCGATCGCTTCGTTGAAACCGGGCTCGTGCTGCACACCAGAGGCCACAGCCATTAAGAACTCGTGACCCTCGATGACCTTGAGGTCTTCGTAGCTGATCGCGTTGGCATCGCCAGGAACGAAGTTGCCATGGAACGGGTACCGCTCTCCGGAGTAGACAGTTTGATAGCCGTCGTGGAACTCTTCGTCGACGAGGAACAGCTTCATCTCGTTCATGGTCTCGAGGTTCCAGCTGAGTGCACCCTTGGTGCCGTGGACTTCGAAGGCCATCTGGCTTTGCGGCCCCACGATATTGCGAGATGCTTCGAACGTGCCAACCGCACCATTCGAGAACTCTGCGAAACAGGCGGCATAGTCCTCGTTCGTGACCGGCCCGGTGGGGTCGCCTGGTGCACCACGGTCGTAGTGGGTGCCGCCCGGTTTCGGCAGCGGACGTTCGGTGATGAAGGTGCGTTTTGTGCCCGTGATCCGGTCGATGGGTCCAACCAACATGTGGGCCATGTCCACTGCATGGCTCAATATGTCGGTGCTTACGCCGTAGCCGGCGCCATCGTGTTCGAACCGCCACGACAACAAGCCCAGTGGGTCACTGCCGTACATGGAAAAGAACCGGCCCCGGTAGTTGGTGATCTCGCCCAGCCTGCCATCGTCGATAAGTTGTTTGGCGTACCGAACCAGCGGCGCCCATCGATAGTTGTAACCAACACCGGTGATCACGCCGGCTTCGCGAGCAGCGGCTTCGATGATTGCGGTTTGTTCGGGCGTGCCCCCGACCGGCTTTTCGCAGAAGATCGCCTTGCCAGCTTCGGCTGCGGCCACACACATGTCGACGTGCAACATGTTTGGCGAACATACGGTGACCACATCGACGTCGTCGCGGGCAACCGCTTCGCGCCAGTCAGTCGTCGATTCTTTGAAGCCAAAGGAACGTACGGCCTCTTCGCCGCGCTCGGGCATATTGTCTGCACATACGACTAGTTCAGGCTCGAAGGTACGGTCGGGAAACAGGCTGGGGATGCGTGCATAACTTCGGCTGTGGGCCTGGCCCATCCAGCCGAAGCCAATCACAGCAACACCAAGGCGAGGGTTACTCATAACAGTTCTTCACTTTTCTTCTTCGAAGGGGGAATTGGGTTGCGCTGTTCAGGCGAACGATTCGCCACGTTCACGCAGCAGGGTTTCGATCTCATCAAGCGTCGGCATGTCGTCGGCACACATCAGACGGCCAGCGACAATAGCGCCAGCAGCATTGCCATATTTGATGATGCGTTCGGGCGACCAGCCTTCGAGCAGCCCATGGCAGAACGCGCCACCAAAGGCATCGCCCGAACCAAGTCCGGACACGACGTCGACCAAGTAGGGCGCAGCAGTGACCCGTTGTCCGTCGGCGGTGGCGATCATCACACCATCGCCGCCCAGCTTGACGACCGCCATTTCAAGTCCAAGTTCGAGCATGCGGTCGGCCGCTTCGTTTGGATCCCGGGTACCGACCGCTATCTCGCATTCATCGCGGTTTCCAATCGCAATGGTGAAGTGCTCGAGCATGGGTGCGATTGCTTTGGTCGCGTCGGCGGGAGAATCCCAGAACATTGGACGCCAGTCGAGGTCCAGAACGGTGTGGGATTTCCGCTTTCGAATAGCCAGTAACTGGCTCACGGCGTTCCCGGCCCGTTCATCGCTAAACCGCGACGCAGGGAACCAGAGGATCGGCACGTTTTCGATGACGTCCGCATCGAAGTCGGCGGGATCGATGTTCAGATCAGGAGCACGCGGCTCCCGATAAAAGATGATCGACGGATCCTCGGGCGGATCCATCTCCGCGAAGGCAAGCGGCGTTTGTAGATCAGCGTCGATCCCCACGTAACGAGAGTCGACGTTGAACGTGTGGGTCAGTGCGTGGCGTACATAGTCGCCGAACTGATCATCGCCCACCCGAGTACCCAACGCAGCGGACACGCCGAGCCGAGCCGCAGCAACAGCGACATTGGTAGCCGTCCCACCGATTGATTTCTTGAAGCTGGTGACGTTACGCATTGGCTCGTTGATCTGCTCGGCATAGAGATCAACACTGACCCGGCCGATGGCCAACAGATCGATGTCTCCAACGTCTTGGGCAGCCATCCCCTTAGTCCTCCACGCCTTTGCTGGCAATAGCGTCTTCGAGGTCTTTCTGGAGCTGTTCGAGTTCTGCGCCACCTGCCATGAGCTGGGTAAGTTCGGTGACCGTGATCTCATCCTTCTGGAAGGAGCCCATCGACTGACCCCGGTTCAGAATAAGAAAACGGTCCCCGACGGGGTACGCATGATTCGGGTTGTGGGTGATGAAGATGACGCCCAGGCCGCGCTTGGCAGCTTCGACGATGTACTTGAGCACGACGCCTGACTGTTTCACGCCTAGAGCAGACGTCGGCTCGTCGAGAATCAGTACCTTGGCACCGAAGTACACGGCTCGAGCGATGGCGACGGATTGCCGCTCGCCACCCGACAGCGTGCCTACCGGCTGCTCAGTGTCGCGGATGTCGATGCCCATCTTGGCCATCTCTTCTTTGGCAATGCGCTTTGCCTTCTTGGTGTCGATCCACTTGAACGGACCGATGCCCTTCGTGGGCTCGGTCCCGAGGAAGAAGTTGCGCCATACCGACATGAGCGGGACCATTGCCAGGTCCTGGTACACGGCAGCGATGCCACTATCGAGGGCTTCGCGAGGTGAGTCGAAACGGACTTCATTGCCCTCGAGCAAGAATCGCCCCGCGTCGTGTTGATGCACGCCGGCAAGAATCTTGATGAAGGTCGACTTACCGGCACCGTTGTCGCCAAGCACACAGGTGACTTTGCCTGCGGAGACAGCGGTGGATACATCTTGAAGGGCAATGATATTGCCGTAGAACTTGCCGATGCCGTCGAGCTCAAGGAGCGGAGTGGTAGAGCTCATCGTGCTGCCTCGGCCTTCGTGCGGATGAAGTTATTGGCGACGACCGACAACAGCAGGATTGCGCCTACGAAGACAAACCGCCAGTCCGAGTTCCATCTCGCAGATGGTATGCCTTGGACCGACATGGCCATGATGAATGCACCAATCGCTGCGCCGATCGTCGATCCGTAACCACCGGTGAGCAAGGTGCCGCCCACCACTGCGGCGATGATGTATTCAAATTCTTCACCGTCGCCGGTGCTGGCTTGAATGTTGTTGAGGCGAAACGCCAGTAACAGGCCCACAAGCCATGCAGCGAACGACACCAGCATGAACAGTTGCGTCTTGGTGCGGGCTGCAGGAACGCCTACTTGGCGGGCCGCTTGTTTGTTGCCGCCGACGGCGAAGGTCCAACTGCCGAACTTCGTACGAGCCAGGACCCAACTACACACGGCGGTAAACAGGAAGAACCACAAGATTCGAACGCTGAACTTGGCCTGCGGGATCTCGGCTTCTAGCTCGGCTGTCGTCACGAACAACAGTCGGGATGCAATACCGACGACAATCGCTGCAGATCCAACCAGCGCCATCATCACGCCGAAACGGTCTGCCCCATGGTCAGGAGCCGAACGGGCCTCGAAGAGAAGTGAGGCAGCCGCCCAGATCGCCATGAGGGCTGCAATCACCAGCATGAGCGTGAATGCCTGGGTACGAAACTTCGGGCTTCCCGACTCTGATTGCACAAAAAATGCCATGACGGCAACAGATGCGGCCGTTGCAATCAGGAGTGCCGAACCCAGTGGCTGTGAGTGTTTCCGTGCTCGTCGGACCCCCGTCATCAGGCCGACGGCAGCGAGGCTGCTCAGGCTGACGAAGAAGATCGCTCGGGCACCTTGCTGGGTGGTGAGGTCGAAGAACAACATGGTGACCACGAACCCGATGATGATGCTGGGCAGGAAGGTTCGCCAGCCCTTGCTGGTGAACCAGCCCAAACCTCCGGCAGTGAAGTCCTTGCCTCGAGTCAGCGTCGCAACACCAATGCCGATCACCAGCGATACTGCGGGGAGACCAACGCCGGAGATACCGAGTTTCTCCGCGAACTTGTTGCTGTCGCCAGCATCAAGCCATAACGAGACCACGATTGCGCCTACAAATGCGGCTATCCCGAGGCCTACGGCAATAATGAGACCTGTCTTGGATTCGGCATCGCCGACTTCAGAGGCCATTGCGTCCATGGACTGTTCGGTGGATGCTCGTCGGCGGTAGCGCCACATACCCCATCCGACGAAGCTGACGAACATGCCAGCCAGGATGACGAGGGCACCTATCCAGTTGCCGGCGACAGAGTCGGTTGCATGCAGGCGCCAGACGCCGACTGTGGCCAGAGCGACGCCACCTCCGAATATCGGGAGACCGGTTGGGTTCTGGGTGTCGCTGCGTTTGAAGTGCATTTCATACAGCGCCAGCACGAAGAGCGACAGGCCAGCGATGATGCCGATGGTGTAGAACCAGTCGCGGCCGTCCCATACGTGATCGTTGCGAGTCCACTCGGCAGCGAACAGGTCGACCATGAAGCCGTAGCCCTTGTCGCCCTGTTCGAAGACCGATGGATCGAGCCCAGCGAAAGCGTCGGCGCCAGCGTCCAGGTTCGCTTCGATGATATCGATGACCGGTGGGACGACCTGAAACGCTTCTTGGCCGTCGGGAATGAAGACTTCCTCCATGCCGTACGGATCGAAGACCGTAACCGAGGTGCCGTTGTCGTCGAGGAATGCGCTTACAGACTGCAGGTCGTCGAGCTTGCCGACCTGTTGCTGACCCAGGATGAGCTTGGAGTAACCCAGTTTGGCGCCCTTAAGGACGAAGAACGAGGCAAGTGTCACGATGAAACTTGGCAAGGCAGTCTTTTCGACGACCGTGCCGTTAAACCAACCCAGGCCAAGCGCAGCAAGAAGCGAGAGCGGCAGCGCGATCCACAGACTAAGACCCCAACCGCCCCCGGATGCACCGACGACCTCGCGGACCATCAATATGGTCAGGATGCCGAGCGCGCCCGTCGCTGCGCCAGCAGAGAGATCGAATTCGCCGCCGATCATCAGCATGGCCACGGCTACGGCCATGATGCCCAGCGGCGAAGAGGCGACGTCGAGAATGCTCGACGCTCCGCCGGCCTTGCCGAATGGCACCGACACCGACCAGAAGAAGACCCAGATGCCAAGGGCGGCGATTGCCGCACCGATTTCGGGCCGGGTGAGCATCCGTTGGAAGACTCCCCGATAGGCCAGGCGTTCGTCGCCTGCCTGGCGATCCGCGGCCATACGGGTTGTGGCTGCAGCGGCGTCGCTTACGTATTCGTCACTCATTCGTGACGTCCCCCCATGAGACTTGTGAACAAAGAACTAAGTGGCGGGATGGGCTGGGCCCATCCCGCCGGTAACTCGTTGTCTGTCGAGCTGAGCTCAACAGACGATCAAACTCGCTTAGCGAGTGCCCTCGGCAACAAGTGCCTTCACAGCAGCCGCATTGTCAGGCGTGATGAAGCCAGGACCGGTCAGGATTGGGAGACCGCCACCAGCGGTGTTCTGGTTGGTGGCCTGGAGGAACATAAGTACTACAGGGAGGTAACCCTGCAGGTACTGCTGCTGGTCAACGGTGAACGCAATGGCGCCAGACTCGATTGCATCGATGATGTCTGGAGTCACGTCGAACCCACCAATTACGAGTTCACGACCGAGGTCGTTCGCAGCGGTGAGACCGTTTACAGCGATGACTGGACCAGTGCCCAAGAAGCCGTCGATGGACTCATCGGCTTCGAGGATGGCCTTGATGCCATTGATCTGTTCGGTCTGGTCTGCATCGAGGCCAACGAATTCGTTGGTCACGGTGCCGCTGAAGGCGTCTTCGAGGCCAGCACAACGTTCGTCGAGGCCAACGTTTGACTGTTCTTGGCGACCACAAAGTACGTGAGTTGCGCCCGCTGCGTTGAAGCGGTTACCCGCACCCTGGCCAGCGATGAATTCGGTCTGACCAACGTGGGTGGTCGCGCCGATCTCGTTGTAGTCATTTACACCTGAGTTCAAGGTGTACACGTTGATGCCAGCGGCTACTGCTTCTTGCAGTGGGCCGACCAGCTGGTCTGGGCTAGGGAGCGACGATGCAATGCCGTCTGAGCCGTCAGAGATCGCGGTTTCGATGTCGATTACCATTTGACCGGGGTCATTGTTGCCCGGCATCCACACCAATTCGACGCCAACGTCAGCAGCTGCTGCTTCGGCGCCCTTCTTCACAACAGACCAGAATGGACCGTCGTCTGAATGCGTGATCATGTGGAAGGTGAGGTCGCTGCCCTGGCTTAGGGCGACGTCTTCCTCTTCCTCGACAGCGGCATCATCTGCGGCTGCATCGTCTGATGCAGCTGGCGTATCGTCAGCTGCCTCGGTGGTGTCACTATCACTACCACCACAGGCGGCAGCGAAAAGTGCGAATGCTAGAAGCAGCGTGAGCCACTTAAATCGCTTCATTATGAGTTCCCCTCATTGTTGTTTACGCGAACGTGAGCTTGCCCGGTAGGCAAGCTCGTGAGATAGGTGAGGCTAGCGGCTATATCGAGCACAGGACCGGCTCCAACAGCAGGCATTTCACCTTCGATGGCTGCGTCTTGTTCGATGACGTACCAGCCCTCGAACCCGCTGTCGACCATGATCTGGACAGCTTCATCAATTGCCACATCGCCGGCGCCCAGATTGCAGAACATGCCGGCCTGCACAGCCTGCATAATCGACTGGTCGCCCGTCATAACCGGCTTGCTTAGCTCAAGGACGACGTCCTTGAGGTGAACGTGACGGATGCGATCGGTGTAGTTGCGACCAAACGCGATCGGGTCGTAGCCACCGATGAGCAGATGGCCGGTGTCATAGGTCCAGCCTGCCCGGGTGTTATCGAGCACCCGTTGAACCTCGTCGGCTTGTTCGATTACCGTCTGGATGTGCGGATGTACCGCCTGCACCAGGCCGTAGGCGCCAACCAGGTCTTCGACCAAGTCAAGCATTTCATACAAGTGCTGCCACTCGGCTTCGGAAAGTTCTTCACGCGGTGCCCAGTCCCACGTCGTCACGGCTGCAGTAACAAAGTAGATCGCCCCGGCATCGCGGAACATGGTCGCGGTCTCGTGGACTGCCGCAATGGTTGCGGCGCGTTCTTCAGGTTTGTGTAAGACGAGTGGCACAAAGCCGCCGAGCAGGTTTAGGCCATGACTGTTGAGCACTGCCGTGAGTTCCGAAGGGTCGTCGGGTAAGTAACCAGCCGCACCTGCCTCGGTTTGGGTGAAGCCGAGTTCTGCCATTTCGGTGAGCACCCGCTCAGGCGGCAATTGCACACCCCAATTAGGCACTTCACATATGCCCCAAGAAATTGGGGCAGCAGCAATCTGGTCGATCATGTGCAACACCCAAAGGCGTAGTGCAACGACCGGTCACAGCATGACCTCGTCAACGTTGTTCCCCCAGCTGTACCTGAACGTTCCGAATTGGAGCGCTCCAACAACCTATGCAGCGTGCCACCACTGCAACATGGATGTCAACAACTTCCTGTAGGTTTTCAGTGTGTCCAAGCCAACAATGGAAGACGTAGCCCGACAAGCGGGTGTGTCTCGCTCACTGGTCTCGCTCGTGTTCCAAGATGCGCCCAATGTCAGTAAGGCCCGCCGGGCCGCAGTTCTTGAGGCAGCTGAGTTACTTGACTACCGGCCGAATCGGCTGGCTCGCAACCTGGCTCGTGGCCGCACGATGACACTTGGTGTCGTCATCGATGACCTGCACCCGTTCTTCGCTCGTTGTGTCGAAGGTATCGAACAACACGCCGACGGCGCTGGGTATCACGTACTCATCGCCAATGGCGCACGCAATGCCACACGTACTGCCGATGCGTTGAGCACATTCGGTTCGCTGCAAGTCGACGGTGCTATTGCCGTTGGAGCGCGTGGTGATATTTCTGCCCTGAATCGGGCGACCGCCGACATTCCATTGGTCCTCGTGTCGTTTGAGGCGCCTGCGTCCGAAGTCGACACGGTGAACAACGACGAGTCCAACGGAGCGACGCTGGTCGTCGATCATCTTGTCGAACTAGGCCACGAACGTATCTTGCACGTCGATGGAGGCCAGGGCGCAAGCGCTTCAGGCCGACGAGCTGGTTATTCCGCAGCAATGAAGCGTGTGGGTTTGGGTTCACAAATCGATGTGATCGTGGCTGATTACACCTATGAGTCGGGCCAGCAGGCTGCGACCACGATTGCGGGTCTGTCAGACCGCCCAACCGCGGTGTTTGCAGCGAACGACCTCAATGCACTCGGCATGATTTCTGAATTTAATCGGCTCGGTATCGGGGTGCCATCAGAGATATCGGTTGTCGGGTACGACGACACGTCGTATGTCGGTCACGGGGCGCAGGGTCTCACGACCATCCATCAACCAGTCCACGAAATGGGTTCACGAGCCGCGGAACTATTGGTCGAACGGATCGAATGTGGTCGTACCACTACTGCGCACGAGGTGCTCCCACCCATGTTGGTGGTGCGCGGTACCACTGCCCCGGTGGTCCACTAAGTGAGTTGTATCACGCGGCACCGGGCCAGTCAGAGAACGTCAACCTGGTGATGCGTTCATAGGCCTCGATGTATCGGGTTGTGGTTGCTTCGAGTGCCTCGACGGGCAACGTGGGCGCCGGATAGGTCTTTGGCCAGTCGAGCGTTTCGAGGAAGTCGCGCACCGGCTGTTTGTCGAACGACGGTGGGGTCGACCCGGGTACCCACTCGTTTGCGGGCCAAAAACGCGATGAGTCGGGCGTCAGCATCTCGTCGGCGACGACCAACTCACCGTTCACATGGCCCAGTTCGAACTTGGTATCGGCAACAATGATGCCCCGTTCCCGGGCAAGGTCAGCACCCCGTGTGTACAGCTCAAGCGAGATGGAACGCGCCTGTTCGGCCAGCTCGCCACCCAGAATCTCTACCGCCCGATCGAAGGTAATGTTTTCGTCGTGCAAGCCGTCTGCGGCTTTCGTCGATGGGGTAAAGACCGGCTCCGGCAGCTGGCTCGACTCGAGCAAACCATCGGGCATTGGCGCGCCGTGCATGGTGCCGGACCGCTGATACTCCTTCCACGCCGAACCTGTGAGGTACCCCCGAACGATGCATTCGACTGGCAACATCTCGGCCTTGTGGGTCAACATGATCCGGCCAGCCAGATCCTCGACGTCGGCAGCCGCAGGAACATCACCGACGTCAGTGGAGATGAGATGGTTGCCGGCAATGTCGCTGAGCTGCTCAAACCAGAACGCTGAGATCGCTGTCAGCACTCGCCCCTTGTGCAGCACCGTCTCGTTCATGACGACATCGAACGCCGAGAGCCGATCCGAGGTGATCATCAGGTAACGGTCATCACCGGCGTCGTATATGTCACGTACCTTGCCGGAGTACACGTGGGGAAGGTCCACGACGTAGGCAGGTTCTCGCATAACGATCCTCTTCAAGCGGGTGTGATGACGTCAGGCCGAAACAATAGTGCTCGCACGGGCGATCCAAAGCGACCAGCCAATCACGTCGCGATCACGTTCCCGGGCGGCCTGCCAGTCGGCCTGCTCTTCAATCCACCGGTCGGCACGAGGACCTGGGTAGGCCACGGCCCAATCGGCCGCTGCTTGAGCGGTCCGGGCTAGGTACGCGTCCCACCCCGCATCATCGGGGTCGACGCGATGCATGGGCACGAGACCGTGCGCAGCCAACAGGTTGCGCTGATCGTCGATGGTTTCGACCGCCCCACGTTCGCTCCGCACCAGGTCAGCATCGGCTGCAGTGTGCAACCGAGCAGCACCAATCACTGCGACTCCCCCAGGCGCCAGCCTGGCAGCCAACGCCTTGGCCGTTCCGGAGAAATCGTGCCATACCCATTCAGCACCGATACACACCGCTATGTCAGATGCGTGCACCGGGAAATAATCGCGGGCTTCGCCGAGCACCCACTGCAACGTGCCGTTGGGCGCTCGAACCGGGGTCTGGTCGGCCGCCGACGCGATCATCCACGGGGACAGATCAACGCCCGTGCCGTTGATGTCGCGCTGTGCAGCCATTCGAAACAGGACCTCGCCATACCCACACGCCATGTCAACCACATGATGGCCAGCATCGGGTTCTGTCGCCTCGATCACCTCGTCGAGTTCGGCGCTTGTCATCGGGTTGCAGATCTGCATTGAGTGATGGAGCGCCTCGAAGATCTCGAACCGCTGCCACACATCGTCGACATCGGTGCCAGGGCGGATCTCGATCGCTGGGTCAAGCGCGGGGCGTGGGACGCTGCTATCCAAACCGGCGATAACTAACCCTGGAGTAGTGCCGCTGCTTCGAGGGCCGCGTAGGTGAAGATAAGGTCGGCACCGGCGCGTCGGAACGAGGTGAGACTTTCGAGCAGGCAGGCGTCGTAATCGATCCACCCATTCGCTCCCGCCGCTTTGAGCATCGCAAACTCACCGCTGACCTGGTACGCAGTGACCGGCAAGGTCGTGTTGTCGCGAAAGTCGCGGATGACATCGAGGTACGGCATACCTGGCTTGACCATGACCCAGTCGGCGCCTTCGAGTTCATCGAGTCGTAGTTCGCGGAGTGCCTCGCGGCGATTTGCCGGATCCATCTGATACGTCTTCTTATCGCCGCCGCGAGGTTCGCTATCGAGCGCCTCGCGGAAAGGACCATAGAACGCGCTGGCATATTTTGCGCAGTAGCTATTGATCAGTACATGTTCGTGACCAGCCGCGTCGAGCGCATTGCGGATGGCTCCAATTCGACCGTCCATCATGTCGGACGGCGCTACCACGTCGGTGCCAGCGTCGGCTTGGGCGACCGCCATAGCAGCCAGAATCTCAACGCTTTCATCGTTCACGATGTTGCCGTCGACCACAACGCCGTCGTGACCGTCGGAGCTATACGGATCGAGTGCCACATCCGTAATGACCAAGAGCTCAGGAACCGCGGCCTTGATCGCTCGTACAGCCCGTAAGTTCACATTGTTGGGATCGGTGGAGTGGGTCCCGTGTGTGTCCTTCTGGTCATCGGGAAGCGCCGGAAACAAGGCGATACCTGGCACGCCAGCTTCGGCAACGGCTTCGCAGTGTTTGACCATGAGATCAATTGACAGTCGGGCTTGGCCTGGCATGGACGCAATGGGCGTGAACTCACCTACGCCCTCCTGGACAAACAACGGGAGGATCAGGTTGTGCACCCCGAGATCAGTCTCGCGAGCCATGGCACGAATCGCTGCGGTGCTTCGGTTTCGACGGGGCCGTTGCTGCATGGCTAAACGATAGCTCCCCGACGGCATGACCAGATATGGCCGACCACTATCCTGTCTTGGCTAATGCCGGTGACCCAGGGCAACTCACGGAGAGCGCGACGCCATGGGGGCTGAACGAATCGTCGCAAGAACGGGCAGCCGACCGGTTGCTAACGTCCGGTTATGGATCCGGTGAACCGCACGAACACACGCTTGTGTGGCCTCGTGCAGGAGCTCGATGACAAACTCGCTGCCTCGCGCACGCGAACCCAGGCGGGGATCGATCCGGTTGCCATCGTCCGCAGCGAGCGCAAGGTACCGGCATGGCTCGGCTTCGCTGCCGTCACGTTGCTCGGCATCGGTATCGGTGCGGTGGTCGTGCGCCCGTGGCAGGAACGGTGTTCGTATGATCCAGACGTGTGTGCTGTTGCGCAACTAGATATCGACGCCCTTCGCATCACCATTCCCAATTCCGAGGTGATAGCGACATTGCCCAACATCGATGCGCTCGACCCGAACGATGAATTGACTGCTGGTGACATCTTTGCGATGGAGCGGTTCGCCCATCTCAACTTCGCAGAGCTATTAACCGACGAAGACATAGATCGTTTGCTTCGCGCCTCTGATTAAGTTAAACGGCCACTCTCTGGGTTCGAAGACACCCGGCCTTCTAAGGTCTGGATATGGACCTGTATGAAGCAATGCGCACCACCCCATCGTGCCGATACTTCACCGACGACCCGCTAGACGACGAAATCCTGCACCGGATCTTCGACCATGCTCGTTTTGCGTCGTCCGGCGGCAATCGTCAGGGGTGGCGCACCATCGTGGTGACCGATCCCGAACTCAAGCGGCAGATCTCTGAGCTTCATGCCAAGCAGTGGAACGTCTATCTCGATCATGCCCGCGACGGTGTTGTTGGCTACCAGACAACCGATGCCGCCACAAAGATGGACTCCTACAGCCCAGCGCAGCAACGGCTGACACGCACCGATGACTTCGCAAAATCATTGGCCAATGTTCCTGCGCTCCTGGTCTGTTGCGTCGAGCTGTGGACGCTCGCCGTCACAGATAAGGACCTCGACCGTCAAAGCATCGTTGGCGGAGGTTCGCTCTACACCTTTGTCCAAAACGTGTTGCTGGGGTGTCGCAACGAAGGACTTGGTTCTGCGCTGACGACCTTGCTCGCGGCCGAAGAAGCAGCGGTCGCTGAACTCCTGGGTCTCCCCGACGAAGTCGCTGTTGGAGCGCTGGTGGCGGTCGGATGGCCCGTACCCGAGAAGCAATACACCAAACTCAGTCGTAAGCCGGTTGAAGAGGTGGTGTTCCGGAATAGTTATGGCAACCCGTTCGAACTGGACTGATCCGTTATCGCACCCTTTTGTGGCGAGTTAGCTCGTCTGACGAAAGCTACGGTGAGTCAGTGGCACGGTTGAAGTTCCCGGCACTCTCGCAGTTGCCAATCTCGCTCGCTCCCCCGCGGATCACCACCACCGATGTCATCGCTGGCGCCAGCGTGGCCATGGTGCTCATTCCTCAGTCGCTCGCCTATGCCGAGCTCGCTCAGCTTCCTCCTTACATCGGCCTGTATGCGTCGGCCTTTCCGTTGCTTGTTTTTGCGCTGCTGGCATCGTCGCCGTACCTTCAGACCGGTCCGGTCGCCGTGACCAGCCTGCTCACGATCGCTGCGTTGCCCGAGGTCCCCCCGACCCAATTGCCTGCGATCGCTGCGCTGATGGCGTTTATGGTTGGCGCACTACGCGTCATCTTTGGGTTCGCCAGACTCGGTCATGTTGTGCGGCTTATGAGTACGCCGGTCGTCATGGGGTTTACCTCGGGAGCTGCAATTGTCATCATGTCGTCCCAGCTGCCTAAGGCCCTTGGTGCCCAGCCTCCAGATGGCGGAGTGTTGTGGCAGGCAGTCTGGTCGATTGGACACCCGTCTGGTTGGTCGTGGTCGGCGGTCGCACTCTCGTTGGTAACCGTCTCGTTGTTTATCGGTGGTCGAAAGATCAGCCCGTTCTTCCCCGGAGTCCTGATCGCCGTCATTATCGGCGTGTTCTATTCACGAACCAGCGGTTACAGCGGCGTAACCGTCAACGAGGTCCCCGAAGGGCTGCCGCCGTTCAGCCTTGACCTGCCCTGGGATCAGATCCCGACGTTGTTGCTTGGTGCGGTCATTATCGCTCTGGTTGGTTTCGCAGAGCCAGCATCGATCGCTCGAACGTTCGCCAACGAAACCGGTGAACGTTGGGACTCGAACCAGGAGATGGTGGCGTCGGGTGTCGCCAACTTTGTTGCCGCTTTTTCCGGCGGTTACCCCGTTGGTGGCTCGTTCTCCCGAAGCTCCATCAACAGGTTGGCAGGTGCTCGAACCCGCTGGAGCGGCGGTGTCACCGGCCTTATTGTTCTCGCGTTTCTTCCATTCGCCAGTGTCCTTGAGCCTCTGCCCACTGCCGTTCTCGGAGCGATCGTCCTCGGCGCAGCGTCGTCTCTCGTGAAACCGACTCGGCTCGTTCGTTTATGGCAGCGCAGCAGGACCCAGGCGTTGTTGGCGTGGTCGACCACGGCTGCGACCCTGTTCTTCACGCCCCGGGTCGAACGTGCCGTGGTGCTGGGTGTTGTATTGACCTTCGTCGCTCATCTGTCACGCAAGTTCGCGATGCATCAGACCACCGCCGACGACGGATCGGTCACGGTGAAGCCGGTTGGCCTGCTGTGGATGGCCACCGATCAACAATTCGAGCAGGGGCTGCACGACGCTGCTGCGGCCTCGACCAGTGGCGTAACCGTCGATTTTTCCCGCACACCGTTTCTGAACGCATCGGCCATCGATGCAATGAGTTCGGTCGCTGAGGAACTTGAGACCAGAGGCCACTGTCTCGACTGGAGTCATCCGCCTGTGGGCAGCGAACGTATGCTCAACGGCGTGCAAAAGAACGCCTAGATTGTGGGTTGGTTGGCTGCAGGGCGCTCGTTGGTTAGAGAACCGGTCGACGGGCGCCGACGTTGGTTGCCGTCTCAAACTGCTTGGCGATCTCGAGCAGAGCCCGATCAGATCGGGGCGGCCCAACGATCTGCAAACCAATCGGAAGGCCATCCTCGGTGAATCCGGCCGGCACGGAGATCGCCGGGCAATTCATGATCGTGACATCGGTGACAATACGCATCCATTCGATGTAGGTCTGCAACTCGACGCCATTGATCTCGGTGATGTACTCAGTCTTGACATCGAACGGTGGCACTTGTGCAACCGGACAAAGCAGGAAGTCGTAGTCCTCAAAGAACGTCACGGAACGCTGGTACAACTCGCCCCGAAGCTTCCACGCCTTCATGTTTTCGGCCATCGGCATTTCCATGCCACGGCGGACGTTCCAGCGAACGGTCTCCTTCATCTTGTCGCCAAACTTTTCGATCAAGCCGCTGTAGCTCGTAGCGAAACTCCATGCTCGTAACGTGTCGAACACGTAGCCGGCTTCGGTCAGATCAGGACATGCTTCTTCGACACAGTGTCCGAGACCATCAAAGACCTGAGGAACGTGGGCAAGAGCGGCGGTGACGTCGGGGTGTACAGGCAAGCCGCCAAGATCGGGCGCCCAGGCAACCCGTAACGTCGACGTCGGCTCAGCAATTGGTGGAGCGAAGAAGATGCCTGGCGTCTCGAGCGCGATTGGGTTCCGAGCATCTGGCCCCGCTTGTGCTGCCAACAGCAAAGCGCAATCATCTACCGAACGAGCCATAGGGCCTTCGGTCGATAGATAACTCCACGGATTGGCCTTCGGCCACGCTGGCACTCGTCCGGGCGATGGCCGGAGCCCAACAACATTGCAGAATGATGCCGGGTTACGCAGTGAGCCGCCCATATCGGACCCATCGGCAATGGGAACCATCCCGGTCGCAAGCGCTACCGCTGCTCCGCCGCTGGAACCGCCGCAGGTCCGAGTGGTGTCATACGGGTTCACTGTTTCGCCGAACACCGCGTTGAAGGTTTGAGACCCTGCCCCGAACTCTGGCGTGTTCGTCTTGCCCATGGTCACGGCGCCAGCGTCGACGGCACGTTCCACGATGAGGTCATTTTTGGTTGGGACATGGTCCGCCATCAGTGGGGAACCATGGGTGGTGCGGATGCCCGCGGTATTCGCCAAATCTTTGTGTGCGATGGGCAACCCATGCAGTAGGCCCAGTTCCTCACCCGCCGCTTGTCTCCTGTCGGCCTCAGCTGCCATGTTCCGGCCATGCTCGGCGGCGATCGTCACGATCGCATTCACTTTGGGGTTGACCTCGGCGATGTGGTCAAGGTGTGCATCAAGCACCTCGGATGCTGACACCTGGCCGGTCTTCATCATCGCGGTGAGATCTACCGCTGACTTCCATACAAGTTCCGCATCGGTTTCCACGGGGCAACGCTAACCACTCTTACGGCTCGACGGGTAAGATCGTCCCGGAAACCGCAGTCACAACGGGTGCGTGCGGGCTACAAGGAGTTACAAGCGATGGCAGTTTCGGTTGGCGACAACATCCCCGACGTTGAAGTTCGTGTGCTCGGCGACGATGGCGCCCCTACGCCTGTGCAGACCGGCGACGTGCTCGGTACCGGCAAGGTCGTTCTGTTTGCAGTCCCTGGTGCATTCACCCCAGGTTGTTCCAAGCTTCACATGCCTGGTTTCGTGCAGAACGAGGCTGAACTCGCTGCCAAGGGTGTTGACAAGGTTGTCTGTATCTCGGTGAACGATGCTTGGGTGATGGGTGCATGGGGCGAAGCTCAGGGTGCTGCCGACATCATGATGCTCGGTGACGGAAACGGCGAATTCACCGAGGCCATGGGCCTGACCAGTGACAAATCAGGCGCCGGCATGGGTAGCCGGTCACGTCGTTACGCTGCGATCATCGAAGATGGCGTTATCACGAGCCTCGACGTCGAAGAAGGCGGCGGCGTCGACGTCTCCAGCTGCGAAGTCGTCATCTCCAAGCTCTAGCGAAGCATCAGTTAGCCGGCGAACGAGACATTTTGTTCAGCTAGGCAAACAGAATCGAGTCCGTGGCCGGTGCCCGTCACCGGCCACGTTCGCGTCCAGGCATCTGTAACGCTCACACCGCGGTATGCGCGGCCTCAGGCTCACAAATGTGGTCTTGGCGGGGCCTCGGTGACAGCAGCCATTGCTGCGCCGACGATGCCGGCATGGTTGCGGAGCTGTGCTGGGAGAAGTTCCGCCCGGGTGGCAAGTAGAGGCGCGAACTCGTCGAAGTCCTTGCTGATGCCGCCACCGATGATGAACCCATCCGGTGAGACGAGGTCTTCGAGTTTGCCGATGTAACGCTCTAGCCGCATTGCCCATTCGCTCATCGACAACCCTTCGGCCTTCTTGGCCCGGCTGGTTGCATGTCCTTCGGCATCGACACCGTCGATCTCGATATGCCCAAGCTCGACGTTGGGCAGTAACCGACCACCGTGAAAGATAGCGGTACCGAAACCCGTTCCGATGGTGAGCATAAAGACGACGCCGTCGCGTCCGCGGCCGGCCCCGACCCGCATCTCAGCTACCCCTGCAGCATCAGCATCGTTGATCATCGTGACCGGTGTGTTGGCGGTACCGAAGAGTTCCGCAGCATCGACGCCGACCCAGGACGGGTCAAGGTTGGCTGCGGTCTCGATCACGGCTTTCTGTCGCACAACGCCTGGGAACGTGCATCCAATCGGTCCAGTCCACGCGAAGTGAGCGACCAAGTCAGCGAAGACTGAAGCCATGGCCTCGGGAGTAGCGGGTTGCGGTGTGGGGATGCGGAATCGGTCCGTGATCATTTGGCCTGCCACCGGGTCAACGATGGCGGCCTTCATTCCTGAACCACCGATGTCGACGCCCAGCACGTAGGTGGGGTCAACGATGGGATGGCTCACAGGGTCCTCGTGCACGGCAGACAAACTAACCAGGTTCGGTAGTTAACGTTTGCCGTATGCGCCAACTTTCTTGGCCAGCTGGTTTCAGATATCAGTGATGGTTAGCGCGCCACGTTCGGCAAACCCACGCAGCAGTTCGGTTGCACGTTGAGAGGTTGCCAACTGGCTGGCCGTGTCGCCATTACCGCCACCGGCAGCAACAACATCGACATTGATGGTGTCCGCCTCACGAGACGCCATGACGATCTGGCCGTTCGTTGCACCCGAAGTTGCAATGAACCGCTCGCCAACAAGTACGAAGAAACCGGAGCCGCCAGCTCGAAACTCGAATCCGCCAACCTCCAGTAAGTAGTCGTGGAGCTTTCGCAGGTCGGTGTCGGCCACCTCTTGAATCTCGAAGGAGCGCACGTGCATGATCGCACTGTAAACAGCGTCGCCCGATGCTGCACCGCGCTGGTTCGATGTTCACATCGTGTTCACACTTGCACAGTGACGTGGTTTGCGTTCTTTCCTAACTGCTGCGGCCGCGTAGGATTAGAACGTGAATACGCAAGCCTGGCGAGAGACCGCACAACGAGAACTCAAGGGTCGGGATCCAGACGAACTTGTCGTACGTACGCCCGAGGGCATCGATGTAAAGCCGTTGTACACCGAAGCCGACCTTGAAGGGATTGAGCATCTCGGATCGATTCCAGGTCAGGGTTCCTTCCTGCGAGGCCCGCGAGCCACGATGTACACGAACCGTCCGTGGACGATTCGTCAGTACGCCGGCTTCTCTACCGCTGAAGAATCCAACGCGTTCTATCGGGCCAACCTTGCGGCTGGGCAGATGGGGCTCTCCGTCGCCTTCGATCTTGCGACACATCGAGGATACGACAGTGATCATCCACGGGTGCTTGGCGATGTTGGTAAAGCCGGCGTGGCCATCGACTCCGTCGAGGACATGAAGATCCTGTTCGATGGCATTCCACTGGATCAGATGAGCGTGTCGATGACCATGAACGGCGCGGTGTTGCCGATTCTGGCGTGTTACATCGTTGCCGGCGAGGAGCAAGGTGTCGGTCAGGATCAACTCTCGGGCACGATCCAGAACGACATCCTCAAAGAGTTCATGGTCCGCAACACCTACATCTATCCGCCTGAACCGTCGATGCGGATCGTTGCCGACATCATTGAATACACGGCGCACAACATGCCGCGATTTAACTCGATATCGATCTCGGGCTACCACATTCAAGAGGCGGGTGCCACGCTCGATATCGAGCTTGCGTACACACTCGCTGATGGCGTGGAGTACGTACGGGCAGCAATCGCAAAGGGGCTCGACGTCGACGCCTTTGCTGGTCGGTTGAGCTTCTTCTTCAATATCGGCCAGGACTTCTTCATGGAGATTGCCAAACTCCGGGCTGCACGCCTGTTGTGGTCAGAGCTCATGGCGCAATTCGAGCCGAAGAACCCCAAGTCCTCCATGCTGCGCACGCATTGTCAGACCTCTGGAGTCTCGCTCACCGAGCAGGATCCGTATAACAACGTGACCCGCACGGCGTTCGAAGCGTTATCCGCGGTGCTTGGTGGCACACAGTCGCTGCACACCAATAGTTTCGACGAGGCACTTGGTCTGCCGACCGAGTTCAGCGCTCGTCTTGCTCGCAACACCCAGCTGATTCTCGCCGAAGAGACCGGCGTGACCCGTACCATCGATCCGCTTGCCGGTAGCTACTACGTCGAGAAGCTCACAGCCGATCTCGCCGATCGTGCCCGCACACTCATCGCAGAGATCGAAGAAGCTGGCGGTATGACCAAGGCGATCGCCGATGGTTGGCCGAAGCTGCGTATCGAGGAAGCTGCTGCACGCAAACAGGCGCGTGTCGACCGGCACGAAGATGTCGTGGTTGGTGTCAACAAGTACCAGGTCGCCGATCCGGAGATGGTCGATGTGCTCGACATCGACAACACCGACGTCCGGCAGCAGCAGGTGCGGCGACTCGAAGAAACACGCTCGCAGCGCAACACCGAAGCCACCGAAGCGGCGCTCGCAGCGTTGACATCCACCGCCATGGGCGACGGCAACCTGCTTGCAGCATGTGTCGCTGCAGCCCGACAACGAGCCACCGTTGGCGAAATGAGCGACGCGCTTGAGGCTGTTTTCGAACGACATCGGGCTGAGACCAAGTTGATCTCGGGTGTGTACGGTGCCGCCTACGACGGCGACGAGGGTTACGCAGCGATCGCCTCCAACATCGCCTCGTTCACCGACGAGTTCGGCCGTGCCCCCAAGATGTTCGTCGCCAAGATGGGTCAGGACGGCCATGATCGGGGCGCCAGGGTGATCGCTACAGCGTTCGCCGACCTCGGCTTCGACGTGTTGGTCGGACCTCTGTTCCAGACACCGGAAGAAGCGGTTGCCGAAGCGATCGCCAGCGACGTTGATCTCATCGGCGTGTCCAGCCACGCAGCTGGCCACCTGACTCTTGTCCCTCAGCTGATGACGGCGCTCAAGGCCGATGGCGGCGGAAAGAACATCACCGTGATTTGTGGTGGAGTCATCCCACCGAAGGACTACGACGAGTTGCTCGGGTACGGAGTTGGCGCCATCTTCGGACCTGGTACCAATATCCCAGAAGCGGCCGCCGAAGTCATCGAAATCGTCCGTACCGCAAACATGGGAGCCGGCGCATGAGCGACAAGCCGTTCAAGATCCTTGGTTTGCAACAGATCGCCGTAGGCGGTCTTGATCTCGACGCTTTACGTGGCCTGTGGGTCGACACCCTTGGCGTCACCAAGATCGGTGACTTCGAAAGTGAGTCCGAGAACGTCCGCGAGGACATACTGCAGCTTGGCACCGGTCCCCATGCTGTCGAGATCGATCTCATGCAACCCCTTGATCCCGATGGTCGTCCTAAGGTCCATGACCCGGCACTCAACCACATTGGGCTGTGGGTCGACGACCTTGCGGCTGCGGTCGACTGGCTTGAGGCGAATGGCATGCGGTTCACACCTGGCGGCATCCGTAAGGGAGCGTCCGGCCATGACATCTGTTTCGTGCATCCCAAGGGCAACGACGAGTTCCCCATCTCTGGCCAAGGTGTCTTGATCGAACTGGTCCAGGCGCCAGCCGAGGTCATCGCCGCCCTCGGCTAGCTACCATGTCCGCTCCACGCTCCACGTTGTGTGACGGACGGAAATCCTGTAAATCGCTCACGCCCACACGCTGCCGATCGGGGTGTCTCATGTACCGACTACCTCGCCATCCACGGAGCGCGTGACGGTTTCCGAGGCTTGTGAAACAGGTCACGAACTGCTGGAGAGTCGTCGATGGCTAGGCCGAACTGGGTGTTAGGTGCAGGTTTCACTGCGCTCTTCCGTGGCTCGCTGGTCTCGAATATCGGCGACGGAATGCGGCTTGCAGCGTTCCCGTTGCTGGCTGCCTCGCTCACCTCCTCACCGTTTTTGATCGGTGCAGTCACGGCAGCGCAGTACTTGCCTTGGCTCGTCTTCGCTCCCGTCGGTGGAGTCTTTGTTGACAGGTGGGATCGACGCCAGACGATCCTGGTAACACAAGCCGCTCGAGGCTTGGTGATGGCGGTGCTTTTTGTCCTTGTGCTCGCAGAACAGGTGGCGATTTGGCACCTGTGTCTGGTCGCCTTCGTCATTACGGCGGGCGAGATCCTGGTGGATCCGTCCGTGACTGCATTGGTGCCTGAAGTGGTCGATGATGCCGACCTCGATACGGCTAACGGCCGGATCGCTAGCGCCGAGCTGATCACCAACGACTTTGCGGGGGCGCCGGTTGGTGCAACAGCGTTCGGGATCAACCCATGGCTTCCGTTTCTTATTGATGCCGCCAGCTATCTCGGTTCGATCGTGCCGTTTAGAGGAGTGCCCAAGCCGGCCCCAGCACCGGCAGAAATGCCGCTCGTTACCGGGGCGATCAGAGCCGAAGCGAAGGAGGGGTTTGACTGGCTACGGAAACACCCGATTCTGGGGCCACTTACCGTGGCACAGGTTGTCTACTACTTCGGCCTATCAGCCGGGTTCAGCCAGCTCGTCACGCTCATTACCCTTGACAACGGCGCATCGTCGTTCACCTTTGGCGCTTTGCTTGCGGTCGCTGCGCTGGGAGCGTTCGTTGGATCCTTGGCAGGCGGTCGGTTTGCCCAGCGGCTAGGCCGGCGCACGACACTTGCCGGTGCAGCCGCCATCCAAGGGCTCACGCTTGCAGCAATGGCAGTAACAAGCTCCACATGGATGTTGTTCTTGATCTGGTTCGTCAACGGTGTTCCTGCGGGCGTTCAGCGACCGGTGGCACGCAGTCTGCAGCAACGCCTCACGCCGAACCGGCTGTTGGGCCGAGTCAACGTCTCTAACCGAGTATTCACCCGGGGCGTGATCATGATCGGTGCGCTGACGTGGGGCACCGTCGCCGAAACCGTTGGCGTGTCCTCGTCCTTTGTTGTGGGTGGAGCGATCGAAGTCGTAGCTGCCGTGCTCATCTGGCGAGCATTGCGGAAGCTTCCGGCTGTCGCCCGCTCGTGGAGTGCCTAACACCCGTTTCTAGGTTGAAGACTACAAAAAGCCCCTTCGGTAAGCACTAAGCAAGAGCCTTCATGATGGCATCACGATGCGCACCTCCGACTACGTTTTCTGCATGGATGAACTTTCATTGATGGATGCCACGGCTCAAGCTGAACTCGTGGCGACCGGTGCCGCCTCGCCGCTCGAGCTGGTCGATGCGGCGATCGAACGGATCGAAGCGTTGAACGCGACCGTCAACGCTGTGATCTACAAGGACTTTGACCGGGCTCGTGACGTTGCAGCGTCGAACGAGTTGGCTGATGGACCCTTCCGGGGTGTCCCGTTTCTGATCAAGGACATTGGTGCAAACCAGGCTGGTCTCCCCTACTGGTCCGGCAACATCGCACTCAAGAACATGGGCCATACCGCTACCGAGGACACCGAACTCGGGGCGCGCTTTCGCCAGGCGGGTCTTGTCACGCTCGGCAAGTCGAATCTGCCCGAACTCGGCTCGGTGCCCACGACCCAGCCGTTGAGTTGCGGGCCAACGAATAATCCGTGGGACCTCGCACGGTCACCTGCTGGCAGTAGCGGAGGTTCAGGCGCGGCTGTTGCAAGCGGCATGGTGCCCATTGCCCATGCCAATGATGGAGGCGGTTCAACACGGCTACCTGCTGCATGGAATGGCTTGGTTGGGCTCAAGACAAGCCGCGGCACTGTTCCGAATCCCGGCAATATTTCCAGGCTCACATCCGAACTGGTGGTGACCAAGACCGTCCGAGATACAGCCACCCTCTTCGCAGCTGTGCGCGGTGCGGTCGACGCAGATCTGTTCGCTGCGATGCCGGACCAGCCAGTGCCTGATCGACCGCTACGGATCGCGGTCATGAACAACGGCGGACGCATCGAAATTGACCCCGTGTGCGCGCTTGCCGTCGATGCAACGGCAGCTGTGCTCGAACGACTAGGCCACCAGGTTGAGATGGTCGACGCCGACAATCTGATTGGTCCGGCGAGCCGAGTAAACGGTGAGTTGTGGATGGCCGCCCTTGCCCGGCGAGTGTCTGGATTAAGCGAGATGGCGGGGCGTGAGATGACGGCCGACGACGTTGAGCCCTACAACTGGACCGCTGCCGAACGAGGCAAGGGCATGCTCGCTCATGAGTGGTTAGCAGCTTCGGAACGGCAGCAGGCGTGGTCTGCTTCGGTCATCGACTGGATGGCAGCATTCGACGTGCTCGTCACCCCGACCTCGGGTGCGCTGCCAATGAAGACAGCGGACCTGTGGCCACCCGACGAGAAGCCATGGAGGATCTCGTCGACCTATGCACGCATCGGGCTCTTCACGTTGCCATTCAACGTCACCGGTCAACCAGCCATCTCCCTGCCGTTGCACGAGTCAGATGATGGGCTGCCAGTGGGCGTGCAATTGGCGGCAAACATGGGCCATGACGAACTGCTGCTTCAGCTCAGCGCAACACTCGAGCAAGCCATGCCGTGGGCTGACCGGCTGGCACCGATCCACGCTTCACGGATGTAGTCCGCCACGTTTGGTCCCGTAGGCTCAGGCCGTGAGCGAACCAGAGGTTACTGAGACTGCGCATGTCGACGTCCTGATTGTCGGCGCAGGTATCTCGGGAATTGGCGCCGCCTACTTTCTCAAGACGATGAGCCCTGACCGCAGCTTCGCTATTCTCGAAGGTCGCCAGGATCTCGGTGGCACCTGGGACCTGTTCAGGTATCCCGGAATTCGGTCTGACAGCGACATGCACACGCTCGGTTACAGCTTCAAGCCTTGGACCGAGGCCAAGACCATTGCCGACGGCCCGTCGATCCTGAACTACCTACGAGACACAGCCTCCGAACACGGTATTGACGACAAGATCAACTACGAGCACGTGGTGACACGGGCAGAGTGGGATAGCGACGCCGCAACCTGGACGGTCGATGCTCAGGTAGGCGACACAAAGACCCCCAGTCGGTTCACCTGCAACTTCTTGTTCATGTGTTCGGGTTATTACAGCTACAAGAGCGGCTACAAGCCTGATTTCGTGGGCGCCGAGGATTTCCAAGGCCAGGTTGTGCACCCACAGGAATGGCCGGACAACCTCGACTACACGGGCAAGAAAGTTGTCGTCATCGGTTCTGGCGCCACTGCGGTGACCATCGTTCCGGCGATTGCCGACGCGGTCGAGTCAGTGACGATGCTGCAGCGCTCACCGACCTACATGGTTGCTCGCCCCGATGTTGACAAGTTCTCACAGAGTCTGCGCAAGGTGCTCCCTGAAACGATGTCCTACGGCATCATCCGCAAGCTGAACAGCGCTAGGGGCGAGTTCTTCTACAACCAGACTCGGAAGCGGCCCGAGAAGGTCCGCGAACAGTTATTGGGGCGCGCTCGAAAAGCGCTCGGCAATGAAGAAGTCGCGAAGAACTTCACGCCCACGTACAACCCATGGGACCAGCGACTGTGCCTGATGCCGAATGGCGATTTCTTTGAGGCCATCAAGGGCGAAAATGCCAGCGTGATCACTGGCTGTATCGATCAGTTCGATGCGACTGGCATCCTGCTGGAATCAGGCGAACACCTTGATGCCGACATCATCGTCACCGCCACCGGCCTGCAGCTGGTCACGGTGGGCGACATGGATTTCATCGTCGACGGTAAACAGGTCGACTTCTCCACCACCTGGACCTACCGGGGCGTGGGCTACAGCGAGGTTCCCAATATGGCATCATCGTTCGGCTACATCAACGCGTCGTGGACACTTCGTGCTGATCTGACGTGCGAGTTTGTGTGCCGGCTGCTCAACCACATGCGCGACACCGACACGACTGTCTGCACGCCCCGGCTCCGTCCTGCCGACGCGCACATGCCTGCGCTCCCATGGATCCAGGACTTCGAATCTGGTTACATGGCGCGCATGATGCCGATGATGCCGAAGCAGGGCGATCGGGAACCGTGGACTAATCCCCAGAGCTACTCACGGGACAAGAAGGCGCTTCGAAAGGCACCTCTCGAGGACGGCGCGATGATCTTCTCGAACCCAAAGGTGCCGGCAGTAGCGCATGCGGCGACAGAAGGCCCCGATCTGGAACGAAGTCCAACAGATCCGAACGCTCGGAGATGAAACCGTTTGACGGACCGGAAGCCTGGCCACCAACAACTCCCTACAGCCACGCCAGCCTGACCGACTACTGGACGCACTAGCGCCGCCGATCCTCGGAGTGCGAGGATCGAGGCATGCAGAACTTTGCAGCCAAGCTGGCAGTCATCACCGGCGGCGGCGACGGTATGGGCCGGGCACTCGCCGAACAGCTCACCGCAGCCGGATGCCATGTCGCGATATGCGACATCTTCGAAGACACGCTTGCAGAGACCAAGCGGCGCTGTCTCGAGAGCGCCCCGGACGGCGTCCGGGTCTCGACCCACCTGTGCGATGTTGGTAGCGAAGACCAAATCCTGCGCTTTCGCGACGAGGTACTTGCGGCTCACGACACGGAGACAGTGAACCTACTGTTCAACAACGCTGGCATCGGTGGCGGGGCAAGCATCATCACGAGCCCTCGCGACACGTGGGAGCGGACATTCGACGTCTGTTGGGGAGGTGTCTACTGGGGTGTGCGCGCATTCATGGATGCGCTCATCGCGAGCGACGAGGCGATCATTGTGAACACCAGCAGCGTCAACGGCTTTTGGGCATCGCTCGGCCCTGGCCTTGCTCACACGTCTTACTCCGCCGCCAAGTTCGCAGTGAAGGGATTCACCGAAGCACTCATTACGGATCTGCGCTTGCACGCACCCCACGTGACAGCAGCGGTAGTTATGCCAGGCCACATCGGCACCGGCATCGCCGGGAACAGCGTGCTGGCGCATGGTGCAGAACAGAGCGCCGCAGCGGCCGAGGGCGCCGCCAACTTCCGTAACTCGGCGCCGATGACGGCAAAACAGGCTGCGACCGTGATCCTCGACGGGGTGAAGGCAGGCGAATGGAGGATCCTGGTCGGCGAAGACGCACACGTGCTCGACATGGCCGTCCGACAGGCACCGGAAGAGGCGTACGACATCGACTTCCGCGACCGGTTGGGCGAACATCTCCAGGGCATGCCTCGGGATAAGGGCCCACAAACGAGCTAGTGCCGACTCTCTTTCTTTCGTCGTACGGCGTGGCTACCGGGTGCAACCAGTAAGACCGAACGCTGTCTGGTCGTGCTCATAACACGAGGGCCAAGCTGGTCGTTCCGGCCGCAAGTGCGGAACGATGAGACATTTTCGCTACGTGGACACGAGCAGGGTTCCGTTCATGTACCGATGGCGGCTCCGTGTGAATTACTGTCTGATGCAGCAGACCTAGGCAAGGACAGTTCATGAAACTCTGTACAGCAATGATGTTCGATGGTGACCCGGAACGGTTGACGCAAAAGATCGTGGATCTCGAAGCGGCCGGCGTCGACATGGTGCTGATCCCCGAGATCTACGGCTTCGATCAGGTCTCGGTCCTCGGCTATATCGCCGCCAAGACCGAACGTATCGAGCTGATGTCGGGCATCGTCAACGTGTTCTCGCGCTCCCCTGCCTTGATTGCACAAAGTGCAGCAACCATCGATGCACTTTCGGGCGGCCGGTTCACACTCGGCATCGGTACCTCTGGTGCCCAGGTGATCGAAGGCTGGCATGGCACGCCGTTCAAGCGCCCCCTCGGTCTCACTCGCGACGTCGTCGATATTTGCCGCAAGGTCTGGTCCGGCGACAAGGTAACCCACGAGGGCAAAGCGGTGACGCTTCCGTTGCCGGCCGACGAAGGCACGGGACTTGGCAAACCACTCAAGTTCATGAACCGCATCCATCGTCCCGACATCCCTGTCGTCATTGCATCGATCGGTCCGTCAAACGTGAAGATGACAGCGGAGATCGCCGACGGTTGGCAGCCAATCCATTTTGTCCCTGATCGTTTTGACCGGGTCTGGGGCGAGTCGCTGGCCGCAGGCATGGCAAACCGCTCGGCGGACCTCGCCCCGATGAGCATCTTCGGTGATGCGCAACTCGCGATTGGCGAAACCGAAGAGGTCTCTGCTGCACGAGAAGCCGCACGCGGCCATGTCGGCTTCTATGTCGGGGGTATGGGCGCCAAGTCGAAGAACTATTACAACGACCTGTTCCGCCGTTACGGATGGGAAGAAGAAGCCGAAAAGATTCAGGACCTCTTCCTCGGCGGTCAGCGAGCCGAAGCCATGGCGGCGGTGCCCGACGAATACGTCGATACTGCCAACCTGATTGGCCCTGAATCTCACGTGAAAGAACGGCTCGCCGTCTACAAGTCGGTTGGTGTGACCCACCTAACAGTGAATGCCACCGGTGCCAACGCACTCGATGACATGGCCGCTGTTAAGGCCTGGATCGAGTAGCCACTCGGTCTGACTCTCTAGGGTTAGCTCTCTCGTTCACGCTGGGCAGCAAGCGCCTTACCTGCTGCCCATCTGTTCTGTTCGAGAACCTTCAGGAAGCCCACGACATTGCGATCTCGGATGCGTTCGAGCTCTCGCACGTCGTGGGCACCGGATTGCTCGTCGGACTGAGCGACGATGGTGTCGACCAGTTCCGGTGTGAAGTCGGGTGTGTCCATGAGTTTGGTCCAGGGCCACTCGAGTGTCGGCCCGAACTGCTCGATGAAGTGACGGAAGCCGCCGGCACCACCCGCAACCCGGTAGGTCTCAAACAGGCCCATCTGAGCCCATCGCAAGCCGAACCCGTAGGTCATGACGTCGTCGATCTCTTGAGTGGTAGCGACACCGTCGTTGACCAGCCAGAGCGCTTCTCGCCACACCGCTTCGAGCAGACGGTCGCCAATGAACGCGTCGATCTCGACACGGACGTGCACGGGATGCATGCCAATTCCGGCATAGATGGATTGGGCGCGCCGAATCGTCTCGATCGGCGTCGCCTCTCCCCCAACGACTTCAACCACTGGCAACAAGTACACCGGGTTATACGGATGGCCGACAACGAGGCGTTCAGGGTGGGTCATCGTTGCCTGCAGCGTGGTTGGTTTGATACCCGAGGTCGAGGAACCAATCAGTGTGGTGGGGTTCGCCGCAGCCTCAATCTCGGCCAACACGGCAGCCTTGATATCCGGGCGCTCAGGCACACTCTCTTGCACGAACGCAACGTTGGTCACCGCATCGGCCACAGATGTGGCCATACGCCACTCGCCTCGGCTCGATGTGTCGAGCCCTAGGTCGTCCCATGCCAATACCGCGTTGGCGAGCACCTCACGCATGATTGCTTCCGCGTCTGGTGATGGATCCGAGATCGCAACATCGACACCCGAAAGCACCAACCTGCTCGCCCATGCAGCGCCGATCACACCACACCCAACAACGGCAGCCGATGACGGGGCCTGTGGCCGGAATGCGGGCTCAGCAGCGGAGTCTGGGTCAGCCATGTTTGGTAAGTAACAGGTTGTCACGGACTTGGGCCGCGGTGAGCACGTTGTAGTTTTGTGCTTCGAGGATTGTCACAGCCCGCTCCACCAGGTCACCGTTGCTGGCTAACACGCCACGATCGAGGTAGAGGTTGTCTTCGAGGCCCACCCGTACGTTGCCTCCTGCAAACGCTGCGAGCGACACGTACTTGAACTGGTTACGCCCGATTGAGAACGCGGAGAAGGTCCAGTCTTCGGGCACGTTGTTGCGCATGGCCATGAAGGTATTCAGGTCATCGGGAGCGCCCCACGGCACACCCATGCACAGCTGCACCATGGCTGGATTGGGGATGATGCCCCGGCGGACAAGATCCTTGGCATGTGCGAGATGGCCGGTGTCGAATGCCTCGATTTCGATCCGAGTACCGATCTCGTTCATCTGCGTAGCCATCGCTTCGAGCATCGCTGGCGTGTTCGTCATCACATAGTCGCCCTCGCCAAAGTTCATACTTCCGCAGTCGAGCGTGCAGATCTCGGGACGGATTCGCCGGACATGTTCGACTCGTTCGGTTGCCCCTGCCATATCTGTGCCTTCAACCGCAGCTGGCAACGGCTGCTCGACGTCACCCAAGATCAGATCGCCACCCATCCCAGCAGTGAGGTTCAACACCACGTCGGTGTCTGAGGAACGGACGCGTTCAGCAACCTCTTCGTACTTCTCAACCGAACGCGACGGCATACCGTCGTCCTCGCGCACATGGATGTGGACCACTGCGGCCCCGGCCTTTGCTGCTTCGATGCACGAGTCGGCGATCTGTGCTGGCGTGACAGGAACCTTGTCGGACTTGTGAGCGGTGTACCCACTACCCGTGATCGCACACGTAATGAATACGCCATCGTGAATGGGCGTCGTTTCTCTGGTCACAGGGACCTCCTTATCGATGGGTCAAGCGCTGCACGTGCAGCCGCTCGATTGACAACGCGCGTGGCACTGAGCACGTCGTCATGATCTATATAGATGCCGCGCAGATGCCGTTGGCCACCGGCCGAGAACGGCTCCCGTCCGTGCAGCATGCGCCGGTTATCGAAACCGACGAGGTCGCCGACCTGAAACGGGTACGAGATTTGAAATCGGTCGCTTCCGGCCATTGCCGAGAAGCAGCTCATGGCTTCGTAGGCCCGAGGCATGTCTTCGGGTGCCATATCTGGGAACCCGCGCACCGGGTAGAACGCCCGCAGGGTGAGCGGGGCTCCGGGTTGTCCGAGGTCAATGAGCGGACCGGACCACCGGTGGTCAATGCCAGGCCCCCGGTTGAAGAACACCCAATGCAGGGTGGTTAGTGCTTCGTAGTATTCGGGATGTTCGGCTTCGAGTGCGGCAACAACCGCAGCACCATCGGCCATGGTCGATTCTCCCCCGACAGCTTCGTTTCTGAAACAATGCAGAAACTGGAATCCAGGTGGTGTCTCACGCGTCGGAAGATCGGTGTGGGGTCCCAACCTGAGATTCGTGTTGGCGGTGCTATTCGTATCTGCGCTTCCCGCCATAGTCACGTCGGCCTTCACATCCCAGATGGGGCCGAAGTTGGTGTCTCGGACGGCCCCGATGCGAGCAGCGAGAGCGAGCGCCACGTCAGGATCATCGGGCAGGGCACGCAGCCGGGCAAAACCCGTGCTTACGAGGTCATTGATCCAGGCAGCGAACGCATCGTCGGTGGCGAGAACTGCGGGACCATCATGGGTCGGTGGCTCGCATCGATCTGCTGCGGACCAGACCGTCTGTGCCGGTAGCCAGCTTGCCGGACGATGCTTGGCTTCGGCTACATGGCGTAACCAGCCAGGATGGAGGAGGTGAGTGTGCGCCTCTGTGGCGAATTGGACGGCCACTGCGCCGGCGGCATCGATGGATGCCCCGGTGATGGCACAGGCCGAGCCAGCCGCACTGTTCACATCAAGGTCGGCTGGGTCGATCAGGCCTTCTCGGGTCGCAGGATCGATACCAATCCCTACCACGTTCTCGCGTAACCACAGGTCGAACGCCAGCAGCTGAACGCCGTCGGACCATCGAACACAGACAAATCGATCACGCAGGTCGACGCTTGCGGGTGGCGTCCATGCGTAGCTATAGAAGTCGGGAGTAGCCACAGGTGCGTCCACCACGGTGACAGTAGCAATGCCGCCAGGTGCTGGCCGCGGCAATGAGACGTCTTGTCCTGATGATCAGAGACCCAAGACCTCTGGGGAGTGAGCGAGCGCTGAATGCCTGAGCTCCGAGGATGCAGGCTTAGAGGGGTGATCCGTCGGTAACAAGCGCAGCGAAGCCGGGAATTTCACACGCTTGGCCGACTTCGATTTCGACAGTCACCGCTCGGTTTACATGCGGGCCAGCGCACCATGTCGGGAAAGCAACCGAATAGAGCCCGCCCCCGCCGGCGACGAACACCAGCAGGTCCTCGGGAGCGTTGAAACATCGGTAGTCGTCATCTGCGATGGGTTGCTTGCCCATATAACCAGCCGACTTCGCAAACTCGACTCCGGAGATAGAGGAGCGCTCTACCACCGCGTCGCGGATCGACGTCAGGTCATAGCCGGCGTTGGCCAGAAACCCGGCGTGGTCGGCATTGATGGCCAACGCTGCCTGGCCGCCACGTAGTGCGATGTTGTTCGTTGTCACATTGGCGAAGGCCCGAGCAAACGAATACAACATGCGGTCTACACAGGTCGGGTCATCGGCATCGATCACAGCCATAACCGAGTGAGGGGCGTCGGTACCTATAACGGTGACCGTCGACTGTGATGCATCAAAACCAAACTGGGTGTGCATCGGGGCGAACGGGCTGTTTTCTTCGTCCTCGGCCAGACACATGGTGAACTTGCCAGGATGGCCCATGAGTGCCATATCGCTGGTGCCCGACCGCCCGCCACCGATGTTGATCATTGCCAAACGCACGGCTCGGCCGATAGCAGCGTTCGCCCGGTAGCCGGGGCCAAGAGCGCCGAAGCCACCGTGGATGCCGCCACACCAGTCGCGAGCCGGTCCGTTCACGATGATCAATGGAGCGATGGCGTGAGTAGTGGCCTGAACCTCGGTCAGATCGAAGCGCTCGTCAAGAATTGCGCGCGTCGCTGCCACGACCACCGGGGCGTGATCAGGTAAACAGCCTGCCATGACTGCCGCAGCAGCCAGTTTCTCGACCGAACACTCCCCCATGTTCGGCCCCATCGCGCCCAAGACCAGGTCGCCGTCGTAGCCGGTAGCCAAGACCATACGAGCGACGCGCTCAGCGGTGGGGATGACAACGGGCAGCCCATCGGTACAGCCCATGGTGTGGAGCTGTTCCAGCGCTGCGTGCTCATCGTCGGCAGACAACAATGCTGCAACGCTCATGCGACTCCTCGCCATGCAGCGAGGATCTTGGGCACGGTGGTCTCGGCGACCATCGCCATGTTGACAACGCCTGACCCAGCCACCGGATGAGGCAGCTGGACACGAGGGATGTCAGGCACTCCCACCGAGCGGGCAATGAAGTCCCCCTGGGCCCAGAATTCTTCGGTGACCAGTGCTACTGCTGGTACACCTCGTTTAGCAATTCGTACTCCGTCACGCACGGTGCCGGTTGTACAGCTTCCTCAATGGCCGTATGCGGCAACCACCGCTTGGCATGCGCCGATGACCTCATCGAGCATCTGGTCGGAGATCACCGACGATGCGTTGTGTTTGTTCCACCGTCGGAACGACGCGGTCGGCACAGCAACTGCAAGCGCCTTTTCGACCTGGTCCAGGAACTCCTCGGAGTCCGGAAAGCCATTGGCCAGAAGGCCAATGGTGACCGGTGCGGATTCGGCATCGACCTGAAGCTCGTAGGGCTCAACCGGAGCTCCGGGTTCAGATCGAGGATCAAGAAAAGTGATCATTGTGTGGCCTCTCGTTCGTATTTTGAGTTTAGGTGATGGAGCCGGTCGCGAGCCTCAGCGACGATTCGTTTGACGACCTCGCCAGCACCCGGGACGTCGTTCATGGCAGCGATTCCGGTACCTGCATGCAGCGGACGAAGCTGGTCATCGTCGACGTTCGCCGCAGCCTGGAAGACATCTCGTCCAAGCGCCGACTGCATGAGTCCTGGCGGTGCGTCCGCACCCGACTCCTCCCACCGTTCGGTGAACTCGGATGCGAGGACACGCGCCCATTGACCGGTAAACCCATCGGTCAAGGTGGTCGATCTATCACCGGTGGTCATGCGCTGTTTCCATACAGGCGAGGCCAGGGATTCTTTGGTGGCCACGAAACGGCTACCCAGGAGCACCCCATCGGCTCCCAAGGCGAGCATGGCTGCCAAACCCCGACCGTCGACGATGCCTCCTGCCGCAATGACCGGCACTCGATCACCAACAGCATCGACCATCTGAGGCACCAGCGTGAGCGTGCTCTGCCCAACAGCATCGGTCCTTGCACGTTTGGTGCCGTAACTGCGGTGGCCACCGGATTCGGTGCCTTGTGCGACTACAGCATCGACACCGTTGTCTACCGCTGCGATGGCATCTTCGACCGTGGCGACCATAGCCACAGTTCTGGTACCGACGCGGTGGAATCGCTCAACCAGGTCGGACTCGGGCACTCCAATGGCTGCAGAGAAGACAGGAATCTGTTCCTCAATCATGACTTCGAGGGCAGCGTTCACGAGGTCGGCTCCCGCATCCGGTCGGGCAAGGCTTGGCGGCAGGTCGAACCGGGACCTGAACTCGTTGAGCACCGTCTGTGCTCCCCTGATGACGTCATCGGGCACGTCATCAGGGTCGGGCGGTGTGCGGACATCGTCATGGAGCCAGATGTTCACGCCAAACGGTTTCGAGGTGCGTTCTCGGATATCGCGTATTGCAGCCCGGACCTGCTCGGGGCGCAGCCGAAGCGCTGCAAGGACACCCAGCCCCCCAGCGTTGGACACTGCCGCTGCCAAGTCGACCCCGGCAACACCACCCATCCCGGATTGTAGAACTGGGGCGTCGATGCCAAGAACGTCCTGCAACCGGGGACTGAGCAGCCGGGGTTTAGGAATCTCGGTCGTCATCTGTTCGCGCCAAGCAGGAGTGCAGCACACTCGTCTGCTGCGGCAGCGGCCCGGCGTACCAATTCATCGGTCGCAGCACTACTGATCGGATGGGCAATGGTCACGAACGGAAACCCGTCGGCCCCAAGCACCTGGGCCATGAGCTCGGCGGCGCTTACAAACCGTTCGGTCATGATCGAGACGGCGGGTAGGCCACGGCGTTCGGCTTCAACAGAATCGTGCAGACTGCACGAAGAGCAGCTTCCTCAATCGCCGATGCCGGAGATCACGGCGTGCCACTTCTGTGTGGCGTCCATGATCTCGTCGCCGGCGGGAGCGCTGTAGTTCGGCTTCACCACCCGTTCAACGGAAGCGACACCATATTCGGTTCGCAGATGGTCAGCCAGAGCGTCGAAGAACCGTCCGGTGCCGTGTTTGCCGTTCGAGACGATGCCGAGCGAGACACCTTCGAGCGTGTCGAGCCGGGGTGACACGACAAGACTTGCGTCGCTCTCTTCATACGTTGGATCAAGAATTTCGATGGTCATAGTCCCTCGCTAACAATCCACACAGGCGCCGACAGCGACGGTGGCCGCTCGTGATTTGTGCCCGAGCCATGGCGGAATAACTGCACCGAATCCGCCAGCTGGTCCGCCTGCGGCAACAACCAGGAGGTCGTCGGGAGAATCCAGCGCCGGATATACCCGGTCGGCTTTGTCACCGACAACCGACGCCTTGCCGACCTTGGCCCATTCGCCTCGTTTGATCGACGCATGTTCGTAGACGTACTGGCGAATGTCGGCTTTGGTCCAGCCTGCAGCCTCGAAATGTTCTCGCAGCTGGGGCGGCACGACGATCGCGTAGTTGCCTGGCCAGATCGAATAGTTCGTCATGTTGGCCCTGATTTCGGCGATGAACGTGTCCAGGATTTCTTCGGGCACGGTGGTCCACTCGTTCATGATCTGGCGCGGTGCCATTGCTGCCATGGCAGTAACCGCCGAGACATGGGGATCCCCGAGACGTTCGGTGGCCAAGGACAACCATGGTGAATGTTCTTCGTCCTCGGCAATGCAGTAGCTGATCTTGCCAGGATGCCCGAATGTGGAACGATCGATTTGGCCTGGTCGAACCTCGAACAGGTTGCCGAGTATCAGACGGATGCTTCGGCCAATGCAGTTTGATGCGCGGTCGCTCGGGCCAATGGCATTGAACGTTGCGTCCATGCCGATCTCGTTGCGAATGGGTCCATTCACAATCAGGAGTACTGCGCAACCACCGGTGCTCGCGGTCGCTCCATGGAGAAGAAACGGTTCTTCGAGCATTGCGGTCAGCGCAGTAACGACAACAGGGAAGTGCATAGGTAGACACCCAGCCATAACCGCATTGATTGCCAGCTTTTCGGCAGTAACCATTCGGTGACGAACCGGCTCGATGCCGACCAGATGATCTGGCGCTAGGCCAGCCCAGTCGAGGCACCGCTGCACAGCGTCGGCCGTGGGCGGCACGATAGGCAGCCCGTCGGTCCAGCCCCGGCTATGAAAGAATTCTTGTGTCTCGCCCACATCCTGGAGGGTGTGGCGTTTCGATATCAGGTCAGCGGGCACAACGTCCACTTTGGCACATATCAGCCATAACCCGGTGGTACCTGAAAGCCGCCCAATTCACGCTCCATGAACGCTGCAAACGCGATGCTCTCACGATCACGGAGGTGCCCGGCCACGATCTGTAGGCCACACGGCACACCCGAGGCGGTCAACCCAGCTGGCGCAACGGTGCCAGGTAGGTAGACGCCGCACGAAAGACCTGCCCAAAATAGCTGGTCAGTCGTTGGTTGTTGGCCACCGTTAATCGGGATTGTGCGATCAGCACGTTCACCTGTGTGGTCGTGCGGGTAGGCGGCCGACGCAGCTGTTGGGCACAACAATAGGTCGTAGTCGTCGAAGAATGCGTCCCACGCCAACCGGTCGTCTTCTCGCTGACGGTGATGCTGAGCCCATTGCCAGTGGCTCATGGTGATGCCGGACCCGGCCAAGGCTCGGTAGTCGCGATCGCCAGCGGCCCAACGAGCCGCATGTTCCTTCTGTACTTCATAGGCGTCAACCGGATACTCAGAGCCGGTGGCGCTCCGCAGTAACATCATGTAGTTGTGATGTGACTTCTCAAGGTCGATTGCTGGACGGGCGTCGTAGTCGAGCGCAACGCCAAGGTCGCCCAATGCCGCAACCGTGGCTGCGAGTTGGACGGTCAGCTCGTCGTCCTGCTCGACACAGACGTCGCTTTCGAGCATGACCGCTACCCGCAACGTGTCGGGTCGATCGTTGCGGGGTGCTGGTAGATCCAACTTCCAGCCTCGAGCATCGAGGCCTCCGGCTCCCGCAACAACGTCGAGCCCTAGCGTGAGATCCGACGCGTACCGGGCCATCGGGCCACCGACGCCGATGTCGAGCACCGTTGGAGCCCCCGGATTACCGTGACCGGCTATCGGGACGAGGCCATAGGTGGGTTTGTGTCCAAAGACGCCGCAATAGTGCGCTGGATTCCGAATCGATGCACCTATGTCACTGCCCAGCTCGAGAGCCGTGAGCCCAGCAGCAAGTGCTGCAGCTGCACCGCCGGATGACCCACCTGGAATGAGATCGGTATTCCACGGATTTGATGTGGTGCCATACACCGGATTGAATGTCTGCCAGTCGGCCATGGATACTGGCAGGTTGGTCTTGCCATAGATGACTGCGCCTGCATCGAGCAGCCGATCGATGGACTCGGAGTTTCGGTCTGGTCGCCAGTCAACCAGTTCCTCATGACCGCTGGTGGAGGGTGAACCAACCCAATCCCATGCCTCCTTGATTGTCATGGGAACACCATGTAACGGACCCCACGACTCGCCAGCGGCTGTGGCAGCGTCTGCAGCAGCGGCTCGTTGACGAGCGACGTCGAGCTGGGTGGTGACGACCGCGTTGATCGCCGGGTTGAGCCGTTCGTAACGAGCGACAGTGGCCTCGAGCAGTTCGGTGGCCGAGATGTCGCCACCAGCGACTGCGGCCGCTTGGTCGGCAGCAGATGCCAAACAGATATCCATCAGATACTCACCCAGATCGTTGTCATGCGGTGTGATTGCTGTGAGGGGAAATCGCTGATCCCCCGGTGGGCACCTCGAGTAGCGCTGCGGCTGCTCGCTCGTTCTCATTGATCTTGGCCAGGATCGCCTGCCCGGCTCGCTCGAAGTACTCGCGGTTCTCTCTCACGAACGTGTTGCTTTCGCGGAAGTCGTTCAACATGCCGTTTACTTCCGGCAGCACGTAACGAGCGACCATGTCCCAGCTCCGAGTGATGGCTTCTGGATGGGCAAAGTCGTTCACGAAACCTACGACCGTTCCGAAGCCTCCGGCGAGTTCGTACATGTCGCGGATCGCAGCGATCAGATCATCGGGGGTACCGATCAGCACGCCTCCTGCGGCAGTCAATTGGTCGAGCGTCTCTTCGGGCGTGTCCCACGCCTCGACCCCTACCCGCTGCAACGTGCCCACAGTGTATTCGCTGTGCCAGCGGTGCAGGCCCTGCAATGCCTCGGCCCGCGCTTGTTCCTTGGTCTCAGCGATGTGCCAGTTCATGAGCACCCGCCAGTTGGAGCGATCCATGACCTGGCCATGTTTGGCTGCGGACTCCTCGGCGAAGCTCCACTGCAACGGAAGCGCTGCGAGACCAGCGGTGGACATCGAGCCGATCGACAGGATGCCCATGCCGTATTTGCCAGCAAGCGTCATGCCTGATGGGCTGACCATCGATGCAACGGTCTGTGGGATCTCGCCCCGTACTGGAAGCAGTTGGAGTTTGGCGTCGTACAAGTTGAACCAGTCACACTGGTAGGTAAACCGCTCCCCCGCCAGCAGCCGCCGAATAACAGCAATCGCTTCGTCTTGACGGTCGCGTAACAACATGGGGTCGATTCCCAA
>ERZ651776.472-NODE-472-length-57333-cov-6.001275_pt1 | contig 57333 bp, 46 predicted proteins | sample MGYA00514761_ERZ651776 | MGnify/ENA metagenome assembly ERZ651776
CTATTATGACGCTTTAAGCACGGTATTTGGAGTGCTCGCTACATTCTTAGAGCTGTACAAGTACTTCGTGGCTTGGAGTTTTTGGGTGTTCATAAACGGATATACTATCTGGCTTTACGGCATTAAAGAGCTTAATTTTATGGCTTTTAAGATGATTATTTACACCTTACTCTCCATTTATGGTCTTACAACTTGGCGTAAAAAACTAACCACTGAATCCCCTATTTAATCTTTCTCCCAGGCTAATCCATAATCGCTTGCTGCACTGCATTCTCGAAATCTCTCTGCACTTGAGGCACTGGCTGTTGAATCATAATAACCGCAGTCAATTCTTCTTCCGGGTCGCTCCACGAACGTGTACCCAGTGCACCGCCCCAACCAAATGCACCTTGCGACCGCCGCTGCTTGGCTACAATCGGATTTTCGGAAGTGGCTACGGTATAGCCAAACCCCTGCCCTTCTACGTTGTTTGAAAAAAGATCCTTTGTCTGATTGCTGGACATCATGCGCACGGTACGTGGGCTTAACAATCTATTGCCAAAGAGCTCGCCGCCGTTGACCAGCATCTGCTCGAAGCGTAAGTAGTCTCCAGCCGTGCTCTTAAGTCCGTAGGAGGCTGAAAAGTAGCTTGAATGGCTTGTATCATAGAGAACCGCCCTGGCAGGAGGCGCCGTGTCGGCACCAACGACTTCGATAAGTCGACTCTGGTATTCTTCGGGCACATTCCAAAACGTGTCGTTCATGCCCAGGGGCTCAAAGATGCGCTTCTTTACGAACTCATCGAAGGGCATACCTGATTCAATTTCTATTATTCGTGCAATCACGTCTAATGCTGTGGCTGCGCTGTACTGCCAGCGAGACCCTGGTTGAAAATCCAGAATCACATTACCGTATTCAGGCACATTCTTGGCGAGTGATTCACGATTATCCAGCCCCCCTATCGAAGCCGCAGAGAGTACAGTGCCCAAACCACCGGAAGCGAGTCCGGATGTGTGGGTAAGTATATCGTGCACCGTTATTTCGCGAGCCGCTGGCACCAGTCGGTGCTCAGGCACATTGAGCGGATTTACTCTTACAGGGCTAATGTCTTCATCTACAGGAGCCAACACCGCCACCTGCATTTCAGCGAAAGAGGGAAACCACTTGCTGATAGGATCGGTAGGACGAATCAATCCTTCCTCGACCAACATCATCGCAGCTACGCCTAGCACTGGCTTAGTGGAGCTCATCATTATAAAAAGGCTATCATCCTGCATCGGCCGATTGTTAGGAACACTCATCAGCCCGTGCGTCTCGAAGTGCACCAGCTTGCCGCGGCGCGCAACAGCTGTAACAGCACCTTGAATAGTGCCTGCTTCGATGTGCCGCTGCATAGCGGCATTGATCCGTTTCAGCCGCTCTGTTGACATACCGACTTCCTCAGCACTGTCTGCCCAGGGAATATCTTGTGCAAATGAAAGTCCGGCAAAAACACAGAAGAAGAGTGAGAGAAAGACGCGAGCAAGAACGCTTTTATTATTAGGATTCATTATCGAAAACCTTAGCTAGTGTGAATGGATTTATTTCTATGTAATTAGTCATTGGATATAGAGTAAAGAACAGCGTGTAGTTCTACTCTATGCCCTTTTGCTCAGCATTTTCACACTGGCACTACTCAATATCTACTCATTAATTTCGACAGGTTCGGGCATCAGTCGAGCAATTTTACTACCTTCGCCATTTTCAAGTAGAAGATAAATCTCACCATCTACGCCTGACTCTATGTCACGCACTCTTGCGAAATCATCCAACAAGATTTCCTGCTCAATCACTCTGTTCCCATCAAGACTGAAACGGAACAGCTGCATAGATTTTAGTGTGCCCATCAAAATGTCGTTCTTCCATTCAGGGAAGGCGTCACCCTGATAAAAAATAAAACTGGAAACCGCAGGAGACGGTGTAAAATCTACCAGTGGCATTACAATATCTTCGATACGGAAGAATTCTAATTCATCCCTACCGTAGTTCACTTCTGTGCCAGAGTAGTTGATACCAAGACTGTGTAATGGCCATCCAAAATTACCGCCAGGCTCAATGATGTTAAGTTCATCTCCGCCTCTCGGGCCCATTTCTGTGCTCCACAATACATCACTGAGCGGATTGACTTCCAATCCATGTGGGCTACGGTGCCCCCTGCTCCAAATACTGTCTAGTGCACTGTCATCGCCAACATAGGGGTTGTCCTCGGGAATGCTGCCATCGAGATTCACGCGGTGTATTTTCCCCCAGGGTAACGCCAGGTCTTGCACACCTGACATAGTATTGGGGCTCCTGGCACCTATTGAGAAGAAGAGATGTCCTTCGCTGTCGAATGCAGCTCTTCCGCCAGCACCGATGTCAGAGCCGATTTGATAACTTGCCTTGTCGAATTCGATGATGGTTTCCTGATCAATCCATTGATCGCCTTCTATGCGACCTCTGACAACTTTGTTCATACTTGCTGGCCTATTATATTGCCTGCTTTGGGCAGTACAATCTTCGCAGCGATCTGAGAAGTGCAAATAGATCCAGCCGTTGTCAGCGTATTCAGGATGCAGTATTACTTCAAGCATCGAACCAATGCCGCCGCGGGGGTTAGCATCGTTGTAATAGCCTTTTGGCGTGCCCTGAATCATTGTTGATTCTTGGCCATCGGCTGAGATTAAGAGGAGCCCTCCCGTTCTCTCGGTAACGAGAAACTGTCTGTCGGGCAGAATTGCCATTGAGAAAATCAGCTCTACAAGCCCCTCGACCACTGGCACTGCTGTAAACAAATGTTTTTCACTGGCGACAACAGCTTCAGGGAACTGTATTGGAGTACGGACATTAAACTCACCGTATGGCATCGAGTCTCTTTGTTCAACGATGAAGACTGCCAGCGTTCTTATTTGAGTTGTGGTGAGAGCCTCCGACCAAGCAGGCATTCCCGAATTGGGATAACCCTCTGCGATACTGACAGCCACTTCTTCAAGTGACTCACCATGGAGAAGATCTCTACCCAAAAGAGGCACACCTATTGCTTCTCCTTGCAGTTCACTACCATGGCAGACGGCACACTCTTGCTCATAGAGAGCCTCGAAAGCTAGGGCGCGTTCTGCGGCGGCGTAAAGATTGCCTGTGCTAACCGAAAATAAAGTCACGATAAGCAGAACAAAAAGAGAAATGAAGAGCTTTCTAAACTCAGTAGAGCCTTGTGAAACACAATGCATAACGGTTTCAAAAAAGTGATCTGAGGAAACTAACTAGCGGAGAATACTTGCTTATTGAGCAAGGGCATCCATTTCGGCTCTTCTGGCACCAGCTAGAATTCCAGGTAAAGAGTAATTCCCTTCGTGGCAGGCATATTCGAACAACGCCGTCTCTTTATAGAAAGAAAATTCTCCACCCCAGGGTTCGGTGTAGATAGCTGGGTCTTCGACTCTAAATTCATAGAAAATTTCATCGTCTGACCAGCGAGTCAATCGCTCGATAACCTTTCCTGTGGGTGAGATATAGGAGCCTTGTAGTGGATTGGGCTTGATGGTTTCAATAACCAGCGTATTGCCCTCGTACCTGGCTATGGAATCACCGAACCAAGGCTCAAGGTCTTCGTTACTGTGTTCGTCAGCAAATGGAATGATGCGCACCTCATGGCCCATTTCCGACATGAGCACAACATGATCTTTAGTTTGTACAAATTGGTAATTATTGTTGTAGATACCGTTTTGCATTACCGGACCTATTATGCCGCCGAAGGCAATGCAACGCTCACCAACAGGTCTCGTCTCAGGACCATCGAAACTACCAATAGGTGGTAAGTGGGATGCTCTGCGAAGTGCTCGTCCGCCTTCTTTATAGGGAATCCGGCCATTGGCAGGTTCGGTGACCCAGGAGCTGCGAAACTCACCCTTAACCAACCCCATGGAAGGTCCATTATCGACCCAAAATGCATTATGCCCCCGCGACCCGAACGCTGCTGCACCCGCCTGAGCTTCAGTTACTGGGTTGGCCTGCTGCTCCCTGTCCAGACTCAACCAAAAAGAATTCTGAGCCATTTCATAGGCTACCTCGTCACTTAGTACGAGTCCGTCAATCCCAGGCCTTCTTTCCATGCGGGTAATGGAGCGATTTGTCCAAATACCCTGAAAATCCGGCGCGCCGAACTCTGTTAGTTGGGGCACGTAACCGGGGGCTTGAGAGTACGCTAAAGGCGCTATGGCCAACAGTGTGAGTACAACGCTAGTGTGTAGATTCTTAAAATTAGGCATAGACAGTTCCAGTTTTATTGAGCGCAAGAATCCTAGTCGTTACTGCCTCTTGCACAGAGCTTATTAGCAATCCTCATATAATGAGCAGGCCTCATTATCGATGACCTATAAAACGCAAGAACTCTTTATATGGAATTAGAGTACTTACTTTCAAAGCGATAATCTAGTGATAGAACACACTCTATCTCAATATAGCCTCTAAACATCGATAATTGAGTCTAATTCATTACTGTGGCATATTAGCCACTATTCGTAGACCTAAACACTTGGAGCGAACATTTCTTTGAGCATCACCACTGTCACAAAAATCAAACGGCCTTCTAAAGAACAGCGCATCGACACTATTGTGGAGTCCGCACGAAAAGTGTTTTGTTCCTTTGGTTTCGAAAAGGGCTCCATCGGAGATATTGCTAAGGATGCGGGCATAGCGGAAGGGACGATTTATCGCTACTTCGACAGCAAGCGTGATTTACTCGATGAAGTATTGCGCCGTCACTACTCCATACTATTCGACGACGTCGAACAAATGTTGCCGATCATCGAAGGACCCAGCAGCCGGCTACGCTATATTGTTCGTCGAATTCTTATGATGATTTCTGAAGATCGAAGTATGTGCGGGCTACGCACAATTCACGCACGTCAAGTAGATGACGAACGTCCATCGCTCTCCCACGATCAAAATCGCAGAATGGCGGTATTGATGACAAAGGAAATCAAGAAGGGTATGGCGGACGGCTCATTCCGCTTAGACACTTCACCAAGCATTGTATGCTACATGATTGGCGGCGCAGTCGAGATAACTGAGTATTCCTTCATGAAAACCGGAAAGGCAATTGATATAGACAAAGTAACGGAATCGATTTGGCGAACAATCCACAACGGCATGAGCTCGAGCGATGCAACTGCAGAGTCACTGTCCGGTTTAGTCGAGCGGTTTGAGCAAGCCGCCGACCGACTGGACCCAAAGTAAAAAATAAAATCTAAACAAATGGGTTAGATTTATCCTTTTGATCTACATATTCTCGTCGATAGTGACTGTCAGGAATCAGTAATGCGAAACACACTAATCAAGTTTGGTCTCATGACCTTTTCAATACTCGGATTAACGGCATGTCAAAAAGCAGACTCGCTCGGATCTTTGCCGCATGCAGGTGACATTGTTTTTACCGAGATCATGCCGCTTGATACTGCAGACGGTTCTAACTGGATGGAGTTTTACAATACCAGCGACACCAGCATCCAATTGCAGCAATGTATACTCAGCAATAAAACCGGGCAAATACTGACAATATCTGAATCGCTGATGGTTGAGCCAGAGCACTTCGCAGTCTTTAGTAGTAGTGCTGTTGAAAGCACCGCACTACCACCATCTTTAAGCCAGCCCAATTTCGATTTTCCTGTAGATGATTTCCAGCTGAACTCTAACGAAACTCTAAAGCTGCTTTGCGACAACCGACTAATCGATCAAATAACATATGACGTTAATTCGCCAGAGTATATGAACATTACAACTTCCTGGCAGCGTCACTATCGTCCTATCGAAGCCTCAGACTCTATAAGCAACGCCTGGTGCTACACGAATCCACTTGAAAACTATGAATACGGTTCTGCAAAATTCGCAACACCGGGTAGAGCAAACTCATTTTGTTCTTCAATCGCGCCTTTCATCGCCTACGACAATCAGGCAGCCGTAATGATAGAAGGTATAAACCTGGAAGCTACCTTACGCGTGGCTGAGGCGGAGATGGCACGCAAATCAGCTACTTCAGAACTGGTAATATGGGGTATACGAGATCAAGTTATTACGCCGGAAATTGCGAGGAAGGTTTCTGAACTGTATTTCTCCAACATCGACATGCTCTATGAATCCACTCCATTCACCGCAATAGATTGGAATCACGCGGTTTGGCATTTCGCTTGGGCTATTTCTAATTTGTATCGAAATGGCGACGCTGTGATCAAAAACGAGTTACAACTAGCCTATGAGGATGCACAAAAGCGACCTGAAACTCTTGATCTTTTTAAGTATATTGCCATCAACTATGTGCGCGGAGAGCGCATCGTAATGGGCGATATCCACACGCCCGCGCACGAGGCCGTGCAAAAACTTATTGTCGCACCGGGAAACGCTGGCTACTTAAATAGCTATGAAGAATATTATGAAAAAAGAAGGGGTCCTATAACAACAAAAGCAATTAATGCGGTCTATATCGCTGGAAAATCCCTTTCAGATTTATTTCAGTAATGCGGATAGATATGTTGTTTCGTTCGACTCAATGCTGGATGTAGTCAGACACTAAGTAACGAGACTTACTTTGAACAACGAAGGGAACACTGATAGCCTAATGGCTTAATGGTAAAACGACTCCAAACTAAACTCTCTCGCCCTACAGACAACTTCACCTTTACTTATCCACGCAGACACCGACGGTTGAGAAAGAGATAGGTAATTAGCAATTCCGTTTCGGATTTAGTTCGGTGTTCGGTCACCGAAACCCGTTTGGAACCTTCCACTTACCAAGTTCGGTGAAGCAACCGATCCCAGCCGGGTTCGGAATAAGTTCGGTTTCGGTCGGCCTTGGGGGTTTGGCCTGAAAGAAACTCTTAGGATTCTTCTTGTTACAGATTCAGAAGGCCCTTAGTTCCACTGCCTCATAATCCGTTTGTCCGGGGTTCGAGTCCCTGTGGGCCCACCAATTAAATCAATGAGTTAGAGCTTGCCACTCTGCTCAGCATCCAACATCGAATCTACGATGTAACGGCGGATGTAAGCACTATTTTACCATATAGGCCAGGTAACCAATACTAGCTTTGCGGTTCGGCGCTACAATCTTGCTTTCTGTTTCGGCTTCTCGAAACCATACCCCCCACCCCTTAAAACCTCAAAACGGCCATATCCAGACCCCACCCCCGGGGGTACCCCCACTTGCACAGAAAGGTTCCCTATTTTGCTAGTACATATTATTCTGGACGAAAGATTTGCCCCTAGAGAATAACAATGAAAAACATACTGTTTTTAGTCACCTTGATTGTGTCACCTGTCTTTGCTCATTTCTTGTCCATCACTTCTGCGTATGCTGATGCTATTTATGACCCTGCCACCGGTACAATAACTTTGACTAGTGTTCTTGCGGGAGATGGGTCTAGTCAAACTGAATCTATCTATGCAACGAATGTCCAAGTAACCGCGGGTGAAATACTCTCCATGGGAAAGGCTTGGCCTCCCTACATTCATCCATCGCCTTGGCCGGCAGAAGTCGACTTTTATGATATGGCGACTCAAGAGCTAAAAATCTCTTACATCAGAACGCCAGATACGTCTATCGAGCTTAATGACGTTGTAATTAAGGTAGGTTCTGTTTTGGGGGCTGGTTTTTCTGAGTCAATTTCTGCGGGCGTTGCGGATTACAAATTTAGATATGTTTTAGATGAATCGCTTCCCAACGAATGGAAGAATGAATTTGAAATAATCATGAATAATCTCCAAAGAGATATCCCTATCTATGCTAAACCCGAGTGGTACAGTATGCCGATATTCGCATGGAAAAGTGATGCTGAACGGCCCCTGCCCTTTGTAAGTGGCGGATGTATTTGCGGTGGTGGAGAGGGCGGTCATTTTCGCTGGATGAGTCTCGAAATTTCTGCGTCAGAGTTTGAATACAATAATATTCATCGTTACAGCCTAGTACCCCATGAGTATTTCCACGTATATCAACTCAGCCATGTCGACCTCCCGGGATTCAAGTGGCTAATGGAGGGGCCAGCTGCAACGCTCGAATCGATTTATGTGCAAGAGCATTATGGCATTGATTATTTCTCTACGGCACAGGGTCCAAATCTGTCGGAGCAAGTTAGAGAGAACCCTTCATCGTATGAATCGTATAGCGCCTCCCGTGAGGCAGACATTAATTACTCCGGCTCTGTATTCATGACATTAGTTCTCAGTGCAGAGCTGCAAAAGCAAGGTTTGAGTGAGGTCGAGGCTCACAGAAAGATATTTCGGGATTTTAATCTAGCAAAGCCAACACTAGAAAATTGGGAAGCTAAGTTCTTAGAGGTATTTTTAATTAGCGTGGATTCGTTCTACTCCATAATAAAAAATTATGAACTTTCCTACGATGGGCTACTTCCGAGCGAGGATTTAAAAATTTCCCAAATTTTCTCAGATTAGCAAATTTCTATTTGGCTATAGGCTGAATACGAATGACAAAAATATCCACTGAGAAACAAGAGCCAGCACCCCACACCCTAGGGGCACACCCCGATAAGTCAGGATGGTTCCAATGCACCCGTATACATACTATTCTGGACGAAAGATTTGCCCCTGGAGAATAACAATGAAAAACTTATTGTTTTTACTCACTTTAATTGTGTTACCTGTCTTTGCTCAGGAAGAAGGAGCAAAAAACTGTGGTGCAAACGATTTCGCCCTACAAATTCTTGGCTCTGGTGGTCCTTTCGGCAATGGTAGGGCATCCGCAGGCTATTTGTTGTGGATAGACGGTCAAAGCAGAATCATGATCGATGCTGGTGGCGGTACCTTTGCGCATTTTGGTGAGGCCGGGGCAAATATAGCGGACCTTCAATTGTTGGCTATTAGTCATTTCCATCCAGATCACTCCGCGGAATTACCAGCATTACTGTGGCCTCAGAACGGCCCATTGACGATTGTTGGGCCCTCGGGTGACAAAGCGTTCCCCTCTATCGCGGAATTCATTGATGGGCTCTTCGGTATTGACGGCGTATTTCGGATTTTGAATGACAGATTTCAGTTCCGAACAATCGAAGTGGACATTAATGACGAAGCCTCAGAAATCCTAAATGAAAGGTCTGTTGTTGTTAGATCGCTTGGGGTCCCTCATGGTGATGTTCCTGCTCTGGGTTTTCGGGTAGAAGTCGGCGGCCGGAGCATAGCGTTCAGCAGCGATCAAAATGGAACCGATCCTAGCTTCGTAGAATTTGTTAAGGATGTGGACTTGTTGGTAGTGCATTTTGCGGGCAACGAAGATGGATCGGGAAGAGCTGATTTGCACGCCAAGCCGAGCGTCTGGGGAAAGATTGCAAACGAAGCGGAAGTCGGCCGCTTGATATTAAGTCACCTCTCTATCAATCAAAATTTCGAATCTAATTTGGTTGCGTTAAAAGAAGTTTACTCTGGACCGCTCACGATAGCTGAAGACCTTATGTGTATGCCGATCGAGTAAATCGGATAATTTTAATGCCTACAATCGATATTCAAGTCAGAGACATCCTACAAAGCGGCGCAGACATCGTGGTCTTCTCTGCTCACCCAAGTCTTCTAAAGGGTAGCGGTGTCTCGGGTTTATTGCATAGAGCAGCCGGGCCTAAACTTGAACTGCTCGCAAAATCACTTGGCCCAATTACATCGGATCAGTCGGCGATTACCTCTGTATTAATCCAGAGATTTCTACTCTAACATATTTGTTCGCGTCCACCGCTGCGTGAAGAACGCTATTTGAGCGCGCTTGCAGTTAGATATTGCACATTCCGGATTATATGTTGTTAGCATAATATGGTTGGGGAAAACTGATTTCGCTCACAATGAGGAGAATCTACTCTATGAATATTACTAGTGCAGTATCGCTCGGAGGGCTGACTAACTTGCTGGGCACTATAGGTGTTATAGGCTCTTTAATCTTCGTTGGCCTTGAGCTACAGCAATCACAGCGAATAGCTCTAGCGGGCCAACAGCAAGCCAGAACCGAGCTTAATTCAAGCCGACTGCTCGCTGAATTGGAGTTGATGGGTTCTATGGGCGAAGAAGCGATCACTTCAGGATTAGACTGGGATGAGATGACCCCAGAGCAGAAGGTGATTCGTGAGCAAATTCAGCGTTGGTTTTGGACATTGAACGAGAATAATTTCATACAGAATGAAATGGGTCTTCTTAACGATGACCTATGGGCGCAAGTTGAAAGATATATTAATGCTCGTTATTCAGAATGCCATCTAAGGCCTATTTATGAAGGTATGGTTAGCTACAGGCCATTAATGGACTATATCGATGATCTACCAGACAGGTGCGCCCAATGAGAAAATTAGAAATCAATGACCTCATTCAAATTGCCGGCATGTTAGGAATTATTGGCTCTCTTGTCTTTGTAGGCCTCCAGATGAAACAAACGCAGACCATAGCGCTTGGAGAGCAGGTACAGGCTAGAAATCAAATGCTTTTAGATAGTCAGCTCATATTGCTTGGCGATGAGCATATTGGCAGAGAATTAATGAATAAATCTAACATTGCTGTCCTTAACCCAATAAATCTGTCAGACGAAGTGAGTGCAGTATGGCGCGCAATGATTACTGTGAGAGGCGTGACTATACAAAATGCGTTTCAGCAATATCAATTAGGCCTTCTACCAGAGGATGTTTGGCAGCAAGCTAATCAAAGAATCTCGCTCCATTGGGATAATTGTCACATTCGGCCTATTTGGACAACTGTCGTTATTCCTTCATTTTTAGATTATCTGCATAGTTTGCCAGAAGACTGCCTCTCAAATTTTGATTAAAATTATCATGCTCTTTCTTCGGATTCTATGATGTCAGATACTTTGCTTCAGCTCAGAGTGCGCCGGTTCCACTGCCTCATAATCCGTTTGTCCGGGGTTCGAGTCCCTGTGGGCCCACCAATTAAATCAAGGGGTTGCAGCAACTGCGCCTCTTTGACCCAAGTAATTTCCCTCCAAAGACTACACAGAGACTACATCCTTCTTCTTTCACCTCACCTGTCACTATGGAGTGGAGTCAAATAGGGGGCGGGGGCATTCTATTTGTCACGCTTGAGTCAGGTTGCTCCACAAACATGCGAAAAGCTGATTTAGAAAAAGAAGGGGTGGGGAGAAGAGAACTTCTTGAGCAAGATTTTGTTATAAAACCCAAAGCGCACAATGCGCCTTGGGTTTTATTCTAATAGGCCCTAAGCATCCGCCATTTCTTCATTAGCGGCGTACCAGATAAACAGACCAAACGCGATCTTGTTCAGTACGTCAGCCAAGTTGTAAACTATGTTAAGTGTGCCCATGTCAGTACCTCCAGCGAGGTAGCCAAAAAAGTAACCTATGGGATAAATAGCCCATCCGATCGTAACAGTCCACTTCATCAGATTGTAAGATTTCTGAACAGCAGGCGGAGCTGCGCTGGCCGCGACCCGGCTCGCTTCGCCGGCAAAAATTTCATAGAGAATGAAGGCCCACCCTAACATGCCTATTGCAAAGCCGAGTGTCGCGTTCATGTAGCCCGCTTCGCCCATGTATCCGGGGATCAGCATAACCAGCGTGCCAATCAGTAGACGCCAGAACACTCCACCAGCCACCTTTGTGATGGCAGAGAGTATGAGATAGAACTCTATCATTAGCAGGGGCACAGTCAGCAACCAGTCAATATAGCGAAAATCAGTTGGTGTGTTGCCCGTTGAAACCCATACCTCGCGCATGTAGAAGTAGTGGAACGCTGCAATAAACGTGACTAGCGCGCTAACGGTGAGTGAAGTTGCCCATTTTCCGCCCATTCGAAGCGATTCCATCAGGAAAAAAACCGTCGCCGCTGCAAGGGCCATTGAAATCAACCAGAACGAATAGCCGACGAAGTCACCGGACTCAAGCATCATCGAGTCACCGGACGCAGCCAAGACCGCCTGACCTGCCGTGAGTCCCGCAAATGCTATTATATATTTACATAATTTTTTCATTGCCTCTCTCTCCCGGGATTGTAAAAAAATTGATATTATCCTTAATTATGTGACCTGTAAATACTAAGGTTCATACGCAGAGGACGACAGTGTTGTTGAAAAAATGTAAAAAATATGCACTTTTCAGTAAAAAACGGCGTGTTTTTGGCTAACATGGCTGTAAAACATCGAACTTTGGGCCTAAGCTATGAAAGAGAAGATAAAAAATATTACTGGGAGGGTGTTATGGAGCCAAAAATAGAGTCTGAGCTAAAGAAACTATTGATAAAAAGTCAGGTTCTCTCTCACCAGTCGGCACTTTCAGGTCTCACCCCAGAGACTAGTTTATATGATGCAGTTGACTACCATCTCTCGAATCCGGGGTCAGGGGCTCGCATGTCGCTGTCTTTAGCGGCTAGCTTGGCACTTGACATTTCCCCGGACAAAGCAGCACATCTTGCCGCTGCCGTAGAAAGTTTACATAACGCCTCTCTAATTCAGGATGATCTTCAGGACCGAGATGATCTAAGGCGCGGCAAACCTGCGGTTTGGAAAAAATTCGGGCCGGACCTGGCCATAAATGCAACGGATCTGTTGTTATCGAACGCCTATGCGCTGGTAGCTAACATTGATGGAGTATCTTCAGTTCAGCAGTTGATATCCACAATGCACCAAGCGGTCGTGAAAACGCTGCAAGGTCAAATGAAGGATCTGAGTCGTAACCAATCGGAAAGCATAACTGAGGGAATCGCTATAGCGGCAGACAAATCTGGACCTCTATTTTCCCTTAGTCTGCAGTTGCCGCTTATCCTCGCAGGCCATGAGGACTATGTTGACCTTGCGGGAGAAACAGGTTCGTTATTTGGAGTGGGCTATCAAATTTTCGATGATATCCAAGACCTTTCTAAAGACCGATGCGCCGACAATCACTTTAACTTGGCTCAATTAGTCAACGAGAAGGGGCTGTCAGGTATACCGGATAACAGGGCGGAGGATCTGGCTCACTCTTACCTGGCACAGGCCTTAAAGAGTGCGTCCAAATTACCAAATGGCTGTGCCAATTTACTCTGCGAGAACTGCGTCACACTTCTAGCGGTGCTCGAAAAAGAGGCTGCATGATTCGCGCGATTGTTGTAGGGGGTGGTTTTGGAGGAATGGCTTCTGCTATTCGACTCAGCGCTAAAGGTTATCGGGTCCAGATTGTTGATCGCTGCCCTCGATTGGGAGGCAGAGCCCAGGTGTTCGAGCGAGATGGATACAAATTTGATGCCGGCCCGACTGTAATCACAGCGCCATTTTTGTTCGATGAGCTTTTTTCACTTCACGGCCGGCATCGCGAAGACTACGTTAAATTTAAGGCGCTAGATCCGTGGTATCGGTTTCAGTTTTCAGATGGAAAAATCTTTAATTACGGTGGAGATATTGAGGATACAGAGGCTGAGATAGCTCGGTTTGATCCAAGAGATGTGAGCGGATATCGCCGTCTGGTGGCGCATTCGGAAAAGATTTTCGACCTCGGCTTTACGGAATTAGCTGACCAGCCGTTCCATAAAATAACCGCAATGTTTGCTCAAATACCCGCATTAATTAGGCTAAAGTGCTACCGTACCGTATGGCAGATGGTGTGTGCTTATATCCAAAACTCCGAATTAAGACAGGCTTTCTCAGTTCAACCTCTGCTTGTGGGTGGAAATCCTTTTGATACGACTAGCATCTACGGATTAATTCATTTCTTGGAGCGTCGTTGGGGCATCCACTTCGCAATGGGTGGCACCGGCGCCTTAGTCGATGCCCTTGCCAAACTCATGAAGGAGCTCGGTATTGAGATCCATCTGAATTCCACGGTTCAGGAGATACTGGTTGAGGAAAACAAGGCTTGCGGCGTGCTCCTCGAAGATGGCAATAGGTTTGAAGCTGATGTTGTTGTCTCCGATGTCGATCCAAAGCATCTTTACAAAAATATGCTTCAGCCCTCGCAGCAATCTTGGTTAGCGCGGAAAAAGACCCAGCACCATGCCTTGTCGATGGGCCTTTTTGTTCTCTATTTTGGGACTGATAAAATCTACCCCGATATAGCGCACCATACTATCTGGTTGGGTCAGCGATATAGGGAGTTACTTACTGAGATTTTCAAAGGCTCGTCTTTACCAGAAGACTTTTCGCTCTATTTGCACCGTCCGACGGCGACAGACCCGAGTTTTGCACCCGAAGGTTGTGACTCATTTTATGTGCTGGCGCCAGTTCCCAATCTCAATGCAGGCATAGATTGGGCAACCCAAGGAGCAATACTTCGCAACCGCATCATTGAATCTATGAGTCAGACTATGTTGCCTGATCTCGAACGTCATCTGGTGACAGACTTTTTTATGACACCTGAAGATTTTGCACATGACTACTTGAGTGAGGGAGGTGCTGGGTTCTCAGTGGCGCCGTTATTCTCACAATCAGCGTGGTTTCGATATCATAATAAATCAGAGGGGCCCGAGAACTTGTTCTTAGTAGGTGCGGGCACTCACCCAGGGGCAGGATTACCTGGCGTCGTGAGTTCAGCTAAGGTTCTCGATCGACTCGTTCCAGATGCGCATCACACTAGAAATAACGAGGCTGCTTAACTGTGCATTCAATCGGACTATGAATCAATCAGATAAATCTATAGGTTCGGCTCTAAGCGTGCTGGGCCAGCATGGTAAGTCCTTCAGGTTTGCGGGCCATTTCCTTAGCCGAGATCAATTAGAGGGCAGCGCGAGGCTCTACAGGTTCTGTCGCTTCATAGACGACCTCGTTGATGAGACCTTGAACTCAGATACAGCAAGGGCTCAGCTAGAGCAATTTAAAAAAGAGCTAAAAATTGGGCGTAGTAGTCATCCTGTGATTCAGGATTTCATTTGTCTGGCCTCAGACAGTCGAATGCAGCCGAAGGTTATTTCAGAGCTAATTAAAGGCATTGAATCTGATTTAGAACCGGTCATTGTCGAAGATACTGCGCAGCTGGTGCGTTATTGCTATAGAGTAGCAGGGACTGTAGGTCTGTTGATGTGTGACGTGCTTGACGTTTCGGAACCAAGAGCTAGAGTCCATGCGATCGATCTTGGAATCGGAATGCAACTGACCAATATTGCTAGAGATATTCGAGAGGACGCTTTGCGGGGTCGGAGATACATCCCGGCTCAATGGATTGGCGACATCTCACCACAGGCTCTTACAGTGCCCGGTAATTCTCACAGCAGCGTGATCCAAGCGGCGGTAGAGAAACTTCTGCAACTCGCCGAGCATTATTATGATTCAGGCTCGGAGGGCCTGAGATTTTTACCTCCCCGCTCTAAAATTGCGATCTCAATAGCCGCGAAAGTTTACCGAGAAATCGGTGTAGTCTTAGGCGAGCAAGAATATGATCCTTTTTTAGGGCGCGCGCATGTCACGCTGCCGCGCAAGTTTCGTGTGGCATTAAAGTTAGCCCTGTCGAGCCGTCGCAGTCGAACTTACGTGCCGCACGTGCAGTCACTCCATTTACACTTAGAAGATCTTCCAAATGCACACGCCTCTGCTTAGCGAAAATTCATCCAGTTATGATTTAGTCATTATTGGCGGCGGGTGCGCAGGGCTTGCTTTGGCTATGGCAATCTGTAAACGGGTGACTAAGCCTAGTCATGCACCTAAAACCCTTATAATTGAGCCGCGTGCTCAATACATCGATGATAGGTCGTGGTGCTTCTGGGAGCGTGAAAACAAGGTGAATAAAAACCTCGTCGCAAAGTCCTGGCCTACGTGGGAGTTCGGGACGAAGTTGGAGCAACATAAGCATAGTTCTAAATCGGGGTGGCAATATAATTATGTCCCCTCAATTCGATTTTATGATCAAGCCGAGCAACTAATATCAAAGCACGAGCAGATCACACTTCTAAAAAATACACGAGTGACAGGTGTTACACCTAACCCCAGCAACGTCGAAGTCACCCTAGACAGCGGTTCAATCAGCGCAGAGCAAGTCGTTGATACTCGCGTTCCAGATTCTTTCGATATGAATAAAGCTACATTAAAACAAATATTTTATGGTATCGAAATCGAGCTGACCACAAAAAATGCTATTGAAGATATAGCGAGAGTAATGGAGGATATGCGGGCTGACAGTGATGGATTTCTCTTCAATTATATTTTACCGATTGATGAAAAGTCGATTTTGGTAGAGGTGACCCGTTTTTCGGGTGCTCCGTTGGCGCCTGAGACTTTGCGAGAAGCGGCTCTTGAACTAGCTAATCATATTAGCGATCAGAGTAAATACAAGATAACCCGCGAGGAGTCAGGTGTAATACCAATGGGCGTAGCGCCACAAGTTGAGGCAGCAGACCCACGGTGGTTGCGGACTGGAATAGGAGTCGGTGCCGCTCGCCCCTCAACGGGGTATGCTTTTCAACGCATACAGGGCTGGGCGGACATGTGTGCGAAGACAATACTGGCTTCGGGGCAGTGCCAAAGCTTTCCTTCCGACAGTGCTAAACTAGCCTGGATGGACAACATTTTTCTTTGTACGATTCGAGATGATCCTACGCTTGCGCCCGAATTGTTTTTATCACTTGCACGCAATGTGAAGCCTGATCGCCTTTTACGCTTTCTTACCGATTGTCCTAACAGAACAGATGTGCTTGCTGTGATCGTAAGTTTACCCAAGTGGCCTCTTGTGCGAACTGTTTTGGTTGATTTATTTCGGGGTTTATCAACCAGAAAAAGAGGTGGCAAATGGCGCAAAGCGTTATAGAAAGATGGCCCAAAAGAATTGCTTTTAGCGCGATGATGTCTTTGGCGATTTTGGCTTATAACTTTTGGTTACACGACAACTTGTCAGGACAGCTCGCTATACTCATTTCCCTTCTTGCGATTACTGGTCTCCCGCACGGCGCTATCGATCCAGCTATTGCCAGACGCGCCGGATTTTGGCAGGGTGCCGGAGGGCTTATGGTATTTTCCTTATCGTATTTTCTATTATCTCTTGCAATGGTTGGAATATGGTTCGTATCTCCCGAGGTACTTGTGATTCCTTTGTTAGTAATTTCGGCCTGGCATTTTTCCGGCGATTGGCTTGTTTTTTTCGATAGGCCTCTTAGTCTTGCGGTAAGCGTATCAGTTATAACTTTGCCTGCTTTTTTCTTCGAGGTAAAAGTAACGTCAATATTTGATTTACTTGTCCCAAATTCTAGTGCTGTTGTTGTAGAGCTAATGGGCTTTATCGCGGTTGTTAGCACTTTGTATGTGGTATGCAGATGTATGAGCGCTCCAGATCTGAGTAAAATAGCTCTAATAGAGATCTTTACGCTTTTTTGCGCCTCCGTAGCATTGCCGCCAATACCTTACTTCACTCTTTATTTTTGCCTGCTGCATAGTCCACTGCATTTACACGAGTCACTGTCTAAACTTGGCTTTTCTCAGGTTATGGTTTTTGCTTTGCCTTTTACCGTGCTTGGCATCGCGGCAGGAATTGCTTTTCTAATTCATCTTCCGGCTGCAGATTTAAGCCAGCAGATAATTCAGGTGATTTTTATAGGCTTGTTCGCTTTGACGGTGCCACACATGGTGCTTATCGCACTTTCAAGAAAAAGAGGTTCATAGAAAGATAAGATGACTGAAATACTAAAACGAAAAGCAGACCATATTGATTTAGTACTTAAGCAGCGGCTCGAAACCGCGGCGCAGGCTAGTCCATGGGATAAAATTCAATTGACACACAATGCGTTACCCGAAAAGGATGTGCTTAACTTTGACCTTACCTCAGAGTTTTTAGGTAAACAACTGCGTCGGCCATTTCTAATTAGTTCTATGACAGGCGGTCCCCTGAAAGCCGAGAAAATCAATGCACATTTAGCAGAGGCAGCACAAGATCTTGGAATTGCAATGGGGGTAGGATCCCAGCGGGTCGCTTTACTTAGTGCTGGCGATGGTGGCCTAACAGGCCATTTACGCAGGTGGGCTCCGGACATCCCTCTCTATGCGAACCTAGGCGCAGCTCAATTGAGGAATGATTTTTCGCTTTCCGATGTGCAACGTGCAATAGATATGATTGAAGCAGACGCCCTGATAATCCATCTGAACTGCCTACAAGAACTTATGCAAGAAGATGGTGATACGGATTGGCGAGGGCTTTTGAATGCTATTGAAACTGTGGCCCGATTTTTGGATGTGCCTGTAGTAGCAAAAGAAGTCGGCATGGGTATTTCTTCCTCGACAGCAATTCGATTGGTTGACGCAGGTGTTCAAGCGATAGACGTCGCGGGAAAAGGGGGTACAAATTTTATTCAAGTAGAGGCTAGCCGTACGGCCAATAGCAGACTGAGTGCCTTGGGTGAAGTATTTCGAGACTGGGGTATCAACACGCCTGATGCTGTGCAATCTGTTCGTGCTAGCCTTCCCCATATTCCCATTATCGCATCAGGTGGTATACGTCATGGACTGGATGCCGCCAAGGCCATCAAACTTGGAGCCAATGTTGTCGCTCAAGCGGGTCCGGTTTTGCAGGCCGCAACAGAGTCAACGCAGGCGGTGCTTGACCATTTTGAATTCATTGAATCAGCGCTGAGGATTGGGTTGGCTTGCTCAGATGACTAAGTGCTAGACAAAGCGGATAACAGGGGTATATTTTCTACTTTGTAGCCCACCTCTTCAAGCAGCATAAGTATGTTTTCTGGACTGGAAAAATAAGAGAATCCTGCCAGATTTAGTTTGACCTCAGGCGACAGCAGATACGATTCGAAGACAGGAATTCAAAGCGCACAACAGCGGAATTGTTGGCAAGAATGGTAGCTAATTATTTTTGTATAGAATAATTAATGGTACTGACACCGTTTAGTCACAACACGACTGTTTGAGCACTGTTTATATAAAAAGCCGAGTATTCTCTGTCGACCCAATCCGGACGATGGGGAATTTCTAAATTCACCTCAATTCTAGCTCGATGTGCTCTGCAGTATTGCTACTCTCTATATCGCTCATAATTATTTCCAATTGATTGCTTGTTGGGGCGTTAGCAGTAGGAGAAAAGGTGATTGAGGTGTTTACCCGGCGTTTACTTTTTCAAAGATCGGCCGGGCTATACTTTGTAAATCATTGATAATATGGTAGAAATGGGTGGACTTGAACCACCGACCCCAGCATTATGAATGCTGTGCTCTAACCAGCTGAGCTACATTGCCATTTTTTCTACTGCGACTTCCTATTGTACTGCATCTGAAAATTTGAAATCCCATTTCAGGCTCGATATATGGCGTATACACCTGCGCGTGAAATGGCAATTAAAAGTTCCGGTATTGACAAGTTAACTGTCTCCAATCGGCAAAAGCCCCGATTAGGAACTCCTATATTGCCACTGCCTTTTCCCAAGACGCAAAAGCTCGCTGTCGGAAATATCGGTAGTTTTCGGCTGACACCAAATGTCTGCCTAGGTTAAATAAGTTATAGACAGCAGCATGAGCACCCAAGAATCGTTGTGCTTGATGCATCGATTTAAACTTGCGCATGCCCCGCTCCCTAACTCTTATAGGTTCGTGCGACAGCTCACAACGATTGTTGGCATACTGCGTCGTATCGTGAATCGTTTCTGGAATAAGTTCTCTATGAGCCACTCCGTAACTTCTGAGCTTATCGGTCACTATCTTTCTTGGCTCGTCTTTGTGTTTATTCAATAACCGCTTAAAGAACCGCTTTGCGGCCTTTCCGTCACTCCGCTTCTGCAAGTATACATCGATGACTTCACCGTCTTGATCTACGGCTCGCCACAAGTAGTGCCGCTGACCCCGGATCTTCACGAATACCTCATCAATGAAGAACGTATCGCCATACCCTTGATGCTTTCGCCTTAACCTCCGAGCGTACTTCGGCCCGAACTTGTTGCACCATAAACGAATGGCTTCATAACTGACAGTCACGCTCCGCTCAGCCATTAGAACTTCGATATCACGGTGGCTAAGATTGAAACGGTGGTAGAGCCAGACTGCATATTGAATGATTTCGGGTGCACGGATGCCTAGTGCCTAGGGATACTAACAATTTAACAACTTAATACTGTTTGGATATTAGTATTCTCGATTCGTCGGGAGCTTAAATTATTAAGTTGTTAGTGTCCCCTTTATTTTCATCGATTTTTTAGACAGCGAGCCTTTGCGTCTTGGGAAAAGGCGGTGGGAATGTAGAAGTGAATTGATGAGGCTTTTACCGGCTTGATAAGTTAACTTGTCAATGCCCTTTATCGTTCATTCCACCGATTTTGAAAGCCTAGACATAAAAATGATAGCAAGCTCAAAACTAGGCAGTGGCTCTACATTCCAGTGACTACACATCTCTCGCCAAACAAACAACGACAGACCGTTTTCGCGAACCAGTGAAGGGATATCGGCCATGCATCACGCGATGATTATCCACGAGAGCCACATCGCCCTCTTGCCAGTCGAGGGGCAAAACAAAATCCTTGGAAAGTCGGTCTAGCTCAACCAGAGCTTCGCCCGGAATTGCGCTATCGTCACCAAATGTAAGCGGTTCTTCCTTGTCCTCTCCCACCGGTTTCCAGCCAAGATGAGCCGCAAGAACCTGATTGTAGAAGGACTCACTACCGTCGGGCAGTTGCTTTACCGCAGGCATCGCTGGCGTTGTTGTTATCAATGAACCGTCCTCTTCCCAGCGCCACGAATAACCTAGGGTTCGTAGCCTCTGCTCAGCTTCATCAACGGTCTCTACGCTCAGCGTGCTACACCAACTGCGTCCCTGACCGGAATCAGCGTCTGCCTGGGCGGGCATCTGAATTTTATATTTCAATCCCAACTCGGCAAATTGCCTAGCCCATTCTGGATGCCGCTCTCTGAAAGCCGCATACAGCCAATCCGAACGGCAAAGAGGCGTCGCGCCTCCCTCCTCTGCCGCGCTTAGACAACAGAAGAAAAGTTTCTCGGGCGAGAGAGGTGTTTGCGCCATTTCGTGATGCAAAAAAATCTCTACTTCGGGCGGTGCTTCATTGGCTGTGAATACACGCGGAGTAAAATTGATACGGACGGCATTAGATAACGATTCCTTGTAGGTAAAATCGCCATAGCCAAATGCTGCACTAAACGCATCGAAGTCTTCTGGACTGCTCACTGGAAAGCCGCGGAACAAGACAGCGCCAGTGCTCGCAAGCTGCTCCTTAAAGCGAGCAACTTCAGCAGTGAGCCAATCCAGAACCTCCGACACCTCTGTGAAACCGGCCTGATTCTCTACGATAGCGGGAAATGTACTGTCAGTCATAAATGGGATGAAAACTGTTAAAGGCCGCCTCACAGAAAACACCTGGATCGTTAAAGCGACGGTTGCGGTTCAATTGCGAAATAGCTGCCATATCTTCAGCTGTTAGTACGATATCCTGCGCTGTTAGATTTTGCAGCATACGCTCAGGATTAGTGCTCTTGGCCACAACCGATGTGCCCCGCTGGATCCCCCATCGTAATAATACCTGTGCAGCAGTGCAGCCAATTCTAGTGGCAATAGATTTTACTTCAGTCTGCTCAAGGATGGATTCGTCATGACCTGCCATATCCAGCTCAACATAAGACAGAGAGCCTAAGGGTGAGAATGCCGTTACTTCTAGCCCATAATCTTTGGCGATACGAATGAGTTTCTCTTGAGCCAGATAAGGATGTGCCTCTATCTGCAAAACCTCCGGCGGCATATTGCTATAGTTCATCAAATCGTGCAGCAAACCGCTGTTGTAATTGCACACACCAATATGCTTTACGGTACCACTTTCCTTCAATGCTTCCATTGCCAGCCATGTTTCGCTCAAGGGTACTTTAGCCAGCTTCATTCTGGGCGCCGGAGCGTCCGGGTCATAGATCCACTCAGGTGGATAGCGCTCCTCAAAAGGGACGTAATTCAAGGCAATGGGAAAATGAATTAGGTAAAGATCGAGATAGTCCAGCCCCAAGTCATTTAGTGTACGCTCTAGCGCTGCAGGCACATGCTCAGCTGCGTGGTAGGTATTCCAAAGCTTGGAAGTGATCCACAGTTCTTCTCGGGTACAAAGCCCTTGTGCTATGGCCCGCTGAATGCCGCGCCCCACCGCCTCCTCGTTCCCGTAGTCACATGCTGCATCAAAATGACGGTAACCGCAGCGAATCGCTTCAACTACTGTCTGCTCGCAGGTATCGGGGGCGATCTTCCAGAGCCCAAAACCAATGGGCGGCATATCTTTAACTGATTCAAATTTCATGTCTGTCCTAATGATTCTCTATTTTTAGCTAATTCTCTATTTGATTCTATTTATCGCTATGCTGCTCTAAGAGTGAGTCTATGTTAACCGCCCGCCCCGTCTCAATCGACTGCTGAGCAGCTAGGCCTACCAGCACAGACATCAAACCATCTGTGGTTGTAACTGCCGGTCCACTGCCTTCACGAATCGCGTCTATAAATTCTCTGTGTTCGAGAAAACTTGATCCATGATGAAAACCTTCATGCTTAACACGGCTATCCATGGTTATGGAAACAGCTTTGCCAGAGCCTCGTTCACGCTTACTAATGAATAGCTCGTCTCCCGGAACGGTGGTTTCCAATTTACCGGCATCGCCAGTAACCGCGATCATCTGCTCGTACTTGGAGCCTTCTGCAAACATGCATAGATCTAACATGGCTCGCGCGCCACTGTCGTATTCCACGATCACATAGGCATTGTCGATAATATCAGGCACTGCACCGTTATAGATTTCATCAAGATGATTAACGGATTGGGCTCCAGATGCTAGAGCTCTTACAGGCTTTCCGGGCACTACCAAATTCATCAAATCAAAAAAGTGACAACACTTCTCGACCAAAGTGCCTCCGGTGTTACGGTTAAAACGGTTCCAATCTCCAACCTTTTTAAGAAAGGGGAAACGATGCTCCTGAATCGCACACATCTTCACTTCGCCAATAGCAGGAAGATATTGTAGCAAAGCGCTGGTAGTAGGCATGTAGCGATATTCCAGACCAATCCAGACAATGCCCTTATGGGAAGCCGTCAATCTATCTAATTCCAGCGCATCAGCGAGAGTCGTGCACATGGGTTTTTCCAGCATCACATGCTTATCTGTCTTGAATACATCGCGCATGACATCTATGTGAGTATAGTTTGGGGATGCCACAACTATGGCATCGACGCTATCGTTATTGAGCAAATCCCGATAATCCTCATGGACACGGGGCGAGAAGCGATCACCGCAAGATTCTATCGCCCACTCCCTTGGCTCTTCGTTGGGATCTGCAACTGCCACAATATCTACGTCATCCATAGCGGCGAGATTGCGAATATGTTCGCAGCCCATCATGCCTGTACCAATAATTCCGTAACGAATACTCAATGCTAGCCCTCTACCGTCGTGAGTCGCTACCGCCAAGGGTAGCCTCAATTATTAAAGCACAGCTATAGTAACAGAGAGACTCCAAAAAAGTTGCAGGGCAAATCGAGTAATAGAGGACAGGTTTATTTCTAGAACGGATTCAGCCTAGATTGATCAGATGCCCTAGCACGCTTTCTAGCACACACTGATTTTGCGCTTATTACTTGTTAATCTAAATAAGAAATTGGTCGCTCTATCTACTGAAAATACTTGTGTCGGTGGTTCGATTGAACGCCAGCGATTTTGTGTAAAATCAGCACTTAACAAACCGAGTATTTTCTTGTCAATTTCACTGCTAATGATTGGGCTATTGTAACCAAATTAAGGGTATTGACAAGTTAACCGCCAAGCCTGAAAAACCTCCTTCAATCACAGCCTATAACGCCACTGCTTTTCCTAAGTCGAGAAGGCGCGCAGCCGTAAATAACGGTAATTCTCAGCTGACACCAAATGTCTGCCCAGGTTAAATAAGTTATAGAAAGCTGCATGTGCATTCAAAAATCGCTGCGCCTGATGCATTGATTTGAACTTACGCATGCTCCGCTTCCTCTCTCTTGTATTCTAGGCTCGTGCGATGGCATTGACAGATTCACTCTCTGAATCTACGAGAATTCTTAGAGAGACGATTCTACGCGGCAACTAGCGCCAGATGCTGCCAGCTACCATTTCCCAGGATTTCAGGTGTTCCAGTTCTGCAAGATTTCACCCCCACCCCTCCGGCCGGAAAAGCTGCCCTCCGATCCGTTTCGGGTTTGGTTCAGCGCTCGGTCACTGAAACCCGTTTGGATTCTTCCAGTTGCCGAGTTCGGTGAACCGCCCGACCCCAGGCGGGTTCGGAAGGGGCGGTTTCGGTCGGCCTTGGGGATTTGGCCTGAAAGAACCTTTTGAATTCTTCATATTACAGACTCGGAAGGCCCCCAGTTGCACTGCCTCATGATCCGTTTGCTCGGGGTTCGAGTTCCTGTGGGCCCTCCAAATAAAAAGCCCTATCACTAGTGAGTGGCCGGGCTTTCCTGTTCATATGGCTTAGCGCTGAATCGCAACGCTCCGAACTACTGTATATTTACTCTGACCCCATTTATGGACCCCATTTATGAGGGGCACTCCTCGATAAGTCAGGGTGGTTCCATTGCACCCGTATACATACTATCCTGTCCGAACCATTGAGTATTTTGAGCACTACCATACTGCCCATCCGCTTCAGATATCAGGCTTCAGAAAGAATATAAAATGCAAATAGTAATATTTATCCTAAAATTACTCCTGAGAAAATCAATCTAATGACATTGAAATCCCAAGCCCTAGATCACTGGATACGTAGCGACTTTAGGGAAATGAATACGGTTTTAGAAGAGAGTTATTTTGCAAGCTCAGATCGCCATTCAACTCAAGGTATTGGTGCCAGTGTTAAACAACAGCTTGTTGATGAAGGAAGGACCCTCATTGTGGAATTGCTGCGTGAGGGTAATACTGACGAAGGATTCGACAGCGGGTTTGATCTGCTAGGTAATGTCGGTTTTTATATGGCAGCATGCCGCCGTCACGATATTACAGAGCCTTCCAGAGAATCTAGGTCACCATTGCAAGAAGCCTCGGCTCTGGCCATGCAGCTGGGGGCATCTCTTGGTGTAGTCCCACGATTTGCCTCCTGCCATTTAGAAACTCATAACTATGCTGTGGATGGTGTTTACAAAACCTTTACGAATCTTAATGATGAAAAAATATTTCTCGAATATAACACTCGAAGCGTCTTTGCATTCATTCGGGCATCCGAATCGTTGCGCCAAATTCTCCCCCTGGGGGTTTCCCATCCGGTTACTTATGATCTTCTCTTAAGCGCTAAGCAGAGTTTGGAAGATGTTTATCGATTCAATCAGTTGTTATTCGAAAAACTTGATATAGATCGTTTCTTTTTCTGTGTTAGACCCTACTACCGACCCCACCGAGTGGGGTTACATGAATACCGAGGTGCTAATGCTGGGGATTTTGCTGGTATAAATGTGATTGATCTATTGCTAGGAGTTTGCCAGGCAGATGATCCCTATTATTCTCAGTTACTAGTGGATAAGTTTTTGTTTATGCGCCCGGAAGATCAATTGATTCTAAGAGACTGCATGCGTCGTCAAAGTTTGCTGGATAGTTTTTTGCATGCTTCTAAAATAGAAGGGTCTTCTAAGAATAATTGGTTCGTACGTAATTTAACGCTCTTTCTAGAAGTTTGTACGGCTCATGGGAATGTAGCGAAACAGCATCATGAGTCACTCGTGAGCAAGTTTATTGACCAGCCTGCGACTGCCGCGGGCCTGACTGACAGCTCCGTTATCACCGCGAGCGGGCCACCGCTACCCGTTTTACTAAAAGGGTTAAAAAAACTTTGTGATATGCGCTGTGCCCTGAATGTCGGGAATGAATTTAAAACGCGCTACTCTGATATAGAGTACCTTAAGGACTCCTTAAAGTGATCAGTGACAGATGGGCAGAAAAGTACATAAGCCATGATGGCATCTACTTGCTGAATCATTCCGTTGGACTACCATTGCGATCTTTGGAGCCCACTGCGACCACCGATTTTTGGCAGGCATGGCGGAACGCTGACAGTGAAATATGGACTCATTGGTTAGCAGCTATAGAATCTTTTCGTGCGCGGCTGGCTTCCCTACTGAACGGGGAAAAAGATAGCTTCTGCCCTCAGACAAGCCTTTCTAGTGCTGTTGCAAAAATTCTCGATTCTCTGCCGTTAGATAAAGAAAGAAATTGTATTTTGATGAGTGAAGAAGATTTTCCCTCCATTGCATTTGCGTTACAAAAAGCTGGAGGTGCTGGCTATCGTTTAAAATTCATTCCTGCAGAAGCTGACACTTCAGATATTGACATCTGGGATCAACAGACAACATCAGATGTTGCGATGGTTTTAGTAACGCATGTACAGTCTAATAACGGTCGTCAGTTACCAGTTCAACTTATAACGAACCTTAGCCGTCAAAAAAATATTTTGTCTATTGTGGACATTGCTCAGTCTGCTGCTATTTTGCCTATTGACCTCCAAGCTTGGGCTGCAGACTTTGTAGTTGGTTCTTGTGTAAAGTGGATTGGGGGAGGCCCAGGCGCAGGGTTTCTTTGGGTCAGTCCAGATGTTATCGAGCGATGTGAACCACAGAGCGTGGGATGGTTTTCACACTCGAATCCGTTTGAATTTGATATACATAATTTTGATTATGCTCCGAATGCGCTGCGCTTCTGGGGAGGGACGCCCTCTGTGCTCCCCTACGTTGTAGCTTCTCACAGCTTAAAATTCATTAACAACATCGGTGTTGACAAGATTAGAGCGCACAATAATGAGCTAGTCGATAGAATCATTCAGGCGATAAGCCCTGAAAACTTAGTGTCTCCAATAGAATTGGAGCGACGGGGCGGAACGCTGATTTTAGATTTTAGAGATCGTAATCAAGATATGATAAAGCGGCTTCGAGACGCTCATGTTCAATTTGATGTTCGTGCTAAAGGGATTCGTTTATCTCCACATCTATGTAATAACGGCCAGCAAATTGACGCGCTAATTAAACTTTTAAATTAAGAAATGGGGTAGAAATGGGGTCAGAGTAGATATACAGTAGTTTGGAGCGTTGCGATTTGGGCTGCTTTGGAAGAAGGGCTGCCCCGTTGCCATTGGAGTTGTTGGACAAGGATCTCCAGCAGTACGATTCTGCAGTACATAATGTGCTGTTCATAGTCAGGCATAGCTTAAAGCATTAAGGGATTGAGTTCGGAAAGAAGATCTCTACATACCTGGTTTAAAAGGATTTTTCTAGTTATTCCATTTAGGAGTCCGATCAGGCTGTGGGAGAGAGTTACAACAAAAGAGGAAAAGGAGGAAGAGCGGTAGACGGTTTCATCGGTATTGACAAGCTAATGGCCAACATTAAGAAACCTGGCGAAACCGCTTCTAAATAGCCACTGCCTTTTCCCAAGCCGCAAAGGCACGCAGTCTAAAATACCGAAAGTTCTCAGCCGACATCAAATGCCTACCTAGGTTGAGCAATGTATAAACCGCCGCATGAGCACCTAAAAATCGTCGCGCTTGTTCTATCTATTTGAACTTGCGCATACACCGCTCTCACAGTCTTGCAGGCTCGTGCATAGCTCACATCGATGCCCCCTTGTGACATAAAATCCTCGATATCACGATGACTGAGATTGAATCGGTGGTAGATATTTGACTGGTTCATGCTCCAAATTCTGACAGAAAGGGGTTCAACTTGTCAGCACCAGTGTCCCTGATGCTCTTTTTTCTGTAACTTTCGGATAAACCCATCTATTAAGACAACTAAAAGGAACAGCTCATGAGTTTTGCAGCAGGGACACTTCAAGGAAAATCGGCGGTCGTTACAGGCGGCGCTACTGGTATTGGTGCTCATATAGTTCGCATGCTCGGTTCTCTGGGGGCGAATGTTGGTATTGTCAGCCGCAAGGAAGAGAAACTGCGGGCTGCCGTTGACGCCTTCAAGAGTGAAGACGGAATCGATGTTAAGTGGCACACCGGTGACGTGCGCGATTCAGAGGGCATGAAGGCTGTCATGGCAAACTTTGCAGAAGCGCTAGGCGGCATCGACATTCTGATTTGTAACGCGGCGGGCAACTTTATCTGCCCTACCGAAGAACTTTCCTGGAACGGTTGGCGCACCGTCATAGAGATCGACTTGAATGGCACGTTTAATTGCTGTCAGGCTGCGCTGCCCTACTTAAAAGAAGCGGTGGATGGCGGCCGTATCGTATCTATTAGCGCAACAGCCGCTAACTTCGGCTGGCCCGGCGCTGCCCACGCCGGAGCTGCTAAGTCCGGAATTCAAAATTTGATGAAAACCCTCGCCGTTGAATGGGGCGAATACGGCATTCGAGCGAACTATATCTCTCCAGGCCCGATTGAAGGGACAGAGGGAGTTGACCGACTTATCATTGCACAAGGCAGGTCAAAAGAGGCACTCGACAAAATTCCTCTAGGCACATTTGGAGAGGGAGAGGACATTGCCAATGCTGTTGTATTTCTCACTTCACAAAGCGGAAGGTATGTTTCAGGAGCAGAGCTTGCTGTGGATGGTGGCAATCAGTGGTCACGGAAGTAAGGCAAACTCAAACCGAATGTGGCGTCAATTCCCTGTTGTTAACGCCGGAAAGCATCAGTGGCTCTCCCCCTGTAAATCGCCTTTTGATTCTTTGATTTAAAAAGAAGTAAAATCAATCTGGCTAAAAAAATAGCAAATCTAAGAACTTGGAGCGAAGCGATAGAATTTATCTGGGATCGTAGCAATCCATTTGTAATTGATGCCGTCGTCAGCGCCGACAATGTTGACGGCTACGGTCATGTCTCCACTCACAACTATATAAAGTGGATGATCGATTGCGCCTTCGACCATTCCACGGCCGTCGGCCTCCCGGAGTCTACCTGCAGAAAACTGGCTCGCGGCATGGCCGCCGTAAAATGCAAGGTTGATCTGTTGGGCTCGGCCTATGAACAAGACTCGCTGAAGATCGCTACCTGGATTGTCGAGCCCGACGGCAAACTCAGACTGAGCCGCCAATTTCAAATCATCAACGCTGACACTAATAAGACGCTAGCGCGCGGGCTGTTTAATTTCGTCTGTACCAACCTGGACAATGGCAGACCTGTTCGCCTGCCACCACTGTTTCTCGAGCGGTATATTGTCGCGAGCGAACCACTGTAGATTAAGCAAAGATTTCAATTAACCATCAATATAGGCTGCTATCATGAAGCTATACGATCTACCCCCTTCGCCGAATGCTCGCCGGGTAAGAATATTCATTGCCGAAAAAGGATTGGATATTCCCACTGTTCCGGTAAATATGATGACCGGAGAAAACCAGACCGAGGAATACCTCGACAAAAATCCGTTAGGAATGATGCCTGTGCTAGAACTGGACGACGGCACCTGCATCAGCGAATCCGCCACCATCTGCCGTTATCTGGAAGAGACTAACCCCAATCCCGCACTGATGGGACACGATGTGCTGGACCGCGCCCTTGTAGACATGTGGCACCGCCGCATGGAATTTGAATTGCTCGATCCCATTATAAGAATCTTTGTGCATACCGGTGAGATGTGGAAAGGCAGACTCACTCAAATTCCCGAGCTCGCCCAGATCAACAGAGTCAATGTGCTGTCACGCATGGAATGGCTGGACAAAGAGCTTACCGACAGAGAGTTTATTGTCGGTGACGATTACACGGTCGCTGATATTACGGCGCAGTGCGCCTTCGTTATGGCTAAGGCTGCTGTAGGTGTTCGCATTCCGGCAGAACTAAAAAATCTTAATGATTGGTGGGAGCGAGTTTCGTCCAGACCAACTGCCAGGGCGTAGATTGTTAAAATAGAGGGCACGCTGAGCCGATCGGCGAAGAGTAGGGTTAATACGACGCAAGGGCATAAAACGGCTGAAACAGAAACCCTATCACCACGGTTAGAGGATACTCACAAATTAACTCCTAATCCGCCTATATTGGGCCCATGACTTAATCAAAATATACAAGCGCTATCGGTTCCCAAAAGAGTGCGAAAATAAACAGGCGCAGCATCGGTTCCTCCAATTTTCTGATGATTATCAGAGTGGTATAGGCAAGAAAGGAACCTGTATTAGGACATCGGCATGGATTGCGTGTTAAGTAATCACAGACTTCGCTTTCCCCTGTAGAGCTTTCAACCCAAATCCGGTGCGCTCATAAAAGGCTGCCAGCAATAACGAAAACATCCAGCCGGTCATGCAAAACACCGCCCAGGGCATGTAGTCCACTGTAGGTACGCCTAGGGTTGTTGCCATGAAGATCGCAGATACGGTCCATGGCATAAGCGGTTCGAGAATTGTCACCGAGTCTTCTAGCGAACGCGACAGGTTCTCAGGGGCCAAGCCGCGATCACGGTAACCGTCCCGAAACAAGCCACCAACGATTAATGCAGTGACACCGCCGTGGCTAGTCAGCGCGATCATCGTTGCACCCGATGCCAGCGTTGCTGCGACTAGCCCGAAAACAGACTTCGCTCGTCCGATCATCGTCTGCAATAGCTTGTCCAGGGCGCCGGAGACATCCATGCCTGCGGCAAGCAGGAACGCCGCAATAATAATAATGAGAGTGGTAGACATCGAGTTGACGCCGCCGCGGTTTAATAAGCTTTCCAGCATGTTACTTGGCGTATTGGCAACGATTTCGATCATCTCGACATTGAATCCAGAGATGGCACTGAGGATTGCGTTGTAGGCGCTGAATCCGTGCACGCCGATTCCAATCAACATCGCAGTAACTGAGGAGACTACCATCACCAGCGCTGCCGGCTTGCGATTGAATGTGCCCAGAATGACAATTAGCACGGGTATAAATACGAGCCAGCTCACAGCATAGGCCTGTTCGATCTCGCGAAGAATCGGGTGACTGATATCTGACCCTGCCACTGCGCCGCCGTCTGTCATGATTCCCGCAACATAATATACCAGCAGCGCCACTACGAAGGATGGTCCTGCGGTATAAACCATATTACGAATGTGGTCATAAAGATTGGCATTAGCACCAATTGCGCAAATATTGGTCTGGTCAGACAGGGGTGAGAGCTTATCACCGAAATAAGCGCCGGACACTACCGCACCGGCGGTTGCAGGCAGCGGCGAATGGATTGCGGCAGCCACTCCCATTAGCGCGACACCGATAGTGCCTGCAGCCGCCCACGATGAGCCCGTCATTGACATCATTCCCGTCACCAGAAACGCAGTGATGATCATGAACTGTGGGTCAATCAGCTGCACACCATAGTAGACAAGCATCGGTATGGTGCCACTAAACATCCACGTCCCAATTAACATACCGATTGACAACAGTATCAGGATGACCGGCAGGACTGTTGCAATTTTCTCGCCTGTGGTTCGTTGAATGGCGTCCCAGTCATGACCGTGACGGGCAGCGATAACGCCGGCAACGGTGGCGGCAATAAGCATCACCAACACCAGCAGCTCTGTACCCATTGGGATGAAAAAGCCACCAAGCACAAGACACAACAACATGGAAAGCAGAGGGAGCGCGGCTTCAAACAGAGAGATGGGCTTACGCATTACCGTTCTCGGTGGACGGGCGATGTTAGCGCCGTATGGAGATCCCGCCAAAGATCCTCGGGGTCTTCGAGGCCTACGAATAAACGAATGAGTCTCGCTGGCACGCCAAAGTCTATCGCTGCGCTTGGCGTGCCAGCCTGTCTAATGGAAACATCCGCCGGCATAACCAGACTTTCGTAACCTCCCCAGCTAACACCGAGCCGAAACAGCTCTAATGAGTTGCAAAAGGCAGGAATGTCGATCGAATCATCGACTTCGAAACTGAACAGACCACCATAGCCAGTCAATGACGAATACGGTGCCGGGCTGAGGCCCGGATGATGCACAGCGGTTACACCAGGGTGTTCACAAATACGCTTCGCGAGCCTCAATGCGCTCGCCTGGTGACGTTGCAGACGCAGCGGCAGCGTCCGTAATCCGCGCAGCAACAGCGCCGCTTCCTGTGCCGATAACTTAGCTCCTAGATATGGTGTCGTCTCATTGGTCAATTTGTCGATCAGTGCCCCGTTACCCACCAACAAGCCCGCGACGGTGTCACTATGTCCAGAGATGTATTTCGATGCGGAGTGCACAACCAGATCGATTCCAAATTCGATTGGTTTTTGAAAAATCGGTGTGGCCCAGCTGTTATCGATAATGCTTGTGACGCCGGCCACTTTTGCCAGCGCCGCGATTCTTGGAAGATCTTGCTCTTCAAATAGCTGGGTTGTCGGACTCTCTAAATAAAGAAGACTGGCGCCGGGCAGAGCATGTTCAATCGCTTCCAGATCAGTGCCGTCAACGAATTCCGTCGTTACCCCGAAACGGGCGCAGATTATCTGCAGTAGCCGATACGTGTCAGGATAACAATGCTTGACACATACAATTCGATCGCCAGCCTTGACCAGGCCAAGCACTGCGTTACTGATTGCCGCAATTCCGCTTGAAAATGCGAGGGCTTTTTCACCCCCCTCCAGCTGGCAAATCTTCCCGAGCAGCACAGACACCGTCGGGTTATCAATTCTGGAATAGACCGCCTGGTCGGTGTCACCGCGAAACCGGTCTAGCATTGCCTGGTAAGAATCGAAGGTAAAAAGCGATGTCTGGTAGATCGGCGGAGCGACGGCGCCTTTGGAGTGGCGCTCATCACGTACGAGCAACGTATCAATTGAGTGCCGCGTATCCTTGTCCGCCATGTATCTGCTTCTATTTCACCGAGGAATTTGTCTGATATAGGGAGTAAAGTACAGTAGTTTTTGGCTAGAGGGAATTTTTCCGCTACTCTACCCCTTTACTGATAAAAGGTGAACCATGAATCGTTTACGCAGCATTTCATTTGCGGTGGCCGGCATAGTGACTTTCTGGATGCTTATCGCTTTGAATGGGTGTGCCGCAGACCAAGAAATCCAGACGCTCACTCCCGGCGTGCTAAGAGTCGCGGTGACCACTGGCACTCCCTCGAGTGAATATGATTCCCAGCTCTGGATTAGGCGATACGTTGAGCTATTTGCTACCGAGCACGATCTAACTATCTCCTGGGTAGTTGTTCCCTTCAATGAATCCTGGCTTCTGGCGAGTAGCAATGAAGTCGACCTCGTAGCGACTAACGTCGCGAGTTTTCCCGATCGTGCGTCGGCTGGAGCAACCTTCTCTACGCCATTTCTTTATGAACGCCGTGCGCTGCGTATCAATCCCAAAGATAGGGAGCGCTACGCACACATCAATGACTTCATTGGATACACTGTCGGGGTGGTTTCAGGCATGGCGGCAGAGCGCGACGTTAATCGCCGCGCACCTGAAGGTGTTATCGTGCGAACAACCGATACGTTCGATGAGCTCTACCAGGCATTCGATAACGGACAGCTCGATGCTATCGCCGAAGCGGAATATTATTCCTTAGATGACGAAATTATCCCATCGCACGGCGATGAAGTAATCTTAATTGACCACCATGATCTTACGCCAGGACAACGAGAAGAATCTGTCTTCGTTATTCGGGATGGTAGTCGAAATCTGCTGGCTGCGGTAAACGCCTTCGTCCAACGAACCAGGTTTCCTCTCTGAAAAAATCGCAAACCCTATGTGCATTGATAAACACTGTTAGCGTGCTCGGGGTTGCCGATAGAGGAAAGATAATGTTTAGAATAAGAGTAAGAATTAGCATAAGAATCATGAACGATTGCTTTATCGATTCAGAGCTAGGTGCTGAGACAGCGGCGCGTTCTGGGCCGGGCTAGCTTAGTAAGTGCAGGGTTAATCTTGAGTCTAGGAAGCCGCCTCGATTATGCTTGGGCTGCTGCGATTTGGATTAGTTCGCACAAGCACGATCAGCCACGATATTCTCCGCGGAAATGTCTGCGTGAAAGTAAGACCGTTTGCTATATAGTATTGACGATGGGTCCTTCGCCCCCAGGGATAACGTTTGAAGGTAGCCGGATCGACTGCCTTTCAAAATAAGTAGTCAGAAAACAAGAAAGTAAAGTGTGCGATGCCTGCAATAAAAAGTTCGCTAGGGCTTGGGTAAATAGTGCTAGAAGCGTCTTCGATCAGGTGCCTGTAGAACAAAAATAATAGAGATGCAGCTTATGGCTACTCCGGTACCAACAACTGCCCGCTGGACCAATCGATTCTCCTTCCTAATGGTCGGCATTGGCGCGTCCGTTGGCCTTGGCAATCTGTGGCGGTTTCCTTTTCAGGCTGGTGAGAATGGCGGTTCGGCTTTCGTACTGGTCTATTTGCTTTGCATCATAGGCATTGTTTATCCGGTATTAATTGGTGAGCTCGCGGTGGGCCGACACATGGGCCTATCTGCCGTTGGCTCGACCAAGGAAATGGCCCGAGCTGCTGGTCGCTCGCCTTGGTGGGGCCTGGTTGGCGGCATTGGGGCGTTTGCGACCTATATGGTGTTATGCATCTACGGGGTCATCTCTGGGCGCGTCTTGGCTTTTGCCGTAGCTGGCTTCAGCGGCGGATATGTTGAAGGTGCCATGCCTGCAATTTATGCGACCCCGGTGCGCGCGTTTCTCTGGCAGACGCTATTTATGGCGATCACCGTTGCGATTGTGCTGCGGGGGCTGCATAAGGGCATAGAGGGCTTCTCTCGGGTAACCATGCCGGCGTTTTTTGTAATGCTAACGCTGCTCTGTGTTTATTCCCTCAGTAACGGCAGTGCAGGTGCAGCTATCGAATATCTGCTCAGTCCCCGTTTTGAAGAACTAAGTCCGGAAGTGATACTCGCCGCTTTCGGGCAGGCATTTTTCTCCGTCGTAGTCGGTGGAGCAGCCATGCTGACCTTCGGCGCTTTCATGGACAAGAAAGCAAATATCGCGAATGATGGGCTGGTGATCACCACATCCGATACCATTGTTGCCATGGTGGCGGGCCTCATGATCTTTCCGATCGTATTTCAGTTCAACCTGGATCCAGCCATGGGCATGGGATTGATTTTCAGCACTATGCCGCTCTCCTTCTTGCAAATGCCCTCAGGCTCTCTCGTAGGCGGCCTGTTTTTTAGTCTCGCCGCGTTAGGCGCACTCACCTCATCCATTGCCATGCTGATGCTTGCCGCGGTGGTTGTTGAAGAGCAATTACAGGTGAAACGCAAGACGGCGGTTCTCTCTCTTGGGGCTATTGCCTGGATAATTGGGGCCGTAAGCGTATTCTTCCCCCATATTAATGAAGAAATAGATTTCTTCTCCGGTCAGGTCATGATGCCTATAGGAGGAATATTAATCGCAGTTTTCGCAGGCTGGGTGGCACCGCGAGAAATTATGCGCAATGAGTTGACCGGCCTAAGCGAACCCTTATTCAACGCGTGGCGAATTATAGTGCGATATGTGGCGCCTTTACTCGTAGGTGGCGTACTGCTCCTAGGAGTCTCCGCGCGCTTCTAAGCACAGTCCCTGAGAGAGCAGCCAGGGAAGTGCTAGAGTCTAGCGCTGCGGATTGGCAAGATCAGCCTCTGCAGCAATATAACCAAAGGCACTCCAACTGGAGCCGGACACTATTCGCTGCAACAACTCGTCGGAGCGTTGTCTGTCGCCATTGTAATAGAAGTAATTTGCAATACCGTAGGCAACCGCGGCGTTACTTGGGTCATCACCATTGGCCGCCATCATGTCTTCGATCGCCATATCTGCTTTGTAGAGAAGACAGAGTTCATGATAACTCATGTTCTCGATTATATTCATGTCAGCTGTTATCTCATTCAGCGCGTCTACTGCTTGAGCATCTTCGCCCATGCGTCGCAGAATCATGTAAATCCAATGTCCGGTCGAAACCAGATTGTCGTCATTACCGCCGAGGTTGTAGCCATTGCGAAAGGCAACCAGCGCCTGTGGCCAATCCTGTTTCAGATAATAAGCCAGGCCAAGGTGATACCAAACATTGCCCTGAGTGCTCGTCAGGGGAATGTTCTGGGCATTGGGCAAGCCATCGGGCTCCACCTGAAGGGGTAGACTTTGCATTAACCCGGCCGCCTGCTCGAAGTCTGAAATAGCCCGATCAAACTCTCTAATGGAAATATAGCGATGCCCACGGTGGCGGTAAAAGCGCGGGTCTTCTGGAAATTTATTCACACCCTCAGAAAAGATCTCAATAGCTCGCCGATAGTCTCCGGCGTAGGCGGTGCGACGGCCATACCAGATAATAGTGTCTGCAGTGTTCGGGTCTAACTCGTAACTGGCCCGTGCAGCCACAAAATTTTCTCTCGTGTCTTCATTAGGGGATGCAGCATAGAGCGGCTTTCCCTGCAAAGACAAGGCTTGTGCGCCCGCTGGCACCGCTGGCAACAACTCGGCTGCGTTTGAGAAGCCGATCCAGCTGCAACTGCCAGCAACCGTTAGGGTTAGGAGTAGTGTTCTGATGTTTTTCATATTTTATGCCTAGGTAAAGGGATGCAGGGATGATAACTCTCCTAGGTACTCTATATTTTTAGAAACACTGGGGCAAGACGGCAGACAACAAGGAAGCAGATAGCAAGCACCTAAAGGCGGCGGCATAGTTGGGGTCTAATCAGGCTCTCTTCGAGATAGTGCTTAGAGTAGTGTTAACTATATGAAACAGAGCGGCCACTCTTTAATCCGGGATCGCCGTTGCGGCTCAGGCAGCCAAGGACTATTGGATGCCAGCCTATCACCAGGAAAATACGATCTCGGTGCTGGACAAAAAACAGCCTCTATTCGTTATTTACAAACCTGCGGCTGCTAGATAGTCTTAATTAACTCAACGAATTTCAATCAAGGCGCCAGGCAGCACTATGACAATGACTCGACGAAAATTATTAACCGCCAGCACTTCGCTTGCTGTGGCAGCAGCTGTTCTGCCCACTCTGGCAAATGCGGCAGTTAGTGCGAATAACATTAAGCCACAGCGCCTGCGCCCGGGTATGACCGTGGGGTTAGTGACACCCGCAAGCAACGTACCGGAGGATCAAGAACTACATATTGCCATGGATCTGGTGCGCTCTTTGGGGTTTTCCGCCAAGCCCTCGCCCAATCTTTTTAGTCGAACACAATATCTGGCAGGAACGGACAAGGAGAGGGCGGATGATCTCAATGCGATGTTTGCCGACCCCGAGGTCGATGCTATATTTTGCGTAAGAGGAGGTTACGGCTCAGGCAGGCTCCTGCATTATCTGGATTACGATATGATCGCCGCCAACCCTAAAATAATTATGGGTTACAGCGATATCACGGCGATCTTGAATGCTATTTACCTGCGCACAGGTTTGATTACTTTTCATGGGCCAATTGCTGGCGGAAATTTTTCAGACTACACCTACGATCAATACAATCGGGTACTCGTTGAGCCAAGTTCGACCACAGAGATTGGTGGCCCCCCTGCATTCGAGACTCGTCCTGGTGTCGTTGATTGGGAAAATCGACTAACAGCTATTGTTAGCGGCAGCGCAGAGGGTCATTTGGTCGGGGGGAACCTGTCACTCGTGGTGACCCTACTCGGCACCCCCTTCGAGCCTAATTTCGACGGTGCTATTTTATTTCTAGAAGATGTTTCGGAGCCACCCTATAGCGTAGACCGCATGCTGACGCATCTTTGGATGACCGGCAAACTTGAGCGAGTCGCAGGTATTATTCTGGGTAAGTTCACTGACGATAGCTATGACAGCAACACCTTCAGCATGGAGCAAGTCATGCGCGATCGCTTTGAGCCATTAGGCATTCCAACTCTTAGAGGAGCCATGATCGGCCATATTGAAGACAAGACGGTTGTGCCAATCGGCATTCAGGCTAGACTGGATGTTGATGCGGGAACGTTAACTTTGCTCGAAGCGGCGGTAAACTAACATTAAGAGAGCTAGCAGAGTGCAGAGTGCAGAGTGCAAAGTGCAAAGTGCAAAGTGCAAAGGTACAGTGAATTATCGCGGAGGATAGAGTCCAAAATAAGAGAATAAGATAGAGTAAATAAAAGAGGAATCGCGACAGTAGCCCCCTACTCTTTGATTGGGCACTGACAAGTTAATTCCCAATCCGCCAGTATTTTGTCCATGACACAATCAAAATTGTATAAGCGCCACCGATTCCAGCCTGAAATCATTTAATCTGCCGTCCTACTCTACCACCGGTTCAACTTGAGCCATCTTGACGTTGAATATTTAATGGCATAACTACGCATCAGACACAGCGATTTTTAGGAGCGCATACAGCCGTATACAATTTATTCAATTTAGGTCGTCACCTAGTATCAGCTGATAACTACCGATATCTTAGGCAGCATGGCTTTGCGTCTTAGGAAAAGGCGGTGGAGATATAGAAAGGCCGGTTGGAGTTCTTCACGGTCTAAGAGTTAACTTGTCAATACCCAATGAAAATGATGAGATGAAATCTGCCGCGAAATAATTGCTGCCCTGTCTGCTAGCTTAGCCTGAAACGAACAGCCTGTAATAGCAGTACACTAGCATCAGCAGGAATAAGCTGACGATACTGACAATGCTCCAGATTCTGATAATCCGCCCAGGCTGTTTATCCTTAGGGATCTCGTCGCTAAATATTGCACGATGGTTTAGAAAGGCCAGGAAGGGCCCAATGAAGAAGACAATGACCGATGTCATGTCCATGAATCGGGCAAAAGATTGCAGCAGGGTCTGAATAACCAGCAGGGCCGCAAGGCACAAGACGATCAGTATAACGTTATAGTAACGATCGCTGTGCCAGTCCTGTTCGGGGAGAGACTCTGAACCGATAGCCAGCGCCATTCGGGTCATGCCATCGGTAACCGTTAATGCGGTTGATAACATCACACACAGAGCAGTAATTGCCATCACATAATAACTCCAATCACCGATGACGGATGTGTAAACCTCCAACAATCCGCGAGCAAACCCTGCGTTGTCGGCAGGCATTTCAACTCCACTTTCGAATAAAACTGCAGTGCCGAGGAAGAGAAAGAAAACGGCGAGTATGCAGCTGGTGATGTAACCCACATTGAAGTCGAAACGTGATTCTTCTTTAGAAGCGCGGCGCCCTTCGCTCTCGGCCCTGGCTACCGTCCATAACGATTGCAGTATCGAGGCGTCAGTCGGTGAGGGCATAAACCCTACCAGAGCCACTATAAACAGTATCGTTGGTACATCCAGAGGGGGCAGAGCGAATGCGCTCACAGACCAATCCAATCGGTCTACGACCATCAGCATGCAAACTGTGGTGAGCAGGGTAAAAAAGACAACGATGACTTTGATCGATTTTTCCAGCACCTTGTAATGCCCGGTCATCAACATCGCCGCAACGAGCACTAACAGAATGAACACGCCCATGACCGGTCCAGTTTCAAACCCGAGGGCGACCTGCAACAAACCGGAAGTAAAGAGTGACACCGCAGCTATTATGAAGACCATGCTGAACAGCTGACTGATAGAGAATAGCCCGAACACGAGCCAGCCTCGTTGGCGATAATTAGCAACCAAATTTTTGCCTGTGGCAGCCGCATATTCTCCGCCGAATCGAAGGCCAGGATATTTCATCAGGCAGGCAAAAATTACTACCAAGGCCATACTCAGGCCAAAATCGGCTCCCGCGCGCGTAGCTTGAACCAGGTGTGAGACGCCAACAGCAACGGCGGCGTATAGAAGACCAGGGCCTAAGGAGGCAAATGCACGTCTAATTCGGTGAGTATCCAATATGGGTATTTATCAGCAGTACAGCGTAAAAATGATTTAGTGGGCTTAATGTGGGTGTGGCCGGCTGCCTATCTCTCCGTCTCATGTTAGAGGGGAGATGCAACGGGGTCAAGCATCGCCTTCAACCGCTCCTGAGCCTGAAACCTATCGATTATGTGCTTGCTTTAGCTGCTAAAATTATGCAAGTTGGATGCTCTAATCCATCGATTAATGTCATCGAGGCGCAGTATGACCCTTTCGCAGGAAGATGTAGAAACCATTGCTCAGCAACTGGAACAAGCTGAGCAATCCCAGACCCAGATAGGCCATGTTTCCAAACAGTTCTCCAGCATGGACATGTCTGACGCTTATGCCATACAGCGTGCCTGGGTGGCACTTAAATTAGCCTCTTCTCAGCGCTTGGTGGGATGGAAAATTGGGCTTACCTCGCGGGCAATGCAACGTTCGGCGGGCATTTCCGAGCCCGATTATGGGCAGTTACTGGATAGTATGATCGTGCAGTCCGGCGCTAGGCTCGACAGTCATAAGTTTATCGTACCGCGACTCGAGACCGAATTGGCGTTTCAATTAAAGAGTAGCCTGCAGGGGCCAAACTGTACCCTGACCGATGTACTCTCTGCTACCGACTGGGTAATGCCCGCACTGGAATTAATTGACGCTCGAATCGAAATTGAAGACGCCGAGACAGGCGCTCGCAGACAGGTGCTGGATACAGTCTCGGACAATGCAGCCAATGCGGCTGTTATTCTAGGCGGCAGACCTATGCGACCAGACTCGCTGGATTTATCACGGGTCAGTGCCACGCTCAACCGCAATGAGGTAATCGAAGACTCCGGTGTAGCTGCTGCGGTGCTTACCCATCCCGCTCAAGGTGTAGCATGGCTTGCCAACAAAATCGCGGCCCATGGTGAAAAGCTAGAGGCCGGTGCTTTGGTACTAAGCGGTTCATTCACCAGTCCTGTTGCAGTGAGATCGGGAGATGTGTTCTATGCTAATTATGGAGAGCTTGGTGTTGTCTCGGTTGGGTTTGATTGATGTTCGAACCAATGCATAACAAATTATTACCTCTTACCGAAACAGGACAAGCAAGCCTCTTCGGCGCCTGGTTAAACCTTGCCAGCCCACTAGTAGCTGAGGCGATAGCTGCGATCGGATACGACTGGGTATTGATAGATGCCGAGCACGGCCCAAACGACATCTCATCGGTGCTGTCACAACTTCAGGCCGTGTCGGCGTACCCGACTGTACCCGTTGTGAGAATTCCCAATCATGACGCATCTGTGATCAAGCGCTATCTGGATATAGGCGCTCACAATTTGTTAGTACCTATGGTAGATACTAAGAATCAAGCGAGGCAGATTGTCGAAGCTTCCCGTTATCCAAAGGCAGGCATTCGAGGCGTTGGCGCGGGTCTGGCCAGAGCGTCACGCTGGTCACTGCAACCGGATTACTTGCAAACTGCGAATGCCAGCGTACGACTTATCCTCCAAATAGAGAGTGAAGAGGCGCTTCATAATCTGCCAGAGATTTTGACTGTAGAGGGCATTGCCGCTGTTTTTTTTGGCCCGGCTGATATTGCAGCATCGAAGGGTCTGCTCGGCGACCCCTCTGACGCTCGGATTAGGGAAGCGGTCATCCAGGGTATTAAAACAGCATGTGACCGTAAAATTGCCGCCGGCGTCTTTTCAGGCGATCAGGATTTTATAAAGGCCTGTGAGTTAGAAGGCGCCAGACTGTTAGGTGTGACTTCCGATGTCAACCTGCTGGTTTCCAATGGCAAGCGCCTGCTTGAACATCTCCGCCAACCTAGCGCTTGATCCTGCGCTGCCTTGCCATTTCTCAGTGCACGATTTTCTCAACGGTAGGTGTTTTTTAGGCCGGTGATTATCTAGCCTTATTAAACACACGCATCAGGCCTAGTAAATAATCGAGCGAGGGTGTTGAGATTCCCGCGAAGCGCGCAATCTCCTGAGGGGCTTCTAACAAGGCGCTGATTTCAAGCGGGCGGCCCGCTTCTGCATCCTGTAACATTGATGTCTTGAACGCGCCAAGTTTACGGGTAATAGCATGCCGGTCATCGGGAGACTGGGTAATCTCGCATCCTATAGCCGCACCAACTTCAGCGGCTTCATCCATCACAGCGGAAGCGAAGATCCGGGCGCCTGGTTCGTCTAATATGATGTCACACGTGGCACCCGTGAGCGCCGAAAGTGGATTCATAGTCATATTACCCCACAGTTTGTACCAAATATCGTAGCGAATATTGTCGGATACCGTCGTATCAAACTTTGCTGCATTGAACAGCTTTTCAACCTGCGACAAGCGCTGCGGGCTTACCTTGGACGCTGAGCCTAGGATTAGACTATTTCCCATAACATGTTGCACTGTGCCGGGTTCGACAACGAAACAAGAGGCGTGCACTACACAGCCAATAACCTGAGAGACAGGCAGTAACGCGGCACAGCGGCCGGCAGGGTCGACAGTGCTAATCGCATGCTGCGAGAGATCGCTTGGAGCAGCCTCGAGAAACCACCAGGGTACGCCATTCATGGCGGGTAGAATAAGGCTGTCGGCATCAATCATGCTTTTTGCCGATTCTGTAGCAGCTGGAAGATCCTGGGCTTTGACTGTAAAAATGACAAGGTCTTGCTTGCCCAACTTTTGCGCATCGTCGCTGACAGCTACCTTGGCTTTTAGCGAACGGTCAGCAGATTGCACGTTAACTCCACCAGCAGTTAACGCATGCAAAGTTTTGCCTCTGGCTAAGACAGAGACATCTACACCCGCATCGGCCAGTCGGCCTGCAAACCACAATCCTATAGCACCAGCGCCGACGATTCCTACTTTCATGAATAGCTTCCTTTAGTTAAGTGTTTATTTTGAGGCTTCTCGATAGTTTTCTTTGAACCGGTCCGGCACTCGGGAATCGTTACCCAGCGCAACACGGCGCACCTCCTCACTGTCGGTGGGCTGATGCCCAACCGTTGCCCTTGGTGTCGAGCCGGAAACGACGGTCATGCTGAGACGGCCGAGTTGGGTAATCTCAACTTCGATAAAGTCCCCGACTTCTAAGGACCGCGAATGGCAGGGGGTGCCGGTCAAGACTACGTCTCCGGGCATCAGGGTAATGTGGCGGGCCAGATCAGCAATCATATAATCGGGCCCCCATACCAGCTCCTCGCCGATATTAGCTTCCTGTACTAGCTGACCGTTGCGATAGGTGCGCAAGGTCTGCTCTCTCGGATCAATACCTGTAACGAGACCCGGACCTAGTGGACACATTCCATCACCACCTTTGACGCGCAACATGGAACCGGAGTCCGTATCTCGAAAATCATGCAGCCCCATGTCCAAAGCAGGAGCAAACCCTGCAATATGATCCCAGGCTTCCTCTGGTGTAATATTTTTGGTTTCTTTACCGATGACAGCGGCAAACTCACCTTCATAGTTAAGGTACTGGCAATCTTCAGGTTTGACTATTACTCCCCTATGACCATTGAGGGCGGTGACGGGCTTCATAAAGTAGGTTGGGTAGGGCGTAGGCTGGGGTTTATTGCGGGATTCAATTCCTCGGGATGTGTAGGTTAAATGCGGGCATATTATCTTGGTGGCTACACACGGAGGGAGATGTGTAACTTCATTCTCACTTACGCTGGAGCCATCCTCTAGAATGAGCATGCCATCTTCTGACATTGTTGCCCAGACTGTTTCTCCGGAGATTTGTATACGACGTTTCTCTTGACGGGGACCATCCAATACCGACATTGCCTTTCCTCTTGTTTTTAATCGAGTGCTTAAATATCAAACCACATATGAATATTGCCGGTACCATGGGCATTTTCATAGGCAGAAAGTGCTGTGCCCTTTGCCGTGCAATTAACCCCACCCATTGCGCCTATCATCTGCAGATAATGTGCCCCCCATGCCTCCCAGGGAAGCTGTCGATATTGCTGATCGAAATTTTCAATAATTTTGCGGTGGTGCCCTTGAGAAAGTAATTCAATGGCCCGGTAGTCGCTTTCCCTATTGTGTGCCGACGAGATGTTGTCCGGATGATAAATTCTAGGGTGCGGCGGTATTGCGTTGATATTTCGAAACTTGTGACTGAGAGCCCCCGAGGCCAGCAGCACCACTGAGCGCCCGCTTGCCCGAATCGCTTTTCCGATAACCTCTCCCATCTCCAAATAATTCTCGGTAGCAGCAGTCTGGCATGAGCCTACTGACATCAGCTGCTCGTCTTTTACTAACGCATTAGCGATATTTACCGTAGCGTAATGCCTGGCCATGCTTGGCTCATCAATGGCTTTCGCTATCACACCCTCTTGCTCGGCAATTTCTGCGCAGAGTCGCGCTAACTCTGGCGCGCCTTTATAGTCATAATGTTGACCATGTAGATACCAAGGCATTTCATCAGACAGATAAGTACCTTTGTAGTGGGCGCCGGCATCCACTAAATGACATCCAGTAGTGAACCAGTGTGTGTCAAAAACAATCACGGTATCAGCCCCAGAGTCTTCAATTTTTTGCCTTACGCGTCCAAATCCCGCAATGAGGTCAGAATCTTCGCCGTCGCCAGAGTGTACTCGAAATTCCTTGGTCTGAAATAATCCGGGGTGGTGAGAAACAATGGCCGCACCTACAATTTTTCCCTGTGACACGGGGCCTCCTAGCGCTGTGCGAAGCTGGGTGAAAAAGGTTTCTTGGGCACTATGACATCTTTGATATCGCAAAAAAACTCAAAACTCCAGTCGCCTCCTTCGCGCCCTATACCGGATTTTTTACAACCTCCGAATGGCGCTGCCAAATCGCGAATACCAAATGAGTTAACCCAGATAAATCCGGTTCTTACTTGAAAAGAAATAGACTTTGCGTGAGATTCTTCACCGAAGCAGACACCACCGAGGCCATAATCGGTAGCGTTTGCCATAGCTATCGCCTCTTCATCACTGCTGAATGATTGCATTACCAGCACCGGGCCAAAAACTTCCTTTTGCACTATTTCATCATCCTGGTGCACATTTCCCAGCATGGTCGGAGCGTAATAAAGTTCACCAGCCTCGTGTCTTGTTCCACCCCAGAGAACTTCAGCTCCCCCTTTCACCGCCCTATCGACGAACGCTTCCACTCTCTGCAGTTGCCTAGGGTGGATCAGCGGGCCAACTTCTGTTTTCTCTAACTGTGGATCGCCGACGGACAGAGAGGCAACATAGCCCGCCATTTTCTCAGTAAACTCGGCAAGCAGGCTGTCATGCACGAGAAAGCGCGTTCCAGCGAGGCATACCTGAGTGGCGTTTCGATACATCAATGCACCGGTTCTGGCAGCTAGGTCAACATCTGCATCCGCCAACACGATAAAGGGAGATTTTCCTCCAAGTTCCAGACTGCAGGGCACAAGATTTTCCGCTGCCACTTTACCTATCTCTCTTGCTGTGCTCACAGATCCGGTGAATGAAATTCTTGAGAGCCGAGAGTCGGCGGTCAAATAGGCGCCAGTGGGCTGTCCTTCGCCGTGAACCATATTGAGTACGCCAGGTGGCAATTCTGCAGCATGAGCCGCGTCCATTAGTAATGCGCTAGACAGTGGCGCCCACTCCGGTGGTTTGATGATGCAGGTGTTTCCAGAAGCCAGTGCCGGACCTAATTTCCAGGTTGTAAGCATGAGCGGAGCGTTCCAAGGTGTAATAATGGCACATACACCGGCAGGATCATGGCGCACAAAATGCTGTGCCTGGGGCGTGTCGATTAGTTTGTCCTGTAAACTAAGTGCAGCTTCAGCAAACCAGGTTATATTAAGCATCGAGCGCGGAATGATGCCGTGTTGCAAGCGCGACAGCAAAATTCCCGCGTCTGTTGATTCAACGTCACATAGCGCGTCTTTGCGCTTGCCAATTTCTTCAGCGAAGCGTTGCAAATAGGGCAGCCTGCCTTGTGCGCCGAGAGCAGCCCATTGTGGAAAGGCGGCAGCGGCACTGCTGATAGCGGCGTCTACATTGGACTGAGCCCCAGCAGGAAGCTCTCCTAACGCTTCACCGTTGATTGGAGAAAAAATAGAATAAGTATTAGCCCCCGGAACCCAGGCGCCATCGATATAGTGACCCTGCGGGACTGCATGGCCTTTTATGTTAAGCATGAGAGTTATGTCCTGTAGTTCAGCAAACGCGAGACTGAATGCCGGTGAAATTAGGGCGAGATAGTATTGAATGCTTCGACTTGATCAGGATAACGGGCGTAACCTACTTCCTCTTCCAGAATCACTACACCGTTAGTCTGCGCATAATCATTGAAGGTATTTACTAATGAATCCCTAAGCGCAGTTGAAGTTCCGCTCAGGTCATTTGTTTCGCCAGGGTCTTGCTGAATATCGAATAATTGCCAGTCATCGGATTCCCAATTCCAAAGTAATTTAAAATTGTCGCTCCATACCGCCTTGTTGCCATAAGTCTCCATAGCGAGATGGGGGCGGATGGCATTAGTATTGTCCAGGCCGGTAAGTTGTGCTGTAGCTGATTGGCCTTGCATCTCAAAGTTCGGGTTCGACGCTACTTCAGAAAAGGCCATCAGAGTGGGAGCTATGTCCATAATGGACATCAATGACTGCATCTTTCTATTAGATTCAATACGGCCCGGATAGCTGAAAATTGCGGGTACTCTGACACCGCCCTCACCCAGAAAACTTTTGTATTGACTAAGAGGCCCGGCACTGACGTGCGCCCAACCTCGGCTGGATGTGACGTAAGAGTTAACGCGGCCCATATTTTCATAGGATTGATCGAAGCGCTCCGGCAGCCAAGACTGATTATCTGCTAATCCAAACTCAATATTATTGCCCTCAGGCCCATTGTCTGAGAGAAAGACAATCAGCGTATTGTCATACTGACCCGATGCCTTGAGATATGCCACCAGTCGACCAATCTGGTCATCCATAAACGCAATCATCGCGGCATAGAGTTCCATGCGTCGTGCCTCTACCCTTCGCTCCGCGCTGCTGAGATCATTCCAGGAGCCCAGAGCTAATGGCAAGGGTGCCGCGGTGAAGTCCTGGGGAATCAGGCCAAGTTGCTTTGCAGAATCCGTGCGACGTTCGCGAATTGTCTCCCAGCCCTCGTCATAGGCTCCGCTAAAACGGTCAAGCCAACCCGCTGGGACTTGCAATGGCCAGTGAGGCGCAGTGAAAGCCAAATAGCCAAAGAAAGGACGTGCATCCTCAGATTCTCGATCATCTAAATAGCTGATAACTTTGTTCACATAAAATTCACTGGAATAAAAATCGTTGGGAAGCTCGTCGACGGGTTCTCCATTGTCAAAATAAGATGCAACGGCAGCTGCCGATGTCTGACCTGCAGCGTCTGCGAAGTGACTGGCACCACCTTCTTGCAGATAAAATGCCTTCTGAAACCCGCGTGCATAGGGAGTGGCTTCGGCGGCGCTGCCTTGATGCCATTTGCCGGTCATGAAAGTGTAGTAGTCCGAATTAGAAAACTGATTAACAAAGGAATTAATATTGTCTGGCCAGTTACCACTGTAACCAGGTTGCCCGCGTAAAACGGGTAAGCGGTTAGCTGCAGATGGGTTGATGCCAAAACCTACCTGATGACTGTCCATGCCGCTCAGTAACATTGAGCGTGAAGGTGCGCAGGTCGCGTTAGCATAAAAGTTGGTGAGTAATGCCCCAGAACGTGCTAGAGCATCGATATTCGGAGTTGGAATTTCACTGCCATAAATACCCAGGTCACTGTAACCAAGATCATCTGCAACGATCAGCAGTACATTCGGTTTAACCCACGAGGCAGTTGAGTTGTCAGAATTGGGTTCACTGCAACCGAATAATGCCGCACACACCGTGAGTAACATCGCGCGGCTGACAAGTCTTTGGTAGAGGTTCATAGATAAAACTGGTAGTTTTCACGAGTCATAATAGTTACAAATTCCAGCAGTAATTACTATGTAATTTTGGTCTATTTTGGGACTATTGTTAGCAGTTATTTAGCCGATCATTCCCTCGAGCATACACTGGACAAGGGTAGTCTGGAGTGGCAATACCCATCACTGTGCCGATAGTTTGATCGCTTAACAGGCTAGCTTCCAGGATTCTAAATTTTCCGCTAGCAAAACAATCCACATTAGTGCGCGCTAGCCGAAGCTTCTCGTCGACTGGTTGTTAGGGAATTGACGATCTCAGGCAGGATTAACTCTGAGATGAATCCCTACGCTATCAAACAATGAGAGCTCCCCGTCAGCGATTCAAGTTACTCTAAATTTCTAGATAGTGAGAATCCAAAATCTAATACTGCGCGTAATAAAAAGTATGGATATTATCGCACTATTACAAGGTATAAGTATTCTGTTGCTGGCACTTCTCTTTGGCTCAATGGTGTTCTTCTCATTTGCCATGGCGCCGCTAATTTTCATCAAGTTAGACATTGAAGTGGCCGGGCCCTTTGTGCGCGCTGTTTTCCCCTGGTACTACTTGCTGATTATTACGCTTGGCGCAATCAGCTGCCTGTTACTGGTAAATTTTGCTCCACTCAATTCTGGCCTGATGGTATTAGTCACTGCGTCTGCTATTTATTGCCGACAAATGCTTATGCCCAGCATCAATGACTACAGCGATCGTTCGAAGGCGGGCGAGAGAGGAGTAAGCAAGATTTTTGACCGGCTACACAAGCGCTCGGAGGTGATGAATGGCCTACAACTACTCGCTGTTTTTGCCGTATTGGTGCATCTGGCGTTCACTCACTTTTCTTGATCTCAAGCGCAAGATCGGTATCTTTCTTGTTGCGCCTGCACCCCTGTGAACAGTAGAGAACATTATCCCAATCCCGCTTCCATTTTTTACGCCAATTAAAAGACCGCCTGCACACAATACAAACTCTGGATGGTAGTTGCGGTTTACCGTGGCTCATATTGCTATAAATTGCTGTTTCTAGAGTCTTCAGGTAACGGTGATTCATTACCATTCCAGTGGCGTTGATAACGGCCGTCCCCATCATAGATCTGAGCCTGCTTGAGAATATTAAAGTGCCTACCTCCGCGGGGGTCAGCGCCTACACCGGCAATGTACTGCCAGTTGCCCCAATTAACTGCCGTGTCATAGTCAATCAACTGCTGTTGAAACCAGGCCGCACCATATCGCCAATCCAGTTTAAGCTCGTTGATAAGACAGCTAGCCACAATTTGTCGCCCCCGATTTGACAGGTATCCGGTAGCCAAGAGTTCGCGCATACAGGCATTCACCAGGGGATACGGAGTGTTGCCCTTACACCACATGGAAAAGCGTTCTGGGGAGAAGTCAGTTAAGGGCTGGCGCTTTAACACACCACCAAATTCAAATAAGTCAGGGCCAAGTTGCAAGCCTAACCACTGAAAATATTCTCGCCAGAGAAGTTCAACAAACAGCCAATGGGTCGACTCGTTGCTACCCTTCTCGGCTTCAAACTCGTTAAGGCGTTGTACCACTCTTCGCACTGAAAGACTTCCGGAGTTCAGCCAAGGCGACAACTTCGACGAATTCTCCCAACCGTCTATCTCGTTGCGCGTTTGTTTATAGGTCAGCGGTAGGTCGCTATTCAGGTAAGTTACCAAATGCTCATTGGCCGCCGCTTCTCCTCCCTTGAATTGGCCACCCTCGAAGTCACTCCCATCGCACGCCAGCGATTCTGAGACCAGACCTGAGCCTGTAGTGGACTGCCTCGGCATTGTAGTGACAGCATTCATCGGCAGATTGATAGCAACGCTTTCCACCTGGCGGCGGAATTTAGAATAGGTTTCTGGCAGATTCCCAAGATCAAAAGGAAGCTGAGCCTCTGATAACAGGGTATAACCTTCATACTGCTCTATTAGCAGTTCGGGTGCTACAACCTTGATTTCAGCCAGCATCTGATTGGACTCGGAAGAAAACCGGCGGGAACAGACGAGTCGATTCGCGGCAAGCCGCTCGGCTAGCCGTGGCAAAAAACGCTCAGGGGCTTCATAGGCTACAAGCAAGCGTTGTCCCATCGATTGCACACTTCGATCGAAATCCTGAAGAGCCTGTCTGAGAAAGCTCCAACGATGAATTCCAAGCGTGGGCAGCTTATATCTTCCGGTTTCAAACCAGCGGGGATCGACACAGTATACGAGGTCTAACGAGTCGCTTTTGCATGCAGCTAGAAGCGCAGGATTGTCATCAATGCGAAGGTCGTTACCGAGCCAGTAGATAGTATTCATATTGTTACCCTTGGCACAAAAGTTAACCCTTAATCTTGTATTGACAAGTTAATCATTCTAGCCGGCAAGAACTAACCCAAATCCGACTGACCAGTGCTAAGGCCTTTTCCCCAAAATGCCAGCGCATTCTTCCTAGAATTCTAATGAATTCCTACCACATCAAGCCATTCAGGTTTTAGCTCGGTGTTCGGTCAGAGGAACGGTTTGAAGGTCTGCCAATCACGCGGCTCGGTCGACTATCCGACCCCAGGTAGGTCCGGAAGCGGTTCAGTTTCAATGAACAAAATGAATACCGCAGAAGTAAACTCACTGGAATTCTTCAGCTTACTCGTGACTCGCAGTCTCCGCTCCACTGCCTCATAATCCGTTTGTCTGGGGTTCGAGTCCCTGCGGGAATACTACTTCCCCTTATATTTCAGTGTGTTATGATTCGCAGCGTCTGGCTATGCGTTCGCGCGGTCCGTTGGCTCCTTGCCCCTTAGCTACCTAGCCGAGAATCCCACTTGATTTTTGGATATATTATAGTAGTTTCACAGCGTAGCTAGAATTGGACAACCGTCAATAGTACATATCAAAAGTAGTGGCGGAACAAGCCCAAGAGTAAATATTGAAAAGTAGCCGCGTCATCGCAACCAGTTATCAGGTCATTGAATTCACGACATTTCTATCTATCAGGTTAAGCGAAGGATCAAATGACTAAATTGGATGCTCAGATCGATAACGACATCATAGACTTGGAAGAGATTCTCGAGGTCATGGTGGCAGCGCTGAATTAGAAATGGGATCTCAGCTGCTTGTCGATGCCGAAAAAACGTCTTTCTTCTTTACCCGTTAAATTAATCGACTTAAATGCTGGTGCAAGAGAGATGACTGTGGATACCCAAGGGGCAGAACTGGCGATAGGGACTCATTTCTTTCGCGCTCAAACAGGCGGCATGTCTTACACTTTCAAAACCCGATTAATCAAGCGGGGTGGCGATAAAGATTCACCCGACGAAACGTCTTACTATCAGTTTAAGTATCCGAATTTGATTCGCTTCTCACAATTAAGGGATTCGGTCCGGATTGGCCTCGATGACTGGCAAGACATTCAGGCATCGTTCTTCATGGAAGACGCGATACAACTTCAAGGCGAGGTTGTCGATATTTCTACAACTGGCACAAAGATCAAATTCGAGAAAGACTTTGACACCAAAGCAATGCACTCAAATTCAATAGCAGACTGTCAGTTACTGTTGCCGGATGGCTCACTAGTCTTAACGCGAACACAGATAGTTGGCACCGTATACGATGAAGCCAAGGACATTAGTTATGTTCGCTGCAAATACCTTGGCTTGAATCAATATGACGAAAAGAGTTTAGAGCTATTGATAAGTGAACGCGCGGATGAATTAGACCATGCGAAGTTGGTGGGTTTAAGGTAATTAAGCGTTATTGACAAGATAAGCCTATAAATTCGCGAGAAACTCCGATTAAACCTTTCCATATTGCCACCACTCCCGCCAAGCCTCTAGACCACTCAGACTACAATTTCGATACTCCTTGGCATCACTAAATCTGATTCCCCCCCATCCCCCCACAGATCAAACCAAAGCGCCTTTATGATGACTCTATCTAGCTATGCCTGACAAACATTTCGGTGCTTGCCGAGCATTCTGCCAGGAGAGGATATCGCTGTGGATCGGGAGAACTTTTAGATATTTGGCTGGGTCACTTATCAGATACCGGCAGATTAGGTGTTGATTTGTCAGCACTGACAGAAAACCATATCGGGCTAGCGCTCTAAGCCAGATTAGGCAATCGGTGTGCGCGGAGACACTGCCGCCGGGTCCGTCCTTAGTTCTAGAATAGTGGATTTTTCAGAGGATTGTGCTCGGGCAAATGCAGCTTCAAAATCTTGCGTAACGGTGACCACTTCGCCATTGCACCCATAGCAAGTTGCAAGGGCCGCAAAATCAGGATTGAACATTGTTGTGGCCGACGGGCGATCGGGATAGTCACGCTGCTGATGCATGCGAATTGTTCCGTAGACACCATTGTTGACCACGATGACAATTATTTTTGCACCGTATTGAAACGCTGTACCAAATTCCTGCATTGTCATCTGAAAGCAGCCATCCCCAGCGAGACAGACCACCTCTCTGTCTGGATGATTTAATTTGGCAGCAACGGCCGCAGGAAGACCATAGCCCATGGAGCCGGAGGTTGGCGCAAGTTGGGTTCGGTAGGATTTGTAACAGAAATAGCGATGCAACCAAGCCGCGTAATTTCCGGCACCGTTGGTAATAATTGCATCATCAGCTAAAACCTTGGAAAGATGATGGATGACCTTCTCCATCTTCACTGCACCTGGAGTCGGTGACGGCTCTTGCCAAGCCTCATAACTCTTTCGCGCGACAACCGGCGATTGCTTAGCCATCCCCTCTGTCAGGCCAACGGCGCGGGCCAAAAAATCAGCTGCACGACAGGCTAGTCCCACCGCAGGTCGATAGACTCGACCTATTTCATCTGCATCCGCGTGAATATGAATTAGGCTCTGCTTAGGGTTTGGTACGTCAAAAAGGCTATAGCCGCTCGACGTCATCTCGCCCAAACGCGCGCCCAAAACCAAAAGGCAATCAGAGTTTCGCACTTGCTCTGTAAGCGCAGGGTTAGGCGCGATTGCAACATCGCCAACATAATTTGGGTGTCTATTATCCAGGTAGTCCTGACATCTGAAAGATGCCCCGACGGGCAAGCCGAGTGCTGCTGCAAACTCCCCAAGGTTATGCGCCGCCTCTGCGCTCCAGGTACTGCCTCCGACAATTACAAAGGGGCGTTGAGCGCTTGTCAGACGATCAATCACCTCACCGACCACCTCATCGCAAACCATTTGCCGGGCCGGATTGGCCGGGAGGGCATCTAGTACATCTGCCGCCGCCGATAACATATCTTCGGGAAGCGATAAAAGCACTGGCCCTGGACGCCCCGATACCGCGACATGAAATGCGCGTGAGACATATTCGGGAATGCGGTCAATGCGGTCAATTTCAGCAGCCCATTTAGCCAGTGGTGCATACATTTGCCGATAATCAAGTTCTTGGAAAGCCTCCCTATCACGCTGATCGCTTGCCACTTGCCCCACAAAAAGGATCATTGGCGTACTATCCTGAAAAGCGACATGAACTCCTGCAGAAGCATTGGTAGCCCCCGGCCCCCGCGTTACAAACGCGACTCCCGGCGTTCCAGTCAGCTTGCCATGCGCTTCAGCCATCATCGCAACGCCTCCTTCCTGACGCCCAACAATTGTCTCTATCCCGCTTTCATAAAGCCCATCGAGTGCCGCGAGATAACTCTCGCCGGGAACACAAAATACCCGCTCAACCCCTTGAATCTTCAATTGATCAACTAGAATTTTTCCACCATGGCGCATCGAGAAACCTCATAAAAAGACATTGACAAGTTGAGCGGTCGATTCGGTAAAAACTACCACTAATCAGACTTATAGTACTACAAACTTTTCTTTTTCCGCGCTTTTGGCGCCAACCGAAACCACTCGCCTTCCAAGCTTAGATAGAGCCGGTTGGTTCACCAAACTTGCCAGGCGGAAGGTTTCAATCGGACTCTGATTACCGAAAACTGAGGCGATGGATACTACTGTTCCAGTAGTTGGCTCCAGAAATATAGTCGCTAGCCTGGAAGCGGTGAAAGGGAATATTCGATATACAGAATATCCGGACGTTGGTCATAATTCTTGGGAGCGGGCATTTGCAGACCCGGGGCTTGCGGAGTGGCTGTTTTCGAATGTAAGACTGCAATACCTAAGATGAGACAAGACTAGACGTCTGTTCCTGATCGAAACAGGCCTTTTAGTTAGGCACATTCTAAGAGCTGGAAAAAAGAAGTCAGAGCAGTTTGATTCCGGGAATTGACGTGCATGTTTCGCAACCAAAGGACTTCGATTCTTTTTAACTAGATATTAATCTATGAGCCTCAATTTGTTTTACTATAGTTTCATCACTAATTAATCAAATTCAGGGTGAATTATCATGGCATTCAATAGACGCACCTTCCTACGGCAGGGCATTCACCTTACTACACTGCTGGCGGCAAGCACATTATCTGCTTCGGCATTAGGTGCAACCAGACTGGCAAGAGTCTCAGGCAACCCATTTTATCTGGGCGTGGCCTCTGGCGATCCCAGACCTGACTCTGTGGTTATTTGGACAAGATTGGCGCGTGAAACATTGGGTAACACTCTCAGTAGAAATGAGCCCGTGGCAGTCGACTATGAGATAGCTGAAACTGCCAACTTCTCGGCTATTTATCGACAGGGAAGCGCAGCCGCTCTACCGGAATTGGGCTATTCCGTGCACGTGGACTTGCAAGGCCTCAATCCGGACAAAGAATATTATTATCGCTGGATGATTGGCGGTGAGGTTAGCGATGTAGGCAGAACTAAAACTGCACCTGCCCCAGATGCCACTCCCGAGAGCTTTCACTTTGGCTTCGCTTCCTGCCAACAATATGAGCATGGCTACTTCACCGCCCTGGATCACATGGCGAAAGAAAACTTCGACTTGATTGTCCATCTCGGCGATTACATTTACGAAGAAACCTGGGGGGCCAATAATGTTCGTCATCACAATGTACCAGAAATATATACGCTGGATGATTATCGCGCGCGATATGAATTATACAAAAAAGACCCGGACTTACAGACTGCTCACGCATCTGCTCCCTGGGCAGTAACCTGGGACGACCATGAGGTTGATGACAATTACGCTAACGCTATAGCCATCGATGAGCAAACCCCAGAGCAGTTACTAGTTCGTCGGGCTGCCGCCTATCAAGCTTTCTACGAGTTTATGCCGATACGCTTACCGACCGGTAGACAAGGGGCCTCAATGCAAATTTACCGCCCTTTACGGTTCGGCACCTTAATGGACATGACGATACTGGACACTCGCCAGTATCGAAGCGATCAGGCGTGTGGAGACGGCATGAAGCCCAGCTGTGATCAACATCGAGAGTCCGGCAGAACCCTATTGGGAGAGGCTCAAAAAGACTGGTTATTCCGACGCCTACGCAATAGTGATGCGACCTGGAACGTGATGGCACAACAAGTAATGATGGGGCGCTTGTTGCGACGCAATGAGCAAAATGAGGAAATGTACTTGATGGATATCTGGGATGGCTATCCCCACGAGCGAGATGAATTGTTGGCAAGACTAAAAGCGGAGGGGACAGCCAACCCAATTGTCCTGACAGGAGACATACACAGTAACTGGGTGAACAATATTCTGTCCGACTTCAGCAAAGAAAGCAGCGAAATTATTGCTACTGAATTCGTGGGCACTTCAATCACATCCGGTGGCGATGGCTCTGATATCAGCAGCACTACAGCACAAACGCTTTCCGACAATTCGCATATCAAGTTCTACAATCGCCAGCGCGGCTATGTCAGCTGTCATCTCAGCAAAGATTTATGGCAATCAGACTACAAGGTTTTGGATAAAGTGAGCGAAGCTGGTCACCCCATAAAAACCCGCGCTTCGTTTATAGTGGAAGCTGGAAACCCTGGCGCACTTGAGGCCTAAAAGTGCTCAAGTATCAGACCCTGATAGAAAACTCGCATGAACGATGTACAAGCTGCCCCGATCTGCGCTGATGTCGGCTTCTGGCCGTTAGTGGGCACCTGCCCTTCCCCGAAAATTTTGTTTTTTAGTTGTGCAGAATTTCACTCTTACCACTTCGCTCGAGAAAGCCACCCGTCAGGGTTGAGTATGCACATTACTGCACACTTGCTGCATCGGCGGCCGTTCGCATTGATTCCAATAATTCACTGAGCCTGCGCAGCGCAATGGCTGCCTCCTCAAACTGAGCATTGGCCTGTAGTGCCAGGTAGTCACGAAACGCCATCTGGGCAGAAGCGGCGAGTTCGGAAAGAGGCTCGTCACCGTAGGTGACTTGAGTCAATTGCTTTTCGAACAATCCCGCCAAGGCAGCTTCGAATGATTCCGCATAGCTCAAAGTATCGCCGTGCATGACAGCAATCAGCCTGAGCTCAGGATAGGCAGCCGTCTCTGCCTGCAGGTAGATCGGCTCGACGTAGAGCAGTGTATCGTCCAGCGGAATTGCCAGTACATTGCCGCGAATAACTTCAGATCCCTGCTGATCCCAAAGGGTCAGTTGACCTGACAAAAAAGCATCTTGATCTATTTTTGTCTCGACCTGTTGCGGTCCTAATGTACGCCGCTCCTTGGGAAATTTGTAAGCTATGAGGCGACCGTAGTTATCTCCATCAGAAAGTGCTGCGACCCAGCCAATCATGACCTGGCGATTTTTTGGTGTGAATGGCAGCATGAGCACAAACTCTGCCTTGTCTGAACCAGGCAACTCCCACATCACGTAATAGGGTTCTACCTGTTTCACCTGGTGGTAATGTTTTTCCGTTGCCCGCACCCACAAATCTTCCTGATTATAAAACACCTCCGGATTCAACATGTGATAACTCGCAAACATCAGTCCCTGTGCCAGCAAATAGTCTTGCGGGTAGCGAATGTGTGCCTGCAGTGATTCGGGCATAGCGCTACGGGGTAAGAATAAATGTGGTAGGACGCGCTGCCAGGTTTGAATGATTGGATCTTCTTCATCGAAGACATAGAACTGCACATCACCATCGTAAGCATCGACGACGGCCTTCACAGAGTTGCGTACATAATTTTTCCCATCTAATGCATGCACTGTTCTGTTGGCGGTAGGAAGATTGCCTTTATCCGCGTAGTTCGCGTCTTCCAGAGAATCAAAGGCTTGGCTGTGAGGGTAATAACTTGAGCTTGTGTAAGCGTCCACGATCCACTTGAGACGCCCATCTACAGCAACAATGTAGGGATCTTTATCAAACTCCAGAAAAGGTGCCAGATGCTCTTCTCTTTCCTGAATTCGACGGTAGTACATTACCCGACTCTCTTCAGTCGGATAACTTGACAGAAAGAAAACCGTGCCGTCGAAATGCCAGCCAAAAACAAAGCGCCGCCACTAGTTGCTGAGCAGTACGCCCCCGTTCCCTTGATATTTAGTGTAGACGTTAGTTTCACCACTAGGATAGTCGAACTCGGACTCGCGAGTATTAACCACCACAGGTTGCCGACTGAGCTCACCGTAATAGATTTCCGGCCGCTTTACCTGCAAACTTGGCACACTCGCTTCCGGCGGAATATTCTTCACCAGCAAATTAGGTAAACCACTGCTGGTGAAATCACTGACCGGCGCGAGGGTGTAACCGTAACCATGTGTGTACTTGAATCGCTGATTGACGAAGGTTTGGCTCTGAGGCGGCAAATTCTCCTGGGCCATTTCTCGTGTAGCGACCAAGACCTGCCGGTAACGGTCTCCAATCTGATAGCGATCGATATCGACATCGACAAATTCGTAGTACAGCCTGATCTCCTGAAACTGTGTGTAAACCGCATCGAGTGCCTGCCAATCCCAGAGTCGAACCTCGGATAACAAGTTCTGGTTATTTTGCAACGCATCGCGCTCAAGGGTTGGCTGCGCCGGGTACTGGCGTTCTTCTATTGTATCGAGCTT
>ERZ651776.473-NODE-473-length-57331-cov-8.767160_pt1 | contig 57331 bp, 39 predicted proteins | sample MGYA00514761_ERZ651776 | MGnify/ENA metagenome assembly ERZ651776
TTTATAGTCGCAATACTTGTGTCAGCAATCGAATAGGTAATTGGGATTCCTGATTGATTAGAGGTGGCTGTTACTGTAAAATTTGGATCCCCAAAAGTTTTTGTTACATCACTAAAAGAAATTACTACTGAATTTCCTATACATGCTGCTCCCCAAGTGGGATTAGTTCCACCAATATTACCAAATCTTGCTATAGGGGACTGAGCTGTAACTGAAGCAACGCACCAATTAGAAAGATCCTGATTAATTAAGGTTAGATAAAACATCCAATCCATATCTGTCGCACTCGAAGTATCCCAACAATTTAAAGATACACCTCCATTATTGAATTGCTTTGTTTGATCAAACATTTGACGAAATGTTGTAGCGCTTGAAACGTCCCAGTCGGATAGATCTTGATTAAAAAGACTATTCCTAAACATTGCCCTAAAGTTTTGGACTTTGCCTACATTCCAGTCCCCTATATCTTGATTGAAATCCATCGCATCAGAAAGACTAAAATTTCCCGTAGTACCAAACATAAATTCCATGGTTGTTACGTTAGAAGTATCCCAATTATTTAAAGGCTGATCAAAAATAACTGCATTATAAAACATATAAGACATATTAGTGACATTACTAGTATCCCACGAACTAATATCTTGATTAAATGTGGTTTCATTTTTAAATAAATCGGACGTGTCCGTAACAAGAGAAGTAACTACTCTATCCCAATCGGAATTACCTATAGGTTTTGCATTAATCGAAGTATTATCATGAGCCGTATAGGTAAGCCCACCTAAAATACCTGTATCCCCTGCAACACAACCAGTACATTTTACCGTAACACCATTTGAGTCTAAGAAAAAAGTACCTTGAGCGAATGATAAAAATCCACAAAAAATAAGAGCAAAAAATATAAAAAAATTATTTTTTAAATTATTCATTTTCTTGGGTTTCTAAATTATTATCAATCTCCTCGATTTTTTTGCTTTTTAGCTCTAGACGGAGCATAACCTCGTGGGTTGAATTTCTGATTGCCAGCCTATCACTTCCTGATGGAAATTCGTATCCGTATCCTAGATGAAATCCTTTTTTACTTTTTAATTTAAAAAAAACCGCCATGGTATTATTATTAGTGTAGACTGTCCCAAGCGAAAATTTATCATTATAATCCATTTCAACAATTGAATTGATTAAATGAGGTTCCTTTGGAATTGATCTATAAACTAGGGATGGATTGATTGAGAACTTATCTGATAAATTAAAGTAAAGACCGCCACTTACATGAAGATAGGTGTTGTCCCTAGTTGTTAATTCCCATTTTTGATTTTGGTTAAAACCTATCTTGTTTAGTAATCCTGGAACCGCAACTCCCAAGTAAGCTTTTTTAGAAATATAGCTTAACCCTGCTCCAAAAATTGGTGAAAAATAATTTCCAGGAGATGAAAGGGATTGATTAGGTTCATTGAAAATTCTGGGGATATTATTGAAATCGACATTAAAAAATCTTCCTCCAGCTTTAAGACCCAGGGAGATATAACTACTGTTAGATAATTGAAGTTTGTAGCTGTAATCAACCGTTACTTGCGATTTATTTTCTACAAAAACCCGATCATTTTGAATGGTAAATCCCAAACTTGCATTTTTTCTCTCAGGTAAATGAATAATTAAAAAATTCGTCAAAGGGGCATCACTAAGTCCTAGCCACTGAGCTCTTGAATTAACATTAATAGCAGGACCCTCAGCACCTACATAGGCTGGGTTAAAAATGCTAAGATTAAATCTATTAAAAATGATACTTGACTCCTGAGAAAATAGAGACGAACTAAAAGCAATTAATATGTAAAAGAAATATTTTTTCAATTTAAAAATTGTTGTCAAATTATTGTATAAAAAAACCACCAACTTCAAAATCCCCTTGTGTGTCCAAAATATGAATAGTTCCATCTATCCATATGCAAGGATAACCAGTGTCATTGTTTACTTCTGGCCCATCACCATATCCATAATCAATTTGTACTCCATATGAATCTAATATGGGAGCACCTGTCAACATTCCAACTGCTACCACTTTTCCATCAATAATTGCTATATCGGTAGCTTTACCTTGATCATATCGTGTACCATTAACTGTTGCCCCTGGAAGGAGGTGTTTGGTTTGATTTTTCCAATAGGTTGGATATTGTCCCTCCATATTCATGGTCCAACCAGCCTGATAAACAGTATTTCCATCAAGGGCTAGTCCATGCACGCCAGAGTCTTGCCAGCCTTGGTTAAGTGACCCGATACCACACGTTTTTCTTTGAGTTCCCTGCCAATAAACCGGTTTATTTATTGAGCCTAACATGGCATTATCTTGTGATACAATACCACCAAAAACTGCACTACCATTTGATTTTAATTTCACTGTAACTGCCTCTCCATCTGAATTACTAGGTGATGACAAGTTTGCTTTTGTATTATTTTTCCAATATGCTGGTATCACATAGTGGTGGCCACTTAAAAAATAACCTGCTGTGAGAACATCACCATTAGGTTGGACAGCAATACCAAAAGCTGCATGATCGCCACTTCCTGAATTTTTATATTTAACTCCATCTTTCCAGTAACATCCATAAGCCCCACTCATCCCATCAGCATGAGAATAATATCCACCTACATAAACACTATTGTCTTTTACTAAAATAGATTGAGCTTCACCTTCAAATCCTGGAAGATCGTTCTGGATTATATTTTGACCATTTATTTCCCAATATTGGGCTCCAGATCCATAAGCATAACCACTAACAAAAACTTTACCATTATCTACTGTAATATCACTTGCAAAAGAATTTACATTTAATGCGTTTTTTTGCCCATTAACCCAATAAACTGCCCCCTCTGTTTCAGATGTCCCAGCTATAAAAATATCATATCCAGAGATTTTTTGTGGACAATCACTACAAATAATGATTTCAGTATTATCTTCTATATCTTCAACTGGGGTCTCCGTATTATCTTCTGTATCTTCAACTGGGGTACCACCACTATTATTTTCTGTATCTTCATCTGGGGTATCCGTATTATTTTCTAAATCTACATCTGAAGTATATGTTATGCTTCTCTGGCCACCACATAAGTCGTCATAATCAAATTTAGCTGATATGATTGTATCGCTATCGTTTACAATTATATCAGTAATTTTTCCAATTAATGTCTCACTAACCAGTAAGCTAATAGTTCCATTTTTGATTTCAAACGGTGTGCTATCGAAAGAAACACTAAAGCTTCCAGAAATCAGACCTTCGGTTGTAGAATATAACACAAAGGTTAGGGCTTCATTTTCATCATTAGAAAATATTATTTTGGTTATAGGACAGTTATTTTTCGAAGCGGAAGGGTCTGAAGCTGAAGAAAGAACCCATTCACCGATTATCGCTTCAGTTGGTTCAGACGTTGATTCTCCTGATCCTCCTGATCCTTCTTGTGAATTTACTTGTAACTGCACATTATCTAATTGTAACTGGATTCGAGCTATTTCCCTTTGAGCAGCTACTAATTCTTGCATTAAATCTGCAAGATCATCTAAATCCTCATGGTCATGAAGATCTATATCAAGATTATTAATTGTACTGTAAAGATCTGTAGTAATTAAGTCAATTCGAGTAACCTGGTTTAAAAGATTATTCAAATCTCCAGATAAATCTCCAGACTCCTCAATCAAATCCCCAATATAATATGAGATATTTTCTAAATTATCTTCAATATCTTCTACGGCACCAGTAATACCATTTACCTCATTAATCGCTCCTTGCAACAATTCAGAATTTTCAGAGGAAGACTCTGCGTTTACAGAGACTTCTTCGTTTAATTGAGAAACATCTTCAATCAAACTAGAAGTAATTGTATTTTGTTCAATTAATTCTTGTGTTAAAGTGTTAACTCTATTGGTAAGAGTTTCTATTGTATCTCTTTGAAGTAAGTAATCAGATTGTAATTCATCAAATGTTTGACAGCTGTTATTTAAGATTAACAAACATGAAAAAATACCTGTGAATAATATAAATTTGATATGTTTAAAAATAAAATTCATAATTTCTAAATATGTAAATGTTGAATTAACATTAAAAGTATTTGACAATAAATCAGTATCGACAGACTCGAATCAAACCAATCAAAAACCAAATACATTTAATTTTTATGCAATTTTAATGAGATTTTAAATTCAACAACAAAAATCATGTATTTACATCAGTAGAATATTAATATTATGCTGATATATCTATCAAATTGATCAAACTTTAAATGGTGTGTTTTAAAGGACAAAAACAGTACATTTAAAGCAGTTATAATTTAATATCTTAACTATCTAAATATGAAATTTTTAATCATTAAAATAAATTAATAAACATATAACTACCTTATTATAAATAGTTTAATAAACCCCTCTAATTGAATAAGAACTAAAGCACTTTGTCAGATACTTTCAAGCATTAAACAAGGTGTTCAAAAATTTAAACCTCTTCCGATTTTTAATACGAATGTCTCACTGGCATTAGTTCAGGAAGTTCCTTTGCTAGTAGGGTTAATCACCCTCCTTTAACAAGAAGAAGTAATCCAAAAAAAATGATAAATAATCCGTTTTTTAAATAGGGCAACAAGACATCATCTTCTTTCTGAAATTCTTCTAGTAATAGAATTCTTTTTTCCTTAAACCAGGAGTCTTGTGTTTTGGAGAATGAAATAATTATTTAATATTAAGAACAAAATAGGTTCTTAGGCGTCTTTTAAAACTCACTTGAAAAACTTTGACTTTTACTTCTTAGAATTAAGATATTCTGTTGGAGTGCATGATTTTAATACCTTGAAAACTCTATTAAAATTTTCCTGTGAACTGAATCCAGACTTTTCTGCAAGAGCTTCCATAGAGAAGTTTAGTAAGTAACCTTCATCTATCAATTTAATTGCATACTTAATCCTGTATGAATTAATAAAGAGCGGAACACTCATCTCAGAATATACCTTTATACTACTTCGAATCAATTCACTTCTTATTCCAGTATCTGCAGAAATACGAGCTGATGTATAATTAAAATCAAGGTAAGAATCAGTGTTTAAAAATAAGGATTCAATCTGATGGTAAATATTTTTTAATCCTTCATCTGGATCATCAGAATTTTTAATACGTGAAATTTTTCTCAACATTTCAGGTCTAATAACTAAGAAAAGTATGGTTAAAATTGCCAAAACCTTAATACAAACTATGAAAATAGACCATTTAATGTTTAATAAAAATGCACTTAAAACCAAGAGAGTAGAAATACTAGTAATTGTAATTAGCACATAATAATATTTAATGAAGTCAGAAATGATTTTTTTGTTTTTATCAGTTAAAATTTCACTTTTTAATATTTGAAAAAATTTATTAAAAATTATCCCTGTAAAAAAAAGAGTATTAAGACATAAAACCAAAAACACATCCTCTTTACCCACAAAATCAATAGTATTAAACCCCAATATATTTTCAGAAGCAATCTGATTATCTATAAACGTAAGTAATTTAATTCCTCGTGAATTAAGGAAATCAACGAATAGTAAAAGTAAGGAAGGAATAAAGTAAATAAAGGTGAGTCTAGCTCTCTTATTATCTAGGATAGATTTTAGAAATAAAAAAAAGAAAATAAAAGAAAAAACTCTTCCTGAAGTAACAATTACAATCGGTATTTTAATGTTAAATATTAAGTACATAGACATATTTATCATTGTTATAATCTGAAACAAAAAATGAAAAATAAGATACTTAAGATGAAAGTCATTTTCAGTGACCGACATTCTGTAAAGCCTTGTGACAACTATTAAAGTTGTGAAAAATAAGAGGTAAACAGGGTAAATTTCCATTTATTAAATGCAGTATAATATTAATATGTTACTGATGATAAAGATAAGCATTCGCGATTTAAGTGGGCAAATATAGAAATTTGTGGGTTAAAACAATTAAAACATAAAAATTACATAAATAAATTATCGAAGATTTCGTAAGTTTTTTTAAAAGTCGTCAATTATACTCCACGAATAAAAAATATAATTTATTTATATCTTTTATTTTATTTTTTTGTGGATTTCTCTCATTCTCTCAAGGACTAAACACAAACATAACTCCAGACAGTGATGGCATAGTCTCATGTCCCTCGGGCACAACAGCTATTGGTGACTACAATGATATTGGTAGTAAAAGGATTTTTGTAGTTGGAGATGGTGAATTAGATGACGTTATCAGTGGTGGAAGTTTCTCTGTGGGGGCTTCAACATTTACTCCCGCCGATTTAAGTTGTGTTTGTATCACACGGTTAACAAATTTGAATGCACTTTTTTTAAATAATGCTTCATTTAACGATGACATTGGAAACTGGGACACTTCAAATGTTACTGTAATGGGCACAATGTTTAAAGGCGCGAGTGACTTTAATCGTGACATAAGTAAGTGGGATGTGAGCAAAGTTACAAACATGATTGGTATTTTTCGAGGGGCACAAGCTTTTAATAATGGTGGTCAAGACCTAAACGATTGGATTACTAGTCAGGTTACTTCTATTGAGTACGCTTTTAATGGCGCAACTAACTTTAATAATGGGGCATCTTCTGGAGTATCAACAACTTTAAGTTGGGATGTGGGCAATGTAACTGAAATGCAACACACATTTCAAAATGCAGATGCTTTTAATGCAAATTTAAGTGGTTGGAATACTGGTAAAGTTACTAGAATGGAAAATATGTTTAACGAGGCAGATGTTTTTAATAATGGGGCATCTTCTGGAGTATCAACAACTTTGAATTGGGGTACTAGTAGTGTTACAACTATGGCTAATATGTTTAATAATGCAGATGACTTTAATGCAAATCTGAGTGGTTGGGATACTGGTAAGGTTACAAATATGAAAAGTATGTTTAGAGATACTGATGCTTTTAATAATGGAGCATCTTCTGGAGTATCAACAACTTTGAATTGGGATACTAGCAGTGTCACTGAAATGAATTATATGTTTTCTGGAGCTGATGCTTTTAATGCAAGTATTAGTAGTTGGGATACTAGTAGCGTTACAAATATTCGAAATATGTTTTGGAATGCAGATGTTTTTAATAATGGGGCATCTTCTGGGGTATCAACGACTTTAAGTTGGGGTACCAGCAGTGTTACAACTATGGAAAGCACATTTAATAGAGCTACTGCTTTTAATGGATATTTGAGTGGTTGGGATACTAGTAATGTTACTCGAATGGATAATATGTTTGATATGGCTCCAGTTTTTAATAATGGAGCATCTTCGGGCGCATCAACGACTTTAAGTTGGGATGTTAGTAGTGTTACTAGAATGACTAATATGTTTGCAGGTGCCGATTCCTTTAATCAAGATATTAGCAGTTGGAATACCAGTAGTCTCGATAATTCATATGGTATGTTTCAATATGCAGATACTTTTAATAGTGATATAGGCGGATGGAATGTGAGTGCTGTCACTGATATGAGTAATATGTTTCGCGCTGCATTAGCCTTTAATCAAGATTTAACTTGTTGGGACGTGGATCCCGCTCCCTCTAATACTACTTTCAGTACTGGCTCCCCTTTAAATTCATTGCCGCTTTTTTTACCTAGATGGGATGACCCTAATACTCCATCCATTAGTTATACAGCTTCAACAGCTGAACAAGATGACTCCCCATTAACCCCCACTATTGTCCGTACTCGCGGGACTTTCACCGCTTCAATTACCGGAAGACTTGTTCATAGAGTTAACCAATACGGTGCTGGGAAAGCAGATTTTTTAAGTATTGATGCAACTACAGGTGTGATTGACCCATCGAACTCTCTTGCTGGAACATATGATATAATTTACACAACTTGTTCCTCCAGTTTCACAACATCAATTACTATTCGTACTGTAAACAGTCCAGTGTATCAACTAAGTTATTCTCCAAATTCAATTTGTAGAAGTGCTGGTGGGACGATTACCCCGACAATAATTCCCGCAAACTCACATGCTACAGTTCCTAGAATATTCATTGATCCTGGGAATCTAACAAGTTATCCTAATATAGGGAACGCTCCAAATGATGAAACTATTGTGAATTTAACTATTAACTCAGGTTTTACTCATTGGGAAGATGGCGTTATTGCTGATAATTCAGTGTATCATCCGGATTATAGGATAAGAAACCTAACTAATGGAATAGTTCACAATCCTGGATATTCATTTGAACTACTTCCTGGAGCAGGTGAAGATAATTTAATTCTAAATCTTGCTGGGAGTAACGCAAATAGACAATCTTGGCCAAGAAATTCATCCTCCATTTCCTTGTGGATTAAAGAATCCGATTGGTCTGATGATTCTATGGTATGGGATTTTACAACCGGTGGAGATACAACTGGTAAAGATTACCTTATTTCTGAGGGTGGAGTATGGAAAAGATGGCTTAAGGGAAGTGGAGCTCAAGGGGAATATATTTTAGGGAATAATACACTGACTAACAATCAGTGGCATCACATAGTAGCAACAAGAGATCAAAATGGAGGTCCTGGAACTGGAAATTTCACGGGTGTTATTAAACTTTATGTTGATGGAGTTTTAACTAGTACCGTTACAGGAGTCGCCAATGGAACTTTAGATAATGTGGGAGATGTGCTGTTTGGGAGAAATCAATCGGGTGTAGGTAATGCAATTAATACTGATAAAATGGAAGGTGAATTTGGTCCAATTAGGATTTTTGCACATGAATTAACACAATCTGAAGTTGAACATGAATATGACATGTTTGCCCTTCGATACAAACCTGATTCGTTTACAGCAACCCCTGCAAATTCTTCCAGTCCCGTTGGTGGACTTGATATTGATCTAAATACAGGAATAATTGATGTTTCAGCTTCCGTTTCTGGAACATATGAAATTACCGCCTCTTGGACAGAACCCATAAGTGGTAAAGTTCACACTTCTTCTAATACAATTACAATTGTAGGCTCTGATCCTAGTTTTAGTTATCCTTCTTCAACAATTGCTCAAGATGACGGGTTAATAACTCCTGCTCCTATGAATTCTGGTGGAACTTATACCACTACAATAACTTCAGGACTTTTTCATAGAAATAATCAATGGGGTCCTGGTAAAGCAGATTATTTAGATATTGATTCAAATACAGGTGTAATTGACCCATCGAACTCTCTAGCTGGAGTATATGATATAACCTATTCTACGGGCGCTTGTAAAAGTTTCACAAAATCAATTACTGTTCGCTCTGTAAATAATCCAGCGTATCAACTAAATTATTCTCCTAATTCATTATGTAAAAGTGCTGGAGGAACGCTTACTCCTACAATAATTCCCACAAACTCTCATCGAACACTTCCTTTCATAAATTTAGATCCTGGAAATCCAGTAAGTTGGACTAATGTTGGGAGTGTTACTGGTGGAACTACTGGTATTTTATCGAATTTAACAACGAATTCTTCCTTTACCCACTGGGAGCTGAAGGATGATGGTAATCCTAATGTCTGGACAGACGATGGAACTTATCACCCGAACTTTGTGACAAGAAATAATAATGGAAATATAAAACATAATGAAGGAATGTCCCTGGAATTTACCGCTCCAGGAAACTTAGATGATTTAATTGAAAATGATTACAGTGGTGATCGCGGATTTTTTCCAAGGAAATCACAATCAATTTCTGTATGGGTGAAGGAATATGATTGGACTGACCGGGATAATAAAACTATTATCTATGAATGGACAAGTGGGAGTAACCAGGGGATTTCATCTCTTTGGTCTCAAGGTGGAAAATGGAAATATAGAATTGGAGCTGGTCCTGATAGAAGTGGATTGCCGATTATCGGTGGTGCTGGACATTTTATAATAGCAGATAATACGCTGAATAACAATCAGTGGTATCACTTATTAATAACAAGAGATGTAGATGGAGGCCCTGGATCAGGAGACCAGACCGGGGGTGTTAAATTTTATGTTGACGGTGTTTTAACGGGTACTGTGACTGAAACTTTAAATTTGGAGTATCCCGCTGATGGAGCTATTATGTTTGGTAGAAATTCAAACACAGAAAGAACGCCAGATACCAATGGTTTTGAATTTGAAGGAGAATTTGGCCCAATTAGAATTTTTCAATTTGAATTAACACAATCTGAAGTTGAATACGAATATGATATGTTTGCCCTTCGATACAAAGGTTCTTTCTCAGCAACCCCTGGCGGACTTTCAATTAATTTAGCAACCGGAATAATCGATGTTTCAGCTTCCGCTTCTGGGACTTATGTAGTTTTAGCCACATGGACAGAGCCCACAAGTGGTAAAACACATACTGCAAGTTCAACAGTTACCATTGGAGATTCTGATGCTAGTTTTAATTATCCTTTAACTACTTATTGCGAGAACAATGTTTCAGTAATTTCTCCAACTATAACAGGGGACTCTGGAGGGGTTTTTAGTGCCCTAAGTGGTTTGACATTAAACACGAGTACAGGTGGAATTACGCCTTCTACCTCTACCCCAGGAACGTATACTGTAACCTACACAACTATCGGTCCATGCCCACAAACTTCGTCTTCAGCCATAACTATTACTGCATCAGATTCACCAACACTTTCATACTCTAGTTATAGTAGTTGTATAAATGTTGATTCAACTGTTAATTTTCCTCCTACATTCAGTCCTGCTGGAGGAAATTTTTCTGTTTCACCAGGGAGTGGACTAACGATTGATTCTTCAGGTATAATTACTCCCTCTTCATCTTCTGTTGGTTCGTATACCATAGAATATACCCTCCCAGGTGTATGTTCAGAAACTGTTAGTGTATCATTTGAAATTTTACCTGCTGACGATCCGACTTTTAGTTTTTCTGAAAGCTCTTACTGTTCGAATCTGCCAAATTCAATTACCCCAACCATAACAGGAACTCTAGGAGGTTTTTTCAGTGCTTCTCCAGTTGGCCTGTTATTTGATTCCTCTACAGGTGTAATTTCGCCATCTGGATCTAATCCTGGAACTTATACTATAACCTACACAACCCTGGGTATAGTAAAAGATGGTTTAGTCCTTTACTTAGACACTGGAAATCCAAATTCCTATTCTGGTTTAGGTAATACATGGTATGATTTAAGTGGAAATGATAATGATCTTACCCTGAATGGTAATCCTTCTTACAATGCTGGAATAAATGGGGGAGTAATTGATTTTGACGAGACTGACGATTACGCTGAGACGAACTCTACATTAGTACTCAACAGAGAGTCTTATACAAAGATTGCGATGTTTTATCCGCGTTCACGAACAAATAATATAATTAGCGGTAGTTTCGGATCAGCTAGACATGCTTTTTGGATGGCAAGCACAGATAACAGTGTATGGGCCGGACATAATAGTAATTGGCGCGATGTATCTCATAGCCCTGGTGATATGCTAAACAATTGGCATTATTCAGCGGTAACATTTAGCAATACAAATGGGCTTGATCTATATTATAATGGAACTTCTGTAGCATCCAATCCATCAGCAACTGCTATTTCTGGTGGGAATGGGATGATCAGGGTTGGGGCTTTCTCGAAAGGTAGCGGTGATACTCCAGGCTATTTTTTTGATGGTTATATTCCTGTTGTTTTAATTTATGACAGAGTTTTAAATGCAGAGGAAATAAGGGTAAACTATAATTATTTTGCCCGAAGATATGGCCTTATTATTGAGCCAATTGTTCCATATCCCGTAGGATTATTTTGTGGAGACAGCAGCTCTTTTGAAATTACAATTAATCTAGGGGAAAGTTCATCCTTTAATTATCCACAAAATATTTACTGCAAAGGAACTTTAGGTACCGTTACACCAACAGTAGATACCTTAGGTGGTACTTTTACATTTACCCCTTCTGGATTAAATATTAACCCCTCTACAGGAGAAATTGACACGAGCCTTTCCTCTGTAGCTACCTATACAATAGAGTACACTATTTCAGGTATATGCTCTGAAACATCTTCATTTATTTTAGAAATTAATGATTTTAAAGAAGATCCTAACTTCAGTTACCCTGCTACATCTTACTGTGTTAGTGACATATCAACTGCTTCGCCAACAATAGAAACTCCCGGTGGTACATTTTCTGTAAGCCCTCCATCAGGTTTAGATATTGATTTAACCACAGGAATTATAAACCCTAGCTTATCATCGGTTGGAAGTTATACTATTGAATATACTACAGCTGGTGATTGCCAAGATACCTCTTCATCAACAATTGAAATAAAGCCCGAAGACAATCCAAGCTTTAGCTACAGCTCGAACCTTTTCTGTACTGAAAATAGTTCTACTATTTCCCCCACGATTGTAACTTTAGGTGGAACATTTACATCGAGTCCTACCGGTCTTTCAATTGATCAAATCACAGGATTTATAACGCCTTCAACCTCTGACCCTGGAATTTATGATATTACCTATACAACTTCTGTCACACTTGGTTGTGTTAGTAGTACTTCAATTTCAGTAACCATATCCTCTCTTGTAACTGGTACTTTTGACTATGGCTATACCCCAGGGTTAGAATTTTGTGCAAATGACTCTGATCTTACACCCTCAATTAGTGGCTTAGTTTCAGGTACATTTTATAGTATACCTAGTGGACTGGACATAAATCTAACAACTGGAAAAATTGATTTTCAGGATTCAACTCCTGGAACGTATACCATCTTCTATGAAGTTCCGTCCCTTTGTGGAAACTCAACTACTTCTTCAACAATTATACTTAGTGAGTGTTCACCTTTTTCCCCTGACGATCCAGATGATCCTGATAATCTTAATACTTGTGATATTGATGGTGATGGTATCTGTTGTGCTAGCGAAACAATCTATGGGTCAAATTGTGAAGATCCATGCAGTTATTTTTTCCTAGATGTAAGATTTAATAATATCTCTTCAGAGTGGAATGTTTTAGATTGCGATGGAGATGGAGTCATAAATGGAGATGAGCTCACTGATAATACTGACCCCAGAAATGCTTGTAGTTTTAAATCTGAAAGTAGGTCAGTAGGTGTAACTAGTATTGGTTTAGATTGTGATGGAGATGGGGTTATAAGCTCGAAAGAGTCTACTGACAATACAAATACTTTAAACAGCTGCTCCTTTAATATAGATAGTATAACTCTAGCAGTAACTTCAAGAGAGGACTGTGATGGTGATGGTGTTATAAACTCAAAAGAGGCTACCGACAATACGGATCCGCTTAATGGATGTAGCTTTATTCCAAGCAGCGTAAGCTCAGGGACCAGTCTAGCCTGGCAAGCTTTAGATTGTGATGGAGACGGGGTCCTAAATGGGAAGGAAATATATGATGGGACTAATGTTAATGATAGGTGTGATTACAACTATTCTAGTATAACTATTTTTCCAGATAGGGGATTTGATTGTGACGGAGACGGCATAAGTAATTGGCAAGAAGTTGTAAATAGTAAAACGAACCCCAAAGACCCTTGTGATTTTGATCTAGAATTTATTGATTCCCCTTTTAGCGATCAATGGGGAAAATTAGATTGCGATGGAGATAATTATATCAATTCAGTTGATAAATTTCCACTCAACAGACTCGAGTGGATTGATACTGACAACGATAGTATTGGAAATAATCAAGATTTAGATGATGATAATGATGGAATCGAAGACACTAAAGAAGGTCTCGGCGATATAGATAATGATGGAATTCCAAATAGTCAAGACAAGGATAGTGACGGAGATGGGTGCTTTGATGCAAGTGAAGCTGGTTACTTTGATCTTGATTTAGATGGAATATTAGGTAGCGGAACCCCCGTAATTGATTCTAATGGGAAGGTTTCTTCAAGTCAAGGATACTTAGAAATAGCAGATAATGATAGCAATGGAATATTAGATTTCTTGGATGCAGGCTCAGACACTTTTGAAATAATTAAAGAACCTAATAATACGACTAGGATCATTAGAGAATCAGAAATTGAAATTTCAATTTTAGTCAATTCAGTAGATAATGTTGCTTATAAATGGCAGGTAAATAAAAGCTTAGGTTCTCCTTCGTCTAATACAGGCGAATGGATCGAAATTACTGATGACAATCTGTATGGTGGAACAAGAACTAATAAATTAACCATTTCTAATCCTTTATTTAGTATGGAGGGATGGAGCTATAGGGTTATAACTAACTCTCCAAGTTATCTTTGTCAAGAAGAAATTATTTCCAAGCCAAGCGAATTAATAATCACCTATTTAATTATTCCAAACGCATTTTCTCCCGATGGAGATGGAATAAATGATACGTGGACCATCAGAGGAGATTTAAATGAAAATTATCCAAATAACCAAATTCGAATTTTCAATAGATGGGGAGTAAGTGTATATGAAACCAAAGGATATCAAAACGATTGGAATGGAAGTAATTATAATTCAAGTGGAAGTACCTCTTTAAATCTTCCAGTGGGTACCTACTTTTATCTTTTGGACTTAAATGGAGATGGATCAAATATAAAAAAAGGATATGTCTATCTAACACGCATGAATAATGAATAATTATAACTTTAGAATAGTTGTATTTTTTATATTCTCTAATATATTTTTGATTCGAGGACAGCAAGAGCTCAGCTTCAATCACTACATGTTTAATAGCCAGTTGTTTAATCCTGCTTTTGTTGGGTTGGATGAAAATTTATCAATAAGCTCGATTCACAGTATACAAATGGTAGGCTTTGATGGGAATCCAGTAACAAATTCAATTCTTTTAGACACCCCTTTTAAAAATAGCTTGGGAGCTGGTTTAGAAATAATTAGTGATAAAATCGGACCGGTAAATAATAATTTTATTGCAATTAATGCCGCTTATCATCTTCAACTAAATTCAAATAACCACAGACTTTCACTAGGTCTCAAACTAAGTGGAAACGACTATAACATTAATTATAATAGTTTAGACTTTGATGACTTATCTGATCCAAATGCTGGAAAAATAGACAGTTATTTTGTTGAGAATATCGGATTTGGATTATATTTTCAAACCGATAAATTATATCTAGGCTTTTCTATTCCATATTTTTTTGAATCTAAAAAAATAAACAAAAAAAGACATTACTATTTATCAGGTGGTTTTACAAAAGTACTAAGTGATAAATTAACAATTAAACCCAACTTTTTATTAAAAAAGACTGCGGACACTCCTACAAGTATTGATGTCTCCTCTATTATTTTTTATGAAGATTTATTTTGGCTTGGTGTAAATTATGGAGGGAGTCAAAGAGGGTTTTTTACAAATAAATTTGGTGAAAGTATAAGTGTTATTTCAGGAGTTAAATTAAATTCTTCTTTTTCTATAGGGTATTCAATTGCAAGACATTTAGGAGGTTGGACGGCATCCACTAATAGTCCATCTCATGAAATATACATGAAATTTAGTGCATCTAAAAAAAGATCAAAATCAACCACTGAAAATTCAACAGAAGTGATTGAATAGATTAAACTAAGTAGTAATTTCACTATTTTACCAACTGCAAAATCAACTAAACCCTTCTATTAATTCCTATTTATTTTTATATCTAAATAATCAACAGGTTTATTTATTTGCATTTTGACTATCAGAAAACATTTGCCGAACTAAACTTATATAGATTTCAGGGAAAATATAAAGAATAATCTCTGCTTTATTTTAAAGTTGATGTAGTGATTTATCTCGGAAAGAAAAGGAGTAGGATCTGATGATGATTTGATTACAATAAAACAATCAATGTATTCAATACAACAAAAGCGATACCGGTAACTCTCATTGCGTACTTATTCTGCTCTAAAAAACCAAAATTTATTTTATTGTTTTTTTGGACTATGACTATTAAAATATTTAAAATAAGTAATAATAAAATTAGATTATTTATCATATCGGCTTTAGTTAAAAACTGAACAGGAGGTATTGTAGAATCAACAAAATATCTGTTACCAATTGCACCAAAAATACCACCAACAGTTAAACTAATTCTGGAATCAAATTCTTCCTTAGGTATTAAAAAAACGATCCATGAGATTATAAAAGACAATATAGAGCCTAAAAATAATTTAATGAATAGCCAAGAACCCTCTCTTGAAACAATTATGTTAAAAACACCTAGTGGATAAATTATATTTCTTACAAGTGTGGGCGATAAACTCAATTCTTCCCAACCATTTGTGTAATCAGTATTGAAAGTAATCTCTTTTATTTTATAGCCATCCTTAAGACCAATCATTTTTTTATTAAATGTAGCAGGAAATTTTTTAGATTCATTGAATTTAAATATGGTAGAATCAAGAGATGACTTAAATCTAACTTGGATATTTTGTTCATCAAAAGGATAGTCTCTTAAATTCCAATTATGGTAAAAACTACTTTCAAGTGATCCTTCGTAACTATATCCAAAAGTGTTTTTAATGGAGTCATAAACTAGTTCACTAGCTTTCGTTTGATCAGAATTGATGTAATCAACTTTTACTATCTCCCTTATATCTGTTATACTATTTAGGTTTTCGTTTTGATTATTTATATAATCTGCTGGATATGGAGAGTATATTATATATTTGAATCTTAAAAAGAATCGATCGTTTTTAGTGTCAAAATTAAAAATGTCCTCTATAAATAGCTCTATATCAGTTTGTATAGGAAATTTTAATTGCTCGTCTTGTAAAAGAACATAGGGATAATGATCACCCTTAGTGTTATATTTTATAGCATCATCTGAAGAATCAAGTTTTTCAGCTATAAGATATTGAACTTTTGCCTCTTTAAATTTTTCGCTTTTTTCTAAAGCATCACCTAAATTTTTATAGTAAAGTGGTTCTAAAGAATCAATAGTTATTGAAGCTTTAAAATCAGCTATAGCTCCTTTATAATCAAGTGAAGAATATTTTGCATAACCTCTTTCGTAATAATATTCTGCATAATCTGGCTTAAGTTTTATCGCTTTATTAAAGTCAATTATAGCTTTATCATATTCACGTAAAAAATACCTTGATTTACCTCTTGAGTTATAGTATTCAGAATTGTCTGGCTCAAATTCTATAGCTTTGGTATAGTCTGCTATTGATCCTTCAAAGTCATCTGAAAAATACCTTGATTTACCTCTTGCGCTATAGTATTCAGTATTATCTGGCTCAAGTTCTATTGCTTTAGTAAATTCTGCAATCGATCCTTTGTAGTCATTTAGACTATCTTTTACTATACCACTATTAAAAAAATCTAGAGAGGTCTGCCCAAAACAAATTAAAGGAGTTACTAATAAAAAAAGAAGTAGTTTTTTCATTTAAATCTAACTGTTATAGAAAGTGAAAAGGAGACGCTAACTGGTCTTCCATCATCTATTTTTATAGCCAGCAGGCTAATGTCATTTCTCTATATATTAATCAGTTACTCTAATAATATATTTTTGTAACCGCATCTAAGCTATAACTTACCTTCTTCTATTTTTTTCTTAATATCAATTATTTCTTCTTTTGTATATCTTTTGTTATTCCAATACATAGTAGTCATTTGTTCAATAACAATTAATTCCTTAAAAAAATTTTTGTTAAGAGAATCCATAATAAAAATATGCCAATAAAAGTATAAGTTGCTATTTGAAAATTGGAATTTTATTTATCGCTTATTAAGTAACTTATTAAAAAGTGACTGAACATATTGAAGAATTAAAAAAAGGACAGGAAATGATTTGATCATAAAAGAAAGACTTTACATATTATAGAATAAGCATAAAGTTATGAAAGGAGAAGTGGGTGAATAAATAAAGAAGTAAATAATATTTTTGATGAAATTAGGGCTATTAAAGTACAAATAAGATATCCTAAAATATATAAACACTAATACATCGACAGGAATCTCTAGGGATTAATTTATAAGTGTAATTTCAATACGTTTTAATTAATCACCAACATATCCCAAACTTCACCAACTGCATTTTGATCATATACATATGTTTTATCTCCAACCCATAAACATGGTGTGCCTGGAAAATATGATAAGGTGCCAGTTGATACTAGTTCACCATCAACAGTTTCTATACCTCTAATAACTCCAGAAACTTCACCATTTGAGATTAAGTGTTTTTGACCATTTTTCCAATAAGTAGGATATTCTGCATCCATATCTTGTGAGAAACCAGCTAAGTAAACATTTTCTTTATCATCGACCAACATGTCAAACACCTCACTATTCTGCCATCCTTCATCAATAGAACCAATATTTCCAGTTTTCCTTTTACCCTCAACCCAATATGTAGGTTTAGTTATATAACCTAGAAAATTATGCGGTGCTGATGTAGTGCCTCCAATAAACTTCTTATTGTTTACAATCTCAATATACTTGGCCTCACCATCACCATGGGTTGGTTTACTTAGATTTTTTCTTTTACCATTTTTCCAATATGATGGTATTAGTGAATGGGATTTCATATAGTAACCAACGTTGAATAGATTACTATTTTCATCAACTCCAATTCCCCAACTCATGGAATCCGCATTTATAGTAAGATTTATTTTAGATCCATTTTTCCAAAAACAAGATCCGTTTTGAAAATAACCCCCAACGTAGATATCTCCGTTATGAATAGTTATTCTCTGGCCTTCCGAAAATTTTCCTTCAAGTTCAGTTTGAATTTGATTAGATCCATCCATATCCATGACCCAAACACTCCCTGTTCCTCCATATGTCCATCCCGTAACGTATATCTTATTGCTTTGATGGAATAGACCTGTTGCTTCTAAAGCATTGCCAATTAACTTAATTTTATTCTCGTTAATCCAAACTACTGCACCGTCATCAAGGGTTGAACCTGCTACTACAATAGTTTTGTTTTTAAAGTTATCATTAAAGAAGTTTAGACTTTTTTCGTTAACAAACTCTTTAGTACAGCTAAAAAATGCGAAAATAAATATTGAAATAATAAGTAGAATATTTCTCACTGTATTGATTTTTTGATGCTCCCTTCAAGGATTAGTATTATCTGGTAATAACTTTACTTACAAAACGACCTGATTTTCCACATCTTAATTCTAATTGTTGTGCTTTATGAAATTCTTCACGTGTATATGTCTTACCATTTACATAAAGAGTTGTAACACCACATTCGGGAAATTTTATTGTAAGTAAGCGTTTGTCTGTTATTTAATTCTTAAAAACAATATTAATTGTTTTTAAAAAAAAACATCAATAATCAAATAAACACCTACAGTAAATTATTAATTTATTTCTGAAATTTATACTAACTTAATTTACCTTTCAACAGATTAGTCCCAAATAATTTAAAAACATATAGACTATATCAATCAACCATAAAATTCATCATAGATTTTGCAGCTTCTTTTCCGATCAATCGAATTCTATCCCACGGTGTGTATCGTCTCCAATTTCAAAAGTGACACCATCCGCCTTATGAGCATTCAAAACCATCCTTTTGAAACAGGGTATTTACTGTTACTAGCCTTACTTATACTTTTCCATCTTTAAAAGGTTTAATATTTTGGGATGAAATATGAGAAAATGTAATCTCTCAACGAGATTGTAGATATAGCACTTTTAATAAATGGTTGGCAAATGGTTGGCAAGATTAACGCTATTAAATAAAAAACCCTTGAAAATCAATTGATTAACAAGGGCTCTTGTACTCGAGGCGGGACTTGAACCCGCACGACCGCAATGGTCATTGGATTTTAAGTCCAACGTGTCTACCAATTCCACCACTCGAGCAATCGACAGAGCGAAAGACGGGATTTGAACCCGCGACCCCCACCTTGGCAAGGTGATGCTCTACCCCTGAGCTACTTTCGCATTGTGGATTGCAAATGTAAAATAATTTTGATTCTTTCTGAATTATAGTTAAGTAATTTTCTTTAAAAAAATTAACCTATCACAGTTATAAAAAAATGGGTTATTTCTGAGACAAACGTCTTTTAATGTTATTGAGTTGCATGAGAGCTTCTACTGGGGTTAAAGTATCAATGTCAATGGCCGCTATCTCATCTCGTAATCCCTCTAAAAGTGGATCATCTAAATTAAAAAAACTTAGTTGTAATTCCGTTTCTTTATCAGCAGAAGAAGATGTTTTTTTACTCAAACCATGTGAAGCCTCTAAAGCTTTTAACTTATTTTGAGCTGAACTTAACACGTACTGAGGCATACCTGCCATTTTTGCTACGTGAATTCCAAAACTATGAGCACTTCCACCGGGAATAAGTTTACGTAAGAATAACACACTGTCTTTTGTTTCTTTAATAGAAACATTAAAGTTTTTAATACGCTCATAGCCAAGTGTCATTTCATTCAATTCATGGTAATGAGTAGCAAAAAGAACTTTAGGATGATAAGGGTGCTCATGAAGATATTCTGCTATTGCCCATGCTATTGAAATTCCATCATAAGTACTGGTACCTCTCCCAATTTCGTCTAAAAGGACTAAACTATGTTCTGATATATTGTTTAATATAGAAGCTGTTTCATTCATTTCTACCATAAAAGTTGAGGCGCCCATAGAAATATTATCACTAGCTCCTACTCTAGTGAAAATTTTATCTACAATCCCCAGTTTTGCACTTGTTGCTGGCACATAACTTCCTAATTGAGCCAACAAAGTTATTATGGCTGTTTGTCTTAAAATAGCTGATTTTCCTGACATATTGGGTCCGGTAATCATCATAATTTGTTTGGAATTAGGATCCAACGAAAGATCATTGGGAATATAAGGGGTCCCTAAAGGTAAGTTTTGTTCTATTACAGGGTGGCGTGCTCCTTTTAATTCTAACTCCGTTCCTTCTGTTAATTTAGGACAACAATAATTGTTTTTTAATGCCGTTTTAGCAAAGCAACTAAGTGCATCCCATTGAGCCACTGCATTAGCATTAAGCTTTAAAACCTCTAACTCCTTTTGTAAATCAACCAACAAAGAAGCAAACAATTGTTGTTCTAATTCCAAAATACGCTCTCCTGCTTGTAGAATTTCTGTTTCAAAAACTTTCAATTCTTCTGTAATGTATCGCTCTGCATTTACTAGAGTTTGTTTCCTAATCCAATCCTCCGGTACTTTTTCTTTGTGAGAATTACGTACTTCTATATAATACCCAAATACATTATTAAAGGCGATTTTTAAAGATGGGATTTTAGTTCTTTCAGACTCACGAGCTAACATAGCATCTAGATGGAATTGAGAAGTGTCGCGCAAACTTCTTAAGGCGTCTAGGGGCTCTGAAAATCCATCTGCGATAACATTCCCCTTAGATATCAAAACAGGAGCTTCTGGATGTAAGCTTGTTTTGATTAATGAGATAATAGTATTGCATCCAGGAAGGATTTTTAATTGTGCTTTTATAGTTTTATTAGGACTTTTTCCCAATTGATGTTTTAATACCTCAATCTCACTTAGAGATAGGTGCAATTGATTTAAAGCTCGTGGACTAATTTTTTCAGTTGCTATTTTAGCCATGACACGCTCAACATCAATAATATTAGCTAACAAACGTTGTGTTTCTTGAAGTACTTCTTTTTGATCTAAAAACCCTTGCACCACTTTATGTCTAGCTTCAATTTGTGTTTTATCTTTTAATGGAAATGCTAGCCAACGTCTCATTAAACGTCCACCCATGGGGGTTTTCGTATGATCTAAAATTGAAATTAAAGGAATACCCTCTGGATGTGTGGCGTGAAAAAGTTCTAGATTTCTTTGAGTAAAACGATCCAGCCAAACAAAACCATCCTGAGCAATAGGTGAAATTCTGGTGATGTGTTGTAACTTTCTATGTTGTGCTTCGGATAAATAATGCAATACCGCTCCCGCTGCACAAATTCCAACCTTATATTGTTCGATTCCAAAACCGGCCAATGAGTTGGTTTTAAAATGCGTGGTTAGTTTTTCTTGAGCAGTGCTTAATTCAAATGCCCAATCTTCCATGAAAAAACAATGAAATTGTGTTCCAAATTGTTGTAAAAATAATTTTTTTTTAGGTTTTGGCACCAACACTTCACTAGGAGAAAAACTTTGAAGCAACTGCTCAACTTGCTCTGAAGAACCTTCAGCAACCCAAAAATCACCAGTTGATATATCTAAAAAAGAAACTCCCCATTTTTTATCAAAAAATACTGCTGCAAGGTAATTATGCTTTTTTTTGTCTAATACATCATCATGTAAAGAAACCCCTGGAGTTATTAACTCTGTTACCCCTCTTTTTACAATGGTTTTTGTCATTTTAGGATCTTCCAGTTGATCACAGATAGCAACTCTACATCCTGCTTTAACAAGTTTAGGCAAATAAGTATTAAGCGAATGATGAGGAAAACCTGCAAGTTCAATCTCACTAGTACTTCCAGCACCTCTTTTTGTTAAAACAATACCCAGTAATTTTGCAGCCTTAATTGCATCAGTACCAAAGGTTTCATAGAAATCACCTACACGAAACAACAACAAAGCATCTGGATATTTTGCCTTTATCTTGTTGTACTGTTTCATTAAAGGTGTTTCTTTTACTATTTTACTCAAAATTTAAGGTTTATACGAATGTATTTAAAATTTGATTGTTTTTGAAAAACAAAGATGCAAATAGCTTCATAAAAATAAGAGATTGTATTTTTGTTTTTTCTAAAAAGTTATGCGCAAATTAAAAAACGAAGAACTCAAACGTAAAACAGTAGTAGATTTTAAAGAAGCTACAAAAACGCCACTGATTCTTATTTTAGATAATATCAGAAGTCTTAATAATATTGGCTCCGTATTTCGTTCTGCAGATGCATTTTTAGTTGAAAAAATATATCTCTGTGGTATCACTGCAATACCACCCCACAGGGATATTCATAAAACAGCTCTAGGAGCAACTGATAATGTTGCATGGGAATATGTTGAGAATACTTTAGTGGTTGTTAAAAAACTTCAAGAAGAAGGTACTTCAGTATGGGCTATTGAACAAACTGAAAATGCAACTTTATTAAATTCTTTCAAGCCAAAACCCAAAACAAAACATGCTTTTATATTAGGAAACGAAGTCCGGGGAGTTTCACAAGAAGTAGTAAGTGCCTGTGGTCAAGCTCTCGAAATTCCTCAGTATGGAACTAAACATTCCTTAAATATAAGCGTAGCTACCGGTATTGTTGTTTGGGATTATTTTACAAAAATTTAGCGCTATAAATTTTTCTCAGTAAATGCTGAAATCCCTGCTCACTTTCTTTGAAATCATAGGTAGCAGCATCAATCTTTAAAACTAAAAAAGGTAATTCTGTTTCCAATATTTTTTTATATCCTATTTCAATTTTTTTAAGGTATGCATCTTCAATATTCTGCTCGTAACTCCGCCCCCTTTTCTTTATTTGATTTTGTAAATAGGGAACTTCTGCTGTTAAAAAAACTAAGATACTTGGAGACTTTTGTTTATTTACACACTCTAAAAATGATGCTTTATACTTTTTAAAAGTTTCAGAGTCTAAATTTTGTGCTGCAAAAACCAATGATTTATATAGCATATAATCTGCAACTGCTGGACCGGTATTCTGAGACCAAAATTTATCAACTTGTTTTAATCTATCATGCAAGAAAAAGGTCTCTACGTCCAATGCATATTTTTCAGGCTCATTATAAAAAAGTTTTAAATAAGGATTATCGGCATACCCTTCTAACAGAATTGGAACCTGGAAGCGATCACTTATTTTCTTCGCCAGGGTTGTCTTCCCAACGCCTATATTCCCTTCAATTGCAATAAAGACAGAGTCTTCAAAAATTTCAGGAGTCCAAAATGATAATGGAAAAGGATTACAAAGTGCATTATCAGGACTTTCATGAATCAAGATTGATATTGATTTTTTCAATATTGGATGCCTCCAGCTTGGGGCGATTTGAGAAAGAGGTACTAAAACAAAATTACGTAAATGGAGTCTAGGATGTGGTAAGGTCAACAAAGATGAATTAATAATCAGATCGTCAAAAGATAAAATATCTAAATCTATAATTCTTGCAGAATATCCATCTTCAGAATTTCTAACTCGTCCTAATTTTTCTTCAACCTTTAGAAGTGTTTTTAATAACTGTTCAGGAGTCATGGTCGTCTCCAATTCAGCACAGGCATTATAAAAAGAAGTGCTCTCAAATCCCCAAGGAAGAGTTTCATAAATAGGTGAAATTACTAGTACTCTAATATCCTCAGTTTCAAGCAATATTAAAGCTTTTGTTAAATTATCTAGACGATTGCCTAGATTACTCCCTAATGATATAAAAATATGTTTCTCAGCCATTTCTTAGTCTGTTTCACAAAGCTACAAAACCCTATATTTGCAACACCAATAATTTTATTATGAATTTTATAAAAAGTTTTTTTGCATCAATTTTAGGTACTTTAACTGCATTAGGTATTTTCTTTGTTATGGTTTTGCTCATTATTTCAGGTTTTGCAAGCCTTATGAATGCTCCTTCAGGAGGGGGATCAATTTCAGACAATAGTGTTTTAAAGCTAGATTTAAACGGTACCATTTTAGATCGTGCACCAACATTTGACGAATTACAGCGTGTTTTAGGTTTGGAGGAAAGTACCTTAGGACTCCCAAATATAATTGCTGCTATTGATAAAGCTAGTAAACATGATAAGATTAAAGGCATAAGCTTGCGTGCGGATTTTATATCTGCAGGCTGGGCGCAAACACGAAGCATCAGGAATGCTCTACTTCGCTTTAAAGAAAGTGGTAAATTTATCTACTCCTATGGAGATATATACAGTCAAAAGGGATATTATTTGTCATCTGTGTCTGACTCTATTTATCTAAATCCATTAGGTGCTTTAGAATTTAAAGGATTAGCATCTGAAGTTCTTTATTACAAAAATTTTCAGGATGAATATGGTCTTAAAATGGAAGTAATTCGCCAAGGAAAATATAAAAGTGCGGTGGAACCATACTTAGAAAATGAAATGAGCCCTGCCAACCGGTATCAGATAAAATCACTCTTAAAAGATATTTGGGAAACCTTAAAAACAGAAATTGCTCATGCTCGAAATTTAGTTCCTGAAATATTAGATATAATTATAGAAGATCAAAAAATAAATATTGCAGAAGATGCCATAACAGAAAATCTTATTGATGGACTCATTTATAAAGACATTTTTGAGCAAAAAATAAAAACAAGAATGAATATTGCTTTCGAGGATGATCTTAAAATTGTCTCAATCGAAAAGTTAAATAATAATGTTTCAACATACAACGCTTCAATAAAAGATCGCATTGCAGTAGTTTATGCAAGAGGACCCATTCTTTATGGAGAAGGCACTGAAAATATTATTGCTCAAGGTGTTTTTGTAGAGACACTCGAAACACTCGCTAAAGATGATTGGATTAAAGCAGTAGTACTTCGCATAGAATCACCCGGCGGAAGTGCTTTGACCTCTGAATTACTTTGGAGAGCTATTGAAAATTTAAAAGAAAAAAAACCATTTATTGTTTCTATGGGAAATGTTGCCGCATCAGGAGGTTATTATATTGCCGCAGGTGCTGATCAAATTTTTGCAGACCCCTTGACTATCACTGGTTCTATTGGAGTATTTGCTACACTTCCAAATGCGAATGGTTTGATGAAAAACTTAGGCATCAATGCACAAACAGTTGAAACGCATAAAAATGCATTAGGCTACAGTCCTTTTCAACCCCTTTCTAAAGCATTTGAAAAACAAACTCTATTAGGAATTGAAAATATATATACTATTTTCAAAAAGCGGGTGATAGATGGGCGAGGATTAAGCCCTGAAGCCGTTGAAAATATTGCACAAGGTAGAGTATGGAGTGGAAAACAAGCGGTAAAAAACGGACTAGTTGACTACTTAGGTGGCTTAGACGATGCTTTAGCCGCAGCAGCAAAAGCAGCAGATTTAGAAGATTATAACAAAATGGAATATCCTATTTTTAAGGAGGATTTAGAGTCTATCCTTTCTGGTATTACTCCTTCTTTAAAACTAAAATCTTCTTTGACAGAATGGTTGCCCAAAAATTTAAAACATTCCTTTGAAATAATTAAAACAGAAAATTCCTTACTTTCAATACAAGCACTTGTTCCTTTTGAATTAAGTATAAAATGACCAAACAAAAAAAAGCTTTTGCTCAAAGATTATACCTCTATTTGGCAAGTTTATTTATTACCTCGCTGGTAGTATCAAATCTTATTTTTCAGAAGTTCTTTTACTGGAAACCGTTTGAATTATCCATTTTTGGAAATGAACTATTTGAGCTCTCGGTGGGTATTCTTCCTTATCCAATTACCTTTTTAATTACAGATTTAATTTCAGAAATTTATGGGAAAAATAAAGCTAATCAAGTAGTGATTGCGGGTATATTTGCTTCTGTATTTTCTATGGTAATTGTACTTGTTGCTAATTATGTTCCTGCGTTAGAAAATTCACCAATAAATGATACCATCTTTAACCAAGTATTTGCGCTTTCACCCATTGCAGTTCTAGCATCTATGATAGCTTATTTAATGGCGCAATTTGTTGATATTAAAGTTTATCATTTTTGGAAAAATAAAACAAAAGGGAGAATGCTTTGGTTAAGGAATAACTTTTCAACGTTTAGCTCCCAATTTATTGACACTTTTCTTGTAATTAGTTTACTATGTCTCTTTGGGATATTAGATTGGAAATTATTTTGGGGCCTTGTTCTTTCAGGATTTTTATTTAAAATCTTAGTAGCTTTATTTGACACTCCCTTTCTGTATTTTTTTGTAGGAATATTTAGGAAAACTTTCGATTTGAAACCTAATCAAGAAATTGAAATATAAAAAGTCATGAGCCAAGAAACTGATGGAGTACGTATTAATAAATACCTTAGTGAAATTGGACATTGTTCTCGAAGAGCTGCAGATAAATTAATAGAAGAAAGGCGTATAAAAGTTAATGGACAAAGCGTTGTTATGGGGCAAAAGGTAACAGCCCAAGACCGTATTGAAGTAGATGATATTCTAGTAGAAGATCTCCTAGAGCGTAAAATATATATTGCCTTTAATAAACCTGTAGGTATTGTTTGTACCACTGATACTAGGGTAGAAAAAGATAATATCATTGACTATATCAATTACCCTTCACGTATTTTCCCTATTGGACGATTAGACAAACCTAGCGAAGGCTTAATTTTACTTACCAATGACGGTGACATTGTCAATAAAATTTTAAGGGCCAGAAATAATCATGAAAAAGAATATTTAGTAACTGTAAACAGACCTGTGACAGAAGAGTTTATTAATGAAATGGCAAATGGTATTCCCATTTTAGATACTATAACACGTAAATGTTTAGTGGAACAAATTCATAAAAAAGAATTTAAAATTACTCTAACTCAAGGTCTAAACCGTCAAATTAGACGAATGTGTGAATATCTAGACTACCGGGTTGTTAAGCTTAAAAGAGTTCGTATAATGAATATTAAACTTGATATAGGTGTCGGAAAATACCGAGACATTACAAAAAAAGAGTTTGATGAATTACAAAATTTAATAGCTGAATCTGATAAGCATATTGACTAAGAAATTGTCAACTTTACACGCTGCCCTTCATTTGAACGAACATTAAAAACAGTTTGATCTTCAAAAAGTAAATACTGTCCCTTAACGCCAATTAATTTTCCTTCAAATAAAGGAATTTTAGTAAGATTCAAACTATTTACTTTTTCAGGATACTGTAAAACGGGAAATATCAATGATTCTATTGTAACTTCTGAAGCTAAATAAGGTTTTAAATCACTTGGAAGTAACATAATTGCTTTGTTTCTCTCGACTTCCCATTCTATGGGTTCTGCTTTGTGTTGTAACATTTTACGCCAATTAGTTTTATCAGAAAAATGAGCTTTTAATGCTACCTCTCCTACTCCTGCTAAATATCGGTTTGGTACGTCAAGTAAAACCATAGCTTCATGTGCTCCTTGATCAATCCAACGAGTTGGTAATTGACTTTTTCGTGTAACTCCCACTTTTAGATGACTGCTTAAGGCCAAATAAACAATATGAGGTTGCAACTGCATTTTTTTTTCATAATCTAAATCTCGATCGACCTCTCCTAAATGTGCTTTGCTTAATTCTGGACGCATAATCCAATCTCCAGTTGCTGGGCTATCAAAAAAACAAGATTTACAAAAGCCTTGTCTAAATATTGGGAAACTTTGTTTACAATTTAAACATTGTGATCCTGTCTGCTGGATTTGAATGGTTTTTCCTAGACACTGATTCATATGAAGAAAACCTTCTTCCATATCCAAAAAATAGTTTATTGGATCTTCCTTCTCAGTTCTCATTTTTTTTAAAGTACCTTCAAACATTTACTCCCTTGGAATTAATTACTTTTACACATCTAAGATAAGGATATTTTTATGCCAATACCTCTTTTCAATTCAATAGCCTCTTGGATATTAAAAAAGAGAATTCATCAAATAGAACTCTTTATTAAATATCCAAATGAAGTTCAAGAAGAATTATTATTTCAATTACTAAATAAGGCCCAATCCACAGAAACAGGAATGCTTTATGGATTTGATACTATTAAAAATTACGACACCTTTAAAGCAAAAGTCCCTTTAAGTGATTATACATCAATAGAGGATCAAATAGAAAAGTGTCGAAAAGGTAGACAAAATATTTTTTGGCCAACACCCATTAAATGGTTTGCAAAATCTAGCGGCACTACTAATTCAAAAAGTAAATTTATACCGGTTAGTACTGAAGCTCTAGAAGACTGTCATTATAAGGCTGGGAAAGATATGCTTGCACTCTATTTCATCAACAATGAAAATTCTCAACTATTGACAGGAAAGTCTTTGCGCTTAGGAGGAAGTAGTGAGCTTTATAATGATCACAATAGTTCTTTTGGTGATCTTTCTGCCATTATAATTCAAAACCTTCCACTATGGGCTGAGTTAAGCAGTACACCTAGTAACAAAACTTCGTTAATTGCTGAATGGGAAACTAAAATGAAGGCCATAGTAAAAGAAACAATTCCAGAAAATGTAACCAGTCTAGCAGGGGTTCCTTCATGGATGTTAGTATTACTTCAAAATATATTAAAAGCAACAGGTAAAAAAAACATTAAAGAAGTATGGCCAAATGCAGAAGTTTATTTTCATGGAGGCGTAAGTTTTATTCCTTACCGGAAACTGTATGAAAATTTATTTCCGCACAAAGACTTTCAGTTTTATGAAATCTATAATGCCTCAGAAGGTTTTTTTGGAATTCAAGATAAAAATGATTCAAACGAATTATTACTCATGTTAGATTATGGTATTTTTTATGAGTTTATTCCGTTTGATAATTCAGATAAATCATCAGAAGTCATTCCGCTTTCTAAAGTAGTATTAAACGTAAATTATGCGGTTATAATAACAACAAACGCTGGATTATGGCGCTATCAAATTGGAGACACCGTTCAATTTACCTGTTTAACACCTTATAGATTTCAAGTTACCGGTCGGACAAAACATCATATTAATGTATTTGGCGAAGAGCTTATTATAGATAATACTGAAAAGGCATTGGCAAAGATCTGTGCAAAAACTAAAAGTTTGATTTCTGACTATACTGTAGCTCCAATTTTCATGAAAGAAGAAAAGCAAGGAGCCCATGAATGGATTATAGAATTCGATAAAATACCTGAAAGCATTTCAATATTTACAAACCTTCTTGACCGAGCCTTACAAGACGAAAATTCTGACTACGAAGCTAAACGGTATAAAAATATGACTCTTCATAAACCTAAGATAAACATTGCTAGAAAAGGTCTTTTTTACGAATGGCTTTCAAAAAATAAAAAATTAGGTGGGCAACACAAAGTACCGCGTTTATCTAATTCTAGAGATTTTCTTGATGAGCTACTAAAAATGAATAGCTAAGAAACTATCTTAAGCTCAGGCAACTCAATTACCGATAATTTAGCCTCAGCATACTGCTTGGAAACTTTCAATGACTTGACATCAGATTGAGGCAACTCAAACATTGCGTCATTTAAAATTGCCTCACACAAAGACCTAAGTCCTCTAGCTCCTAATTTATATTCTAATGCTTTTTTAACAATAAAATCTAAAGCACCCGCAGTAAATTGCAAATCAATATTATCCATTTTAAAAAGATGTTCATATTGCTTAACCAAGGCATTTTTTGGACTTGTCAAAATTTCACGCAAGGTTTTTTTATCCAAAGGATTCATGTAGGTGAGTACAGGAAGCCTTCCTATGATTTCAGGAATTAACCCAAAAGAACGAATGTCACGCGGGGTAATATATTGTAACATATTTTCTTTATTAATGTTACGTTGTGCCAAAGCTGTTTTGTAACCAATGGCCTGAAGGTTAAGTCGCTTGCTTATATGTTTTTCTATTCCATCAAAAGCACCTCCAGCAATAAATAATATGTTTGATGTATCTACTTCTGTAAATTTCTGATCAGGATGTTTTCTTCCTCCTTTTGGTGGAACATTAACAACTGTCCCTTCCAAAAGCTTTAATAAAGCCTGTTGTACTCCTTCACCTGAAACATCTCTAGTTATCGATGGATTATCACCTTTTCGTGCAATTTTATCTATTTCATCTATAAAAACAATTCCTTTTTGTGCACGGTCAACATCGTAATCCGCCGCCTGAAGAAGTCTTGAAAGAATACTTTCTACATCTTCTCCTACATAACCAGCTTCGGTTAGAACGGTAGCATCAACAATTGCCAAAGGAACATTTAGCATTCGGGCAATGGTTTGAGCCAAAAGCGTTTTTCCAGTACCAGTAGGCCCGACTATTATCACATTACTTTTTTGAATTTCTACCTCATTATCTTCCTTAAATGAATTTTGAAGTAGTCTTTTGTAGTGATTGTATACAGCTACAGAAAGCACCTTTTTTGAAGATTCTTGCCCTATAACATAAGTGTCTAAAAAAGATTTAATTTCTTTAGGTGGCTTAAGTTCTATATTAGCTTCTTTAGTTTCAGAGGACACCTCTTCTTCTTGCACAATACCGTGTGCTTGTACTATACAACGGTCACAAATATGAGCATCTAAACCTGCAATAAGAAGTTGAGTCTCAGGTTTGGGCCTCCCACAAAAAGAACAATTTAAATCAGACTTACTCATGGTGATTGGATATTATTTTGGGCTAGATTGAAGAACTTCATCTACCATTCCATATACTTTTGCTTCTTCAGCTTTCATCCAGTAATCACGATCACTGTCATGGGTTACTTTTTTCATGTTTTGACCTGAATGCTTAGAAATGATTTGATATAATTCATCTTTTAACTTTAAAATTTCACGTGTAGTAATTTCAATGTCAGATGCTTGTCCTTGTGCGCCACCTAAAGGTTGATGAATCATTACACGAGCATGAGGCAATGCAGAACGTTTTCCCTTATGTCCGGCACACAAAAGCACAGCACCCATAGAAGCAGCAATTCCAGTACAAATAGTGGCTACATTAGGACTTATAAATTGCATAGTATCATAAATACCCAAACCGGCATAAACACTTCCTCCTGGTGAATTTATATACATTTGAATATCACGATTGGCATCTGTACTTTGTAAGAACAATAATTGCGCTTGAATAATATTTGCAACATTATCATCAATGCCAGTTCCTAAAAACATGATACGATCCATCATCAAACGCGAAAAAACATCCATTTGAGCGACATTCATTTGACGTTCTTCAATGATATATGGAGTCATACTGCTTACTATTTTATCATAATACATTGAATTGATACCGTGATGTTTCGTTGCATATTTTTTAAATTCTTTTCCGTAATTCATGTTTTTTATTTTTATTAAAAATAATGAAAATATTAAGCTTTTCCATATGCTTCTTTCACAAAGGAATCAAAGCCAATTTTTTTATGTTTTAAAGGAGCATTTTCCTTGAAAAATTTAAGCATTTTGTTACTCATTAACTGTTCTGAAATTTTTCGAGTTTCATCTTGATTTTTAAGGAGGTTGGAAACAATTCCGTCTATTTGTTCAGGATCAGGTTGCTGTCCATATTGCATCATTTGATTTTTAACCAATGAGGCCGCAAACTCCTTTAACTCGTCAAAAGTCATGTCAAGCTTATGTTGTTCGATGATTTTTCCTTCAATTAATTGATATCGTATACCTTTTTCTGATTTATTAAATTCTTCGATAGCTGCTTCAGAACTCAAAGGTTCTTTACCTGCAGTTTGCATCCATCTTTTTAGAAAGTCTGAAGGCAATTTAAATTTTGTCTTTTCAACTAAATACTCCGTAATATCATTTAATAATTTCTGGTCAGCCTGAGGCTCAAATTGCTTCTGAAGTCCTTCTTTAATTTTTTCTTTAAGTTCTTTTTCAGAGGTTACTGTTCCTGGTGTATATAATTTATCAAATAGATCTTTATTTAATTCTGCAGGAATTCGCTCATTAATTTCTTTAATTTCTATAATAAATTGTTCACTTTTAAGTAATTCTATCTTTACATCATCAATAGATAACAATCTTTTTGCCGTATCATTATCTTTAAAAAAATCTTTGGCAGGAAGAGTCAGTATGTTTCCAGTTGAAGCTATTTTTAAAGCACTAATAGATTTTTTTGCTTTCAAGTCCTCAAAAGTAAAGGAAATTAGGTTTTCTAGTCCTGCAGCATCATTTCTAAACTGAGCATTTATCTCAAACCCTTTTGCAGGATGTTTTTGAGAAACTAGTTTACCGTATTGCTTTCTAACATAATCTAATTGTTCCGTTAACATTTTAGCATCTGGCTCAATTTCATAACTAACAACTTTTTTGAGAATTTCTAATTTAACATCAAAATTAGGGGCAAGTCCTAATTCAAAATCAAAATCAAATAAATCTGAACTCCAATCAAGAGGTTGTTCAGTAGCTTTGGGAAGAGGATTGCCAAGAAGGTTTAACTTTTCTTGTTTTAAGTAACCATCTAATTGTTCGCGAAGTATTTTGTTGACTTCATCAGCTGTAACAGATTGTTCATACTGTTTTTTAATCATCCCCATAGGAACATGACCTTTTCTAAAGCCGGGAATATTTGCGGTTTTTCTGTAATCAACTAAAACCGCAGTTACTTTCTCTTCAAAATCTTTACGTTCTAATGAAATCGTCACGGTTGTGTTTAAATCGTCTAAATCAGTTCTGCTGATGTTCATTTTAAAATAAATTTTAGGGCGCAAAAATACACTTTTTTATTCCCTTCACCAAGTTTAAAATCGCTCCCAAATTGACTTTAGCCAGAAATCAAGTCTTAAAAACAAGAAAAATTAGTTTTGGATGTTTTAAAAAACAGAAAATAAAGTATATTTGCATCCCAGAATTAATAATCAGAGGATCGGGAATCCTCATTAATTAATATGTTATGCCAGTAAAAATTAGACTTCAAAGACACGGAAAAAAAGGAAAACCTTTCTATTGGATTGTTGCCGCAGATGCCCGTGCAAAAAGAGACGGACGCTATCTTGAAAAGATAGGAACTTACAATCCAAATACGAATCCAGCTACTATTGACATTAATGAAGACAATGCTGTTAATTGGTTAGAAAAAGGAGCACAACCAACTGATACCGCACGTACTCTTATGTCTTATAAGGGTATTATGTTAAAACATCATCTTAATGGAGGAGTTCGAAAAGGAGCTCTTACTCAAGAAGAGGCAGATAAAAAATTAGTTTTTTGGTTAAAAGAAAAAGATGCTAAAATTCTCGCAAAAAAAGAAGGATTAACAAAAGAAGAGGTTGACTCTAAAGCAAAACGTTTAGCTGCAGAAAAAGCAGTAAGCGATAAAAGATTAGCAGACGCTGCTGCTGCAGAGGCAGAGGCAACTCTAGCTGAAGAGACGGCGGCGGCTAAAGAAGCAGCTCCAGTTGAAGAAACGGCTCCAGTTGAAGAAACGGCTCCAGTTGAAGAAACGGCTCCAGTTGAAGAAACGGCTCCAGTTGAAGAAGCAGCTCCTGAATCTTCAAAAGACGAAGCTAAAGAAGAAAAAAAAGAATAATCTTTTTTCCTTTTCAACGATGAATAAAGAAGATTGTTTTTATTTAGGTACTATCGTTGGAAAATACAGTTTTAAAGGGGAACTACTCGTCAAAATTGATAGTGATACCCCAGATAATTACCTTACATTGGAATCAATTTTTGTGGATTTACCCACCGGACTGGTTCCTTTTTTTATTACAAAATGTCAACTTCATAAATCTTCTCTATTGAGAATAGATTTTGAAGAAGTAAAAGAAGAGTCAGTTGCGAACATGCTACTAAAAAAAGAATTATATCTTCCATTAACACTTCTACCGCCCTTAAAAGGGAATAAGTTTTACTATCACGAAGTCATTGGTTTTTCAATCATTGAAAATGATGAAATCCTAGGAACTATATTTACAATACATGACAAAGGATCTCAAGCTTTATTTGAAATAAAACGAAAGCAAGGAACCGCCTTAATTCCTATACACGATGACTTTATAGTCGAAGTTAATCGGGTCAATAAAACTATTACCGTTACTTTACCCGAAGGGCTGATAGACCTCTAGCTTATTCTTAAAAGTAAAGAACAAAACCGAATGAAGGTAGTGGAGTATTGTTTCCTTCATTTGTTGAAACGGTCACTAAACTTCTTGGGAGTATAATCCCTCCATTTAAATCTCTATTAAGCCCATATTCTTCAGGAGTGGGGTTCGGTTGAGCTAAAAAGTTTTGTACCTCAAAATAAAGGTTAAATGATAAATTTTTAAAATTCCATTTTTTATCAAAACGAATATCTGCTTGACTAAACGAATTTAAGGTTACTTCGCCTAGACGATCATAATCTAAAATAATTTCAGGATATGAATCTATAGTTGCTTCTAAATTAGTAGGGACATATGGATTTTTTCCAGCATACCTCCAACGTGCACTAACTTCCCAACTGCGTTTCAACTTATAACCTCCTGAGAAAGAGATTAAGTGACGACTATCCCAGACTGAGGGCCTAGTGACCCTATCAATTCCAGTAAACTCACTAAAAAAATAAGTGTACGCAAACACACCATAAAAGTTGTTTGATAATTTTTGTTGAAATAATAATTCCACTCCTTTACTTTGTCCAGTTCCTTCAGATAAAATTTCTTCATTCCCTAAAACTTCAAAACCACCTCCTTTATTTGCTAGAGATACCCCATCAATTACTGAAATTGGATAGTTAGCGTAATTCTTTAAAAATCCTTCTACTGTAACTCTTGAAATTGGTGTTAAATTATACTCTAACCCTGCAACGTAATGATCACTTTGGATATAAGAAGCATCTTTATTTGAAAATAAGGAACGTGAATCTTGGAAACCTAACATTGTGTATGTCGGTATTTTAAAATAACGCCCAACAGAGGCATTTAATTTCCACTGTTGATTTTCAGAAAGAGAATAGGAAAAAGCTGCTCTTGGTGAAACATTATTTAATAAATTAGAGCCTTGTGAAAAACTATCTGCATCGGTTCTAAGACCAAACGAAAGATTCATTCTGTCATTGAATAATTTTCGTGAACCTTTAACAAAAAAACCATATTTGGCAAAATTTAGTGTCGTGTTATAAGAAATATCGTAATAATTAAATACTGTATTATTTTTATAACTAGACTTTTGAAGATTAAATCCTGCAGCCCATTTCCACTGGTCTATAAAATGGGTTGTTTGGTACCTTAATTTAGTTTCCCACTCATAAGAATCATTTTGAAAAATAGTTCCTGTTTTAGTAGTGTTATTTTCATACCTAGAAAAAACATTTTCCAGACGGTTAGTGCTTAAAGCAGTCGTCATAAATCCTTTTCCGCTTTTGTAATTTCGCTTCCATGAAAGTCCAACTGTAGTACTTCGTTGGTCAATAATAGGTACTTGGTCTAAAGTAGCCTGTTGCTCTTCATCAAAAGCATCTGGCGCCTTAACAGAAAAGTCATCAATAGCACCAATTCCAATAAATGTGAGGGTATTATAAGCATCTATTTCATGTTTAATTTTCCATTGATAATCCCAATAATCTGGACGAATAGGAAGCCCTATTAATTCAAAAAGGAATTGAAGATAACTCCTTCTTAAAGAGAATAGAAAAGTAGTTTTTGCAGGACTCTCTTTATCTTTTCTAAATAAAGGCCCTTCCAAAGTAAGAGCAGCTTCGCTTGCACCAAAACGAAAATTACCGCCAAATTCATTTGGATTTCCTTCCCTTTGTTCAAATGCCAAAACACCAGATAATGGATTATCATATTCAGCACCAAAAGCAGAACTTGATAGTGTAACATCTCGCACAAAAGAAACATTAATCATTCCAACTGGACCTCCAGCACTTCCTTGTGTACTAAAGTGATTAATGTTTGGAATTTCTATTCCGTCAAGATAATAAACGGTTTCATTTGGTGCTCCTCCACGGATAATAATATCATTTCTAAAGCCTCCTATAGAAGGGGAAATGCCAGGCATACTTTGCACAACCTTAGTGATATCATTGTTTCCTCCAGGATAAGTTTCTATTTCAACAGCAGAAAAAGTTTGGGTAGATAAAGGAGTATCACGCGAAGTTCGAAAAGGACTTCTAACAATGACAACTTCATCTAGACTATCCGATGCTGTTTCTAATTCAAACAACAACGGAATATTTCCTACTGATTTTACAATTACATTAGAGAGTATCTGAGTCTCAAAACCTAAATAGCTGGCAAAAATATTATACGAATTTGATGGTATTCCATTTATAATGAAATAACCCATCTCATCAGTTACAGCTCCATATGGAGTCCCTTCCAAAAGAATAGTAGCACCCACCAGAGGCTGTTGGGTTTGAACATCTAATATACGTCCATTTAAACTTCCATAATTTTGAGCAATTACAATCGTAGTAGACAAAAACAGAAGATAGAAGAGTGACTTTTTCATAAAATGATGTGGCAAATTTAATTTAAAATAATTTGTTTATTCATCCTCAAATTTAATTAAACATTTTAAATTAGCTTCATGAAAAACAGAAGATCATTTTTAAAAACAGCCTGTAAACCATTAGTTCTTGCTGCACTTAGTATCCCCGTCTTAGAAGCTTGCTCTTCAGAAGAAACACCTAATAATCCTATAATTGGAAGTTCTAGTAACGAAACTCCAACAGAACCTTTAGTTATTAATATTGCGGATGGACTTTTTGCTGATTTATTAAGCGTAGGTGGATGGATTAATTATACAGCAAAAAATCTTCTTTTAATTAGAATTAGTGAAGCAGAAGTTCGTGCTTTTGATAACAGTTGTCCGCATCAAGGAAATCGAGACCGCTGGTCATTAAATGGAGCAAAGTTTGAATGTGGCTATCATAACAATTCATATTCAACAGAATGTAGTGGTTCATTGAAATGTTATACAGCCACACTAGAAGATACTACCCTAACCGTAACCTTTTAATTTTTTTTTGTTTTGGATTTACGCTCTACTTTTCGTTGAGCTTTTTGGAGAGATTTTTTTTTCTTTTCAAATTCAATCTTTCTAATCTCTTCCTGCTTCAAGTCATAATTTTCGCGAAGCTCTAATAAATCTGTTTCTGTCATCTTATCCTGATCATTTGCTTGAATTGACATGTCATCAGCTGTAAAATTTGCTTGAATTGTTTGTTTGCGCATTATTTCTCTAGCAGCTTTTAGATTATAATACAAACCTGGATCAATCATTTTATTGGCCAAGTAATGTTCTTTTTTCTTTTTATCCCATCTAATAAACATAAAACCTCCAGTAACAGAATCTAGCTTTACTCTATAAACATGTGCATGATTAGGAAGGGTTTGATAAATAGTTATTTTATCAGGAACATATCCCCCAGCGTAAAGCAATTCCTGCACAAAAGCATACTGTGTTTCTTGTGACGGATCATCATAGAAACCTTCAATATCTTGAGCAATAATTGGTGATATTACTAAAAATGACACGACTAAAGAAAAGAAATGTTTACGGCACATAATAAACCAAGTTACATAAAAGATTAAACCTCAATAGTTTTAATGAGAACTTCTTTCAAAAAGTCAAAATAAACTTTCACATTCATAAATAATTCATTAAAAAGAGATGTTGACATTTTAAGGTTATAATTGAATGTACTAATATGAAAAGATAAATTGAAGTTGAAAATTTCGCCCAATGTCATCTGCATAGAATCTCATTCTATTGAGATAATCTCGATATTTTGTTTGGGTTATATTATTGACAATAAAACTAATGCTAGATGTAGATTGCTTAATTAAATTAAAATATATTGAAAAATTAAAATCAACACTTTGATAAGCGCTTGGTGGAGTACTTATATCAACTAACTCTTCAATAATTAATCCATCGTTCAAAGTATTTACAGTAAAATTCATTTCAGGAAAACGATTTTGAAAAGCAACAAAATGATTAACTAATTCAAAATCAAACTTTTTTTTAGGGGAAGTATACTTCAAAATTTGAGAACTGTTAAATGGGGGAATGCTAATTAAAGGTTGGCTATTAATAAGGTCTTGAGCGTAAGTATATGAAGCATTAATATCAAAAGTGAGTTGTTCTGAAAAAGTATAATCAACACCTGCATCAACTCCCCAAAAAGAAGCATTTGTAGAATCGTATTGCCAAACTGGAAAAGCACCACGAATCGTTTGTTCAATTCCTGTCGGACCTATAAAAATATAATTACTTATTTTAGAAACGTATGGTTCAAGAGTACCTTTAAAACGACCTTTATTTTTTGAAAAATTTAAAAGAATTTTGTTAGATATTTCTTTTTCTAAAGATAAACTTCCATACTCCAACGTAGCAAGTGAATGATGAAGACCATCACTAAATAATTCAGACGCATTAGGAGAACGTTGCGATAAAACATAAGTTAGACTTGCGCTAAATTGTTCACCAAGAATAATCGATATTCCAGTTTGAGTTGCTAGTGTTAGGAAATTTAACTTGGGGTTTACTAAAAGTTTATTTCCAAACTGCTGCACATCGAAATCAGGAAAAAGAACATCATAATCCCTTTTTTCCCAGTCAGAAACATTATAAAACTTTTGTACATCCCATGTATTTTGATCTAGGCGAATTCCCCAATCCCAACTAAAAGAATTCGAGGGTCTATAAGCTCCCAAAAAATAACTCCCCATTTGATATCTTAGATAATCGGGTATAAGTCGTTTTACCCCGGTATTTGGATTAGAATAATTATCCTGAATAATACCATTTACTCCCCATTCGTAATCCATTGAAAATTTTGTTTTCCATTTTAAATTCACTAAGAAATTGTGTGTTTGTAGCTTTAAATCAATTGCTGGGGTCGTAGCAGGAATTCCTCTTCTAATGTCAAACTCTTTCCGAGTATTTGCTTGGTAATTATAATCTAATTGCCATTTTACTTTATTTGATGTTTGGTTAAAATAAGTGAAATGAAAATTTTGGTGAACTCCTTCTTGTTTTGGTGAATTAATTAAATATGTAAAGGGATCAATTCTTAAGGGTACATCTGTTTTTAGGGCTCTTAGCAAGTCTTGAATATTACCAATATGTGCACCTCTCAATATACCTATTTCATTTTGAAAGCGAGAATAATTAACCTCCCAGCCTCTCAAAATTTTACTCCTCCCCAGCTTCAAAGAAATATTCATTTGTTTTACACCAGTATTTGAAAGGATATATTCTGGTGCTTGTAAATTCCCAAACTGCTTTCCTGAAAACTGACTTGAAACATAATAACCGTCAGAAGTTGTTTTCATTATTTTTGTTGAAATAGAACCTCCACGACCATTTTCAGAAGCATTTATAATCGTTTGACCAAAAAGGGTATCTTTTAAAATTAATTTAGAAGGGGAAAGAACGATAATCCCTCCAGGGGTATCGCCTCCATATTTTAAGGCGGAAGCACCTTTTACCAATTGTATGTTTTCAAAACCGTTTAAATCAATCGTTGGCGCATGATCTGCACCCCACTCTTGATCTTGTAAACGAATTCCATTAGCAACAATACCAACACGACTACCATACATTCCATGAATCATGGGTTTTGCAACTGAATTACCTGTTTTTAAAGTAGATACACCTGCTAAAGTATTTAATGCGTCGGCGAGGCTTTGACTACTATATTTATTGATTTGATCTGAATTTAATCGAGATTCTTTAGCACTTCCCTTTAATGATTTAACGACATTGTCTGAAATAATAATTTCCTCTAATTCATTAATATGATGCTCTAATGTAAAATTAAGTGTTGTATTCTCACTCACAATTACCTCTCGTTGGACAGAATTACAATTTGAATGTTCAACCACAAAAATTAGTTTGCCTGGACAAATTTGGTTAAAAAAATACAAACCGTCCTCTGATGTTTGAGTAAGTGTATCTGAACCATTAATCCTTACTACAGCACCAAAAATAGGTGAAGAATCATGAAGGTCTTTTATAATTCCACTTATTTTTAAATTGCAGTTTTGTGCTTGAATTGATTTAAAACACAATAAAAAAATAAGCGGAAAAATAAAAAACTTTAAAGACATTTACTATTCTATAGTGATTAGAAAGTCAACAGCAACATCAGTCTCTCCTGCAAATCCGTCTCGAGTTGAACTACTTTTAGTTACAGGCTCATGAATTAGATAGACTCTAACCGTTCCTGATCCAACTTCTGAAGTATTCCAGAGCGAATTAATATACACTGGATTTTGATTACTGTCTAAGGTGTCAGATGAACTTTGTTCCAAACCAATATTAAGTTGAGAAAATTCATAAAAAACCTGATGTTCATCTGCCTCTTCTTTCACTTCTTCAGTAATATCTTCAATATCGCTAGGGTCACTTTCATCAAGAAAAATAATTCCTACTTCGTATTGAGTGTTTGCAGCTAAAGAAATAGCATCTGAATTATTAGACCCCTCTTGCCATCTAACTATTTGATCAGTTATTCCAGGCGTCTTAAAGGTAAGTTGAACTGTAGTAATTAATTCTTCTTCGTTAATCGGTTCTGGATCCTCTTTCGAGCAAGAAATTATTATTAGTGAAAGTAATAGGTATAATGTTTTGTACTGAATATTTAAAATAAATTTCATTTTTAAGTTTTTGAATTAATAATATTTAAATAGTAACCTTCTAGACTAAATATCTAGTGATTTACTTTATTATGAAATACCTTCAAAAACTGGAGGGGCTCTAGATCTAAATAACTTAGAAGAAAATGAACTAAATCTTGAATTATAAAAAATGTTTTTATTTCGTTTTGTTAAAACATTTTTATTTTCATGATAATTAATGGAATTCTTAAAAAGAGGTAGAAAAAAATCATCTAAAATATCATTATGATCATACGATGTGTGAAAATGTATTTTAGTGTGCTCACATAATTTTGAATTCGAATGATGTTTGTAACCGTGGTATGATTTCAGTCCCAAAGGGATTAGAAAAGCAAAAACCAATACTATAGAAAATAGCTTGGAATATAATTTAAAAGGAGCCTTTTGTGAAACCAATTTACAATCTTTTTATTTGAATGTTTTTATAAGAAATAATACCTGGATGATCTTGAAGACAAATGTGACCTTCTTTATATTTTCCGAAACCAGACATGTCTGAAAATTTGCTTTTTGCTACTAAATCATCCCATTCTGGTCCATGAAGTGGAAAACGATTAATCTCCATTCCATTATGAATAACAGACCCTTTATTTTCTTCTTGATTTACAGTGATGTGGTAGCTATTCCATTCTCCAGCTGGTTTTGCCATAACGTGATCAGGCGCAATCATATCGTACAATGAACCTGCAGTATGAATTTGATTTTCATTATCATCTCTGTATATATCTGCATCAATAATTTGGATTTCTGGACCTGTTAAATAAGGTGCATCAAATTCCTCACCTTCATATACACCCCACATAAAGCCACTATTTGAATTAGGAGAAAGCTTCCACTCAAACTTAATTTCAAAACTTGTATAAGTCTCGTCTGAAATCAAACTTTTATTACCATTCCCTTTTGCAATATCTGAATTATAGGTAAACACACCATCATTTACCGACCAGCCTGTTTTTTGTCCAGTTTTATCTTGATAAATATGCCACCCATCAAGACTATTAGGGAGACTTAGACTTACCCACTGCTGGTCAACTTTTTCGTTTTGAACAGATATAGTTGAAGTATTTTTTTTAGTATTATTTTGGCAACTTAATGTTAATATGACTGTAGTGAATAATACTAAGCGAATATTATTTATCATAATGAAAAAAATTTTAATAAAAGTACTGATTTATTTGAAACGAACCTTATAATATCATTACAGGAACTTCAACCGGAATATGAAGTTTCCCAGCTGTAGCTCCTTGAATTTCTTTAATGGTAACCCCAGGGGCTCGCTCAACTAACAAAAAACCGTTTTTATGGACATCTACAACTGCTAATTCTGTAACGATTCTTTTGACACATCCTAAACCAGTTAGTGGCAATGTACATTTAGGGAGAAGTTTGGAATCGCCTTTACGGTTCACGTGCATCATAGCGACAATTATATTCTCAGCTGAAGCAACCAAATCCATAGCCCCACCCATTCCTTTCACTAATTTTCCGGGTATTTTCCAATTTGCGATGTCACCACTTTCAGAAACCTCCATAGCACCTAAGACCGTTAAATCGACATGCTGTCCCCGTATCATCCCAAAACTCATGGAAGAATCAAAAAAGCTTGCGCCAGGAAGGCTAGTAATGGTTTGTTTTCCGGCATTTATTAGATCGGCATCTTCATTTCCCTCTAATGGAAAAGGACCCATTCCTAATATACCATTCTCGCTTTGAAATTCCACTTGTATTCCTTCAGGCACATAATTTGCAATCAAAGTAGGAATTCCAATACCTAAATTCACATAAAATCCATCTTTGAGTTCTTTAGCGATTCGCTTGGCAATACCATTCTTATCCAAAGCCATTTTAAGATTGCTTTAGGGTTAATTGTTCAATTCTTTTTTCATAATCCGTTCCTTGAAATATCCTATCAACTAAAATTCCTGGAATATGAATTTGATTGGGATCCAGAGCTCCTAAAGGAACCAACTCTTCAACTTCTGCAACTGTAATTTTAGCGGCACCACACATAAGTGGGTTAAAGTTTCTGGCAGTTCCTTTAAAAATTAAATTTCCTGCCTGATCCCCTTTCCACGCTTTTATAAATGAAAAGTCAGCTTTAAAGGCTTCTTCCATGATGTAATTTTTACCTGAAAAAACTCTTGATTCTTTTCCTTCGGCTACTTCAGTTCCAAAACCTGCTGGTGTAAAAAATGCGGGTATTCCTGATTGTGCAGCTCTACATTTCTCCGCTAAAGTACCCTGTGGAATCAATTGCACTTCCAACTCTCCAGAGAGCATCTGCCTTTCAAATTCAGCATTTTCTCCTACATAAGAGGCAATCATTTTTTTTATTTGTTTTTGCTGAAGTAATATTCCTAATCCAAAATTATCAATCCCTGCATTATTAGAGATACATGTAAATTCACCAAGGCCTAAAAGGGCTAATTCTTTAATGGCATTTTCTGGAATGCCACATAAGCCAAAACCACCTAACATTAAAGTCATTCCAGTGCTAATGCCCGTAAGGGCTTCATGTACAGAATTGACTTTTTTATTAATCATGATTTAATAAATTATACTCATTGCTTTAGTGCCTTTAGTTTTGATATTAATTGTGGGACAACTTCAAAAGCATCTCCTACAATTCCATAATCTGCTGCTTTAAAAAAGGGTGCTTCTGGATCATTATTAATTACCACTTTAACTTTAGAAGAATTGATTCCTGCTAAATGTTGAATAGCACCAGAAACACCAATAGCTATATATAAATTTGAGGCTACCGGTTTGCCGGTTTGTCCAACGTGCTCACTATGAGGTCGCCACCCCATATCTGAAACTGGTTTAGAACATGCAGTAGCAGCTCCTAAAACCGTGGCTAAATCTTCAATTAAATGCCAATTTTCAGGACCCTTCAAGCCTCTTCCTCCTGAGACTACAATATCAGCATCTGCAATGGTAATTTTATCTGTTACCTTATCTACAGATACAACCTTTAATGAAGTGCTTGAAGTTTCATAAGAAGCTTCAACTACTTCCGCTAAACCTTGCTTTTCTTTTAGGCCATATGCATTTGAACAAAGACTAATCACAGAACACTCTTCATTGGTTGTACTTTCATTAAACGCCTTATTTGTAAAACAAGATCGTTTTACGGTTAATGGATCATAGGAAGTTGGCAACGCAACTACATTTGAAAAATATGCTGCTTTTGATTTTACGGCTAATATTGGTCCCAAATAACGACCATCTGCACTAGCACTTACTAATATGATTTTTGCAGCTTCTTTTAATACTACATTTTGAATACTATTAGCATACCGTTCTACATTAAAAAAATTATCTTCTTCTGTATTAACATTATACACTTTATCAACACCATACAATTTAAGGGTCGAGGTGTCTTCTAAATTAAAGGTTACTGCGACTAAAGAATCTTGAGAAGCATCCGCTATGGCACGACCAAAAGATGCTATTTCTAAACCTGCTTTTTTAACAACTCCTTTTTGAGATTCTATATAAACAACTACTGACATAATTTTATATTTTAAAGTACTTTAGCTTCGTTCTGTAATAATTCTATTAAACCATCCACATCATTTGAATCAACGAGCTTAACAGGTCCTTTTTCTGGAGGTTTCTCAAAAATCTTAACAGATGTTGCTTGGTTTAAAGTTATGGCTGATTCTACAGTCAGTTGTTTTTGACGTGCTTGCATTATACCTCGCATGTTGGGTATAATTAAATCAGACTCTTCTACCAATCCTTTTTGAGCTCCTAAAACTATTGGAAAGGTTGATATTAGTGTTTCTTTACCGCCATCAATTTCACGCTGTAAACTTACATTTGTACCCTCTACATCCATTTGAATGCAGTTGGCAACATAAGGTAATGACAACATTGTTGCTAACATACCTCCTACCATTGCACCGTTATAATCTATTGACTCTCTTCCCGTAATAATGAGATCATACGTTTCTTTTTTACACAAAGCAGCAAGTTGACTAGCTACAAAAAAACCATCTAAAGGATGTGCATCAATTCGAATGGCTTGATCTGCTCCAATTGCCAAACATTTGCGTAAAATAGGCTCACAAGAAGAGTCACCTATAGTGACAACGGTTACTTTAGCTCCAGACTTTTGTTGAAGCCAGATTGCACGTGTTAAACCAAACTCATCATTGGGATTGATAATAAACTGGACACCATTTGTATCAAAAGCTTCGTTTTGATCTTTAAAATTAATTTTTGAGGTGGTATCAGGTACATTGCTAATACAAACTAAAATATTCATTTGATAAGATTTAAATACGAAAATAATAAAAAAAGTGACACTGTGTCATTTTTATATTAAAATTATTCCTATTACCCAAATACAAAGAATATTAAAGATACTGATTGATAATATTTTCAAACATTTCTTGTTTTCCGCTGATGCGGTTAGGAGCTCTGTTTTCTATTCCAATTTTACTTATTTCCTCCAAAGAAAGTGATCCCTTTTCAAATGCTTCTCCTTGACCAGAATCAAAAGAAGCGTAACGTTCTTTTCTAAGGGCAGGATAAGGAGAATCAGTTAATATTTTCTCTGCAACTAGCAAGGCTCTCGCAAAGGTATCTGCCCCACCAATATGAGCATGAAAAATGTCTTCCACGTCAGTAGAGTTTCTTCTTAATTTAGCATCAAAATTGACACCACCCCCTTGCAAGCCACCAGACTGAAGAAATACCAACATTGCTTCTGTCACCTCATAAAGATTTACTGGAAATTGATCGGTATCCCATCCGTTTTGATTGTCGCCTCTGTTTGCATCAATACTCCCTAGCATCCCTGCATTTGACGCTACCGTTAATTCATGCTCAAAAGAATGCTGTGCTAGAGTGGCATGATTTACTTCAATATTCAGTTTAAAATCTTGGTCTAGATTGTGTTCTTTTAAAAATCCAATGGCAGTAGCTGCATCAAAATCATATTGGTGCTTCATAGGTTCCATTGGTTTTGGCTCAATAAAAAAGGTTCCTTTAAAGCCCTGCCCACGCGCATAATCTCTTGCCATAGTTAACAGCTGTGCCATGTGATCTAGTTCACGTCCCATATCAGTGTTTAATAAAGACATATAACCCTCACGTCCACCCCAAAAAACATAATTTTCACCTTGTAGTGCAATTGTACAATCTAGTGCCATTTTTATTTGAGCACCTGCCCTAGCGACCACATTAAAATCTGGATTAGTACCTGCTCCATTCATATAAGCAGGATTAGAAAAACAATTTGCTGTCCCCCATAAAAGCTTTACACCTGAATCTTTTTTCTTTTGAGCAATGTATTCGGTTAGTTGCTTAAGGCGTATTTCATTTTCAGCCAAAGTTGGAGCTTCATCAACCAAATCTACATCATGAAAACAGAAATAATCAAAGCCCATTTTTGTGATAAATTCAAAAGCCGCATCCGCCTTATCCTTAGCTCTCTGTATTGGATCCTTAGACTGGTCCCAAGCAAATTGTTGTGTTCCAGGACCGAAAGGGTCTCCACCTTGACCACAGAAACTATGCCAATAAGCTACCGCAAACTTAAAATGCTCACGCATCGGTTTTCCCATTACTAGCTGATCTGGATTATAATATTTAAAAGCAAGGGGATTATCAGATGTTCTTCCTTCAAATGAAATCGATCCAATTCCTTTGTAAAATTCTTTTTGGCCTAAATGTATCATGTTCAATTATTAATTTAAATTATTTAATGCTCTTGTTAATTCTTGTTTCCACTTATGATAGGCTTCGATATAAGCTTGTTTCTCTTTTATAGGTAACACCTCTGACACAAAATCCATAGAGGCAACACTTTGGGAATAATCGTTTATAGATTTATTTTCAATACCTGCAGCCCTTGCAGCTCCAATTGCTCCAGTAGTATTATAAATTTCTATTGGCTTTCCAATTAGAGTTGCTACTGTTTGTGAGAATATATCAGAACGAAATAAATTATCATTACCTGCACGGACAACATCCAATATCAAGGCGTCTTGCTGCATAATTTCCATTCCATAAGCAAATGAAAAAGCAATTCCCTCTAGTGCGGCACGGCATATATGTCCTCTTGTGTGAACATTTAAATTAAGATTACTTAAAAGAGCCCCTGGAGTTTTATTATATAGCATTCGCTCCACTCCATTTCCAAAAGGAAGATTTATATGACCCTCAGATCCTATGGGAACTGAAGAGGCCCATATATTCATTTCACGAAACGTACTTGCCTGAGTTAGTTTTTTAATCCAGCTGTACAAAATTCCTGCACCATTTATACAAAGTAAAGTACCTAACACTGGACGTTCTTTAGTGTAGTTTACGTGAGCAAAATGATTTACCCTATGGTACTCCTTAGAAGTATTTCTATCGGTAACAGCAAATAAGACACCTGAGGTACCACCTGTAGCAGCTACTTCTCCAGGCTTAAGGACATTTAGAGTCATTGCATTGTTTGGTTGGTCGCCTGCTCTATATCGTATTGGAATACCGATAGGTAAGCCTGTCTTTAAAGATGCATTTTTAGTAACGGTTCCTTGATTCTCAAAATTCTCCACTAAAGGTGGTGTTAATAAAGGATCAATGCCATAGTGAGTTAATAGCCAATCAGCCACTTTTTTTTCTTTATAGTCCCAAAGCATACCCTCAGAGAGTCCATTTATGGTAGTGGTAACTTCACCTGTTAACTTTAATGCAATAAAATCACCGGGTAGCATAAAATGTGATACCTGAGCAAATAGTTCAGGTTCGTTCTCTTTTACCCACTTTAACTTGGAGGCTGTAAAATTTCCTGGAGCATTTAATAAATGAGTACCATACTTTTTTTCTCCTATCTCTTGAGCGGCATCATTCCCTATTTCTACCGCCCTACTATCACACCAAATGATTGATTTTCGAATGGCTTTTTTAGCATGATTAACGAGCACTAAGCCATGCATTTGATAGGAGATTCCAATGGCTAAAATTTCTTTGCTCTGTATTTTATTTTCAAAAAGTATTTTTTTGGTGCCTTCACAAAGATGAGTCCACCATAGCTCAGGATCTTGTTCCGCCCAGCCTGACTGGGCTGCGTAAATGGGCATTTCTTCTTTTGGATGGGTTAAAACGTCAATTTCATGGTTGGTTTTTGCATCAATTAGTGCAATCTTAACCGTTGAACTACCAATATCATACCCTAAATTATACATACTCTATTTTCTAATACTTTTTCAAAAATTACTATAAATGATAATCACACTAGCTAGTTGGTCTTAATAAACGAAAATATGATTTTTGTAATTAAATAAAAATATTACTTTTTTGGCTCTAATATTTATTTAAACAAAAAAATAATAAGACCCTTTTCTAGTGAAATATTTATAAATTTAAAGAACTTTTTGATTTAAAGAAAACATCAATGGAAGCAACTAAAAAGAATTTATCACGTAGATCATTTATAGGAACTTCAGCAACAATAGCTGCTGGTTTATCTTTAGCAGGAGCAAAATTATGGGGAGCACCTGCTTATATACCTAATTTGTTATCACCAAATTTTACGATTAACGGTGTTCAACTTGGGGTTATTACCTATTCTTTTCGAGAAATGGAAAATCAATCTGCCGAAGCAATTCTCCAATATACTTTGGACTGTGGCATCAATTCTATTGAACTTATGGGAGGAACTGCTGAATCTTTTAATGGCCGTCCTGAAAATAATATGGATCGCCGTAAATTATATACGCTCTCAAGAAAAGCAAGAAAAAATGAACTTACTAAAGATCAAGAAAAAGAATTATCAGATTTAAAAAATCAACAAGCATCTTATGATAAAGAAGTTGAGGTTTGGAATAAAAATAGGTCTTTAGATGGATTTTCTAAATTACGTAAAATGTATAATGATGCGGGAGTTCAAATTTATGCATTTAAACCAGACTACTTACTAACCAAAAGAAATTCAGATGCCAACATAGAGTATGCAATGAAAGCTGGAAAACTATTAGGAGCCTCACACGTTACACTTGAATTGCCGAGAGATACTGCGCATACATTAAAGCTTGGCAAGATGGCTGAAAAAAACGAAATTAAAGTTGCTTACCATGGGCATGAACAACAAAATCCAACCTGGTGGGACACAGCTCTTAGTCAGTCTCCAAACAATGCCATGAATATTGATTTAGGACATTATGTAGCTGCTGGAAACGCAGCCCCTCTTCAGATCCTTAAGGACAAGCATCAGCATATTTTAAGCATGCACGTTAAGGACCGACAAAATCCTGAAAACGGAAAAAACAACATGCCCTTTGGAAAAGGAGACACCCCTATTATAGAAGCGCTTAAATTAATGCGGGATGAAAAGTATACGTTTGCAGCAACTATAGAATATGAATATAAAACACCTGAAAACTCAACTATTATTAATGAAGTAAAAAAATCGATAGCCTACTGTAAAGACGCTCTTGAATCATAAAAAATAAACTATTGAAATACCTAAGAAGTCTTCTTATTTTAGCTTTAATAAATATAAATGTGATTATGGCACAGGGCTATGAAAACCAATCATATGAGGTGATTAAAACTGTTGGTGAAGCAGAATTACGCTTTTATCCTTCAGTAATGATGGCCAAAACATCAGTAAATAGTGGATTTTCATCACTATTCAGATATATATCTGGAAACAATACCTCACAACAGAAAATCTCAATGACTACTCCTGTCCATATGGATAGAAATTCAAAAGAAGGGAGTATGGAATTTGTACTCCCAAAAAAATTTTCCAAAGAAAATACTCCAAAACCTTTAGCAGGAAATGTTAAAGTGTATGAGTCTGAAGCGAAATATTATGCTGCTTTTTCTTTTGGAGGTTTCACAAATAGCAGAAAAGAACAATCCATCATAGAAAAAGGGAAACTCATTTTAAAAGAGTATGACATCTCTTTCTCTGATGCTCCAATTGTACTGGTGTATAATAGTCCTTATACTTTTTTTAATCGAAAAAATGAAGTTCTTTTTCCAATTGAAATACCAAAATAAATTACTTTTTTATCAATTAAAGCCAATTTTTTTTAAGCCTTTATGACTGACTTTAATAGCTTCTAAGGGTTCCATCGCAAAGGTTTCGTCTTGCTCTACAAAATAAGCTTGCATTCCAGACTGTTCTTTTTCATTTAAAATACGGCCAAAATCTATGATCCCGTTTCCAACAGGAGCAAACCTGCCTTGGGAATCCATATCTTTTACATGCCATAACTTAAAACGGCCCGGATATTTTTCAAAATATGCCAAGGGATCTGCTTTCGCTTTAGTAACCCAGTGAAGGTCCATTTGAAAATTCACATATTTAGGATCACAGTTTTCAAGAAGGTAGTCTATAACCACAAGCCCTCTAGCATCTTCAATAAATTCAAAATCATGATTATGATACAATAACTTTAAGTCTAATGCACGAGCTTGCTTCCCAAGTGTTGTTAAAATGGTAGCTAGATTTTCGACACCACCTTTCATATTCATACCATTATCATCATTAATAAATAATCCCATGGGGGGTACTGGTACTACAAAATATTCAAATCCAGCTGCTTTAACATCAGCCATCATAGAAGCTGCATTTTCAAGAGAAACACTAGACTGATGAGTACTTAAAGGAATTAATTCTAATGAGGCTAAATGAGCTTTAAATTCTTTTGGCGAAAAACCATAAAACTTTCCATCCTTGTAGCCTGCAGCCTCAATATAACTATAACCAACCTCTGAAACAGCTTGAAGTGTTTTCTTCGGGTTTTTTTCCATAGCATCCCTAACGGTATATAGTGCCAACCCTCCAAATTTATCCTGTGCGTTTACAAAATAAGAGGTTGAAATCAAAAAAGCTAGCATTATAATTCTAACTACGTTTTTAAAGTTATGGTATTCCATCAATTTTTTTTTATATTATATTTAAATATAGATTTTTTTTAAAGAATTTAATATGAATAATTAATCAATTCGTTCTAAAGGTATAGACCCCTGAACTACTTTGATTTCCATTTAAGTCAATGGCTACTATCTTCCAATAATAAACAGTATTGTTTTCTACTTCCACCTCCAGTTGTGTTTCTTGTGCTTGATACGCAATCTCTTGGTTTAAGGTGGTTCCATCTGTGGTATCTAGATAAACTTCAAAACGGTTTAAGTCATCATCTACATCATCAGCGGTCCATCTCAGGATCACTAAATTATTAATATCAGGGGTGGTGTTCGCTCCAGAGCGAGGGGTGATTAACTCTGCTGGGAAAGGAGCGTAATTTACTACTGCATCTCCTGCGAGATAAAACTTCCACGGATCACTCACCGAAGCAGTAGTCCCCGTTTCTCCTATACTTCTTACCGACCAGGAATAAGGCTCTGCTTTAGAGAGCGCTATTGAAAGTTCATTAGTGTCACTTGAATATAGTTGGGTGCTCTGGGTTAAAAGATTAGCTATTTCTAGCTCATAGGAAAGTGCACCAGTCGCAGTGCCCCACACAAAGTTGACATTACTTTGCGTATCATTAATCGATACTCCATCCAAACAGGTTTCTTTATCTACAGGGGAGATCAGATTAGCAACTCCAGGGTCTGCAGGTAATTCTGTTTTTTGACAGTGCACCAAAAGAAGTACTAGTATAAAGCCCGTGAAGTGTTTATAGTTTTTCATCCTTATTCTTTTATCACTTGAAACGATTGATCGATGGTTTCTGATTTTATACTCAGAATATACCCTCCTTGTTTATAATCTCCTGTTTGAAGAGTGTAGTAACGAATACCAAAGGGCAGGGTAATTGTTTTTTGATCGATAAGCTGTCCACTAGGGGTATAAACCTCTAGACCCAAAATACGATCTTCTCCACCCATGGTTAATATAAGTTCTTGATTGAAGGGATTAGGAGCATAGGTAACCTTATATGAGTTTAAATAACTGTTTTCAAAGAGTCCTTGACACTCTATTCCTGTGGAGATAGAAACACGATTTGTCCCTTTTGCTAGGGAGATGGTATAATTGCTTTTAGAGGTTTGTGTAGTAATCCCATTGTGGGTAATGTCATAACTATCCCCTCCACTAAGGCCAAAGGTGATGCTCTGATCTTGTTTATTAAACAAGGTAGTAACAAGTAGTGGGTCAGGTTCTGTAATGGTCACCTCAAAGCAGCGCTCAAACTCTTCTGAGGAAACTCCTTCAACAGTAATGCATATCGAGTAAAGTCCCGCCGAAAGATTATCTAAACTCCAGGAGGAGGAAGAAAAACTATCGCTTAGAGTTGTGGCTCCACTCACCGAAACATTATAAGTAATGGAGGTGTCCAGCACATCTATGTTAATGGTATTGGTTCCCGCACATTTTTCTGTTTTTGATACCGTAAAATTACTGGCTGGAATAAAATAAATAAAACAGCCATTGAGATCTACGATCTCTCCCAGTATGGTATCTGGACAGATGTCAAAAGGATTCCAAACCCCGTCATGATCAAAGTCATCGGACACATCGCCCTCGCCATCACCATCTAAATCAATTTGATCTGGATTAGATACTAGTGGACTGTTGTCAATCACATCAGGTACTCCATCATTATCGGTATCATCAGTAGCCAGAGCTGGAGTGGATTGTAACTCTATAGCCGTTTTACTGTTCTCAGGAACCTGTAGATTCGTTTGAGTGACCACCACAGGGATTTGATCTGAACCATCTTCAGTATTCACATATTCTATTTCTACTTCATAAATATTATCTCCATTAGCATCCCCTGGATTATCAAAATCTGGTGGAGTGATAAACTCTAAGTAATCTTCATTCTCGTCTTCAACGGGATCTCCGTCTTTTTGATCTGTTTTAGAACGCGTTTTAATCGCAAACTTATTGGCATCGGCGCCTCCACTAATTTTTTTCTTAATCTTCCATTTTCCAACGTTTTTATTGTGGGGATTAAAATAACGATGATGTGTTGATTTAAACATACCAGAGGTTCTACTTCTAAAAATACTTAACCAAAAGTTTCTTCTGGTTCTAGGATTTGGTATATCAATAATCGTTACTAGGCCGCTTTCTACGGTAAGTAACTCTTCCCCCTGGGCAAAAATTGAAAAGGAATGGGATTCATCTGTTTCGTAATCTAATTTCTTTACTGAATAAATCTCATTCCCTACTAGTTCAAAGAAACCATCCCCTTGGAAGGTTACATTAACCGCTCCACCTAATGGATCTTTAACATCTATTGAGCCTGCAAGAGATCCAACACTAGCGTCTTCTTTTAAATCAAAAGTTGTTATCGTAACTACAGGAGGCTCAGGAGCATCTTCAATCACGATTACAATCGAAGCTTTCACCTCATTCTCTCCATCACTTACAATAAAGCTTAAGAGCTGGTTATTAAAGGAAGAATCAAAGTCAAGAGAAAGTCCATTAACCACAACAATACTCCCATCAGGGTTTATCTCTAAGACACCTTGGAATAGGGTATCATTCATGGTAAAGATTAAGGCCTCTCCTTCTTCATCTGTTGCTACAATTTTTCCCACAACTCCTCCGTTATCAGGAAGTTTTAAGAATCTAATCTGTGTAGTTGCTATAATTGGAATGGGATTGTCTGTATCACAAAAATCTCCTACACCATCATTATCTTTATCCCCCTGGTCTGGGTTGGCTATATCAACACAGTTATCCAAAGTATCTGCAATACCATCTCCATCACTATCGCGCTGAGAAGCGCCACATCCTTTTTCATCTACTACCGTTAGGATTTGCTGACCAAAGGTTGGCGTTCCTTTTACATTATTGAGTTCGAATTCAGGAGTGTCTGAACATTCATCAAGATCATCAAAAACACCATCATCATCACTATCGATTTGATTCAGTGCACAACCTTTTTCATCCACCTTAAGACCTTGTTGTGTTCCAGGGCACTTATCTAAAAGATCAGCCACGCCATCTCCATCCTGATCTCCATTGAGAAGTACTTTTACACTCCGAGTAGCAGTAACATTATTTACACTAAAATTAAATAATATGTTTTTTGAAGCTTGATTTAAACGCTCTGGAGTATACTGTCCACTATAAGTTCCATCTGCATTATCAGTGATTGTAATATCAATAGCATCACTGAAAATCTTAATCTGAGCTCCCCCCTTAGTAAAGTTTTGCCCTAAACTATCCTTAGCCTGAACCGTAAATGATATGGGAATCACTCCATTAGGAATTAATGGGTTTGGCCCGGCAGCAATCGTAGATCTCTCCAGGGAAATAGGTCCTGAAACAGGAGCGTTTAATGTAAAGGTATTACCGGTTTGATTCACCAGCATGCCATTGCCATTAATATCAAATACAGTAGCTGAATTTGCGGCAGTAACCTTATATACTTCTCCTCCTGATGGAGAAATATTGGTAAAGTCCATAAAGGCTCTTATGGTGGTCTCTCCTCCAGTAAGTGTAGACGCATTTGCAAGAGTCGTTGCAGTATCTTTTCTATACCCAGCAATAACTAAAGTGAAACTAACACCAGAGCTTTGGGTGATCGATAAAGAACTTGAGGTAAGCCCTGAGCTGGCAGAATTATCTCCATAGATCGGTTGATCGAAGAGAATGTCAACATAATTATTTTGAGCCTCTATAGCTGTGGCAGATATCTCTGGAGGGATTGCATCTTTAAAGGTAATACTAGTGGTTCCTGCGTAAGGGTTTCCTGAAACATCATTACCAGAAACTGTAGCAAATGCCTGGCCATTAAAAGTTTTAGCAACAACCCACGGATAGCTCCAAATAGAAGACGTTGAAGAAACACTCATCGAGGCATTGGTGATTTGTCCACTGATAGAAACTGTAGGAGTACTTGTCATAGCCTCGCTAAAAGTGGCGGTAATTAATACTGTATCCGAATCGCTAACAATATTATCTGAGTCGGTATCTGTTAAAGTTACAGAAGGTGGACTTGTATCAATACCCGTTAATTGATTTATTGGAAGGGATTTGCTATAATATTTTATGGCCTGAATATGACCATAAAATAGATGATCAGGGTTTGTGACTCCCCTAAAAGCTGATGCATCACTTCCATTTCCAACATAACCATACCTTGGAGTTTCATTATCTGAATGATTTGAAATAGGGTTGAAAGAATTTGGATGAGTATAAACCAAATCACCATCAATATAATATTTTAGACCACCAGCTTGGTTTGCTTTAAATGTAACAGCTACATCATGCCATAAATCATCTCTTAAATTAATTGTCTGTGAGACAGCATAAGTATCATTTGTTCCATCACTATTTGTAAATGAAAATGCAAGCTTTCCTGAAGAACCATTAATTGCATCAGCTCCAATTCCAAATCTAAAATTAGAGGACCTATCAAACGAAAATATAATTCTTTCATCGTTAGTAGCTCCAGAGCTTTGAGATTTTGATTTTACTCTAGCAATTATAGTCATTTCGTTAATTTGATCAGCATCTCCACTCACATAATTTAGATTTGAAATGGCAATACCTTTTCCGTCTCTAGGTTGACTTCCATTAAAATAAAAAGCGTCTTCAAGTTGATCATAGTAAACCTCTGCTATACCTCTTACAAATCCATCATTATTATTTCCACTTAAGTCTGTTACACTAACATTAGAAGAAGTAGTTGTTTGACCATTGTAAGAATTAGGATTAGAAAAATCATAATAGATTAAAAGATTATTATTCAATCCTATGGTTTGAGATGAACTAAAAGTATTACCTATCATATCAAAAATAGAATTACTTGGAATAGTAATGGTAAGAGATTCAGTTCCATTAGCAAATCCATTAAACGGGATTTTTAATTCATAACTATTTCCACTTTCATTAATGCTTGTTGGTTTAGATGATGTGAGTGTTAAGCTTGAATTTCCTGAGAGAGATAATTCAAAATCTGAAACTGTAAGAGTATTTGATCCCGTTGCATTAATAATCTCTGTAAATACTTGTTCACTAAAAGTTATGCTCACAGTTAAATTATCTGAAGAGACTGAAGGGCTGGAAACCTGAGGAATTGTATTGTCAATCGTAAAAGTAATACTAGTGGTTCCTGCGAAAGCATTTCCTGAAAGATCAGTTCCTGCTATTGTAGCTGAAACAATTCCACTGGTGGTGGTTGAGACTGTCCAAGGATAGATCCATACACTTGCTGTACTAGAAGCAGTCATCGCAACATTAGAGACTTCTCCTGTTATGTTAATGGTAGGAGTTACCGCCATCGCCTCACTAAAGGTAGCCGTAATGGTCACTATGTTTGATCCTGTTACTATATTATTAGCATCAGTATCTGCAAGAGTTACTGTAGGCACAATATTATCAATGGTTAAAGTAAAACTATCAGTACCAGAATAATTATTTCCTGCTGGATCGCTTGCTAAAACTGACGCTGTTGTTGAGTTTACTGAAGCTGAAACCGTATAAGAGTATAACCACTCAGGAGTTATTAGTGATTGCGTAAATTGAGAATTTGAAAGAACTCCTCCACTAAGGGATAGAGTTGGAGAAGAGGTTAACAATTCTGAAAAAACAGCAACTATATTAACAGTATCTCCATTTTTAACTGGTTTATTAAGGGTTGATTTTATTTTAATTTGAAAACTTAAATCTTTAAAACGCCCTCCAGCTTTCCCATCATTTGATGGATATGTGTCAGGATCATTTATGTATATATCAGCATAAGGACTATAAATTGAATTATCATAATCTATGATTTGAAAATAATAAGATGTTCCAGAATTTATAGCAACTGGACTGGCAAAAACATATGAAATATTTCCTGCAGATGTTTGGTTTTTTGGGATAAATGCTCGTGTAGTTCCAATAACTGTTCCTCCAATTAAACTACTCCCATTGGTACTTGAAACTCCACTATAAATTTTCATTTCGTAAGGAAAAGAAACAGATTCAGAACCATCATAGTTAATTCCACTACCACCATTTGTTGGATTACGTTGTCTTAAAATTATTCGTGATATATATCCCGAAGAAGTTGGGGTGAATTGTTGCCAAGCACCAGTACCTCCAGTACTTGTTCCAGAGTCCATTCCAAAGGAAAACATTTGCGTTTCATCAATTAATTCTACAAAGGAAATTAATGTAGGTGATGTATTATCAATCGTAAAAGTGACACTAGTGGTTCCTGCGAAGGCGTTACCTGAGAGATCTGTACCAGCTACAGTAGCCGATACAATACCACTGGTGGTGGTGGAAACCGTCCAAGGATAAATCCATACACTTGCTGTACTAGAAGCAGTCATCGCAACATTAGAGACTTCTCCTGTTATGTTAATGGTAGGAGTTAC
>ERZ651776.474-NODE-474-length-57242-cov-7.332389_pt1 | contig 57242 bp, 40 predicted proteins | sample MGYA00514761_ERZ651776 | MGnify/ENA metagenome assembly ERZ651776
AGAGACAACAACGCGCGAGGAGGAAGTTTGAGATGTTTTGAAGTTTTTCAAAGTTGTTTTTCCCCTGAGAGAGAAATTCTTGTATCTCGCGCGGGAAGTAGAGAGAGAGAGAGAGAGAGAGTAAGAGAGAAACAGAGAGAGAGTAAGAGAGTATAACAGAAGAGAAGACGTGCAAATGTCGTACCAGTACCGGAAGAAGAACAGTTCTGAAGCTTCTGTTCCTTCGTCTTCGTCGTCGTCTAAAACGACTTCAACAAAGTTTACGAATTCCATAACGAAATACGCGTCTCAGGCATTGAAAGGCTCGGAATCGAAGCGCGTGGATGCAAACTTGTTAGATTCAGTCGCCGAAATAGTGTCCGGGAACGCGGTGTACATCGAACGGTTTCACTGCGAAGAGAGTGATTACGAAACTTTGGAACGGTTGGCGAATGATTTAGACGAGTGTTCTAAAGAAGAAACAGAGGAAGGAATGATAAACTGGTCGAAACACTTGAAACGGGAAAATCCGGAGTTTTCGGAGACGTTTCGAACAGTCGTGGAACGGATGGCGGAGTACTTCGACGTGGACGTGTTCGCGACGCGTCTTAACTTTTACCGGGACGGGTCGGATTGGAAACCGTACCACCACGACTCGCACGCGTTTGGCGCGAACGGACACAAGGAAGATTTTACCATGGGCGCTTCTTTCGGCGCGCCGAGAGCGCTGAGCTTTCTTCACGAATCGAGCGCGAGTTCGTTCGAGTTTCCTCAGAAGAACGGGGATGTTTTTGCGTTTTCGTCTGAAGTGAACGCGGCGATGAAACACGGCGTGCCACAACTGAGCGGCCAAGAGCAGTTTAAGGTCAATCCACGATTTTCAATCATCGCGTGGGGGAGAAGGAGGAGTTTAAACGCGAGAAACTCCTCCGTATCATCGTCTTCCGACGAGAAAACAACCATTGCTGTCGACGAATCGCGAATGCCGTGGCATCATGACACGAAAAACAACGAAGAAAACGAGCAAGGAGGAAGCTACGAAGTCTCGTTAGAGACTCCGAGCAGCGCTAAGAACGCGAACGAAAGAGTCATGTCCAACAACGAAGTCTCGGAACTCGTGCAAAAATTTATCAAACGTAAACGAAACGAGACGAGGAAAACCAGCAAAGCGTTAGTCGAGCATTTGAAAGAGAACAACGGAATAGATGATTTTGATTTCGTTCGAATGAAAAAACAAGCTCGCAAATATCAACGCGACGACACGATTTCGGCGAAGGAGTTCGTCGAATCCGCGTTAGACAGTCGCGTTTCAGTGGACGATTTGAGGAATCTCGCGTCGTACTTACCGAACGAACAAAAGAAGATTGAGTTGACGAACGAGCTTCAAAACTATTCCAGCGCGCTTCCTTTCTTGTCATAGTGTCATAGTGAGTAGTAATAGTTTCAATAATAGTATTAGTAGAAGGTATTAAAAGATAAAGCAACGGCGCTCTTCACGCTCCGCATCGATATTGGAGATAGTAGTAGTTACTTCTTCTTCTCAGTCGCTTTCGTGTACAAGTACGCGCCTAACAAGGCCAAACCGCTCCCGGCGGCGTTCAACGGACTCACCGGGTTGCGAAAGTAAATCACGCTCGCGACAATCACCGCGACTCTCTTCAACGAGTTTCCGACAGAAAACGTCACCGGAGATATACCCGTCAACGCTTGGTAAGATACCTGGTTATACAAGTGATAAAACACACCGGATAAGAACAACATCTGGCACAACTTCTCGGCGCCGACTTTCGCAACCGCGGCGGACCATCCCGCCGCCCACTGGCTCCCTTCCATATACACCGCCGCCGGCGCCAAGTAAAAGAGACCGACGATACCAAGAATGCCGTACAAGTTAATACCATCGACTGCTTTGAAATCGTTCAACTGTTTCTTACTCGTGATGTTTCTCAACACCATCGCGACGTTCGAAATCATCGCGCCGTTGAATCCGGAAATTGAAAACGACACCTCCTTCATCGCCGCCATCGAGCAACCTAACACGATTGGAATCAAACTTGCCCACACGGCTGGAGAATACGTCGCGCCCAACAACGGTCCACTCAAAATTACCGAAAATACCGGCTCCGCCGCTTTAATCACGTGCGTAAACGACACCGCCATTTTAGAGAACGACACGCACGCCGAGACGTGGCCAACCATGTGAAAAAATGCCACCGGTAACACCGCGACCAGAAACGCCTTGGACACTTTCGGCTTCTCTTGAATCCCAGTCGCCCAAACGACGAGCATCCATATCGACGTCGCGGCTAACTGTAAGGTGGAAATCAACCACGGGTACGGGAACACGTTCAGCGTGCTCTTGTTGTACACGTTGAACACGATGTTGAAAAAGTACCACAGCGAGAAGAGCACCGCGGTTCTCGGCCCAGCAGCTAAGGTGGAAAACCCAGTTTTTAAGCTGAAACCATTTCCATCACCCGTGGATGCTGCCGCTGCTTTTGCGGAAGACGACGACGACGTGGACGACGCGTTCGTCTTCAGAGAAACCATTCCTCGAGATTTCTTCTTCTGATTATTCGGAGTACTTCTGGACATCAACACCCCTCCTGATGTGAATGCTCCTTTTGGTTTTCCCCAAAACCCGTTACCCAAAGAAGCATCATCATCATCTTTCGCTCCTATTCCTTTCGAAGAAGAAGAAACGCGGGGCAAAAATCGTCTCCTCGTCGTCCTGTTGTTCGTGTTGGTCATGTTCCCGCGTTGTAAAAGTCGCGCGTTGTTGTTCAACGCGGTTGCCATCGTCGCGAGCATTCTTTCTGCTTTCTCTCAAGGTGTGTCGTTCAATTTCAAATCTTTTCCCCCACTCGTCGTTTTGTGAAGATGTTCCCTCACTCTCTCGCTCGAGCGGAGACAAACACCACATACCGTTCATTTCGACGCGACGATGAGTAGTAACGCGCACACTATCAGAGCGGGGTTGAGAAAGACAACCGGGAGGAAGAAACGAGCGATAGTCCTCCTCCTCCTTTTCTTACTCGTCGTCGTCGTTTTGGTCGTCGCTTTGTTCCAATGCGTCCGGATAGAAGTCGTCTCGTCGGACTTTGAGGACGAAGAGAAGGCAGAAAAAGCAGGCGCGAGAGTTGCGATGATGCCCTGCGATCCGAGCTCGAGCGAAGAAGTAAAGCATCATCGACAACAACAACAACAGTCGTCGTCGTCGTCTGTGTCATCATCTCGAATGCGAGAGAACGACGACGTGAGCGACGGGAAAGCGAGACGAACGAATATCCGCGCGAAAGAACGTTTGTGCGAAGACCCGGAGCGAGTGGACGGTTTAATCCGCTCGCACGCGTGCGAAACCGGCGCGAGTGGAGAGCACGCGCAGGCGCAGCTGAGAGCGATGCCGAGGAAACCAAGCGAGATGTCGGATGCGCGGGAGGAGGAAGAGGAGACGAAGAAGAGTCACAACGACGACGACAACGAGAACGAGAACATCGAAAGGAGGAGGATCCGAAAGAAGAGGAGAATACTTCTAAACAACGTGGAAGACGCGGACCCGGAGATGGAAAACCAGGAGATGAACCGAGTTTTAGAACGGTTTCGTTCGGGGCGGATGAAAGTCGACGGGACGAGGAACATTTTTCACGACCCCGAAGACGGGAAGGCGGCTTCGACGTTGAAAACGTATAAAACGTGCGCGGTGGTCGGGAATTCAGGGACGTTGCAAAAGACCGCGTACGGAGCGATGATTGATAGCGCGGAGGCGGTTTTTAGAGTGAACGATGGGGTAGCGAAGAGAGGATGTTCTTTGTACGCCGGGTCGAGGACGACGGTGAGAGTCGTGGACGCGAATGCGCTCGGGAAGATGGAGATTTTAGCAGACGACGAGGAGGAAGGAACGACGAGTACGACGACGAATAGTTTTAGTAGGAGCAGGAACGAAACGATGGTAGTTTTAGTGAACGCGGACGAACACGAGAGAGAAACGATCGCGAGTTCGGAATACTTTAATCACGCGAAAAGTGTGAAGAGAGTGCACGAGGACGTTCAAGACGGCGCGAGCGTTTTAATGCACTCGTTTCGCGAACATTTGGCAAAAGTTGGAAAGATGCAAGGCGCGGGTGGAAACGTGCCTTCGACGGGAATGATCACGTATTACCTGGCGCTTCGATTGTGCGATTTTGTCGGTTTATACGGTTTCGGTTTGTACGTGGAAAAAGAACGCGTGGAAAATACGCCTTCATCCGGGAAGAAAAAATCCGTCGCTCCAGTCACCGCCGTCCACGATTTCTACCGCTACTACGACGCGAAACGAAACGTAGAACTCGGCATGCGCCAAACGCACTCGTTCGACACCGAACGCATGCTCATGTCTCTCATCTCTCGCTCCACCGGTCGCAGTAAACTCTGCGGCTTCAAAAAAGACGGCGACGAAGACGAAGTCACCAAACGCATCCGAAGAGAACAAGACCGACGCGCGAGACAGTTAGCGCGACGCACCGGCCGAGGTAAAGTCAAAGGAGGAAGTGCGAGTAACTCTAACGCGGCATCGGCATCGTCAGAAAGCGCGAACACCGGCGTCTCCGTTGCCGAAGAGAAACCGATCGAACACGCCGTCGACTGGGAAGCGCGCTTGGGCGACGCCGCCGGGAGCGCCGGCTAGGCTTTCTCGTAAAAGTCACAACGCACACGTCGTCGCATTCGCACGGCATATAAGAACAACAGAAAACGTACTTACATAATCGCACAGTAAAGCAGTTTTAGTAGTAAACAAAGCAGCAAGAATACTAAGTGATTTTTAAAAGAGCGACGATATACGTATACTACTCTAGAGTAAAGTCAACCTTTTTCTCTTCAAAGGCACCAAAATTCTCCACTTATCTGATCGACCACCAAAATGTCTTCTTTCGGCAATCGGTTTAAGTTCAGCCCGACGCGATACGAAGAGTTGGACGGCGAGACCTCGCTCATGACCAGCGAAGAGCAGGTATTACGTTTATTCTTCTTTTAATAATGATTCTTCTTCTTGTTTTTATGAACGAAGAAGAAGAAGAAGAAATCTCGATTGCGCGCGATTACATTTTATTCCATTCTTGTCACGTCCAATGCCGTTATTTTTCTCGCAGGAGTGTGCTCACCTCTTTCTTTCTCTCTCTCTCTCCTTACACCGTTGTTGATGACGATGAAAACGTTCGATGAAATTACAAAACAACACAAAAGGCGGACGCGGTGAACGACATGGCGCACGCGTTAGGCGACGACCGCGCGGCGGCTGGTTTGTCGAGGAGCAGTCCCAATACCCCGAATAAGAACAACAGCTTACCGGGGTCTTTACGAGACAGGTACACGAACGGCGGGCAAAACACTGAGAATGAGAACACGTTCATTCGAGGAGATAACGTGCCAACGTCGCGAATTGTTGGGTTTGGAACGTCGCCACCGGTTGGTGCGTTGCAACGAGGCGGCGGGAAGAGCTTTAAAGAACGAGCGTTCTCGAAACTCGAACGGGTGAAACGCAAGACGCAAGAAGCGTTGCAGGCGAGGAAAGAGAGACAAACACATTTTCACCACGAGGGGCAAAGCGGCGGTAATAATGTGAGCCCCGGGAGCGCGTCGAACAACGAGGCGGCGAGGCAGATGCAACGCGCGATACGCAGAGAGTCGGTGAGTGACGTCGTTATGAGCGCGACGAGCGCGGCGGAACTTTTGTTTGAGTTGAGAGCGTGTTTGGAGGATTCCGACGGGGGAGGAGACGGAGGAGGAGGAGGAGGAGAGGTGGACGTTTCGGCGCACGACATGATCGCGGAGATGACGCATTTGTGCGAGGAGAGGAGAGCAAGGTTATCTGGGTTAGCCGGAGACGAGGGTTTGAGCGAGACGAATTTGGTATTGGTGTTGGAAACGATCGAGAAAGTGAACGGAGCGTTAGATAGCGGGATCGGTGGGTCTTCGAACGCCTTTTCTACTTCTACGACGACCATCGCGGTGAACGGAGAAGACGAAGATGGCGTGCCTTTACCGCCGGTGAATCCACTTGGGGTATCTCCTGGGAACCCATTCGCGACGCCCGTGGCTTCAGCATCGTCACCAACGACACCAGCACCGACGACGAGGACGGTCGCGCCAACGGACGTGCCTCAAACGCCGGAGGAAGAAGAAGCCGCTTTGGCGGCGGCGATTGCCGCGAGTTTACAAATAGAAGAGGAGAATAAGCAAAAACAGGCATCATCAAGTTCACCACCAACACAACATCATCAACAACAACAACAAGTCTCTAGGAGTAACGATATTGGAAACTTGATAGACTTCTAAAACAAAACTCCTCGACTGTCTGTAATTATTCGAGCGAAGAGGAGCGGGGAAACAATTATTCTGTACATCATAAAAAAAGTGTAGCATCATCACGATTTAAATTTTCACAATACAAACTCACGACATAATAAACGAACAAGCATCTCTTTTACAGCTGCTAAACCATCACTTTCAACGCTTGTTCGCAGATAATCTCGACGGCTTTATCTATCTGTTCTTTCGTCACGACTAACGGCGGCACTAATCTCAACACGTCGCCTTTGCCAGCGGTGATGACTAACAACCCGTTCTCGCCGCACGCTTTCACCAAAGGAGCCGCCATATCGGTAAACTGTACGCCAACGAGTAAACCAGTACCTCGCACCTCTTTGAACATCGGATGTCCTTTCAATCCTTCCGCTAATGTATCCTTTAAATATTCTCCGTTCGTTTTCACGTTGTCTAAAAATCCAGGTTCCTGCACGCGATCGAAGACGTGCAACGCCGCTCGACACACCAAAGGTCCTCCGGCGAATGTGCTCCCGTGATCGCCCGGTTGCATGGCGTCCGCGACTTTCTGCTTCATCAAAACGCACCCAATCGGTAACCCGTTCGCTAACGGCTTCGCTGCCGATAACAAGTCTGGCTCGCACTCTTTCCCGATCTTTTGGTGCGCCCACAAATACCCGGTTCTCCCTAACCCGCATTGCACCTCGTCGTACGCCAACAAACAATCGTTCTCGTCGCATAACTTTCTCAACCCTTTCAAAAATTCCGCATCGGCTGGAAAAATCCCGCCTTCACCTTGCGCTGGTTCCACGAAAACGACCGCCGTTTTCCCTCTCTTTATAACTTTCGCGGCGGATTTCAAATCGCCGTACGTCGCGAACGCGTTCCCCGGCATCAACGGCTCGAACGGTTTTCTATATTGCTCTTTCCACGTCAACGCCAATGCACCCATGGTTCGTCCGTGAAACCCGTTTTTAAACGAGACCGTCTCCGTCGCCGGTTTCTTATAAAACTCCTGGTCAGATCTCGACATCTTTCGAAACTTCTCGTAGTGATACTTCCTCGCGAACTTCACGCACGCCTCGTTCGCTTCCGTCCCCGAGTTGCAAAAGAACGCCCTCTCCGCGAACGACGTCTCCACCAACTTTTTCGCCAACGACGCTTGCGGTTCCGTGTGGTACAAATTGCTCGTGTGCAGTAACGTCTTCGCCTGTTCCGCGATAACTTTTGCCAATTTCTCGTCCGCGTGGCCTAAACAGTTCACCGCGATGCCGGCGGTAAAGTCTAAATACTCGTTCCCTTCGGAATCGAAACACAAAACGCCTTTCCCGTGCGTGATGACGCGAGATTTCCCTCGTCCGTACGTGTTTAACACGTATTCGTTTTCGTTTCTCTGCACTTCTTCCGCGTTTACATTTCGAGCGTATTCAGGAGGAGGTACAGAAGAAGAAGAAGCACTAAGAGTCCTCCTCAAAGTCCTCGTCGGAGGATGATGATGATGATTTTGACGGCGACGACAAAAATGAAGCGCGTTGTTGTTCACAGAAGAGTTGCCGCTCAAAGTGCTCCGTTTCAAAGAAAAACAACACTTTCCGTTGTTTTGCATCATCATCGGTTGTGTTATTTCTTTCCCTCTCTCTTCTTTTACTCTTTTATACTCTCGAAAGCTTTAAATCGTAACAACAACACCAACCAACCGATATGAAAGAATGAGAAGAAAACAAGAGTCAGAAGAGAGAAACGCAGGCAACACAAAAAAAGTGTATTTAGGGTATCGTATAAACCCTAAACTTATTTTTTGTGTCTCTGTGTTTTTTTTTTCAAGGAAGTTCATTTTACACGAGAACGAGAAAAGAAGAACGAAGATGAACAATACCTTGGGAGGAGGAACAGGAGGAGGAAGAGAACAACAACAACACGCGCGAAACCAACAAGCGACAAAAGTCGGTTCTGGTGATAATGTTGTTCCACACACGAAGTTCTCCTCGAAGCAGAGCAAAACGAGCACGGTGACCATAACCGGTACGTGTTAATTGTCTATTTAAGTCCGTTCGTTTTTTGATTCGATCTCTCGTATTCGTGTTCTCTGTAATCTCTCTTCTCTCGGATGATGACGAGGATTAGTGCGCTGACTTCTTTTCTGTTTTTCTTCTTTATCGAACAATAATACGAATAACATGAACAGGTGAACACGAACACGTCATCTCCGGCTACTCGCTCCTCAAAGGCATCGGCGACGGGGAACCGATCGCCTCTGACCGATTTACCGTCGGGGGACACGAGTGGGTCCTCTTGTTCTACCCGGACGGGAAACAAACGCAAAACGCGCAAGCGCCTCCGGCGCCGCCGCCGGAAGATCCGTACTGCGCGTTATTCGTGGCGTTGATTTTAGAAGGACCGAGGTCGTTAGGTGTGACGCAAAGCTCGAACGGGAAAGTTGTGCGAGCGTTTCATCGGTTTACCTTGGTGGACCAGAGCGGGAACGGGAGAGATATCACGAAAGGGAGGCAAAGAGAGCAAGGCGCGGTGAAGATTTCGTGCGAGAGGCAAGATCCGAACGCGAGGAATTGTCACGGGTACAGGAAGTTTGTCAGGAGAAGCGTTTTGGAAGCGCCGAATAGTGGATATTTGGTGGACGATACGATTGTTATTCGGTACGAGATTGATTTAGTGGTCACGAGCGGAGGCGCCTTGAACAAGAGTTCGAAACAGACGCAGTCGTTCGTCGTGGATATCGGCAAGCAAATGAAGATGGGAGAGCATTTGGTGAAGTTGTTGCCACCGAGTCAAAGTTGGCGGAAGAGAGAGAAGAGGATGATGTTGGCGAACGGGTTAGGTAAGAGGAGTTTGATGTTGGGCGGAGGCGGCTCGAATAAAACAGGAGGAGGAGGAGGAGGAAGTATCGGCGGCGTTCCAAAATTGAAGGGTAGTGGTGGTGATGATGGTGGGCTTCCTTCGTCCTCGGAGAAAGGAGGAGGGAACGGCGGTATCATCGATAATTCCAAGAAGAAGATGAAGAAAACCACCCACGCGAAGAAAGAAGCGATGAATAAGAACGATAAAGACGACGACGAGCTTTTGAGACGATTCGAGCGAGAACACATCGATTTGGATTCGGAACCAGAAGACGACGCCGGGGACGAAGACAGATTGGCACTCGGTAACGACGGAGGAAACCACGGTAATGCGAACAACAACAACGGGAACGACGACGACGAAGAAGAAGACGAAGAAGAGACCGCGGCGAGGCAAGCGAAGACGAACGCATCTGTTGCAGCTGCGACGATGAATAACAACAACAACAATAATAACAAGAGAACGCAACATCAGCCGCAACGACTTTCCCCAATGGACGGCACCTCTTTCATGGGCCTCGATGAACATGATTTGACCGATTGTTGTTTCCGAGTCGAAGACGAGTATTTTCGCGCGCATAAAATCATTCTCTCCGCGCGATCTCGCGTCTTTGCCGCCATGCTTCGCGCCGGGTGGAAAATGCGCGAAGGCACGGAAGGCGTGATTTCTTTGAAAGACATCAAACCGAAAGTGTTTGAAATTTTGTTGCACTTTGTTTACGCGGACGAGTTACCTAAGTACAGCAAGCGCGCGTACAGAAGATTTGTGCTCATGAAAGATGAGAAAAGGAAGAAGAAGAAAGGGAGCACGCGACTCGGAGACTCGGACGACGACGGCGACTCTGACGTTTCGTTATCGGATTTGGAGTCGGACTCGGAAGACTTTGACGACAACGACGATGATGAAGAAGAAGACAGAGACGAGGAGTTCTTAAATGAGGAGCGTCACGTGCGACGACGACGAGACGTAGGATCGGTGCAAGCGAATTCGGAGGCGGCGGCGGGTGCGAAGAGGATTCAAGTCTTCGATAAAGGCATTCGTCAACTGATTGGCGAAAACGGCGCGCAACACAAAGAACTCGACTTGGGCATCGCGATGACGCAGCACTTACTGGTTGCCGCGGACCGATTCGATCTTGGGCGCCTGCGCGCGATTTGTGAGACGAGGTTGTGCGATACGATTGATTTAGAATCTGTCATTGGAACTCTCGTATTGGCTGACCGAAACCATGCGCCGAGTTTGAAGCAAGCGTGTTTGCAATACGTCGCTTCTAATTTACCCGACATTATTGCGACGGAAGCGTACAAGGAAATGTCGATGACGTGTCCGCACTTACCAAGTGAGATTTTGCGTACCGTGTCATCGTTACAAAACGGTGGCGGGAGGGGCGAAAGAGTTACCGGCGAAAGAAAAACCATCATCGTGAGTTCTGCGGCGCAAAACGCGTATCAACAACAGCAGCAACAGCAGCAACAACAGCAGCAGCAGCAGCAACAACAACAACAACAACAACAACAACAACAACAACAACAAGTCGCCCCACCAATAACACAGGCAGCCATCGATCAAATGATCAATCAAAGTCTCCTTCAATCAAACTATCCTTCGAGTCGTGTAACGGAAGAAATTTTGCGCCGCGGCGAAGCTGAGATTCTAAGATTGACGAATAACGCTGCCAACACTACAGCCGCCGGCAACAACAACAATAACAACAACGTTTCAAACGCTGCGGCAGCAAATACTGCCGCAGCACCAGCCGTTGAAGAAGTGGTGTTCAATAATAATAACAATAACAACACTCCATCATCGGCGAGAGTAAATACCTTCCCGGATCGTTCTCGAGGTGCTCGAGGTGGCGCGGTGAATCCAGTAGACGCGGCGGCGATGGCGGCTTCGTTGGACACGAGTCACTTGGGTATGGATGTGAATAATCCCAGTGTGAATAATCCCAACGACGCGGCTATGATGAGGTTTTTGGGGCATATAAATCCGGACACACAACGCGAACGTCGCGCCGAGCATCGAAATGCAGTGCAAGCGGCGGCGGCGAGAGGGGAGCAACGCGCGCAGGATGTCGGCGATAATGTTCTTGAACTCCCGCGATTTGCTCGTCATTTAATTCCACCGCTTGCTACCGGTGCCGGCGGTGGCGATGACTTCTTTAGTTCTCTCTTGGACCCCACGCCTCACGCGGCGGCAGCTCCGAACACCACCACCGCTGATGCGAACAACAATGATACCGAAGGTCGTGCGAACGCGGCAAACGCAAGAGAGGGTGACGTTCCTGGTATTGATAATAACAACAACGGCAGTGAAAGGCGCGTGAGAAGACGCATGTAGGTAGAAGAAGATTTGAGAGAAATCAACCGTGTTCGGTGAATGCGCAAAGACATAAGAAATTATGTGCGAAAAACATTTCAAATAATATTTCCTAGTAGGTGCACTAAAGTAAAACTATGGCCAACCGTTCGTCTTCCAATCCGTGTTCTTGGCGTACGTTCCCCACGTTTTCCCCGTGTATTTGCCTAAAACTTGCCCTTCGCGAAACTTTGGCGGGCCACCTTTCGCCAACAACCCTTGCACGATTGGATTCCCTCTCTCGTCCATCGCGTCGCCGCTGAACGTGTTCGAAGGGTCTAAACTAAACTTAAACTCGCGATTTTTGAGCACGTTTCGTAAGTTACCGTCGACGACGCCGTGAATCATAACTCCGTAGCCTAACTTTTTCCTCACCAAACGCTTATGCGGCGGTTCCGAACCATCGAAACGCGCGCGAATGTCGCCGCCAATAATACACCCGGGCACGTCGAATATCACGTCTCCTTTCCAATATTTAACCAACTCGAAAGCATCGTCCACCATCGCATCCGTCAACGTTCTTTGCGGCTCGTACTCCAACGCCTTTTCGTTCACGTTGTAGTCATACAACGCCGCGCTGAGATCAATCTTCTTCATACCTTTGGTCAACCTCGTCAAGTCTTCGTCGATGGCATCCAAGCCGTCCAAATCCGTTCTCGAAGCGCCGATGTTTTCCTTATCCACGCACCCGCCGTGCGCGGACCATCCAATGGACAAAATCGCCCCGGGCACAAAGGTTTTCACTTTATCCACAAACGCCGACGGGTGAAACGGTACCAACAAGTTATCGTAGCGATCCTCGCCTTGCTTTTCAATCTGTCCAGTTTGTTCGTTCCTCCCGTACGTCACTTTAGCGCTCGGGATCGGCGGATCTCTCACGTCCGCTTCCCTCAAATTCACCTCGTACGGCGACACTCTCAAAACGCTCCCCATCTGCGGCCGAAACCCGCCTGGACCAGGCAACACCTCCCCGCCAACAATCAAAGGTCCTTTAATCCGTTCGTACTTATACTCCTCGCTCAACAAGCTCAACGTCGGCACTACCGCCCGAGGATCTCTAAACGTCACCATTAACCCTTTCCCGAGATTGGCGTTCAACTTCACAAACGTCGCCAAGAAGTCGTCGAACGTAAACGACGAACTCCTATACGCCGAATGCGACACCACCGGCACCGCGTACGTCTTATCCTTCCCAATTTTCTGATGCCCAATCTTCCTGTTCCCGATTTTATTCGACACCGTGATTTCCGAATACGCCACGTCCACGTTGATCACGTTCACCCCTTCCAACTGCATCGCTTCCCTCAACATCACTTCCCCGTTAATCCGAAACGCAATCGTGATCTCGCTCGGGTTTTCCACCGAAAAGTGTCGGCACATCCGTTCCGTCGTCCATTGCGTTTGCCCGTCGTCTATTTCCACTCTCGTGAACGGTAAGGATAACCCGCCGGCTAACCCTTTCCTCGTTTTCACCGACGCGACCGATTCTTTCCCGGACAAGAGAAGTAAAGATGCGATTGAGAAAAATAACATCATCTTACACGCGAAGGAACTTTTAAACGTCTGGTATCTCTCCGACCAGATTTGTTTTTTTAAAGCGACGTACAGGTCGTCCTGTTGCGTCGCTTTTTGCTCCAAATCGGTGGGAGAAATCATCGTCTTCTGCGTCGTCTGAGTCGTCATATTCTCGCAGAAGAGAGAAGCAAAGTTTAGAGAGGAAACTTTGAGTAAATCGTCCAAAAGTCTCTCGTCTCTTCAAGAGGCGTTTTTTGACGACAATTAAATTTTTCAATCGTTTCACAACATTTGTCTCAAAACGTTCCTGATGAACTCAAAAAAACTCTTTTTTAAACTCGTCTTACGAAAAAACTTCATAAGAGAGAGAGAGAGGAGACGATGACGCGCTCTGCTCGCGTTGCCGCGCTTTTTTTTTCTGCGCTCCCTGGATTGATTAGCAGCAGCAGCGGGAAAGAGGAGAGCACTTCTTTTTTCAAAAAGAACGAGAGTAATGGTTTTGGGGGAGGAGGAAGAGGAACAACGTTCGCGAAGAAGATACGACTGATTGGAAAAAAAACGCATCATCATCATCATCATCATCATCATCATCATCATCATCGGTGTCTTTCGGGTTGTGTGTGCGTGTCGTCGTCGTCGTTTACGTCATCATCTGCAGAAGCGCATCGTCATCAAAAGTGCTGTTCTTCAATGACGACGAGCTTTGGTATTTTTGGAGGAGATAAAGGAAGAAGGAATAGCCGCAAAACGAGATTTTTGAAAAACAAAAGGGCAGGTGTTGCCTCGAACAAACACAACGCCGTAGCTTCTTTGAATGCCGCCGCGATGGGTCTCGCGAACAATAACAACAACATCAACATGGCCCAAACGTCGTTGTTCAATCTCGGCGTGAACGAACTCGCGTGGTTGTTGTCCACGTTGTACGCGTTATTTTGCTTCTCGATTTGCGTTCGGGCGAAACGAGGCGACGAGAAAGCCATAGCGAATATCCGGAATTACTCGACGTTGGTACCTTTGGCGGTATTTTACGGCGTGCTTTTGATTCGGTCCTGGAGCGATAATACGCTCGCATTGATGATGCCGGGGAGTTTAGAGGAAGGACTGAGAACCGGAGAAGTGCAATTTATACCGAAACTCAGCGGTATCAGCGAACTGCTCTCGGAAAAAGCCGCGTCGGCGTCCGCTTGGGCGCACTTTATGCTCGTCAATCTCTTCGTCGCGAGGCACGCGACGTTGCAAAGTTTAAAGTTCGATTTGCCCGTCGCGCACACGTTGGCGCTTTGTCTCGTCACCGGACCGTTGGGGTTGTTGTCGCACGTGGTCACGAAATGGATCGTTTTGAAACTCAGAACCAAACGTTCTTCTTCGGAGCGAAGCGCAGAAAACGAGCGATAATAGAATGTGATGATTTAGTATAATAACATGTAGTCTATAGTAATAAGCTGTAATAATAGAAGTAGTTTAACAATACGCGCTCTGATCAACAGTCGTGTTTTCTCATTCAACTTTTCTTCATTTTCCCATTAACGGCATCTCGCCGCTGCGTTCGCAAAGAAGAAGATTCGTCAAAAGAATCGTCAAAAGACTCAACGAAAGAACCGCAGAACCAAAATGACAAAGTTCACCGAGCACGCCATCGGCCAACGCCGAGGCAGTTCTGTAAACTCGGAGTACATCTCGGACGTGATGAAAAACTCCAACTCGTTCGTCCCTAAAGATTTATCCTGTGGCTATCGAGAGAATAGAAAAACGGGCAAGTTGGAACTCGTGACGGAAACGTCCGACCCGGAGAAGGAATACGAGACGAAGTGCGAGAATAAGATTTGTTTCGGGACGTTTTATAGTAATAACAACACAAATACGATTGATTTACTGGTCAAAGTGAACAAGAAAGAACGCCTGGGTGACTTCCAGCTGACGCAAAGAAGCGCGTTCGCTATTCGTGATATGGTGAAACGATTTGATTTCGAAACGCAGGAAAGCTTGCGATGGAAAGGCGAGTGGAACGCAAACGCGAAGACGTTTACGATGAACAAAGAAGACAAAGAAGACAAAGAAGAAGAGAAAGTGCAGATGGAAAACGGTGGGGTCGTTCGAACCGCGGGTATCGCGGAGTGCTCGTACGATTACGAGACGAAGGAGACAAGAGTGTACTTCTCCGAGGAAGATGTCAATCGACGGTTGATGAACAAACACGAGTTGATTGGACAGTGCGCGAACGCTATTGAGTTTTTGAAGCAGGTGAGCGAGATTGAACTGGAGAGGAAAGAGGAGAATAGAATTACGTTGACTTTGGAGACGCACGGGGTAGCGGAGGATATCGGTGCCGATTTGATCGCGGCAAAGTTGAGAGCGGAGAAAGAAAAGAAAGTTTTACTGATGAAATCGGAAACCGCAGAGGAGACGGCGCAGAGGATGGCGAAGGAGATGAATGAGGTGAAATCGAGCGTGTTGGATGCGGTGAAGTTTGCGACTTCTTCGGAGAAGAGGAAAGGGGACGGGGCAAACAAAGGGGACGTCGGGGACGACGACGATGCATACGACGACGACGAGAAGAAGAGGAAGAAGAAGAAGAAGAAAATGTCGAGATTCGAGGAGAGCGACGACAGCGACAGCGATTGAAGAAAAGAGAGCTTTAGGTATTGAATAAGATTGCGAAAAATTAGCGCGCGACCGCGGCAGTGCGGCAAGTACAAATGCATAGAATACAAAACTAATTACTAACTACTAACTGAACTGAACGACAACAACCCGGTATCTTGCAAGAATCTATCGGCCATAATCGCAAACGAGGCTAAAAACACGAGCGCTTTGATGGGGATCTTTGTACCGTACTCCATGCCGACGTTGTGAAACGAATTCCGTTCTTCGCTGGTGAACCAAATGAAACACATCACCGAGGGTAACAACCCGTACAAAACTGGTGCGCCGTACGATCCGGCGAACTTTGTCGCCGGTAAGAAGATATCCGAAGCGGATAACGCGATAATCAACGGTAAGATCAACGTCGCGAAATACGAAACCTTTTTGGCGCCTTTCGCCGTTAAACCTTTCTCCGCGAAGGTTTCCTTGATTTTCGGCTCTATCGTACTCGTGACGCCTAGACAAGTGCCTATGAAACTCGTACTAATTGCACAAAAGCTAAAACCTCCGACAATCCATCCGACGTCTGATTTTAACAGTAAGTCCAACGGGTCTTCAAAGCCTAACCCGCTCGCGACTGAGGTGTTGTTGATGGACAACGCGACGATGAGGTAAGCGATAAACATAAACAGTGGAACACAGCTACCAACAACGATCGCTTTACGGATCTCTTTCAAATCACCATTCATGTATGCACAAATAACTGGCACTAAATCGTGGTAAATTAACGATAAAAACATGATGGGTATTGCTTCCGGTAATTTGCTCGCGTCGTTGATGAGATCGTAGTTTTTGAAATCGGCAACGATCGCGCCTTCGTATAATATGCCGAAAAACAAACCCATCAAGACGATCGTTAACACCCTGTTGATGTTATCGATTACGTTCACGGATCCAAACGCCATCACTGCCCCTAGACCGACGGTAAAACCAATCGTGCTCGCCTCGAGCGTCAGCGCCGGATCGATCGTTTCTATAATCTCGCCGGCTTTGGCGATATACGCGACCAACAAAGTCGTCGAGGCGAACAAATACGTAGCAGACATGACGTACGACCCGGTTTTACCCAACGTCGTCATCGCCATGTCCGGCAACGAAATCACTACGGGCGAATGGCCTCGCCCGTGCTCGAACCGCACCTCGTCTCTTTCCCTCATCACGCTCACGTTAATCTCCGCCAACAACAACGCGGAGAGCAAGAGCAACGTCCACGTACCAACGATGCCTAAAATGGAAGGCACCACGCCCGTTTCCGCGCAGACACTCGGTAACGCCAAAATCCCTGCTCCAACCGTCGACCCGGTTATCAGCGCGACCACGCCCGTCAACGTTCCTTTGCTCTCCATGCTCTTATTTTGCAATATCATCTCGTCGAACGCCGTAGGCGGCGAATACGAATCCAAAAACGCTGTCTGGTCCGCTTCCAACGACGCGTAAAATGAGTTGCTCTCTCTTCTCTCCTCCTCTTTTGTCTCTCGAAGATCATCGTATTCCTCCTCGGGCGAATTAATGGTGGTGGTAGCGGTGGTGGTGGTGATTAAAAACGTCTCGAATCTCGTCACTTCCTTCTTCTCGCAAAACGCGTCGTCCTCGCCTTTCGTGAGATTTTTCTGCGTTTCCGAATCTAACAAACCGGATTGTTTCGGTCGGCCCTTCTGTGTATCGACAACCGAAACTATCTCGCGTATCCGTGCTTTTGACGACGACGAAAACGTTTCATCATCATCGCCATCGTCAACGCCGTTTTCTTCTTTCTTCCCAGCAGCAGCGTCAGCAGCATTCAGTGTCGTTCGTTTCCTCGTAAAGTTTCTCATCCTCGATCGATGCTGCTGCTGCTGATGATGATGATGCAAGGAGAAGGTTTTACGTCCTCCTCCTCTTCTGCAGTCGCAGTGCTCCTTCTTCTGCGCGACCACCACCTTTGACGACGACACGTAACGAGACATCATCATCACCTGTTGCCGTTAACGACTAATCTTTTTTCTTCTCAAACGAAACGTCTTTTCTCCTCGTTCGCGGTCGTCGTCGGGCAGCGAAAGCTCTCGACTCGAAGTACGATAAAGAAAACCACCCTTATCTGTCGTTGTTTCTGTCGTTGTTGTTGTTTCTGTCGTCGTTCTCGTCGAAGTTGAGAAGGCTCGAGAGCGGAGGATATCTCAAAGGCAGAGAAGCGTCGTTTTTTCTTTTGGAGACTTTTCCCCCAAAAACGTATCTAAACTCGCGTCGTCACTTTCATCGCGCGCAAATACAACGCACACGTAATAAAAGCAAACAACATGAACGCATCACCTTGTTGCGTACCGAAATCATCGTCTTTATTGAACTCGCGCGCGACGCGTTTTTTACTGTCTTCTTTTGATCGCAAAACGTCGTCGCATTCATCCCAAAAGAAGATGATGACGACGACGCGGAGTTTTGTCGTGAAGGCGACGAAAGACGATGGAAGAGTTGCGACGACGACGACGAACAGACGCGAAATGATAACGACCATCGCCACCTCTGTGGTGGCTTTGAATACCACTACGAATAAGGCGCACGCGAGTGAATCTCTGGGAAATGTCAACGTCGGGGATAAAGCGCCGGAGTTTACGCTTCCAGCCACTGGTGGAGGGACAATCGCCCTCTCAGATATTTTAGCCGAAAACGACTACGCGGTGGTGTATTTTTACAACCAAGACGGATCGACCGGGTGTTCGATCGAAGCGGAGAGGTTTAACCAAGCGCAAGAGCAGTTTAAAGCGAAGAAAGCGAGAGTTTTAGGCGTTTCGATGGACTCGATCGAATCGCACGAAGGCTTTTGCGATAAGAAAGGCTTGACGTTTTCGTTATTGTCGGACGGCGACGGCGCCGTGTCGAAAGCGTACGGCGCGGAGTTAACTTTACCAATCTTCGGGAAGTTTTCGGACCGACAAACGTTTTTAGTCGGGAAAGACGGTTTGGTCAAAGCGAAATGGAAAGAAATGGGCGCTAAAGTGGACGAGGAGAAGATGGCCTCAGTCAAAAGCACGGCGCACGTCGAGCAAGTTTTAGCCAAAATGTGATGTATCTTTATTTTTTACGCGTAGTATTCACCGTCGTCAAAGTCGTCAAAGTCTCATCGCAGTCGTTTTCGCACTGTTTCATCGTCATCTGCATGTGTCCCGCGAAAGCGACCTCCCGCGATGCGTATACGCGCGCTCCTTCTTTCCTCAAAAATGCGAAAAATGCGCCAAAAAGAAAGACAAGACAAGACGAGAGATTCGCGTTTTTCCACCACGAAAAAAAAAACAACAATTAAATTCGACGCGTCGAGCGGGGCGTGTGCCACAAAACCCAGAAAATCTCTCCGTCTCGTCTCGTCATTTACACGCCACGTGGTGTTTGATTTCATCCGATTCTCTTTTGTCTCTGTCTCTCTCCTTTACTCTTGCGCGTTTTTTTCAGAACAGAGACGATGACGATGACGCGTACTGCGACGACGACGACTTTTCGTTGGTGTTGTTTCGAGAAGAAGCCGGGTTTACCATCGGTGCGAACGAGAAGAAGAAGAATGAATCAACGCATCGTCCGAGCGGTGTCGGAACCGACGCGATCGTATTACGAAGAGAAGGAAGATTATCTCCACGAGAACAACGTGAACAACAACACGGAGTCTGCGTCGCAAACGTTGAAACTCTCCGTGCAAGACAGATTGCGCATGGGGAAGAATGCGCACAGGTTTCGATCGGTCGTGTGTTTAGGAACCAGTCCGAGAGCGGTGGGATCAGGATCGGAAGTTTTATTCGTCGACGGGGAAGACGTGTATGGCTTACACGACCAATATCTTCCCAACAAAAATACCAAAAACGGTGGAAAAAAAGAAGTCGTATCCTCGGAGCTCATCTTACAGAAATCTGCGTTCGCGGTGGAAATGGCCGTGAGAAAGATTCGGTCGACCTATTTCGCGGCGACGACGTGGGAAAATAGACATTATTTAGTGAGAGAGGAGCGAGATCCGCAGGACGGAAGCGTGATGAATTTGAGCATCCGAGAGGCGAAATTGAGCGAACGGTTGAGAAGACGGATGGAAAACGAACAGATGAGCCAATTCGAGAGAATGGGCAGAGGGTTTCCTATTTTAGACGTGTAAAACGACTGTTTTATTTTGTTGTAAACATAATTCAGAGGGAAAGGGAGGGGAAATGTGTACCCGTAGTAGAGATGCGTACGCAACGTAGAAAAAATGTAGAAATATTGTTGTAATCTAGAGCGAGCGAAAAGTTATAAAACTTAGAATAAACACTGTGTGTATCGCTATCGTTGTTGCCTTTCTCTTAAATCTTTCAAAACGCGTTGGAACGCGCACGCTTCCGTGGACGTGAAGTTTTTCAAATCGTCGCTCTTCACATTCGCAGTAAACTTTTTCAAATTTGATTGGCTCAAATACGTATTCAAAACAATTTTGGCGCTGTCTGGGTTGCGAAACGCCTCGGCAACGCGTAAGCACGAAAACAAAGCGTCTGCGGCGACTGTCGTCCGTTTGAACTCGTTGGCGAGTACAGAGACGGCGTAAAATAAAGCCGCAGGATTGAACTCTTGAAGTCGACGAAGTAACTCGACGAGGAATATTTTCGCATCCTTCGTCGTTGACGCGTTTACAACAACATCGCCAAACGCGGATTTGACGCTGATGAGCGCTAACGCGAGCTCTCTGTCGATAGTAGAATCGACAGAGATGTTGAGCGATACTTTCCTCACAGATTCGTACGGAAGTAGTAAAGCGTACTTAGTCGCCTCTGCGAGCGGATCGTCATCTCCAGAAGACTTCATCTTCATCAGTTCTATCGCTCTTGACTCGGAGAGAATCGCAAATTTTGAGTCATCGCTCAGTTGCTTCTTTTTCTTTTTTAATTTAATCGTCGAAGCGAGCGCGATGCACTCTTTCGCGAAGGAAAGATTGCCAGATTTCTTCATAAGACTGAACCACATCGACGACAAGGCGCTTTCGACGACGACATTTTCTCCGGTTCCGTTTTCATCCAATCTCGCCCAAGGCGCGATATCTTCCCACAAGAACAAAACGTCGCGGATGGCGTTCAATTGATTCACATTCGAAGCGTCGACTACTGTTTCGAGCGTGTCGTCGATGAATGCTTTTGCACTCGTAAAATCGACCAAATCAGATTCTGAAATTTTCTTCATCGGCGCGAGCGCTTTCAAACAACTTTCGCTTTGAATTATAAACAAACGAGACACGGATGGTGTCGTCGCGGTTGCCGCCAGCGCCGATGCGGACTGCTGCGGAGGTGGTGGCGGTAAAGGGAGAGGAGGAGGAGGAGGAGCTTGGGCAGCTGCGTTTACTTCCTTTGTATATGTTTTAACTGTAGTTTCTTCTTGCTCATTTCGTTCTTCATCGACAACAACTGGCGGAGCTGTGACGGCATCCGCGGCGGCCGTAGTAGTATCGTCAACACTCATCAACATCAGCATCTCAGACGCAATGTCCGATATCCAGGGTACTTCATTGCCGCTCAGTAAATTGACGACAAACGTGCGATCGTTTTCATTCACAGCTTCTCCGACAAATCTTTCCAGTCGAGCGATTGACTCTCTGCGTACGGTGTTCAATGCAGACGCGTTCTCCTCGTCGTTACACCCTTCGTTCGTGCCGAGAGACTTTATGATCATGTTTTCGAGCTTGTTTGCGTCGAATGGATTTTCATCCAGCGCGATTTCAAGCGCGTTCGAGCACATCGTAGAGCTCAGAGACTTGTAATCTTCATCCCTTTTCGTAGTAGAAGCGTAAATCTCGGCGACGACGAGAGCCGAGACGAAAGGTTCGCCGTTGTTCAAAACCATCCACGAAGACACGACGTCTACCAATGCCGCTACGCTTGTATCTGCGCATACGTCCACATTCGCCTCGAGGGCGTCGAGTTTATCCGGATGTAATCGCGGCAACGCATTTTCCACTTGATGCACAAACTCGAGATTTTTCAAAGAGCGATTTGCCTCTTCTATAAACGATTTCATGGCAACGTCGGCAGAAGATGAAGTAGAATTTTCGAGTTCGTATAGAATGTCCGAATATACCGTAATCTTCAACGCGCGAGAAGCTTCTGTGAGAAAAGAATTCTCGCTTCCGTCCGTCAACAATAAGGACTTCAAGAAATCTGTATCCAAAAATGAAAGCGCTGAACACGCGCTTTCCCATCTCGATTCCGGCGTCGACCGTTTCTTTTTCGTCGCCGTCGTCGCCGCCTCTCTCAAAACAGTCGTCACGGCCGAAGCAAAGATACTTTCGGAAGAAATCGATGAATTTGCAAACGCTTTCGCGAGAGCAGATGCTAGTGCGTTCGGAAAGTCGGGGTGCGCTTTCGAAGCGACCTCGTTTGCGAACAATCTCGAGATTTCAATCGCAGAGGATTTCCCGTGTATCGCGCCATCCGATTGAAAGATTTGAAATGCATCGAGCGAAGGGACGAGTTCTTCGAACATATCGAGACGCACTAAAGCGTCGTCGTAAGATGCAATCTTGAGATAAGATCGCAGCACATCGACACGTCGCGCGCTTGAAACCACGGGCCAAGCGATGCGCGTCAAAACATCAGTAAAAGAGGAGGATTTTTGCTCCTCCGTTCTCGTTTTTAAAGCTTCCGCGTACGCATTCAGCAACGTTTCGTCGTTTTCGAAATTCGATTCGAAGAACGTCTCCGTTCGGGAAATGTACACGTCTCGCGGATCGACGCCATACGTATCCGCAAGTCGCATGCAAAGTTTTAAAACGGTTTGAGGCGGTGCCGATGATACACTCGATACTTCCTCATCGTCTGATGTTGATTTCGGCAGACGCGATAAATCCGCATCCGAAACGCCACTACTGGCTAACTCGAGAATCGCTTTGGCGCGGTACCCGTACTCGTCTTTTGAATTATCGGCTGCAACGAAAGTGTTCGCATCGAAATTTTCTTGTCCGAGTAAAAACGCCAACGTCTCTGCATCCGTCATCGCGTGAACTCGACTGCGATACTTACCAGCCAACTTCGCGTCGACGGTTCCGCTGTGTTGCAACGCGTTCGTTAAATCACTCATACTCGCCGAGGCAAAAGATGACGCGCCGTTACGAACTGACGTATCGTCACCGCTACCATCATCTAACGCTCTCGCAGCTCTCGAATAGAATCCAAGAGACAACAAAATACGAAGCGCGCGTCCGCTCGAAGCTTTCGCAGCGAGTGCATCCACCGCGTCTCCGGCAATATTCGGATCCTCAATCATCGCGAGGTAGGCGAACGACTTTGCGCACGCGAGCTGTGGAAGTTTCGGGAACTGCTGCTGATCGGACTCTTGTGATCTATTCTTTGACGAAAGCTTACCAAGCTCGTCAATTTTCTTGAGCATGGACGGTTCCTCTTTCCGTAAAAACGATACCAACATTTCATCCGATGCTTCCGTGCCTTTCAAGCCGAGATCATACAAAGTATTCGGAGTGGGAGATAACGATTGCTGCTCCTCTACCTGCGCTCTTTGCCACTCGTCCAAAAGTCCGGGCACTTGGGAGGTGGCACAGTGCGATACCGCGAAAGATAACAAAGTCAATCGCGTCTTCACCGTTAGCTGATCACTACTGCTTCCGAGCGCCGCGCAGATTCGCCAACACTCGCTATACTCATTCGCAATGAGGCGTAAAGACATTCGAGCGGATGCTTGCATATCTCTTTGAGCGGAGAATGCGTATTCGGCACACATTAACTCGACTCGAAGTGCATGTATACCGAGACAGTTTCCAACCTCTATCAGTTCGTCCAGGCGCAAATAGTTCCTTTTCGCGTTCCCAGTGAGACACGAAGATAAGATACTCTCTCGATTTTCCTTCGCATTTTCAAACTCGAGTGGAGCGATGAAAACATTGAAAGTGCCGAGTTTTCTAAGAGTGTCGATCAAATACAACTCTTCGAGTACTTCTGCATAATGCGATCCAGTCTCCTCGTCGAGTGGAATCAATCGCAAGACGGTGTCAGCATTTACAATTGTCTGGTCGTTGATGGATAATGAAGCGCGCGTTAAATCTTTTGCGACTTCAAGCAAGAGCGGCAAAGCATATTCTTTGGTCGGTAAAATCGGAATCGAATGATTTTCGGAACGATGAATGTGTTTCTTTGCCGCCGACCACGCGTGATTGCGCAACTGACTTCGAACGAGCCTCTCTAAAGCAAAGAGTAGAATTCCGGAATCTTCCCTGTAGTCGACTTTCGGGAACGCACCGAGGAGAATCGTTTGAAGGTCTTTGAACAAGCTGAGCCATCCAGAATCATTGAGTTTGCGGATGTGTTCCTCCTTTAAAATATCAACCAAAAGTTCTCGAGCAAACGTCTCATTCGCCGAAGATTCCGATAGTTCACGCAACGATATTTCGAGCATCTCTTTGCGATAAAGGATAACTTCTGCGGCATCGATAAAAGAGAGCAAACGTTTAACAACTAGATCTTCTTCATTTGCGTTACTGATGTCGTCGTTGTCGTAATCGTTATCATTCAAAACGAGATCCGATAATATCGACTTGAGTTTTTCTATGGAACGTTTATCGACGCGCGAGAACGAGTGCGTGATCTCCGTGACGACGCGTTCGATACCATTTAAACCACCGAGATATGCTTTCGCATGTTTATTACCATCTTTCGTAAACCACTGCAAAGCGCGAGAGAGATAGGTCAATTGCGAAGGTTTATCGAACGCGATTGATACCAACCATTTTTGTAACAACGTCTGCATCATCGGCGTGCCTTCATCATCATCAACGACGTAAAGATACCGAGTCGCGATGTCAAGCATTGACCAAACGTTATCTATCGTGGTATCTTCTTCGTTCAACAATAACGAAAGTTTATCACCCGGAGCTTTTCCATGGAAATCTCTCAAAGATACCGAGTGGGCACGCATTTGTAAAAGCGCGTCGATATCATCGTCCGCCTCTTCAAGGAGCACCATCGCGCAAAGCGCCAACGCGCTTTGCAGCGCATTTTCGACGCTCGCATCTTCAAAGCAGCTGCTCGAAGACGATGCAACGCAAAATAAGAAGTCGCGTGCGTTTGATATGGATCCAGATCGTTCGTCAATCTGAAATGCACGTTCGATGACCCATTGTCCAATGTTCGTCGTTTGATTCTCCTCCTCCGTGTCGGTCTCTCGGTGTACCGTCGACTGTAACCCGATCACTTTTGCAAAACGGTCGTCTTGTTCAACAATTAACGTCATTCCGTATTCCTCGGAAACGATTGAGCTTAATATCTCAGATGTTTCGCACCAATCGGGAGTGCGAAGTTGATTTTGTTGTCCACCTGAAGAAGTATCTCCACGGTCGAGAATCTCAAGCAAGACTTTTTTGTATTCCGAGACGCGAGCACACTCTGGAATCTCTCCGGCTATGTTTAACAAATCACGCTCACGAAAGCAATCGTTGTGTCTTTGAAGTAATACTTCTAATCCTCGCGCGTTTCCGGCTCGTGCGACCGCTTTCGCCGCGTCTAGGTATTCCACAAATCGAAAACTTTCGTACGCCGAGGACGAAAAATAACCTAGATGCATTGCGCGAAGCGTTTCGAGACGATCTAACGCACCAAGAGCCGCTAAGCGCGCTCGCAGCCACCACTTTGTTTCTTCATCATCGGTACCAATATTGCTAGTATTACTAAATCGATCGGTTTCAGCGACGACTTGAGAAAGCAACAACTTTTGCGTCTCGTACGTCGGCGCGACGCGCAACAAGCACTCCGCGACCACCCACTTTCGATCCGATATGGACGACAAAGTTTCAATAATCGCAGATGCGGAGATCCCCACGCTTTTGCTATTGTTACTAACATTGTGCTTGCACAAATCATCGACAAGAGCAAACCATTTTTTCTTATATAAAGCATTCGTGTCCAACCCGTATACATTCGCCAGTTCGAGCGCTTCGTCCCAGCATTTCGTATCGAGATATTTCGTAAACATTTCTTCCGGCGTTCTTTCATCGATGGTAAGCAATCGCCACGATTGATCGTTTTCCGGAAACGATTCTAGCACGCAAATTCGCTTCAATTCTCTTTTACTACTATTGCCACTACTACTACTACTACTGCTGCTGCTGCTAGTGATTTCGCACATCCCTGAAACGTGCGCGAATGTTCCTTGAAATAAAGTCGTGCCGTTTGTGTTGTCGCGCAAAGTCGTCTCGCCGGACTCATCGTCTGCAAACGCCGAACAATTATTGGAAAGAAGGGTCGCGGAAGAGGTTGGTTTGTTCCCATTGAACGTTTTATCTGCCTCGTCATCTACTCGCGTAATAGGTCGATACTGATTGTCATCGATGAACTCATCTTCACCGGTAAAACCTGTTTCCCACACCGACGCGCTTCTCGTATTCCCGTCGCGAATACCTATTCGTGTCGTCGCGGTTGATGCGTCCGATTCTACGCTCACGTCACATCTGGACGAGGATACTATTCTCTTACTATTACTTTCAACAGCTGAAGAAAACGGAGAGGAAGAGGAACCTTTACCCGACGCAACGACTGGAAACTCTCCGATGTTTTCTGATGTGCTCCGAAAACTATACATCGTCACGCACATCGTCGTTTCCTTTCCTTCGTCCTCTTCAGACGCGGCGCCGACGACAGCGACCGTTCCTGTCTTCTCGTCCACTTCGAAACCTTTCACGAAAACCATGCCTTCCACATTTTTTAGCGTGGTCTTCTTCATTTGATGATGCGCACTACGCACGACCACGTCTTCTTCGTCGTTAAACTCAATCGATCGCACCTCCAACTGACAATGCTTTCTCCTCCTCCCTTTCTTCTTCGTGCTATTTCCAAAAGAGAGAACGTTCATCCATCCGCTCGAGGAGTAAAACGAACGCTCCACGATGGCGCACAACGTAAACGAATTTCTTTTGTCTCCCGACGTCTTCGTCGTCGTCACAGTCGGGAGTACAAACCCGCCCACGAATCGTTCGTTCGCCTTCATCTCTTCTCTCAAATCGACTTTTACCACTCTCCTCCCGACTCTCGTGTGTACAAACATTCGATTCGCTCCAACCTGCGAGGTGAAAAATTGACCATAGCCTTCGCCGCCGTCCGTATTATTATTATGACGAGTAGGAGTACATTTTGACCATTTCGCGAACGCAACGAACAAATCTTCTCTCTTCTTCGACTTCATCTTCTTTCCTCCTCCTCCAATTTTTGCTTCGTCGTGGTCGTTTACGTCTGAATCGTCCTCGTCGTTCAAACGCAAAGACACTAACGGCCGTTCCAAATCTTGCCCTCTGAATACAAATATTTGCGCGTAATCCGTCACCAAAACCATCGACGATTCAAGCTCCTCTTCGTTAAAACCAGAAAAAGACGACGATGCGATCGATAACCGCTCATCGAACGAAGGCACGCAACGATTTTCTGACGACGACGATGATGATGATGATGATGCTTCTCCTCCTCCAAGATGATGATTGTGATTATGAAAATCTCTCGAACAAACTTCTTCGCTTTCATTCTCGTAGTGCACCAAAACTTCGTGCAAAAACATCCCCATCGTCGTATCAAATCGTTGAAATCGGAGAGAGAGAGAGAGAGAGAGAGAGACTTCACGCGCTTCTTCTTTTAAAAGAGCACGTAAACTCGCGCGTAAAAAGTGATGAGATGAAATGTTTAATTTTGACGACTTCAAGGGAAAAAGAGCAGCCTAAAAACCGTTAGAATTTTCTCATCTCCTTTACCTATATAATAATGTCGCGAGAGTTCCAGTTCGAAAACGACAAATCGGTGTGCTGGAAAACAACCGTCCGACCAAACATGCCGCTAAAGATGCATCGACACGACCGGTTTCGCGTCGTCGTCGCCTTACAAGGCGGCACGTTAAAGAAAACGGAAGAAAACGGGACGAAAACAGATTTGATATTCGAGACCGGGAAAGCGTATTACTTACCTCCAGACCCTGCGAACGAGTTACACGCGGACATCAACGAAGGCGACGAGGACGTGGTCGTGATGGTGTGCGAGTTTAAAAACGAAGGCGAACCGGCAATAGGGGCGAAGACGTGTTCGTGCGGATTAGGAGGGGAATGCAGTTGCCCTAAGTTTACCGGGTTTAGATTAGAAGGGAATTTAGCACACGAGAACTGGCAACCGCCGACGACGAAACGAGAAGAAGGGTGATGACGAAGCGACTCAACTCGCACGACGTATGCGTATGTAATCTCGTAGCCGCTGAAGTATTCTATTATATGCGTTCTCTCTCTTAAAACTTGTATCATTCATTATGTAGGCCCCGCGCTTCTTCGGCGAATCGTTCCAACTTTTCTCTCGTTTTAACGCGAATCGTTCTCTCGAGCACTTTCGGGAACTCCATGTACGTCGCTTCGGCGAGCAACCACTCTCGGTCTAAGATTTCAAACGCGTCGCAGTACAGCTCGTGGAAAGCGGCGACGAAAGCTTCTTTCCGACGAAAACTACTTCCGCCATTAATGCTACTATCGTTATCATTATTATTATTACTACTACTCGTGGTGCGTCTTCTTCGAACCAACTCAAGAAAGCCGACGACGCACTTATCTACTCTCAACGTTTCATCCACCGATCCGTTTCTGATGATTCCATCCACGTCTAAGAGTTTCGTCAACTCGTGCGTCACGTTCACGCCCGCCGCCGCGAACGGGTACTCCCAATCGCTTCGTTTCCCGTTTTTCTTCTCCACGAGAACTTTGAACAGATCTTTCCTCGTTTGCGAGAAGTAGACTAAATTTTCTAGAGCGAAAACGCCGCACCCTCGTAAATCCGTCGAAGGGTGCGTGCCTTGCCATCCCATGTCTTTCCACTTTTCGCTCGCGTGTCCCAAACGCGGTTGTTGTTGTCGTTCGGACGCGGCTAAAGAAGAAGAAGAAGACTTTGATGCAAGAGGAAACTCAACCCCATCTTCATCAAAACAACTCCTCCATAATATCTTCAACATGTCCACGTGTTCTCTTTGCGTCTCGTCGTACTTCACGTCCAATCGAGATCGAATGTATACCATCGTTTCCAAACCGCTTTCGCTCAGTTTCGTCTCTAATTTTCCATCGTTTTCCTCGTTCACATCGGTGAATTTGGAGGAAAGAAACTTGCTCAACTTCGCGAAGAAATACCCGACGTACTCCACCACCGATGCGATCGCGTGTTCGATTGGATTGCCCTGTTCTTGTTCTTCCTTTTTATCGTCGTCATCATCTTCAACTTTTGTTGGTATCTCGTTGGTCAATTTTTTCCCTTTCCCAAGTCGATGCCGGATTGATTCTTTCTCGCTGTTGCTCATCTCTCTCTCTCTCTGATATCGAGACGAAAGGCACAAAAACGATTTCGCCACTCAAAACAACAACAATTTCAACAACGTTTTCAAAGCGTCAGAGAGAGTAAAAGAGTGAGAGAAAGATCGTATATCTCTACACTTTTTAAGTACTCATTTGTGGAGAAATGAGGAACGAAATGCAACACAAATACTCCCCTAATAATACGTGTTACGCATAACACGATGATGACGACGAACGCACTCCCAAAACGCTGTTTAGGTTGTTGCGTTCCTTCGAACTGCAACGCATCATTTCTTCGAAAACGAAGACACAGACTCACCGTGAACAACATTTTTCCTGCTCCCTTTTCATCATCATCATCATCGCGAGCGGCAAAAGCAAAAGCAACAAAAGCGGAGAAGGTTTTCTCAACAACGACGACGACAAGAAGAAGAAGAAGAAACTCAGAAAGGAGAAGCGTAAACAACGAAGATGACCCGCTGTTATCGTTCGCCGCTCAGTTAGAACCGCCGAAAGTAGACTTAGACTTGGAGTCTTTGCAAGAAGATTTAGGCGCAGTTGTTGACGAAAATGGGTTCGTTTTACGATACGGAGAGGAAATCGAAGAGGAAGTTAAAATTTTACGAAACGAGTGCGCGATTATCGATCGATCGGAGTGGGGGATATTTCGAGTCGCATCTGGCGCCGAGGGAGATATGGTGAAATTTTTAGAAACTCTGTCGTTGTCGTCTGAAAAACTCTCGATGGAGGAGATTGGAAGCATCCAACCGGGCACGGGGAAGCGGGTGAACGGGAAACTCGATATCTACGCGCAAGAATCCGGCGCGTTTTTAGTGATTGCATCGAGGGAGGACGTGAAAGAAAATAGGGTAGAAACCATCGCGAAAGAGTGTAAGATGAGCGAGGTTATGAATTTAGCGAGTCGATGCGTGTTGCTCACCGCGTGTGGGCCGAAAACCTTGGAGGTTTTGAAACCGACTGGGTTAGCGATGGTCTTGGAAGCCGGAAAGGAGTACGAAAATGCGCACGCGGTGTTTGGGTTCGAGAATAGGCCGGTGGTGTGTTGTAAAACGAACGAATTTGTCGGTAAGTGCGGGGAAGAGTCGGCAATGAACTTTGTGGTAGATGAAGGCGTAGCTGGACAGGTTTGGGCGGCGATTATTAAAGCCGGCGCGTTCCCGGTTGGTACCGAGGCGCTCGACGCCATTCTTCAGTAAAAAGAAGTACTACTATTTTTAGCGGCTACTATGTTTATTTTAGAACTCTATTTATCACTACTACTACTACGCTTGAAATTCTAATCATCAAACCCAACGGCGTCGACTTTCGTCACGTCTAATTGAATGATATCGCACTTGGTCCCGTTCCCGAGTAAATCGCCTAAACTCGGGTTGGTTCGGCCTTTATCGCCGTGGCAAAACTCTTTGATGTACGTCCCAGCTTCCGCGCGAAGATCGACATACACGCAACGACCCCTCGTTCCAGGGACTACGGTGACTTTAATTTCACGCAACGTTCTTGGACGGACGAGATCCGATCGTCTGTGCGATACGCGAATGGGAGTTTGTTGTTTCAACTCTACGTCTTTCATGGCGCTCACGACGTCGCAAATCGTCGAATCCATTGGCACCGGCGGATCGCAAATGCACACGCACGAGTAACTCTTTTCTTTTTCGTTCGAGTCTAATCGTAAACCAACGTTTTTGTAGGTTTCTTTTGGAACGACGCGTAAATTGAAAGCTTTGACGTCAGTTTTCAGGAAACTCGATTGGTTCATGAGCGTTTCAGCGCGCACGAGATTTTCTCGAAGTTCGGAGACGCTCGCTTTCGGATTGTGCACTTCGAGGACAAACGGTCTGCCATCGCCGAGCATGCGAACGTCCAAATCTTCTCTCCCGGAGGAGTTGAACTTTGCCCCGTCCGCGTGTGCGGATTTTACGATGGCATCCTCCAACGCGTCTTGAACGCTTTCCGTCGCTCGCGCCCATTTGACTGGACAATTGGACCACGGCGACTGAGGCACGTCTCTCGCGAATTTCGCGTATCTTCCGGCAACGTAGACGGGTGAGGCCCAAACGCGAACGCGCGCGGCGATTGGATTTTCTTTCTTTTCCTCATCTTGTTTCATACGTACCGCTTTATACGTGTTATTGTACAACGCGCTCATCAACGTCTCCGTCGTCGCGTTTTTAATCGCTCGCAAAAAACCATCCGTCGACGTCTCTTTACGTACTCTCGAATACTCCAACCGACTGTCCTCAAACGCTGCCAAGTATTTTGGTTCCGGTTGCGACAGGACGAGTTCCCACTCCGGTTTTCTCCCTTCCCGTCGTTTCCGTTTTTTCCAGTTTTTCTGTCGATCGTTTGGTCGTTTCACGTTGAAATGTCGCATCGCTTTGAAATCATCTTCCAGAGAGACATTCGTCGTCTGAATCGTCCCATCATCTCTTTCACCGTCCTCGTTGTTAAAGTCGCTCTTCTTATCGGTAGCAAAACTCGCCGCCGACGGTACGCCTTCGTACTCGACGTACACCATCACCGTCGCTTTCGCTTTATCCCTCACGTGTTCGACTCGCTCGCACCCGCTGTGCGCTCGCACCATCAACATCGCCGCCTCTCGCGCCTCTCGCGCCATCGCGTCAAAGTCGCCCTCGAGTACGCGCATTTGTTGTTGTCGTTGTTGTTGTTGTATTCTCGCCATATTGACGCTCTCCTTCTCCTCGTCTGAATCGATGACATCTTCTCCTTCTTTGCCTTCTTTGCCTTCTCTCAGTAAAATCTCTTTCGCGAGAGCCTGTCGAAACGCCACGGAGGGAGGAAACGCAAAGTCGACGCACACGCGTTCTCCGTTTTGAACGACTCTTTTTCTGCGTTTAGTAGTATTCTTTTTAGATTTGCACGCGAGGTGTTTCGCGAGTTCGCGCGCGTCGCTGACTACCACCGCTTTGTCTTTGTCTTCTTCTTCTTCTTCTTTGTTGTTGTTGTCTTCTTCTTCTTCTTCTTCCGATGCTGTTTTTGACGGCGCTGAGGAACGACAAGAGAAGAACGAGAAGCAGTTCAAACACGCCGGACAGACGGCATTAAAGTCGTTCTTTATTCGTTCCTTCTTCTTTGTGTCGTCGTCGTCGTTCGACTCGTTCAGAGAAGGATGGCGACAAAACGCGCACAAGTCATCCCTCAACGGAGTTGTACATGTCGGCATTTTAAGTGACGGATGATGTGATGATGATGACCGAGAGATGATGACTTTTACGCAATGTCTGCGCTAATACCACTTCATTAACAAGAGCAGTAACAACAACAGCAATGATTCCGTCGGTTCGTAAACGTCGTCGTCTGTTTATTCTGTTCTTTTGCGTCTGCGTCGCCTTCTTTTCCTCCTCCTCCTTCTTTTGTTCTTCTTCGTCTTGCGCTTCGGACGATGCCTTTGACTTTGACGGTGGTGTTGGTGGTGTGTACGCAGTCGAAGAAGAAGAAGAACGGCAACAAAAACGAAGAAGACGAATACTGCGAACGAGAGTAAACGACGACGAAGAGAAAACGAGGACGATGATTCCACCAAAGTGGGCGCGAGCTCGAAACGAGAACGATTTAGAAACAGACCGGAAGTACGTTTTGAAGAACAACGGAAGAGGAGAAGAGAACAAAACGTTGACGAGAAGAGCGAGAGCCTACGCGAACTTTGAAAACGCGTTCGCCGAAGGGTCGTCGAGTTGGAAAGTGAAAACGAGTAAGCGCATGCCGGCAAAGACGTGCGCGGAAAGGAAATGGATTACGAGTGAAAGTGAAGACGAGAGTACGCGGAGGAGTACGAGCGGGAGTACTGACATCGAGAGGACTCGTAATGATGAGAACAGCGCCGCGAACAGAGGAGGAAGAAGTGAAAGAAGAAGAAACAAACAGTTGGGTATCGTTATCGTGGTGTGCTTGGAAAACATCAGCACGTTGTTGCGAGAGATCGATTGTGAAAAGACGAACGTGTACGCGTACGTGAAATGCGCGCAACACGTAGCGTTCGACGAAGACGTGGAGGAGAAGGTGGATACGTGCGTGACGGTGATTCATTCGAAAATAACGAGGAGGCCGGAGGCGAAAATGCACGTCGAGTGGATCGGTCACATTTTGGCGAACTACGACGACGAGAAGCTCGAACCGAATTTGATGTTCTTAAAAGGCGTGTACAGGAATAAAGGACAATCGAATTTAGAGCCCGCGTGGGTACACATGTTGGAAAGCGAAGAGCAAACACATCTGCAGGACTTTTCGTTCGCGTGTTTGATGGATCAATCGATCGATTTTCCGACTCGAAGCGAGAATTTCTTGGACATTACAGACTCGGAGAAGTTGTTGTGTTCGATGTACGAGCGATACGCCTGCGAAAAAGACACGTGCAAGAACTTTTTAGGATGCTCGCACTCGATGTTTGCGGCTTCCTCGGAACGGATTCGGTCTCTGCCCAAAACGGAGTACGCGCACTTATTCGATTTCCTCATGAATGAACGGAGCGAATACCACATATATACTTTCGAGAAAGCTTGGAGCGTCATTCTCGGGTGCGCGAAGACGTACGGAGAATACTCGACGAGGGTAAAGACGTTACCGCTTCGCGTGCGATGCGGGAGGGGAGAGTACGGGACGTTCGATGTTGCGCGAATACTATCGCCGTGGTGGAAAGAAATTTTGACCAGGCAAGATGGCGCGAAATCACCGGCAATAACGATGGCGCCGTGCGAGAATCGAACGAAGCATTTTCACGACGCGTGGTTTCCGTGCGGATTATGGTAATTTTGTGTTTAGAGAGAGAGAGAGAGTTGAGATAAATTAGGAGTAATGTAGAAGCGGCGAGTAGAGATAGAGCACATATAGATAGCACATCATATATACATATACTAGGTACGTACCAGGTAGGTATAATTTATGCGAGTTTATCTAAGCTAACGTCCACTTCCTCCCTGGTTTCCAAATTCTTCACCTTGACAATCCCCTCTTCCTGTTCTTTCTTCCCAATGGTCAACAACCGCTTCGCGCCGACGCGTTCGGCGTGTTTAAACGTCCACTTGGACTTTTTCCCATCCTCTAAAACCACGTCTACTCTTCTCCCGTTTTTCCTCAAAACACTCGCCGCTCGCATTGCCGTTTCTCGGCAACTTTCGTCCATGGAAAACACCACGTCGTCCACATTCATCGTTTTCAACGCCTCCTCCGGCATCAAGCCTCGATCTTTCAACAATTCCACAATCACCGCGTCGCCAAAGCCAAAACCAACCATAGGAGTGTATTCACCGCCTAACGTGCTAATCAACCCGTCGTACCTCCCACCGCCACAAATCGCCCTCAGCTCGCCTCGTCGATCGAAACCTTCGAAAACAACCCCGGTATAATACGCCAATCCTCTCACCACGGACGCGTCAAAGACTAACCAATCTTCAATCCCATACGCTCTCGCTAATACGAACAACTTCTCCATCTCTTTCGCGCACTCGTCTTCTTCGCCTAATAAACTTTTCAATCCTTCCAACGAATTTGTTTCCATGCACGTCAAAACGGATTGCGTCGCCTCTTCGTTCAACCCAACCTCTCTCAACTCTTCGATGATTTTCTCTCTCGGTAATTTTTCAATTTTGTCCACGACGACGCACACGTTCGCGAATATCTCCTCCGGCACGCCCGCTTTTTCCATTACTCTCGCTAACACTTTCCTCGAGTTCACCTTGATACCGACGTCTTCGCTCGTAATCCCCACGCTCGCAAAGAAATGGCAAATCGCGCTCAACAGTTCCACCTCCGCCTCCACGCCTTCCACGCCGACGATGTCCATGTTCCACTGGTAATGCTCTCTTCTCCTCCCTCGAGTCATCCTCTCGTATCTCCAACACTGCCCAATCGCGAACCACTTCGCCGGCACCGCTAAACTCTTCCCTTTCTGCATGATCAATCTCGCTAAACTCGGCGTCAACTCCGGTCGTAAACTCACTCTTCGATCGCCTTTATCCGAAAAATTATACAGCTGTCCTTGAATCTCCTCGCCCGCTTTGCGAGTAAACAACGCCTCGGATTCTAACACGGGCGCGTCGAACTCTTCGAACCCGAACAACAACGCCGTTTGGCGAAAACTGTCGAAGAGCCAGTTTCGTTTTCGCATTTCCTCGGGTGGGAAATCTCGCGTGCCTTTCGGAGGATTCAACTCTATTTGTGATTGTTGTTGTTGTTGCGCGTTGGATTTTTTAGCGTCCACGTTGGCGGTTTGTGTCGTCACCGAACGTCCTCCTCCACCATTACCACCACCACCTTCCGCGGTAGATGAGAGCGCGCGCAAAGTCGTCCTCTTCAAAACGTAGTGCGCGTGATGACGACGATAATAATTTGGCCACTGATGGTGTGTCCGGAAGAGAAACTTCGAGGAGACTGAGCTCAACATCTTCGTCTCTTTTATCCAATGCTTTGAGCTTTTTTTGAGGTTTTAGAGAAGAGGGAAAATCGATTTGACAAAAAACTTGAAAAGTGTTTGTGTTGTTGATGAAAAATCTCTCTTTGCTCTTTGCGCGGAGTATATACTACAAGCTATTATGATGTATGTCATCCCTCTATCTTAACGATTCACTTTCAACCCATCGATTAATCCGTCTTCGAACGCGTCGATGCAAAACCTCTCGTACGACCAGTGGTGCCGCTGCGCCCAGCCTTTGCGGTCCCAGGAGGCGCTTTTCTTCACGAAGTAATGTTTCGTCTCTCGCGTCTCTCGGCTCGTGCCGAAACCGTATAAATTGACTTTACCGCATAAGTTCAAGGCTAATTGTATGCCGTAATACCCGGCGGACATTTTCAACATGTTGCACTTCTTCCCGAGCTTTTGGTTTTCCGCGCAGGAGAGGTCTTCGACGCCTTTGATTTTGTTGAGTTTCCAGTACCAGAAGATGTATTTGCTGTCGCGGTGAGAAGGGTAGACGAGGCGGCAAGAGCCGTTGCCGGCGGAAGAACCTCCTTTACCGCCTTTGGATTTATCGCGTTCGCACATTTTATCCGGTGGAGAGGCGGTGTAGTGGACGCAGACTTCGTTGCCGAAATTTTTTGAGCCTCGTTCGCCTTTGGCGCAGAAATCGGAATTTTGGATGCGAATGGTTGTTTTCGCGCCGACGACGGATTCGTAACCGACGGTTGGCGCGTCGTTGAATCGAATGACAACGTCGTGAGTATCGATATCTTTGCCGTAGTTTTTGTTGTTCTCGATGTTACCGTTGGATCCGACGACGGCGCACGTATTGAACGGGAGTAAATCGGGCAGATCTGGAGCAGATTCTTTCGTCGTCGCGATGAATCGCGAACGGAGAATGTGCGCCACGCGCATTTTTCTGTCCGCTTTTTCGCCGTACTTTTCTTCGTATTGCGAATAGAACGGGTCGTGGTTGACACCCATGGCGCATTTGATTACTTTTTCCTTTTCGAAGACGTTCGTATCTATGGCTCGTTCGAATCCGTTTTCCGTGCAATTCGGTCCCGAATACAAAACAGGACATCGACATTTCCCATCCACGCACCGGTGGTATTTGGAACACGACGGCGAGCACGACGACGACGAGATTTCTCCTTCGTTGTTTTTGTCACCACTGTCGTCGTCATCATCATCGTTATTACTGCTACTCTTCTCTTCTCCCTCCCCAGCTACTCTACTATTATCGTCGCTACTACCTCTATTTCTATCGCCGCCGCCGCCGAACAGCGCCGAACTCAACGAAGCGCCGGAACCGCCTTTCTTATTATTGTTACCAAAATAATCGTTGTACGTATCCGAGACGTATTGAAAGTGGTTGTTCAGCGATCCCCAACTGGAAACGTATTCAACTCTTTTCTTGTTGTTGTCGTTGTTTTTCTCCTCCTCTTCCTCTTCCTTTTCCTCTTCGGAATCTCCTTTCATCATAATCTTCTTCTTCTCCCCAATATCTTCCCCTCTGGCGACGAGCTCTTGCGTCACCTTCGCGATCGCCGACTCCGCAATCGATAACTTCGTTTTTAACTCCTCTAAACCGATGCTGTCTTTTCCTTTTCCTCCTTTTCCTCGCGGTGATGGTTTCGCCCCCGAAACGAACAAAGTTGCTCTTCTCTCGTTGCTTTCATCTTCAGCGCATAAAAAAAGCACAAACGCGAGTTTTACTAAAAGAAGAACGCAGTGATGATGATAATAACAACGACGACGAACACTCATCGTTTGCACATAGATCGAAAGCGCAAAAGCGCACTCTCCTCCTTTCTCTCCCTCTTTCTCCTCCTCAGCAGAGTACTAATATAATGCGACGAAGAAGAATTGAAGATTTCGACGAAAACACCGGTGTTTTAATTTCAATCGAAAAATTTTGCTCTTTTTTTGCTCTTTTTTGCAAAAACTTTTTCCGCACAAAAAAGACTCGAAAGACTTTTACTCAAGAGAGAGAACTCCTCTCTGTATATACTAAAATACTAATGGTGCGACGAGAGAGAACAACAACACACTCGTGGTATTCTTTTTCTCTCGCGCGTGTTGTTCTGTCGTAGAGTATTTCTCGTCGCGTCGCGTCCTCTTTGATGATGAGAGAGTTTTGATGAGAGAATTGCATTGGTTTTTCTAATCCAATCCATCTCGTTCTCTGACGACCGCTCGTTTGAGAATTCGATCGCTGACATTTTATCTCTCATTTCTTACGCATACTATGTGTAATAATAAAACAAATACATCAGGCGAAACCAGCGAACGCGGCGATGTTACAACTCATCGTCGGATTCTTAGTCGGCGCGGTGTTTGTGAGCATTTTTAGCGGCAGTGGATCCAACTATTCGGTACGTCTGTTTCTTGATTGGTCTGTTTTTTTTCTCAAGAGGGGAGAGGATAGAGAGAAGGAGCAGAGGAGGGCTTTATTGAACAAAAAAAGAGCCAGAGCGCTCCTCTTTCGTAATGAAGAGCTTTTCGGATCTCTCTTTACGACCTTTTCGAGTGTTGACTTTAAATGCGCGATATACTGACGATATATCCTCCCCCTTATTCCCTAATACTTTAATGATATATAACAAACAGCAATCCGCGTACGGCTTATCCGGTTTGCTCTCGCCGACGTTTGGACATTACGACGAACTCTTTTTAGGAGACCAGAACACGTTTGACCCGCCGCAGAGGAAACCAGGGTACGTGTATAGATCTACGACGTATCAATCGTTATACGATAAAACGTGGACGGAAGGTGGGTACCCGGCGCAGTCGTGCTGGGGGTGCCGATTCGCCGTGGACGTGACGACAAAGTTGCAGTTTCACACGATGTTAGACGCGGGGACCGGGAACGGCGCGTTGACGAGATTGATGCGTCAACACGGAAAGAACGCGTACGGGATTGAGTTGTCAAGGGCAGTTTTGGAAAAAGAGTGCCCGGATTTGTTGTCCAAGAACTACGTGGAACCGGGGATTCTTACCAACTTGCCGTTTGAGGACAACTCGTTCGATTTGGTCATGTCCTCGGACGTGTTGGAGCACATCCACCCGGAAGAGGTGGACCAAGTCGTCAAAGAATTAGTCCGCGTCTCTAGACGTCACTTGTTTCTTTCCATCTCCTTGAAAGGACACACCAAAGCTACCGCGGACAAAGACGACGAGGCGCACAGACACACCATGCTCCGCCCGAGAGAATGGTGGCACAACATTTTCCGAAAACACGGCGCCGTCGTCAACGAGGAAATGTTATGGGCCATGCAAGAAAAAGATTTCTCTTACGTCGGAGATAAACTCGGTGACTGCCGATGGGAAGGTAAGCAAGACGACGGCGGCTTGTACGAAGTCTGCAACGTCGACAACAAGTGGTTGGTTGGGAAGAGAGAGCAGGAAAATTTACGAAGAGACCGGTGCATCACGAATGCGAACAAAGAGCTCGAGCCGTGGTTCTTTTCCTTCCGAAAGATTCGATAAAACTCACATATCACGTAGAAGAAAAAGAAAAGAAAAGAAAAGAAAGGAAAGAGAGGTACTCTCCTCCTCTCGTTTTCCTCGTCGCAAACGATCGTTCGAGAGAGAGGAGAGAGAAGAAGAAGACAACACGTAGACATTATTTTATTCGATAAAGTAAGTAAAATATACACACAGACCAAATCCTCAGTTTTAATTCTTTCGTTTTTCATCATCAAACATGCTTATTAAATGCGAAAGAAGACAAAGACAAAGAAGAAGAGCTCGTCGAAGCGTTCTTCTTCAACTCGTTTGTTCTGTTATTCTTCTCTCCTTTCCGTTCGTATTCGTTCGAGAAGCGCACGCGTGGTCGTTCTTCAACACTAAAAAGGATTCGAATTCCGCGGAGTTGGGGGAAAGAATCGAAACGCAATTCGATCGATTTCCCGAAGAAGTGTCCTCGAGTAAAAGTACTACTACTAAGAACAACAACGAGGATGATTTGAACGAAGATGGCGAGGACGACGAAAGAATGAACGCAAAAGAGAGACGGAAACAAGAGCGACGTGAGAAGAAACGATTAAAAAAACTCGAACGTAAAGAGGAGAAGAAAATGAGAGAAGAGAAACGAAAAGAGGAAGAGAAGAAAATACGCGAAGGCGAATCACCGGCCGGGTCGCTCCACGAAGCGATCGACGACGACGATTTCGACGAACTCGAAGACCTTCTCAAATGGAAACCAAACTTGAAAGAAGCGTGTAAAAGGATCGGGCAGACGAAAGATTTTACGCCAATCATGAAAGCGGCGCATTTAGGCAGGGCGAAGATGATTGATTTGTTGCTCGATTACGGCGCCAATCCGAACGAAATCGATTCGATCGGGTACTCGGCCTTGATGAGAGCGGTCATGTCGAAAAATGTAGAGAGTGTGAAAGTTTTAGTCGAAGCTGGGGCGATAGTGACGTACGTTCAGAAGACAGCGATGATGGATTTAGGGCTGAGTGCGATTAAGTTAGCGCAGATGACCGGGAGAAAGGACATGGTGGATGTTTTGAAAGAAGCCGGCGCGAACCCAAACGAAGATTTGTTCGAAAAGAGAGAAAAGAAAAAAGAACAACTCTTGGAGGAGATGGAACGAGAGGCGAAAGAAAATGGAATACAGTTCGACGGGAAAGTCACGGCAGATAAGATGAACGTGAAGAGAGGCGACGACGATATCGACATTTTGATTCAACACGACGGTAAAAACGAAACGGTCAAAGGGAGCGAAAACCTTCGCAAGTGGCGCGACGAGAAGATGAAGGAAGAGAGAGAGAAGAAGAACATGGAGAAAGCGAAAGAAGCCATGTTCGGGAACGGAGAAGAAGAAGAAGAACCAGAGGTGGAAGAGATGCCAGAGAATACGTTTCCGAAAGAAGAACTTTAGCAGAGCAACGTGTATAAGAAGTAACTTGATACTATCGATTATGACTATCTAACTAATAATTACAACTGTCTCTCTGCGTCTACTCGCTACTACTATCTACTATTTACTCTTTCCCCTCTTAAATTTCGTATTTGTGCATCGTTATTCATTCATCGTCTTCAACACGCATTCTACCGCTTCTTGGACGATTTGTCTTAACTCCTCCATCTGTGCGTCTTTTCTCACCCCTAAAGTCACGAACAAAGGCGGTAAAACCACCATCTTCTGTTCTGTAAAACACACTTTTTCTCTCAACAACTCATTAATTCTCGCGCACACGGTTTCCGATAACCCGGAGTCCTCCTTATGTCCGAGAACGCACTTGGCGGTTATTTGATTCGACGAGGAAGAAAAAACACCGTCGGCGACGGATTCCCCGACGGTAAACATGCTACCGAACGTTTTTAATTGCGTGATGACGAGCAAGATTCGGTCGCTGAAGAGCGTGCACACGAACGTGGTCGGGTGGGAGTTAATGGTTATCGTGGATAAGGAGGACTTTAGCTCAGACGACGACGACATGTTTGTATTGTGGCGTTTCGTTCGCGTTGAAAATTGACTAAAGAGCTTACTACTGCAGCACATGTTATTCGACGATAACATCAATCAAATACGATAATAATACAAAGCACCAAACGCGACGGCGATGAAGGACGCGGACAGGACGTTCACACCAGAGTTGCTTAAAATTTCCAAACCGGAAATTTTCGTCACCGTCGGTCCGGGTTTGCTGACAACTTTTTTACGCTCGCGGCAATAGCCGCTGTATTGAACCGTCGCGCCGAGGACGGAGTCGACGAAGGAACCGAAGAAACCGCCAAAAGCACCGATGATTAATGCGTAAAGGATTTCAGTTCTTACGCCGGAAGTGATGTACGCGCCTAAAGCCCAGCCCGATGCGGCGACGAGACCGCCGAAAATACTCGCAACGACGCCGAGTAAGGATACGCCGCCGTTGGTCCCCGGTTCGACTTCTTTGCGACAGAAGGTGGTTATCAATCTCGGTTTCGATTTAGAGAGGACGCCCAACTCCGAGGCGAACGTATCGCCGCCACAACACGAGAAGTAGCTCAAAAAGGCTACCGCTAACGTCGACGCTACTTTTGTTGTCGCGTTATTCATGCTACTATTGCTACCACCGATACTGAAAATGATCGCCTCCGCAAACGCTCCCGCGCCGGTCGTGTTCGCGATGAAACTCAAACCGCCTAAAGAATATAAACTCGCCGCGGCCAACATCGTCGGCACTAACCCGTTCGCCATCACTTGCACGAAATCTCTTAACCCTCCACCTTCTTTAAAGTGCTCGTCGACCTGTTTTTTCACCTCGCTTTGTACCTTCGTCACCGCTGACCCGCTGAAAAAGAAAAACGCCAACGTCAAACCATATCGCACGCCGGAAAAGATAGTCAAAACGCCGACCAAGGACGCCGAGACCGCCCCGGACAAATCCAAAGATTTCTTTTTATACCCGATCAAGGCCAACAGAAAACCTAGTGTAACGCTCCCAGACGCTCTTTTCAACAAAGTTAAAGAAGATGTAGATGGATCGTGCGCGTAACGCATGGACCATCCGCAGACTAAAAGGACACAAAGGAGCTTCAAAACGCTCTTCAAACGAACGGAATTTGTAGCTAAAACCAATTTCTTCTCCGGCGCGGACGGGCCATCGAGAGGGAACGAAAATATAGTCTCGTCTTCTCCATTCGCGCGAGTTGTCCGGAGCCTCGCTCGTCTTTGTCGTCGTCCTTCTGAAATCATCATCTTTTCGTCGTCCTTTCGGCGTAAAGTGTTTCTCTCCTCTCTTTTGAGACGATGATGATTTTGCGACGAACTCTTCGCCATCATCGAAGGATGATGATTACTGCGCAATCGTCGACGATTGGATAACGATAACGATAGTATCGTTTCTGTTGTTGTTAATGATGATGATGTTGATGTCGTTGCGAACATGTTGACGTAATAAAGAGAGTAATACTATTCGCAATTTATGAAGCAAACAACTTTGGATAACGAACGGATTTTCATCACTGGATGTGGCGAGAGGCGAAATATACGACTACAGAAGAAAGAGCACAAACACGTCGCACATACAGTAAGTATTACAAAACGACGGTCTGCACTTGCATTTTATCTCTCTCGGCTAGATATTGATAACACTCCCCCGCGCAAAATATTCGATTGACTTCTCTCTCTCTTTCTTCGTCAAACACGTTAGATGTCTGGTCTCGTCGCGTAGCGCAAACACTCGCGATTCTTCCAAACATCACTTCTTCCTCCTCCATTCTCTCTTTTTAAATCTTCCTTTTTTATTACTACTTTATATATATATTGCTTCTGTTTTATGTATACCAATCAATAATAATAAAGAAAATTTAGAGCACCGGAGTACGGTCGACGGCGTTCAAGGTGACAAAGTTGTAGCCAAACGGATCGGCGACGTGCTTACCCCAGTTCGCCGCTGGCCCTTCGCCAGTCGTCGCACCTTGGACGAAGACACCCAACATGGCGATCATCGCCAATCGGCCGTTCTTAATCTCCTTAACCTTCAAGATTTCCAAATCTTGCGGGGTGGCCGCGACGTTGTAAAAGTCCAACGGTCCGCCCGGGTTGATCGGGTCCAACTTGGCAAAGTCCTTGCCGGTGAACGAGCCCTTGAACGGGACAAATCCAGACGGCGCAGAGGCCGGGTCGGATCGGAACTTTTCCGCGCCGCCCATCAAGACAATCAACGGAGCGACGGCGATGCCCAACCACAATTCGGCCGGGCCGAATCTGCCAGTGGAACCTTCCAAAAACACCTTACCGGTTTCTCTCCAGTCGCCGCCGGCGACGTTGAGCGCTTCCGGAATGACGATACCCGGAACGGCCAACATAGCCCATCTGGCGTGGATGACTTCCGCGACGCGATATTGCTTGATGGCACCGTCCGCGCCCAAACCGAGCGGGTCAAACCCGTAATCACCGGCCAACTTACCGTCGAGGTAGGACGGGATGTCCGCCGTCGTCAAGAGACCAGACGGGAGGTACAACTTACGTTGCGGGCCTGAAAAGTTTTGTTGGGTGGTAAAAAAGAAGAAGAAGAAAAGTAAAATTGTCCGTCGGTCAGTACATTGATGTTTAAAACGCACAGCAGAAACGCCGCCTTTTCGTCGTTTTCGCGCGTTCTTCTTCTTCTTCATTATTAGTATTATTCTTCGCAAACAGTGATGAAAATTTTTCTCCTCTTTTCTCGAATAGTTTTGTGGGGGGTGAAAAAGACCAGAAAAGCGACACCAAAATCCAACCAAAAAAAAAAGATCGAGTTTCGGCCACAAGGCGCGACGTTTCCTTTCTGTGGGGTGGGACTCCTTTTATATCTCTTTTCCACCACAGGTGTGTAAAGAGGACTTCGGGACACGAGTTTTAATACTTACCGTACCACTTGGACAAGTCCGCGGTTTTCACCGTCGACTTGACCGGAGCGGCCTTCTTGACCGTCTTCTTCACCGTCACCGGGGCTTTCTTCGCCGGAGTTGGCTTCTTCGCCGGGACCGCCTTCTTCGCCGGGGCCTGTTTGAAAAAAAAAGATTGATGATGCGAGAGAGCGGGTGAGTGAATGAATAAAAATTTACTCTCGTAAAACAAAAGAAAAAAAAGCAATCATCAATCAACGCACGGTTTTCTTGACCGTCTTGGCCGGAGCCGGAGCGGATTTCTTAAAGAGTGCGTTGACAGTGACAGCCATTGTTGTGTGTTTGTGTGTTTTTGTTGTGGATGAAAAACGTGTGCGTTATATGAGGATCGTGTAAAATTCAATGGATGAGATGATGAGAGAGGAAGAAGATACGACGCGAGGAAAGAGAGATTTTCTTCTTCAATTTTTTTCTTTCTTTTTGGGTGGTCTGTCTTTTTTTTTACTCAGTGCGTAAGGGCGTACTCGCTCGAGTAAGGACGAAGCACTGACGTGAGTCCAAAAAGGGTACTCAAAAAAAGAAAAAGTAACCCCTTTTGACTACTGAGGGTGGAGGAGAGAAAGGACGTCTCTCCACCAAAAAAAAAACGGAGGATGATGCTGTGAGAAGAGAGGAGTGGTGTTGTTCGTAGTCAGTCGGTAGTAGTATTTAAAAAAAAATGTCGTCGTGTGTGGTGGCTATAATTAATTAATCCAAGACGGCTAACACGTCGGACTCGTGCAAGACGACGTACTTCTTCCCCTCCCCGTCTTGCATCTGATCCCCGGCGTATTTGAAATACACAACCTCCTGGCCGACTTTCACGTTCATCGGCTTGAGCGCTTTCTTCTCCTCGTCCCAGGCGCCCGGGCCGACTTTGGAAACCGTGCCTTGCACCGGCTTTTCTTGACTTCCGCTGGTTAACAAAATTCCACCTTTAGTTTGCATTTCCGCGTCTTTCAACGTCAAAATCAAGCGGTCTCCTAAGGGTTCCAAGTTTGGAATGTCGTCTACGCTCGCGTTGGATCTCGGAAACGTGCCTATCAAGTCGAGTTCGCGAAGCATGGTAAATTCCTCGTTGTTGAGAATCATATCGTCCGCGCCGATGCCGAATTTGTTATACAAGACGGTTTGGCCCGGTTTGACGCCGTGGACGTCGTCGCCGATCGCTTCCACGTCACCTGAAAGAAGAAGCAAAAGAGAGAGAAAAAAAAATGTCAGCGCTTAGTATTCTCAATGGAAGCAACCTTCTTCTTCTTCTTCTTCGAGATAAGGAGAAGACAAACAAAATTTCCATCTTACGAGGACGAAGACAACGCACCACTCGTTGGTTTCTGTTGGCTCCCTTCGGTCAACAAAACGCCCCCTTTCGTTTCTCTTTCCGTCTCCGCGATTTTAATCAAAACTCGTCCTCCCATTGGTTGTACTTTCGTGTATTTCTTCGGCACTTCGAACGGCTTCCCGGCCATCGCAATACAGGTTTTCCCTCTCAGGGGGCTTCTTTTAGATGATTTTACTACGTTTGATTTGGACAACAACGACGAGGACGACGAAAACGCCGCGGTGGTGGCTGCCATTTTGACTTTTATGAAGAGATTTTAGAAAAGAACGCCGACGATGAGTGTAACGAGAGCGCACGTAAAGCGTTCTGATGAATGAGTGGCAAAAAGTAGAGATGAATGCGGCGCTTTGTGAGAAAAAGATGAGATGACGACGGCGGTGTTTTTTGGGTTTTTTCAAGCAGATGCAGCAGACTGGCAGAAGGAGAAGACAAAGGGAGAAGAGGGAGACAAAACAAAAACAAAAAGACAACAACAACACCAAAAAAAAAAGAAAACAAACAGACAGAAATATCTCTACGAGTATTATATTTGTCTACACACACATCATAAGTATAAAAGATGTTCGCGTCGAAAAAATCCTACCGCGAGAAGAAAGAAGAGCTGGCTCGCGTGCGCGTGCAACTGCACGCCTTAGCCTTGGAGAATAAGAAGTTAGAACAACTGATTCAAGACTCTGAAAATGCGTCTCTGATTTCAACGCACGATTACGGGCTCGAATCTCCCGAAGATTTACACTCCGCGTTATCTGGGATGAAGAAAATGCTCGACGTGGCGGAGGAGAAAGCGCAGAGAGAAGAAGTTTTGAGGCAAGAAGCCGAGGAACAGTTTCAAGCGAAGAAGCACGAGTATTTGCAATCCGCGGTGAGTGGAATGCAAACGATGTTGACGGAGACGGAAGTGCAGTTGCACGAGACGCAGAAAAAGTTGGAGGAGTTGGAAACGAAAAGGCAAGAAGCGGAGACGATGTTCGCGAAAGAGATCAAAGAGTACGAGACGAGAATCGCGTATTTGGAGAGCTTTGTGAAACCGTGCGAGTTGAAGATTGAGGTGAAGTTAACGGAGGAGGAGAGGGATATATTGCACGAAGTGAACGGTCCGCGAGACGGGAAGGTGTTGAAACCGGCGAAGAGCAGAGGGTGCGGTTTCTTTTAAAAAGAGAAAGACGTCGATCGATCGAGGGGTTTGTATTTATAATATTTCTTAGTAGTTTCGTTATGTAACAGTTTTATCTTTTACACGGTTGTATTTTATAACGATGATTGGTCCAGTAGTTATCGTCAATCAATTACGTTGAACTTATTTTCTACTCTCTCAATCTCTCTCTCGGTCTTCTCAATCTCTTATATATCTTCGTATTATTATTAATATAGTAAAGTAATTTCAGGGATGTTAGTAGTAATTTACAGAATGACATTTTCGTAGCCTTTCTCGGCCACGAGATTGTCTAAATACCGCAACAAGTCGTTGCGTCTGGATAAAAGTCGGCGGCATTCGGAAGTGGTCAAAATACCGTCAAACTCTTTCGCAATCGCTCGAGCGTCCAGTAATCGCAGCCGGAAGTACGTCTTCGCGGAAACGCATAACGTTGGTCCGGTTTGGAACGCGTTTTCGTGCGTCATGTCGACCCAGGCGCCGTCTCTAAACGCCGCCGCGTGGTCAATCAAAATTGGATAATGATTCGATCGCGTGTCTTCTACGTTGTTGTGATTGTTCTTATGTTGTCGATCGCCGTTGTCGTCGCTGATTTCGTTTTTAAACACTTCTGGAATTGGATTCGCATCTACCCAGTGTTCGGCAAAGAGAAAATGACCGTGGTGTCGATCGGAGTTTCCGAGTAACACGTCCATGACTCTCGTGTCCGACAAGACTTGCTTCTGCGAAGTCTTCCAGTGTTCCGGATGGACCTCTTTCAACGTTTGTGATTCTTGCGCCCAATAGATAAACGCCCCTTCGTCAAACTCTTTGTAATCGCATTGGATTGGATTGCTCCCCATTTGGGTATCTTTCTTCGAACACGCCGGTCCTTTTCGATTCATTCTGTACGCCGTCGGCGGGACGTAATCCATTCCTAAAACGCGATTGAGTTTATACGCGACGAGTTCCATCAAGACTTGGTGCCACCCGTCGCCATCGCCGACAATTTTCGGTTTAAACATGCAATCAATCTCTCTCCCGGTATCTCGGCATCGCAAGCGCAATTTATATGTCGGATGTCCAAAAGAATTCAATTTCGCGAGCGAGACGCAGTTGACGATATCGCCGTGCTGCAAAATGTTGGTAATGCCCGCGTGGATGTTTTCTCTTTCTCTGGCAAACTCGCTCGCCTCTCTGGTCGTTTCGTCCACGGCTTCGTTTCTGCACTTATCCGAGAACTGCTTGGCTTCTTCCTCCAACGCTTTCGCGCCGATGGCAATCAAGCCTCTCTTTGAAACCGATTCGTAAATGGAAGGATCGGAATCCACAGCTTGAAACGCCTTCGTTTTAATCCATAACTCAAACGAACCGTCGTCGTTCTCTTTAACTAACCTTTTCGAACACGAGATAACCCCGGGGTGTTCCACGAAACACTGCGGCGTCGCATCCGGAATGGTTGAATCGCCGAAAAACGATTGTTCGGAGACGTACCCTTGTTCGCTACCCGCGCTCGAGCGTTGTTGTTGTTGTTGTTCACCCGTCGTCACCGCCGAAGGCGATTCCAACGCCGCGTGTTCCAAGTTTCGTCGATGCGCTTCCAAAATTTCGTCGTGATTGGCTTTACCTTCGCTCCCGAGCGTGATCTTTAACAAGTCGTCGTCGTCTACGTCGTCGTCCTGGAAAAAAAGACTTTGCGCGCCTTTCATGTCCTCGTTCGTTTCTTCCTCTTCCTCTTCCAAAACGTGATTGTAAATGTCATCGCACTCGGGACCATCCATCAAATCGGACGTTCGAAAGCACGAAATCTTCACCTCGTCCCCTGGTTCCAATTTTCGAAACTGTTCCATCGCTGGACTCTTATCGTGCACGATGACGTTCCCGGTCACTTCCGTCGGGGCCTCTTCGACAAACTTCTCGCTCAAAATAACTTTAAACCTCCCAAACACTTTAAACGTCTGTCCAACCTCTCGATCAAAATCCGATGGAAACTGAAACGTCACTCGACACTGCCCTTCCATTTTCATGATCATCTGTACCGTCGCGAATTCCCGGCTTTGTATACCTCCGCGAACGCGCTGATTCGCTTTTTCGTCATTCATTTCCACCAACTGTTGCTCTAGATTTGAGGTTTCACTTTTTGGCACTTTTTGCCCTCTTTTTTTTCCTCCTCTTCCTGTTGAGGACGATCGCATCTGTAAAACCCCCTGGGAATGCTTTTGCGTGGGGATGACTGTTGTTGCTTCTTTGTTATTATTATTATTATTATTATTATTCTCTTCGCTGCTGGTGGTGAACGACGGGTCCGCGATTGCTTTGTTCTTGACCGACATCTTTGGTGATTTTTTTCCTCCTAATACTCTGTCTCCTCCTGATAGTTTATAAGACGTGATGAGAGAAATACAGTTTGAGCGAGATTTAGGAGAGAAAAGAAAGGATCCGATGATTTGGAAAAATTGTCGTCCGTTACAAAAAATAAAAAGCGCACCTCCTCCTCCACCTCTGATGTTCTTCTTTAACTTCTTCGACAGAGACAGAGAAGAAGAGGAACAGAGAAAAGATGCGTGTCGCCGTCCAGCGAGGAGCAGTGTTTGCTCCATCTTCTCGGGAGAAGAGACAGATGGGCGTTTGTGTGTGTGTAAATGTTCTGTGCGGAATTGTAAGGAAGGAATCGTTTGTCTGAAAAACCTCTCGTTTTTTCCCCTCGAAGAGAAAGATATTTTTTAAAGAAATCAAAAGAGGGAGCAAGGCGAGGGAAATTTGAGTAGGGTATAACACCCTAAATTTTTTTCTCGTCTCCTTTTTTCAAATTTTTTTTCTCCAAACGAGCTTCAAAACAGAGAGCAGAAAACTTTTGTCTCGTTAGTAGGAAGCGCAAAAGCACAGCAGTTTAATAAGCAGAGTTAGAGAGAGAGAGAGAGAGAAACAAAATGACGGAGAATAAATTGGAATACCTTGCGATCGATTTAATCACGAACGGGCCGAAAGTTCCCGGCGCGTGCGTCGTGGATGCCACCGGTGTCACGTGGACTGCGACGACATCATCATCACATTCGAAAAAAGAAAACGGAGAAAAAGAAGATCAATCTCGCGCTGCTGCGAGTAAAAAGATAGTCGCACCGGCGACGGATATCAAAGAGATCAACTACTCGCAAGTCCCCGGTGGCGTTCAGGTTTTGTTGCGAGTAAAACCGGACAAAGGTTCCGCGAAAACGATCGTTTTGCAAGGTTTCCGAGGCGCTGACGTGAAGCCTTTGAAAGAGTTCGTCGCCGCGCAGTTTGAAAATGTTCGCGTGCGACAACGAGAGTGTCAACCGAACGGACGAAACTGGGGGGACATCGTCGTCTCTAATAGCAATTTTAAATTCGAGGTGAACGAGAAGTGTTCGTTCGAGGTGAACGCGAACGCGATAGCCGGGGTGAACCCAATCGGGAAGAACGATTTGATCGTCGAGATGCAACAAGGAAAGGAGAACGAGAAACAGAGTAAAGACGCTTTAGTCGAGATGGCGTTTTATGTCCCGTTAACCGCGGAGACTTGGGCAGGGGAGGACGTGGATGATGCGGATGATATGGCAGTGCAACGATTGGCGACGGCGATTGATGCGATTGCGGCGACTGGACCGGCGCTGGGCGAGCCGGTGTGTGCGTTCGAGGACGCCAACTTGGTCGTGCCGAGAGGAAAGGTTACGTTTGCGTTGCATCCGAACTTTGTTCGAGTGACTGGTTCTGCCGCAGATTTTAAGATTAATTACACGTCCGTGGTGAGAGTGTACGCGTTGCCGAAACCGAACGCGCATCAGACGCACGTGGTGGTAGCTTTGGATCCACCGATTAGGAAAGGACAAACGTTTTATTCGTTCATCGTGACGGTGTTCAACGACGACGATATCATCACCGTCGCGCCGAGGAAACCGAATAAAGAGACGGACGATATCGAAATTACCGGGGAAATGGAGGAGAGGTTCAAGGCCGTGGAGGAGGAGTACACCGGTGCGGCTGGTGAGGTTTTTGCGAGAGTTTTGAAAGCGGTGGCGGGCGTGAAATTGACGAGACAAGGGACGTTCGTCTCCCCAGCCGGCGGTGCCGCCATTCGCGTCTCGCACAAAGCCGACGTCGGTTTGTTGTACTTACTCGAGAGAGGCTTCTTTTATTTGCCGAAACCGCCGATTTTGGTTCGATACGAGGACGTTTCCGAGTGTGAATTTGAACGCCACGGCGGCGGCGCCGGCGCGAGTAAGACGTTCGATTTGACGTTGACGACGAAGAAAGGTTTGAGTTACCAATTCCACGGCATCTCCCGAACAGAGTTTCAAAATTTGGTCAACTTTTTAACCGCGAAGGGCTTACCCATGGGTGAAGTCGACGCCAACGCCTTGGCGGATCGCTTGATTGACGAGGACGACATGGCCGGCATCGACGACGCGGGTCCCGATCTCGAAAGAGGTTCCGACGAAGACGAAGATTCCGAGGAAGACGAAGACTTCAAAGGTGCCTCGGACTCGGACGGGGGCGAACCGACCGATTCATCCTCCTCAGAAAGCGACTCGGATTCAGACTCGGACGGAGGCGGCGGCAAAAAGAAGAAACCGGCGAAGAAGAAAGCGAAAACAAACTCGGGCTCTCCCCACGCCAAGAAGAAGAAAGAAAAAGACCCCAACGCGCCGAAACGACCGTTGTCGACGTACATGATCTTCTCCGCGGAAATGCGCGCGAAAGTGAAAGAGGAAAACCCGGACTTTTCCATCACGGACGTCGCCAAAGAACTCGGCGTTCGATGGAAATCCGTCACCGGCGACGAAAAGGTGAAATACGAAGAGCTCGCCAAGAAGGACAAAGAGCGCTACGAACGAGAGATGGAAGAGTATAAGAAAACGAAGAAAGAAAAAGGAGACGAGGAGATGGCCGACGTGGCGGGAGAGGAGGAGGAAGATTAGAAGGTGGTCGATGTTCGTGTTATCGTTTAGTAGCTCTAAGATTTGTCAATACGTGATTTATAACGATAAAAAACGTTGCGTTAGAACGACACCACCACCACTCGTTCAATTTTTTACTTTTTATTAGGGGGGGAAATTGGGGCAAAATTGAATCAGAAATTCCTCTCTCTTGGACACGCTTTGCATTATAATAAAAGTGATAACACACACAACAGTACGTAAAAGAGACGAAATTATGATCGCGACGATGACGATCGGCACGAATTTTTCGACGATTTCGTCTTCGTCTTCGTCTTCTCCTCCTCCTTCTCGTGAAAAGGTGGTGAAAAGGTGTGGTGCTTCGAACGACACCTTTTCTCGAGGATCGTTCGTAAAGAAGAAAGGAGACCAAAGAAGAAGAATTCTGTTGAGGCCAAAGGCTGCCTCGGTGGCGCCGATGGAAGACGCCGCGCCGCCGCCACCGCCAGGGAATAAACCACCAACCGATGATAACTGGGGGAACGGGGGAGGTGGTGGAGGTGATGATGGTGATGGCGGGAGCAACGGAAGCGACGATAACTTCTCTGGTTCTTTGTTCGTGCCGTTTGCCTCGCTGGGCGTGGCGGCTATCGTGGCCTCGTTTCTCGCGAAGTTCGTTCGAATCGAAAGCGAGAAGAAGGTGAAAGAGGAGAACGAACGGATGCGACGGAACGCGAATTTACCGACGAGTGCGATGAAGCCACCGGATGGAAAGAACGTCGTGTACGTCGGGCAGAAGCAAGACGAGGAAAGAAGGCGAGTGACGGAGAACGTGGAGAGAAAAGAGAGGGAGGAAGAATCGAAGAGGAAGAAAGCGGCGATGGATGCGGCGACGACGACGACGACGACGACGACGAAAAGTAGCGTCGGTACAGAGACGACCAATAATAATAACAGTAGTAAAGCGAGTAGCAATAGCAATAGCACGAAAGCGCCAAAGCAGTCGGCGGAAGAATTGATGGCCGAAGCGATGCGACACTACGTAGATTTGGAAACCGAGAAGAAGGAAAAGGACGAGATCGAAGCGAGGGAACGACAAGCGTTGGAGGAACTGCAACAGATTGAAGAGATTCAACAGCGCGCGGAGAAGCAGCAACAACAACAAATACATCAATCGCGAAAGCCTGCACCTCCATCATCTGTACAACAACAACAACGTCAACAACAAGAAGAGACGTTTGATATTCCAGCTCCGATGCGAGGCAAATCGCACGAGAGCAACAGCATAAACACAAGAAGTCCGCGCTTGATGCGCGCGTTATCGCTGGCGGCGGACGCACGCGCGGCGGCGGACCAAGCTACAGAGGCTGCAGAAGCTGCGGCGTACGCTGCCGCGGAACTCCAAGCGACGCTCGTAGATCGAGACGGTCCTCCGTTGAACCGTGAAAAATTCCGAAAGGAATTTCGACAGCGATTGGCGGCCCAATACGACGACGACGACGAGCAGCATCAACAACAACAGCGTTACAGAAGCGGACGATATAGCGGTAGCAGTGGTAATAGCGCAAACGGGGGGTACGGTGGTCCATCGTCTTCTGTTGGCGCGCCGAGTGGAAGAAGATCCATGCACCACCAACATCGACAACGACAGCAACAAGAACAAAGACGAAACCAAACCAAATCGCAAAAACTCCTGGAATCCACGGAAATGTGGTTGAGAGATACCGTCATTCCAACTGCGAAAATTGCAACCGTGAAGACGGTCGAATTCGCTCGAGAAAACTACCCGCACGTGAAAGAAGCGACGTTGAAAACCGTCTCTGCGGCTAAACAAGAAGCTGACAAAGTGCGCTCGACTGAAAAGTTTAAAAAGGCTGAGTCCTTCCTCAAAGAGAAAACGAAAGGCATCACGCGAGAGGTTGAAAGAATCGCCAAGAAAACCATGGAAGAGCCGACGGTGATCGTAGACGAGTTACAGAAAGGCGCGAAAGACATGGCGCGAGAGAGCGTACATCTGTGGGACAAGCACGTCGCGCCGATTGTCGTCAATCCAGAGTTGGTGGCAGACGACGAAAAAAACAAGAAGAACAAGAACAAGAAGAACAAGAAGGATAACAGAAAGCATTGATATCATTGCAGATTGCTCTGTGTGTATATATATAAGAAATGTATCTTGAACGCGTTGTTGCTTTTCAATTCTTCACTTTTATTTATTATCTACGTGCTTTGGAGGTGTGCTGAGTGTGCGCACGCGCGGAGACACGCATGCTGCGATCAACATCGGCAGTATCATCACTTTTCGCGCATTGCATGCCCTGTTCTTCTGGTCATTCGCTCTTTGGTGTCGTCCCTTCGTCGTCGTCTTCATCGTTTACGAGAAGGGAAACGCTTCATCATCATCATCATCATCAAAAACAACGAAGAAGAAGAAGAACATCGACGGGCGCAACGACGACAACAAACGCCACCTCCGCTGGACAAAGCCCGCGAGAAGGGCGGGTGTATTCCTCTTCCCCTTCCTCTTCCTTCTCCTCCTCTTCAAAACTATCTCTGATCGTTTGGGACGTCGATGGTACTCTGGCAAACACCACAACCTTAGCTTTCGAAGCGACGAACACGGTGCTCAAAAAGCACGAGTTGCCCGAGATATCGCTCGAACAGTACGAACGTGGGAGCAAGTACACGACCCCGAAGAGGTTTTCCTATCACGCGTGTGGCGATAGCGAGGGCGAAAGAGAGTTAGGGGAGAAGTTAGGCGCGAGTTTTGATGAATATTACGTAGGATTAGTGACGACGGAGACGGCTGGATTGTTTACCGGTATTCGGACAATCGTCGAGAGAACGAAGAAGACGGGCGGGGTGAGACACGCGGCGTTATCGAATGCGTGCGGAGAGTACGCGAGGAGGGTCGTCACGGTGAACGAATTAGATTCTATTTTCGAAGTGAGTTTAGGCGCCGACGATGTTTCGAAAGCGAAACCAGAACCGGAAGGCATTCGAGAGCTTTGCGAGAAACTGAACGTAGACGTATCCACCGCGGTTTACGTTGGAGACGCGCCGAGCGATGGGAAAGCCGCGAAAGCGGCTGGGTGCATGTTCTCAATAGGTGTAAATTGGGGATCTCACGATTTAAGCGATGCGTCGAACAAAGAACATTTCGATATCGTTTGCGAGACGAGGGAGGAGTTGGAACAGTTCTTTACGATGTGCGGGGCTCTCGTTGAACTCTAAAAGATACATCTGATGATGTGTGTATTATTAATCTGTATGTATTTGAACCTAGTACTGCTGCTTGCGCGCGTCTCTACAATATGGTGAACTCTATGAGATATCTACTTTAAAAAATCTACTACGCTTTCTTATAGGACACGTCTTCCACGCCTACCCGATGATTCGCCACTCTCGCCGCCACGAACAAATAATCCGACAACCTGTTCAAGTACATCCCGACCGATTTCTCCACGTCCCCACTTTCCACCATCGGTTGTACTTTCCTCTCGCACCTTCGGCATATCGCCCTCGCTTGGTGTAAAAAAGCCGCGAATTTCGTACCTCCTGGACATAAAAAGTTCGTCAACGCCGGTAACTCTTCCTCGTACGCGTCTATCCAAGATTCGATCGCGTCGACGTGCGATTCGTCAAACCGACATCTCATCTTCATGCCATCTTTCGTCTTCTCGCTCGTCATCGGCGTCGCGACTGCCGAACCGACGTCTAACAATCGACTCTGAATAATCTCCAAATGTGGTAAGACATCCTCGTCGAAACAGTTAATGTCTGCTGAAGTCGTAGCATCACTGTTGTTATTAGTAGTATTAAACAAAAAGAAATCGCGCGCGTGTACTCTCGCGATCCCAACCGCGACGTTCGTCTCGTCGCAATCCCCCAAAGCTTCAAACGTGAGGTCCGATTTCTTCCTTCGCTCCAAGTTATACAACGACGACGTCCCGTCGTCGCCGGTTTTCGTATACACTTTGAACTTAGTCATTTCGACCTTCGCATCGTTCGCGCTGCTCTTAAAAGTGGTTCCTTTTCCCATTTGGAGGTCGTTCTGGTGGTGATCCTTCTTCGTCGCTTCTTCCTCACCGATTTTTGTTTGCTGCTCTAATCCTCCTCCTCCTCCTCCTCCTCCTCCTCCTGTTTGTTCGTCAACTAAGAAAGTCGTTTCGTTGGTAATGTTGGTCATTTTTTCCAAACAGACGGACCAAAATTGTGGTGAAATTGTTCCTCAAAGAAAAGGATAAACAACCTACAAAACCTCATAATTCTTGCAGAGTCTACGCACATTCAAATAATATATATCATTTGTTGCGAAGTTTTAAAAGTCAAAAAGGTGCGCTCGCTTCGTCGACATCGCATTTATGCGTTCGTTTTGTGGCATCGATTTTTTGTTCGTTCGTTTCGCGAGAGAGAGAGAAACCGCGCATTGAAAGCGCGGAAATCTTCACATTTTGGGGATCTTCTTGAGGTTTTGGAAAGAGACTGACCACCGATTTCATCATTCTTCTTCTTCTTCTTCTTAAACAACAGATACTATGAACGCCCTTTCCCAGTCTATTTTATCCTCCCGAGTTTCCAGCACGTCTGCGTTTACGTCCACGTCTAAGTCGTCTTCCGGATCCAGCAACAAACGAGGCGCTTTGCAAGTCATGGCAGCCTCGAAGAAAAAAGACGTCCGATTGCAAGTGACGTTGGAGTGCACGGAGCAAAGAGAAGCGGGCGTGCAAGGGATGAGCCGATACATCACGCAAAAGAACCGCAGAAACAACTCGCAAAGAATTGAATTGATGAAATATAACCCGTACATGAAGAAGCACACTTTGCACAGAGAGTTGAAGAAGTAAACAAACTTTTTTTAGTGCTCGAGAGAGAAAGAAAGAGAGAGGAGGAACGCGCGCGTTTATCCACTCGCTCGAATCTCGCTCGACGGGTTAATATAGAAAAATGTATCCTTTAGAAGTTGAAAATATATATACATATGTTCAGAGTAAATAGTAATCGTCGCGTAAGGCATGATTGTTTTCTTTCTTTCTTATTAGAGTAATAAGTATATTTAATAAAGCTAGTTTTATTATCGTATTCCAAAACACCTTTCTAATAGTAGTAATTTGTACATATCAACTCAAAGTTTACGCCTCGACAACGCTAATGCCCATGTTGTTCGCCGTCCCTCTGACAACCTCCATCGCAGATTCAACTTTCGTGCAGTTCAAATCCGGTAACTTAATCTTAGCAATCTCTTCCAATTGCGCCAAGGTGACGGAACCGACGTTTTGTTTTTGCGGGTCCGCCGCGCCCTTCGCGACGCCGGCGGCTTTCTTCAACAAGACCGAAGCCGGCGGCGTTTTCAAGATGAACGTGAACGATTTGTCTTCAAAAACGGTAATTTCGACTGGAATGATCATCCCCGGTTGGTCCGACGTTCTCGCGTTGTACTCTTTGCAAAAAGCCATGATGTTCACGCCCTATTTTGTTGTAAAAGCAGAGGATAAAGTTTTTGGTCAGTTTTTCTTTTTCAGGTTTTGAGAGACGAAGAAATTTACACCGTGCAGCCGAAGGAGGAGGGAAAAAGAAAATCATGCGCTCGGAAACCGTACCTTTGCACCTAAAGCCGGACCAATCGGCGGCGCCGGATTCGCCTTCCCGGCTTCAATGGCCAATTTAATATACCCGGCAACCTTCGCCGCCATCGTCGTCACTCTTCTTTGTCCTCTATTCGAACCATTCATTTTTTGTGTCAATCTCGCGCAACTCACGGATTCGCCGCTAAACGATGCGCTCGTCCCTCGGCTAAACGCGCGCGAGGAAACCGACGTTTGACTCGTGCATTTCGTTTTGGAGGGGTTTACTGCTCGTTTTTGAGGCGCCACGGAGACGAAGGAGGCCGAAATAGATGCCATCTTTTCTCTTCTTCTTCTTCTTCTATGTGGGTGTGTGTTCTATAATTTGTGTGAGGAGAAAAACCTCTCGGTTCTTTCTCGTCGCGGCGTTTTTTTTGGATAACTGCAGACACGAGCAAGAAAAGTGAGTCAAAAGTGTTGGCACAAACCAAGTGAAACAAAACCGCAAAAAGAGAGGAAAAATTTGAGGAAGCAGAGGAGTCAAAAGAGAGAGAAAATCAATCGAGAAAAAGTGAATTTTGGGTT
>ERZ651776.476-NODE-476-length-57113-cov-4.729978_pt1 | contig 57113 bp, 59 predicted proteins | sample MGYA00514761_ERZ651776 | MGnify/ENA metagenome assembly ERZ651776
TGTTTTTATTTATTGTTTTTATTTATTGTTTTTATTTATTGTTTTTATTTATTCTGGTCCTTTCTTCTTACGAACAACCTTCTTCTTTACAACCTTTTTCTTCTCGGGCTCGGGTTCGGGCTCAGTCTCAGGCTCGGGCTCAGGCTCAGGCTCGGGCTCGGGCTCCTTTACAACAGGAGCAGGTGGTGTCTCATCAACCTCCTCCTCGTCGCTATCTTCTACCACATCATCAGGTTCCTGCTGTTTCTTTAGTTTGTCGCTTTCTTGACTAGTAAGTTTAATCATACACTTTCCCTTAAAACTAGCACGTGGTTTGACAACAGCTTGTTCAAGTCGCCAAGTAACACCAAATTTACCATTTGCAAACCAGATACCACCACAGCGAATAATAGTAGCTACATTAGTAGCCTTAGGAATAAGCTCAACTGGACCATTTGATGTGCTATCATCTGGGAAAATATGATTCGAATCAACGTCGAAGATATCACAATTAAATTTATCGTCCCAATAATCAAGCTTAATTCGAAGAGTAGGGGAACGGTCCATATTAGGCTCACCAGTATTAGGATCCTTTGGATATTGTAGCATAGGATGGAATAGAGCATCTACGACTTCCGCCGACATCTTAGTTTTTCCAAACCAATCCTTACAATTCTCTACTGCATCCTTTTTAATTTTATCTTGTAGCTTAATCATAGTATCAAGAAATGCACTTGTCTCGTCAGTCTTATAATCTTCCTGTGGAAATTGTAGAGACATATTGTATGTCTTTTTACCGTTGGTATCATCTACATATTCATTAACACCCCACGTTAGCATAAGAGGAGTACTAAGGTTGAGAACACTATTAGCTTGTGAATTCTGAATATTAATACTCTTGCCTCCTGATTTATTAATCTTAGGCTTAGAATATTTTACATCCTTATCTACATCAAGACTGGTAGCATTAATAATGAGTTTCTCTAGTTGGCTGCTCATACTTATTGTATAATATATATGGATTGGCTCTAAATCAATTTTTTTTTATAATGTTTGGTTAATTGGACGATTTAAACACCATCACCCCAATTATCGTAATAAATTCAATAAATAATATTTTTTTCTAATAAGTTTTCAAATAACCGTATTTGTAATAATATTTATTTGTAATAATATTATTTGTTTGTAATAATATTATTGATATTTTATTTGGATTTTTATAATTTATGTTGATTAATATTTTTATATATTTTTCTAAGCGTTAACGAGCGGAACTCCCGCCTTAGCAAAGTGGGGGCTCATGTACTTTTGGAGGTTGAAATAAGTTAGCTCATCGCTGGTCTGTAGCTTGAGAAGAGACGAAAGCTTCTTATCGGCCCTAATAACACGACCATTATCCTTGTCCTGTAGCTTGTGCTCGCGAATGTAAGCATTGATCTCACGAGTTACCTCAGTGCGAGCCATCTCAGACCCCTTATCCTTTCCAAGGAAATTGGCAAGCTCATCACTAATCTTGGTGGGCTTTACAAAGCCGCTCGGCGAACGGTTACCCTGCTTGCGCTTTCTCTTCTGTGAAGCCTTCTCGGCAGCCTTGAGCTCACGAATCGCCTTCTTCTCAAGCTGGCGGAAATCAGCTTTAAGAGACGAAATCATAGCATTAACAGTCTGAAGCTTAGTCATAAACTCGAGGAACTCGCCACTAATCTGTGGAACAATAGTGGCAGCCTCAACCTGTTGGACGGGGGCAGGGGTCTCAACAGGCTTAGCTACTTGCTTCTCTACCACCTTCTCTACGGGGGCAACAGTCTTCTTGGCAGGCTTCTTAGTGGCCTTGGCGGGGGTTTTAGTGGGGGCGGTCTTTTTTACCATACTATATTATACTATACTGTTTCTTTTTTAAGCGTTTTAACGCAAATATATTACATTAACACCTTAAACGATGTTAATTTGCGGAAACTGATTGATATAACCACGGTAAATTTTCAGCAGCATCATTATTTACAAGAGTTAGAGCACATAATATATAATTTGCTCCTAAAGTTTTACTAGCATTATTGATACCGCGCGTAATCATATATTCCATGATAAATAATATTTTTTCTTTTAATTTTAAAATAGATAAATTTGGTAAAGTAGTTATATCAATATTAATAAATGGATTTCCTCTTGGTGGACAAATTTCTCGTTTTGTATGTATATCTAATGATGCTCTCCAATTCCATATATCGTATAGCTCTCTAATAAATCTAATTATACTAATTTTGTCTAATGAATTAAACCACATTATATCTGTATAATTACCTAAATTATCTATTTCTTGAAAAATAGATACTGTTTTAAAATCTAACTGTTTTTCCAATGATAATTGTTGAGGTTTTTCTATTTTTGTTTTTATACTAAAACCACATAGTTTGTGTTTTTTAATTAAATCAAATAGATCGTGTATAACATTACATGGTATTTGCTGTCTATTAAATGGGTTAAATACAATTTTTTTATTTTGACACGGTCGCTGTAAATAAAGATTACTTAATGATAATATATCAAAGCCATATGTTTGTTCACTTGTGTCTTTATAGCTAAAAAATTGTTCATATGTTATATCATTAACTTCATCCATTGATAAAAAATCTACACTATTAATACATAACTTTCGATTAAATAGTGCAGGCCCTTTGAGTTTATTACACTTTAATAGTAAATAGGACTTCCAAATTTTTTGTATTAATATTACATATTTTGAATTTAATAAAAAATCATAAATTCTTTTTTTAATTTCGGTTTTATTTCCAGATTTTTTAAGTTTGTAATGACTACATATTTCTTTTAATTGTGGTATTTTGTAATTATATTTATCTAAGGAATCATATTCATTATATTTTGGAATTTCAAAATTATCGTTACTAATTATAAGTTTGCTTTTTTTCTTATTCGACATATTACATTAGATATATATTTATATTTATATCTATGAATATAAATATTAATACTGTTACGTGGAATACTGTTATGTGGTAAATATGAAATTATATTTTTTCAAAAAATCAAATAACTCATATTTATTAATTGGTCCATTAAATATTTTTATATTTTTATATTTTTCAATATTTAATAGACTTACATCGAACATAAAATAACATACACATAACTGACAATAATCATTAATGTAATCTGTATTAGTATGTAACCATTCATAAAAATTATTACCCTTTTTGTTTGTAATATACTGATTGTAATACTTCAATGTAGTATATAGATCATTGTTCTCATTATAATTATAATCGGTTCCAGAAACAATACAAATTTCTTTAAAATCATTCATAGAAAGTTTTAACTCTTTCAAAATATCTTTTAAATTATAAAGAACGGCAGTATTATTGAATAAATTATAATTTCTAATTACACGTGGACATCCGTATATAAATAAATCCATATCGTCTGTCATACAACCCCATACTATATTTTTAATTACTAATTTTGCACATAGAGAATCTGCTTCTCCTTCCGAATCATAATAAGTAATACCAGACAATTTTAACAATTGTTTTACACTACAAATTTCTTGATATGTCAGGTATATGGTTCTTTTTTTTAAGTTAAATATTTTTTGGTGAATTAATTTATATTCACTAGCATCTTCGGGTAGATTTTTAAGATTTTCAGAAAGCATATGTATTTCTTCTTGTGCTTCTCTTTTTTTTTGTTTTCGCACAGTTAATATGTTTTTTTTTTCAGGAGGAGGTTTTCCATCAAATACAAAAACCGGTATGATATTATAAGACCTAAGTGTAAATATCATTTTATACATATATTCAATTAAATCCCCTTTTAACTTGCAATTATACATATAAATACTTGCATCTATTGCTAATTTTTTATTTGATAATTCAGATAAATCGATATGTCTTATCCCTTTAACACATTTAGAATTTAAATAACCGTTCAAATATCTTACACCCATTGTTAGGATAACAATAAATGTTATGTTATAATCAATTTTTATCTTTAAAAATTGATTATAATTTTATTACACATACATCATTATTATGGAAGTTAATATCGATTTTGATGAAGCATGTGCTGTATGGAGAGAAAATAAACAATATTTGGGAAATGGTAGTTATAAATATATTTGTATGGCGATTACCAAAAAACGAAAACAATGTTTAAATAAACCACTAGAAAATTGTAAATACTGTCATATTCACAGAAAAATTAGTAAGTAGATTTCAATTCGATACATGACATTCTACAAGTTTTCAATAAAAAATCATAATTATTTTTTTTTTTCGATATCTTATAGAAATCCTCTATATTATCTATAAAAATTTCTTTCTTGTACAAGTCTAATACTAATTTCATAAAATTATCATTATTTGTATTTGATTTATATTTAATAAACGATGTATTGTTGGAGAAACACCAATTTAAAAAAATAACATAATCGTTCATTAAAATACCACCCAATATAAAATAACTAAACGCGTTAGATTGTTCCTTGTATAATGTATTGCGAAGCCCCTTACTTATAGGATTGTCAGCCCATAAATCCTTGTATTGTAATCCCATAAAAGATAATATTTTATTCATTTGCATTATAGAAAATATTCGTTCTACTTGGAGAGAAAAATCTAAAAATAATTGAAAATCATTCTTATCTTTACTAGATAAGAAACTACAAAAACAACAATTAAGAATACGCGCCCAAGTTTCAGTATATGTTTCGGCGATATTAAATGTCGAATCAATTGGAAATAATTTACTAATTTGACTTTTTAGTTTGTTATTATCATGTGTATCAATATCCAATCCATAGCTATGAAATGTTTCATGAATTAACACCTTAAACCATTCTTCTTTGCGATATATAAATATTTCATTTTCGACAACACATCTGTATGTCATACCTGTATTTATATGTTCATAGCCTATTATCTCGCTCCTATTATTTGGTAATTTTTTTTTAAAAGGAGTTAAAATTAAATATATCTTCAATGTGTTTGAACAATTTTTTGTTGTATATGTGTTACACATATGTAACCAAATTACTATTAATTTAATATATGCATTATATTGGTCGATATTACTTACGTCATCGTCAGTAAATAAACTAAAAATAATATCAATCTCTCTATCATATATGTTAAGTTTATAAATCAATTGTTTTTTAATATTCGTCTGAACATATCTTTTAATTTTATGTGAATAATGATTACTGGAAAAACTATCAGGAAATATTATATCATTCTTGTCGATTAATTTTATATTTATATTATCTGAAATTTTCGTGTAATAATTATTACCCTTTTTTAAATCATCGTATATAATATCGATTACATTTGATATTTTAGAAATTTTATTAGTATTTCGTATATTACTAAATTTTGGTAGTAAATGTTTTAATATAATACTTGAATCATCAGAAAACTGCATAATATATAGTGGTTAGATATTTTAAACCAATTAGTTAATAATCTTATATTTCACTCCTAATTTTCATTAAAGAATTATACACAATCGGTTGAGAACCCTTTATAAATAATTGTAACTTGGCACGTTTTGTTATTTTTAATAAATTGTTTAGGTCTTTATTCTGTGTGAATTTTGCACGCATACCATCTTCTAATACTTTTTCGTGACGACCATTGAAAAAATCATTGTCGACGCTTATTTTTTTCTTACTGCCTAATTCACGCGCCTTTTTAGGATCGCGTGCTACTTCACTATTAGAGTTCAATGAAAATAAATTGTAATGGTCCGGGTTATTTCTTTTATACTTGGAACCTTGGTAATAATGTTCAACTGTTAACCACTTTTTATTGTCTAGTATAAACTCTTGTTCCCAGAAATTTGACAATTTTTTACGCCATTTTGGTATAGACGACAAATCTATATATTCTTGTGGACCTTCTGGTCCCAGTTTTTCACCTGTTCCCTTTCCTGGTTTTGGTCCATCTGCAGATTTAAAATAGAACTGAAAAACGGTTGAATCATCATATAATTCGGTATTTGTGTCAACTTCGTCATTAATTACTACATTCATTTTATCCATATATTCTTTAAAATCTGGAATAATATAATAAGGACCAGCAGCCCTTTCCATACATTTGTTAATTATTAACTTCTTAACATCGTACGGGATTTCTTTAAATGTCAATGCTCCTAGTTTTTTGTATGTAATCAATTCATAATGATTACCTAAATAATTTAACAATATGTAATATTTTGGTTCAAATATACCTTCTTTTTCTAATATATTGTCATTTAATTGACCACAGGTTAGTATATTATCAATCTCTCCACCATTGTAATTTTCTTTTGAAAAGAGAATTACTTTAATTTTCATTAAACGTTCTAATGTAGATATAGTCCATGTATCTGCCCAATAATCAGATGTTTGAATTTTCGCCTTTAATGCTTCTAATGTTGTTATCCCCTTCATGAATTCGAATTCACCCAACATCCCCTTAACCTGCTTTCGTCTTAATACCAGTTCTTTGTGACTCTTAGATATTTTTTCAGCATCAGAAATCATCTTACTTTGTCTTGTTTTCTCTGTTTCATCTTGAATTTTTTTTTTCAATGTTTTGAATTCACTTGCCATTCTTTTAAGATCATTTGTAATACTATCATTTTCTATTACAGCAAAATTATATAATTCGCTATACGTCTGTAATATTTCTTCTGTTGCTTCTTCTGATAACATTTTTCTCATCTCAGAAACAGATTTATTAATGTTTACATATCTCAACCCGTCTCTAATAGAAGCAAATAAACAATCACCACCACCTTCATTTTCTATAATATCGTAATTATTGTTTTTCATATGTTTTTGCATCCAATTATCATTTTCTGTTTCTACATAATCGTTGATTTCCTTTTTTGCAGTGACTGAATTTTGTTCGGTTATAATGTTTAGATTACTTGCTTCCTTTTCATCGTCATCCTTTTCATCGCCATCCTTTTCATCGCCATCCTTTTCATCGCCATCCTTTTCACCGTCATCCTTTTCATCGTCATCCATTTCATCGTCATCAACGTCCTTGTTATCTTCGGGGTTATTTCCCATTTCGTTATCTTCTTGTATGTCACTTTTGGATTCTTCTGACTCTATTTCAAAACGTTTTAAATATGATTGGTCAACAAATGAATACAGTAAAGGACCGTCTATTGAAGCTATATCTAAATCGCCATCATCATCTAAATTTAATTGTAATTTATCTTGCAACAATTCATATACACCTATTTGATTAGTAACATTATCATCCTTGATAATATAAACAGGATAGTAAACTATATTTTCCTTTTCAAATAAATACTTAATATTACCCAATGCTATATTTAAAGTAACATTAAGTAAATCAATCTCATATAATGAAACTTCTATATTTCTATCATCTTCGTTTAATGATTTAATTTCTGGATAATTAATATTACTCTTTAAATTTGACTTTACCATATAGAGTAAATATATATAATATATTGAAATGTTTTATGTAATAATTAATAAATTAATATAATAATTTATTAATTTATTAATTTATTAATTTATTATATATGAGCAATTCTATTAAGAATAAAAAAAAAATTAATAACAACAACAACAAAACCATTAAGAAAATCAAAGGCTCTAATGTAATTGGACAAGTAAGAAAAAAATACAAAAATATGCTTGCACTCACTAATGAATCAGAAAGACCAAACTTATATCGTCTTTTTAGCGATTCAAGAATAGACAAGTTAAAAAAAATGCCCGATACTAAAAAAAGTTACGATGGTTTTGCTAAGTCAATTCAAGATAAATATGAAAGTTTTAAACAAAATAACAATAGTAAACCCAATAATAATTTTTATGATTACGTCAATTATCAATGGATTGAAGAGCAAGCAAAATTATCAAAAAATGACCCAAAATATTATGTCCAAATAGATAGCGCGCGGATATCACAAGATAAAGTATATCGTCAATTGATTGACTATACAAACACATACATTAAGGAGAACAAAGGAAAGAAAAAGGCAGAATCTATTAATGCTGTTATGAATTGTATTTCAAACGCAAACAAAAAAAAGGGGTTAGAACACTGCCATCGTCTTAAAAAACAAGTAGACCAGTTTATATTCATGGAAGATATGTATGGTCTATTGGCGTATGCCAATCAGGATGAAATATTTAGCTGGCAAGCTCCCATCGTATGGAATATTCGCGCTGATGAGAAAAATGTTACAAAATATATTTCTCACTTGGATTCTGCACAAGTAGGCATATATGACTGGGGTATATATAATGATTATGAATGGGATACTAAAAAAGATACTGAGATGAAGAAAGAATACAAGGAAAAGTATTTCGAATACATACGTAAAATTTTTAAAACTCTTTTACCAAACGACTGGGAAAAATATGACCCTCAACATGTTTGGGATACTGAAAAACAATTAATTGATGCTATGATGTGTGAAGGTATTAAAGAATCAGAAGATTTTTACAACGTATTAACAAAGAAGGAATTAGAAGAAAAATATGGTTTTAATTGGACTGGATTTGTAAGTAAATTAGGGAAAAAAGTAGACCCATGTGGTGTATATAAAGAAACAAAAGATGTATATCAAAATGTTCCGAGTAAGGTTGTAGTTGGTAGTTTAAATACATTAATGTGTACAGTTAAATTACTAAAAGAAAACTGGACAACACCACAGTGGAAAACGTGGTGGCTTTTTATATTTTATAGACAAATGATTCGTTTTGATTGGGATTGGAACGAAATACATTTTGAATTCCACGAAAAGTTCGTAAAAGGTCAACCTGTAAGATTTCCAAAGGAAATATATTCAATTTGGCCATTAGCGTTTACATATAACACCTTTTTAACATCAGAATATGTTTCACATCACAACAATCCAGTTAAAGAAGCGTATGTTAAAAATATGATAGATGATTTTAGATATATATACATTAATAAAATTAAACGTAACACGTGGTTATCGCAATCTACAAAGAATATGGCAATTAAAAAATTAGAAAATATCAATATTATTGTTGGTGTTCCAGAGAGATTAAGAGAAGATCCTATATTAAAATATACTAAGGATGACCCTTGGTATAATATGGGATTGATATGTGCATATAATCGTAAAGAAATGATAAATTTAGAAGGACAAACAGTTACAGACATTCCTTCGGTAGATTGGAATAATTTAGGATTAATTGGATCACAGGCATATGTTGTAAATGCATATTATCAGTCAACAGATAATTCTATTTACTTTCCTTTAGCATATTTACAAAAACCTTTTATTGATTTAGAACAAAGGGGAATCGAATATAATTTAGCATACGTAGGATATGCAATAGGTCATGAATTATCTCATTGTTTAGATAATACGGGTAGTAAATATGACGAGATAGGTAATTTAAAAAACTGGTGGACAAAGGAAGATAAAGCAAAATACCAGAAAAAAATAGATGACGTAATTAAGCAATATGAAGAATATGCCAAGAGAGATGGTATTGAATTCGATGCCTCTATTGGAACCGGAGAGAATTTAGCAGATATATCAGGTATATCGTTAGCCGAAGAATATTTGTTCTATTTTCAATTATTAAACGGAGACATTGCCCCGATTAAGAAAAACTCTTTAGAAGCATTTTATATTTATAGTGCCCAAACCTGGAGACAAAAAATATTTGATAAAGCACTACCTGCACAATTAAAACAAAACCCACACCCACTAGATAAATATAGATGCAATTGTCCTTTAGCGCGTTTACCATTATTTCGCGAAATTTACAATGTTAAAGAAGGGGATGGAATGTGGTGGAATAATACAGATACTATTTGGTGATTTTCTTAATAATTTTACTAAAATTATTATTTTAGGAAATTATATAATTTTTGTAACACATAGATTTATAATTTTTTCTAATCGTTATATATAATGGCTAAAAGAAGAACTCGTCGTGTATCTAGAAAAGCTGCCGCCGCGAAAAAGGTAACTAAGACTAAGGCGCGTAAAAACGCTATGGTACGTAAGGTAAGGTCGATTAAAAAGCAACTTGCGAGAGCGACACAGGCCCAAAGCAAGGCCGTTCGCCAACAACAGCAAGCTAAGCAACAGCAACAGCAACAGCAACAGCAACAGCAACGCCAACAGCAACAGCAACGCCAACAGCAACAGCAAAAGCAACAGCAACAGCAAAAGCAACAGCAACAGCAAAAGCAACAGCAAAAGCAACAACAACAGCAACGTCAACAGCAACAACAACAGCAAAAGCAACAGCAACGCCAAAGACAACGCTAGATTAATTAGATTAATTAAATAAATTTATATAATAAGTTAATTTATTTAATATCAATAACAATATATTTACTAAAGAAATCGTCGTTTTTAAGTTGTATAACAATGCTCCATAAATATTTTCGTTTATTTACGATATTTAAATTATATTCGTCTGTCTCAAATAAAAGTAATGTTTGGATTATTTCGTCTTTACACATACGACCTTTACAAATATCATAATACTGTAATATTAATTGTAATTGTTTAACAGTGTATGAATTATATACTAAAAAATCAATATCGTAAATATCATTATCATCTATAATATTTGTGTTATTTGTATTGTCTATTTCATCACTATCGGCAATATTATTATTATTATTATTATTGTTATTGTTATTATTCAATTCTGTAATTATGTAACTAATGTTATTCATATATATAAAATATTTTTTTGTTTTTAATTTATTTTTGAAGTAATGTTATCCATTATGTCCATATGTTTAAATTTCGTTTTGTTTGTCAACCCAACATTATTAATGAACTCCAAATCTACTATCCTTTTAACATTATTAATAATTACATCCCATTGTTCATACGACGACAATTCATTACATGAATTGGTTATTAAAATAAACAATACTTCTGATAATTCATCGACTACTGGTTTATTTGCTTCAATATCTAATTTATCATTTAAATAATTTTGTATCTCCATTATCAAATCTATTATTGAACATTTAGATACAACGCCCAATTTCATTAAATTTATATAAAATTTACTTAAAGCTCGTCTCTTATCATTTGATTTATTTATCTCGCAGTATTTATCATAATCTATTTGAGAATCACAATATTCTATATTTTTATATAAATCAGAAACTTTCTCATAATTTGTTTTAAATATTTCCTTCATACAGTCAAACTTATCCATTAGTTCTTTATACAAACGAGCATATATTTCAGAAAAAAATATATTTGTGCTTGCTATATTAAAGATAGACTCTCCTATTTTATTGTAAAGCTCATTGACATTTGATTCTTCGCTATTGCTTATATTTTCAAGATCATTAATTATGTTTTTTATTAAATTATCATATGTTTTTGCAGTTATTTTATTTAGATTTTTACGAATATTGTCAATGTAAATTTCCTCTTCGTTTTTTATTATCGTGTCGGTTTTTTTTAAAACCTTCATTTTTTCCCATATAGGACAATTTATATCTTTTTTATCAGTTCTTTGTTTACTAAATTGTGGTGTTTTAATATATTCAGGCGAACCTACCTGTTTTGCAATTTTTTCTATAATCTCTATTGTCGACTGTTCTAGATTGTATATGAAACCATTTTTTTTAATATTATCAAAATCAATTATATCATATACAATTACAGTCATATATAAATATAAATATATGATATTTATATCAGTTTATTATTTATTATAACTATTAATATTTACAATGAATCATAATAGTTATAGTAGTTTTTATTATAATAGTTTTTAAAAAGCTTAAATATTATTATAAACTATTATTTATGACTTCTTTAAGTGAGAATGATAATAATGATAGTATAACTTCATGGGAAGAATTAACAAATATAAAAAAGGAATTATTAAGAGGAATATACGGTTATGGTTTTGAAACACCAAGTCCCATACAACAAAAGGGGATTATACCGTTAATAAATAATAAGGACATAATTGCACAAGCACAATCAGGAACAGGAAAAACTGGATGTTTTTCAATTGGAACACTTCAATTAATTGATGTGTCTGAAAATACAACACAGGCTATTATAGTATCTCCAACGCGAGAATTATCCATACAAACAAAAAAAGTTATAGATTCATTAAGTGCTATGATGAAGAATATTAATACGCATTTATTAATAGGAGGCAAATCAATAGAGGAAGATATTAACATACTTAATAAAACTAATCCGCATATAATTATTGGCTGTCCTGGTAGAATACATGATATGTTAAGACGTAAAAAAATAGCACCCGGTAAATGTAAAATTATTGTTATTGATGAGGCAGACGAAATGTTGTCGCAGGGATTTAAAGAGCAAATATATGATATATTTCAATATTTACCTAGAAATATTCAGGTTGCTTTGTTTAGCGCTACATTACCCAATGAAATATCAAATTTAACAGATAAATTTATGAGAGACCCTGTTAAAATATTAGTAAAGACAGAACAACTTACACTTGAAGGAATAAATCAATATTATGTTGCTTTAAACGACGATAATGAAAAATATGATGCATTAAAGGATATATATGCCAATATTTCTGTTAGTCAGTGTATTATATATTGTAATAGTATAACGCGTGTTCAGACATTATACAATAATATGATTAGAGATAATTTTGCCGTAGGACAAATTCATAGTAACATGGAGAAAATAGAAAGGACAAATAATTATAACGATTTCATTGCCGGTAAAACACGTGTATTACTATCAACTAATCTAACAGCAAGGGGTATTGATGTTCAGCAAGTGAGTACTGTTATTAATTTCGATATACCAAAAAACGTTCATACATATTTACATAGAATAGGTAGAAGTGGACGATGGGGTAGAAAGGGGATGGCTATTAATTTCATCACTAAATTTGACGTATCAAATATCAGAGCTATTGAACAGCATTATGCAACTGAAATTAAAGAATTGCCTGCAAACGTTGTAGCGTAATTTACGTTTAAAATATATCATATAAATATATTTAACTAATAATGACATATTTTAAACTACCTATTACATATACAAACGAGTGTCACAATATTGACGACAACATTATTACTGATTTAGAATTAGTTGATCCAGAAAATTCATTATATAAAAAAACATTCAATCCAAAATCAAAATTAGGAGAAAAAATAATAAACTTATGGACAAAACATTATACTACAAATACTAAATATCTAGAAGATACACAAAACCTAATTAAAAAGGATATCCCACAAATGAAAAATATTGAAAGCGACGAATATGAATTATTAGAGAGAATAGGAAATCTCAAACAAAACGATACAGATTTCCACGAAAAATACAATTATATAGAGTGGAAATATTTACAAAACCTCAATAACAATGCTGTATGTATGCAATGGTTGAGCGTATATAATATGTTGTCGCCAGTTTTAACATTAGCAATGCCTATATTATTTCTAATACTACCATTTTTAATACTTAAAATCCAAGGACAAAACGTATCGTTTTCGAATTATGTAGAGTTATTAAAAATTGTTTTTAAAAAACACCAAATCGGTAAATTATTTGACATACATTCTGTTTCTTGGGATCAGAGAATATACATATTAATTTCCTTGTTCTTCTATGTAGTTCAAATATATCAAAATATATGCTCCTGTATACGCTTTGTTAAAAATATTAAATTCATACATAGAGATTTATTTTTAATTCGAAAACACGTTGACGACACGATTATTGCTATAAATGATTTTGATTTACAATGCACAAATATAGACTCTTATGAAGAGTTCGTAACTGACCTAAGGAGTCAGTTAGTCGTGTTAGAGAGATTTAAAGTAGATTTAGACAATATTATACCAAACAAATTAACATTTACAAAGATAAATAATATAGGACACACCATGAAATGCTATTATATGTTACATAACAACGAGTCTTATAAAAATGCTCTCCAATATTCATATGATTTTTGGGGATACATTGATATTTTGAACGGTATTAAGGAAAATGTAAACACAAACTATCTTGGTAAATGTAAATTTGGCAATAAAACAAAATTTAATAATGCGTTTTATCCTATTACACACAATAATCCTGTTAAAAATACTTATAATCTTAATAAACAATTACTAATCACTGGTCCTAATGCGGCCGGTAAAACTACTATATTAAAAACTACATTGTTTAATATTTTAATCTCTCAACAAATAGGATACGGTTGTTATAAAAGTGCTACTATTTACCCATACCACAAAATACATTGTTATATTAATATTCCTGATACATCCAATAGAGATAGTTTATTTCAAGCAGAAGCAAGACGATGCAAGAATATTTTGGATAATATCAAAGATGACAATATACGACATTTTTGCGTGTTTGATGAATTATTTTCCGGAACAAATCCATATGAAGCAATTGGCAGTGCAGTATCATTCCTAAGATACTTAAATAAGTATAAAAATGTTTCATTCATAATAACAACACACTATTTAGATATTTGTAATAAGTTGAGCAATGATAAAAAGACACACAATTGCAATATGAAGATAAATAAAAAGGAAAATGGTGAGTTTTTATATACGTATAAGCTAGATAGTGGTATATCCGATGTAAAGGGTGGAATTAAAGTTTTGAATGATTTAGAATATCCTACAGAAATTATTGATAATACAAATAAATTAATAGGACAGTTAAATATTTAATACGTAAAAATATAATTTATATAGTATTTTTAATTTTTAATAATGTTTAAAGAAAACAGTTTTTTTTTATCAATTGGATTAATTCTATTGTTAGCAGGGGTTATCGTTTATTATGTTAATGGTCGTTTTAAAAATATTGAAAATTCACTGCAAAAACAAAATACAATTTTAAGTGATTTTATAACCAATGTTCGTAATGATTTAGGAAGTGATATGGGTGACATAGTGACAAGTAATAATACTACAAAGGAAATATTCATTTCTGGTCCACCAAGTCCTGATGCAACTTTGGAGGCGAAAATATCAGCGGAGAATTATCTTACGAAGATAGATGTCTCCGATAACGAATCAGATACTGACACCGATAGCGATTCGGATAGTGATTCTGATAGTGAATCTATTGACGATACACAAATTAATATAAATAAGGAACAAAATATTGAAGATGTTAAGGTTATAGACATCTCTAAGGATACCAGCGACGACGAGACCTTAGTGTTACCAGAGTTAGAGCCAATTGATACGATTAACAAACCACGAAAAATTATAGAATCTAGTGATTTGACTAATTTAAGCAGTGATTTAAAAGCCGTCAAATTAGAAAAATCGATTTCGGCAGATGATGTATCTGACGATGTTGAATTATTACTAGATAATATTGTAGATAATGTTGTTGGTCAAAGTCTCGATGATAGTGTTGGACAAAGCACTGAAAGTCTGGTTAGTGAAGTCACCGATACAGATTTATTAAGCAATATACCATATAAAAAAATGAAGGTAGATGATTTAAAAAAAATAGCATTAGATAATAATTTATCAACGCCTGCTGAAATACATAAACTTAGAAAAGTTGAATTAGTATCTTTACTCGAAAATAATCAAGACAAAATTAATCAATAAATCTTTTATTGTATATTTTTATAATTAGTAATAATACTTTTATAATTACTAATAATACTTTTATAATTACTAATAATACTTTTATATTTACTTATATTAAATGAGTTGGGGAACGTGCTATTCTGGTTCAAATAATATCCATTTTAATTCTCCTCCAATAATGCACGACGGAAGAAATTACGCATCGTGGCAATCTGGAGCAGCTATTAATGAAAACTTACGCAAAAAAATTGGCATTAAACAAAATTGGGAATATCGCAAATACTTAGTTGATAATGCTGATAGCATTATAAGACAAAATCAAGAAAACGCATGCGATCAATGTGGTAATTGTAAATTAGATGTCGATAATAGTATTAAATATCCACAAGCACCCTACGTGTATAATACTAAAAACGAATCATCACAACCATATGGTTACGAAAACAGTGACCTTAAAAATCTATATTTAAGCAAACAGAATTTACAAAGCAGACAAGTAATTCCGGTTTACACACAAGATCAATTAATTAAAAAGTATTTTCCTAATGCGAAATAAATAACTACAAGAAGTTATATAACTATATTGTATTAAATATTTATTTAAAATTAAATATTTAATAACATAAAGTATATGAAAATACTAAGTATTGACGTTGGTATTAAAAATTTAGCACTTTGTTTATTAGAAATTAAAAATAATTCATATAATATTATTAAATGGGATGTAATTAATTTGTGTGGAGAGATACCCACCTGCAAACAAACAATAAAGAAGAAAAATGTAAATACAAAATGTAATAAACCTTCAAAATATACCAAACATAATATTTATTATTGTAAAAGCTGTGCCAAGAAAACTAATTATATAATACCTTCTGCTGATTTGAATTCAACGCATCAAAAAAGAATTAAAATAGATAAATTAAAACAAATAGCAATCGATTATAACATTGAAATCCCCAACAAATATAAGAAACAGGAATTAGTAGATATTTTAGATGAATATAAGAAAAATAATTGTTTGGACAGCATTAAGCAGGACTCGGCTGCAGAAATGTCTTTAATTAAAATAGGCTCTGCATTACGCGACAATTTAAACAATGTAGAATATTTAAGCGCAGATAAAATACTAATTGAAAATCAAATCAGTCCTATTGCTAATCGTATGAAAACAGTCCAAGGTATGATAGCGCAATTTTTTATTATGAACAACAAAGAAGATATAGGTTTTGTATCTGCAATTAATAAACTAAAATACTTTATTGGAAATAAAAAAACCACATATAGTGAGCGAAAAAAACTTAGTGTTGAAATTACTAAAAAAATATTAATATGTGATAACAGTTCCTGGTGTGAACATATGGAAGGTAGCAATAAAAAAGATGATTTAGCCGATTGTCTGCTACAAGGATTGTGGTATATATTGGACAATAAAATGGCAACTACTAATTATAATGAATTAACTATCGCATAAATTATATTAATTGCGGATTACTTAAAATTATAAGTTCTATTTAAAACATAATGGATATACAACCGGAAGTTATTGATATTAATAATTTAGAGGACACGCCTGTCATTAATTTAAATAGTGAGAGTAGTAAACCTTCTGTTAATTTTGGTGACGGAATCGAGTTGCTTATGAATGGTAAAAGAAAGACCGATTCAAACAAAAAGGGCGACGATATTAAAATCGATGACCTCAATGACTTAGAAAACGAATTGAATGATTTAACAGAAGTTGTATCTCAAAAAGCTCCATCAAAGTCTGGATTATTCAACGATGCTTTAAAAACAAGCGGGGGGATCAAATTAAATTTTTCTGATAAACCGAATGAAATTATTGATTCAGGTGACACGAAAACAATCGATACCAATCCAGGACCCGTTCCTATGGCAAAGGTTACCGCTGAAAATAGTAGAGACATGAATAAAAACAAAACTTGGGATGGGTTCGGTAAGTTTAATAATGTGCCTCTTAACCCTGACAAAGCGGTTCCTGCACAACCCAAGATGTCATCAGAAGAATTGCTAAGAGAGAAATTCAAGGTTCTTCGCAATTTAGAAGGTTTAGAAAAGAAAGGAGTCAAACTTACTAAAAAATACAATATGGATTCATCACTCCAAGAAATGAAAGGAGAGTATGAGATGATTATGGACGAAAAGGAAAGATCTGCCAGTTGCAAATTCCAAGGTCGTATGTTGATGGCCGCCATTACAGGTATTGAGTTTTTAAATAACCGATTTGATCCATTCGATTTTAAACTGGATGGATGGGGAGAGCAATTAAATGAAAATATTGATGATTACGACGAATTATTTGCCGAATTACACGAGAAATACAAGTCGAAGGCCACGATGGCACCAGAGCTCAAACTCCTTTTCCAGTTGGGTGGCTCGGCAATGATGGTTCATATGACGAATACTATGTTCAAATCTGCGATGCCCGGTATGGATGATATCATGAGACAAAACCCCGAGTTGATGCAACAGTTTACTCAGGCGGCAGTCAACACGATGGGTGACAGCAGTCCTGGATTCGGTGGATTTATGAATGAGATGATGAACGATGGGCGTGGTGCTCCACCGCCTCCTGATGTAACGCCTGGTCCACCACCTGCACCATTTTCAACCCAAACCACACGAAGCCAACGCAATCCTCCACCATCCAATCGTCCTGATATGAATGCAGCGCGCGGAATGGACGATGGTATTAGCATCTCGGAAACATTCGAAAACTTAGGACCCCAAGAGGCGAACCGCAGCACACCTGCACAGAGACCCGAGATGAATGGTCCGTCTGATATTTCACAGCTTCTCTCTGGTTTAAAAACCAAATCGATTGATATCAACAAGCAAGACAAAAAGGACAGCAGTACCATTAGCATCGAAGAGTTGAAAGAAATATCCCAAGCAAAAACACCCTCCCGAAGCAAACGCCGTCAAAAGAGCGATAAAAACGTAGTAAGTTTAGATTTATAAATATATTAAAAACTAATTATTAATATATTTAATAATGATTACTGAAGATGACATTGTTGAATATGTAGATAAACAAAAGGGTTTGTTAATTACACGAAAAAAAATAAATATTAATGAATTTAATTATAATATTCCTTTAATTTGTTTAACTGGATATAATCAAATTATTGGTAAATTTTATAATGAAATTCTTCCAAATTTCAGTAGTAAAGTAGTTATAGTAATCATCGAAACAGATGATTTTATTTTAACAGAAGAAATGGCATCACATCCATTGATAAAACACATATATTGTTGGAATAAGCCATTGAACCACCCAAATGTATCTGCAATACCGATAGGATTGAACTATGACCGCCAACATAATGTATTAGTTCAATGGTTAGAACAAAATAAAGATACGAAACTACATAACAAACTACTATGTGTTAATTATTCACCCAATACAAATTCCATTCGTGGTTCTTTGATACAAAAAGCAAACACGGGGTGGAACGATTTTTGTGATATCATTGAATTTATTCCGAATCAAAATGAATATTGGAAGCATAGTTATATTGAAGGTAAAATTAAAATAACGGTAACTAACCCAAAATGTTACGATATGATGTCGCAATATAAGTTTGTGTTGTCTCCACCAGGTGCTGGGATGGATTGTCATAGAACGTGGGAAGCTCTATACATAGGATGCATCCCAATCGTGATAACTTCAAAGATAGATGAGCTGTATGAAGGACTTCCTATTGTGGTTGTAAAGGATTGGAATGAGATTACAAAGGAGTTCTTAGAGAGAAAATATCACGAAATAATGAAGAATAAAAAAGAAAATAAATACAATATGGAAAAATTGGAACTTAAATATTGGACAGACAAATTATTGATTGATAAAATACCAAAAAGAAAGGTTCATTTTATTACGTATGGCAATGCTAAATTTGAAAACGCAAAAACACGAATTGTGAAAGAAGCACACGTGTTTGGCGAGTTCACTTCAGTGAAAGCATTTGGACCAGAACATTTACCGAAAGATTTTACAAACAATTATCAGCAAATTCTAAATATGCCAAGAGGAGGTGGCTATTGGATTTGGAGACCAATCATAATCCAACAAGCATTAGATAAGATAAATGATGGTGAATATCTTGTATATCTTGATGCAGGTTGTACGATAAACACAAAAGGAAAACACAGATTTAATGAATATTTACAATTGTTAGATGATAACAAAAATAAATACGGAATCTTATCATTTCAGATGAGCGGTAATAATGGACCAGGAAGTCTTGAAAAAGAAAAGTTTTGGACAACAAAGCAAATTTTTGATTATTTCGAAATTGAACCTGATAGTTCAATTGGTAACTCAGGTCAATATCTTGGTGGTGTGTTAGTTATGAAAAAAAATGAGCATTTATTGACCTATATGAAAGAGTATACAAAAACAATATTATCGAATCCAGTGTTGTGCACAGATTATTTTAATAATCAACTCCAACATCAAGAATTCAGAGAAAATAGACACGAGCAAAGCATTACAAGTATTTTAAGAAAAAAAATGGGGAGCGTTGTCGTAGATGGCGACGAGTCATGGATGGTTCCATTCGGTCAAGGTGAATCATTGAAATATCCCTTTTGGGCATCAAGGAAAAGGGATTAAATATTTCAAATATTTTCTATAATTCTATTGTTTTGAGTGATATAGTTATCATAAGGGCGAAACATATGAAAATCTGAATAAAATCCGTTTGAAATATCAACAAAATGTTCTTCCATGTTGAATGGATTCGTATTTGTTTTGTCAATTCGTTTCATCATATTTTTATCGTCTAGTATCACGAGATTATTTGTTTTAACGTTCCACTCTTGCGTCTTTTCGTATAAATATAATTGGTCTGTGATCCAATAGGGTTTATAATGAATATTAGCATTTTTCCCAAAATATTTGTCTTTTTGGTATATAGATAATATCCGGTCAATGATATCATTTTCAGTATTGATATTGAATATTTGGCTCCAGGTATTTTGATGAGCAATATTATAGCAGATAACCATTTCGTTTTTACCAACACAGCTCAAAGGACGATAGCAAACAAATTTGTCATTGGATATATCCTTGATTGGTTCAACATAATAAGATGTATTCATAGGCACCATATCCATATCTGTAATAATGATTCCTCCTTTTGCTTCTTTGAGTAATGCAGGATAAAACAAGCGAATATTTTGAGCTATGAAACTAGTTTCTACATTATCTATAGGTTTGAATAGTTTTAAATGCTCTTTATATGGTTGCAGTTCATCTATCAACACATCCGCCACTACGACTATATGGATGTTGATGGCTGGAAATAACTTTTTCCAACATTTTATAAATATCGGAATGAATTTATAATATGTTGGATTCATATTTGTTGCGGTTACAACATCGGTTAACAACATAATAATATATTTAAATTAATAGTATTTAAATTTTAAAGTAGTTATATTGTTAATGAGTATTCATTTATTATTTAGTGGTCCGATTAGACCAAATATAGAATGTGTTCAATTTGTATTGAATAATTATAAAAAACAATTCGAAAATTATAATATTAAGACCTATTTATCTACTTGGAATAATAATATTAACTCTTACGAAGAATTAAATAAGTTGTTTGATTATGTTGTAATAAATGATGAACCATCTGATGAATATATATATAATAATTTGACCGAAAAAACAAGACAACAACAACAACTACATAATACTAAGAATCAAATAGATAGTTGGACATTAGGAATTTATAAAATGTTCTTCGGTACAACTTATTTGATTAAATATATTAATGAAAATAACTTGATAGACGATAATGATATTGCGATGAGAATACGTTTGGATTGTATATTTGAATTAAAGGAATGGGATAAATTATTAAAATCGGTTGAAATAAATCCGAATAAATATTATGTAAATTATGTCAAAGGTTGCATGGATTATAGTGACTGGTGCGGAATATCAATATACAAAAATATAAAAAATATTTGGAACTTTCACAATATTGATTTTCTGAATAACATTGTCAAACAAAGTTTCAATGGTGAAATGGTAATAAAGAATATGACATTACTTCATAATATTGAATCTGTAAATATTAAAGTAATATTAGGGTATAATCCAGATAATTACATAGTAAGAAAATTTATTGATACAGACAATTATAAAAAACATTATTATGAATAATATATATATAGAGTCAATTCATACTATATCTTTGAAAACAAAACAAAATTTAGTTGAAAAAGTTATTATGATACATTCAATGAATACATGATTTCTGTAAAAAATCTCATGTGTTCTACATCAAAGTTGCGATCGTTATCATTTCTTAATCTAATATGATAGTGTGTTTTGGAAATAATATTCAACATTAGTTTTTTATCTGGAATAACATTGTGATACATTAAATCAAACCTCGGTAATTCTGTACGTGGTATGTCTTTTAAAATAAGGGAAACAATAACATCATCGTGATATTTCAGTCTTTCCGGATGGTCTTTTTTATCGATTAAAAGTTTAACAATATCTTTGGTTAACCAAAAGCATGCACCAGAACAAAATCTTAAGAATGAATGATTCTTTCCTAATCTCCCTAATACTCCTGCGTAAATATTGTAATATTTCATTGACTTGCTTATTTCAATTAAATTTTGTATGATCAAGAAACTACTCAAATTCGTACGGATGATATGTTTAAAATTATAGTTCGAAATGATATATTCAAAACAATCTAATGTTTTATCAAAAATACCAGGAATATATGAATCATTATGCTTACCACAAAAAATATTTGCATCTTCCAATGATAAACCAGATTTATCAAAGTCGTTTCCAAACATCAAAATAACATGTACGTTTGTATAATGAATATTTATAAATTTTATGAATGGAACCCAATATTGTTCGATTAATTGATCATATATATTACCTCTCGAAGCAATTACAGTAATAATAATATCATACGATTTTACATAACTCGTCAATTCAGAACAAATCTTATCATATACGTTTTTGTGATTAAAATCTTCGATTATTTTGTCCCACTCAAAATTTGTAGGATATTTTAGCTCATCATATTTCAAAACTTCATTAAAATCTTCTATCCATATTATGGGATATTTCTTGTAAAGTGAATAAGAATTGAAATTTATTTTGCAAATTGGTATTGTCTTTAATATTAAACACTCAAGTAATTTAGGGGAATGATCTACACCATTTCCTAGAGGACAAAAACACCATTTACATTGAGAAAGATTTGTTAAGAAATCGTTGTTATTTAAATTGTCGTAATAATCTATGTATTTTTGGTGATTATTGATAAATAATGAAGCATACTGTCTCTCAACAAATTTATCTCCGCAGCAATTCTCTGTTCTCTGTCGGAAACAACAAAATATCTTATTTTTTTTAATACCAATAGTTTGTCTGATTTCTAAAAGTTTATGCTCATAAGCTGTATCATGTGTAGCCAACCCAACTGTCAAAGAAGACATCTTGACATGATTTGACAAATTATTTTCAGCATAATATTTTATCAAATTAGGAATTTCGATAATTTTCTCATACGATTTTTTATAATGAATGCTTGGAGAGAAATCACTACATCCTGAAACTAAAATAAATTTATTTTTGATTCCTAAAATATCATCAATATATTTGTCAAGATAATCTGTCTTTATATAACATGTATTGGGTTCAAACTTCCGTTTAATAATCATATTGTTCATGAAAACCCAATCAAAATGCTTTGTGAAATAAAATTCTGTATCATTAATTATTTTTTTACCATCATGACCAATGAATATATGTTCTTCTGTATCCATACTATGAAATTAAAAAATACATTTAAGTTGAAATAGTTTAAGATTTAATGTTAGTTATTCAAATCTGTAAGCAATTAAACTTATCTATACAACAAATTTTTAATTTTATAGATATATATATTAGTGTTTAAAGAAATCCTCGATTACTAATTTAAATGACAACGTTTATATCTGAAATAGGCATTAACCATAACGGTTCTCTAGAAACATGTAAAGAGTTAATCATGTTGTCAAAAGCAGCAGGCGCGGATTATGTGAAAATACAAAAACGCAATCCAGATGTGTGTGTTCCTGAAGAACAAAAGAGTAAACGTCGGAACACGCCATGGGGAGAAATGAGCTATTTAGAATATAAACATAAGATGGAATTTTCTGAAGCACAAATTGAAGAATTGTGCAAATATTCTGACAATTTAAAAATACAATTCTTCGCAAGTGTATGGGATATAGATAGTGCTAGGTTGATGGCAAAATACACCAAAATCGCCAAGCTTGGAAGCGCATCTATAAACGATTTGGAACTTTGTAAACTGACACGTGAACTATTTGATTTTGTTATCATTAGCACAGGTATGAGTACAGAAGAAGAAATTGAAGCCGCAGTTGATGCTGCCAAACCAGATGTCATCATGCATACAAACAGCACATATCCTTGCCCGGTAGAGGATTTAAATTTAAGATATATCGAACACCTTAAAATGAAATATCCAAACAAAGAAATTGGTTATAGTGGACACGAATATGGATTGGTCACTACATTTGCAGCCGTAGCAATGGGCGCAACATGGGTGGAACGCCATATCACACTGAATAGAAATATGTGGGGTAGCGACCAATCTAGTAGTATTGAACCAAGTGGTTTGTTCAAGCTTGTCAAGGGGATAAAAGACATCGACAGTGCTTCACAATACAGTCCTGGTCCGCGCAAACAATTTTCTGGCGAGAACGCCAAGAGAGAAAGTTTGCGTAAAAAGTGATGTTACAACAATAACTGAATAAAGTGATCTATATCTTTCTTGGCAATATCAACATTGCAAGGTAAGCATAAAATTTTTTGATATATGTCAACAGCATTTTGTGTATTTTTTAATGGATGATAATATTTACGACAAAAAATATTATTTTCTAACAATTTAAGTCTGATATTGTCGTCATAATTGTCAAATAATAAACAAAAGCAACTGGGCATAATTTTATCTTCATCATGGAAAGAGGGAAATAATTTTATTGGTATATTATGTTGAATTAATTGTGTTTTAAAATAACTATATAGTTCTTTATGTTTTTTAACTATATTATCAAAGTTATCTAGATATTGTATTATATAAACAGCAGATATATCCGACATTTTATAGTTATTTCCTTCTCTTACCCATAAATTTTTTTCTAAATAAAAACCAAAATTATTTAAACATCTAATGTATTTTTCATATTTGTTATCAACAATAATAGCACCTCCTTCACCAAATCCCAGCGGTTTGGTATGATGAAAACTAATAGTACAGCCATCTCCATAATTACAGCAAGATTTACCTCCGTAAAATGTAAAGGGTGTTGCGGCATTATCAAATATTAAAAACTTATTATTTTCGTTAGCCCAATTCTCATATTTTTTGATATCGACAACGTTACCAAAAATATTTGTTACTATAATACCATTTATTGTTTCATCCAATTCATCTAAATTTAACCCACCATCTTTATCAATATCTATAATTTTAGCATTTGATAACGTACCTTGTGCGGAAGGTGGGAAAGTAAATGATTGTGTTGCCCATTTTATTTTTTGTTTATGAAAATATTCTATAGAAGTTGATAGAGAATGAAGGGCCACTGAACCATTTGTTACAACAACAACTGTTTTTGTATCATCAATTTGTAATTTTTCTCTAATAACTTCTTCTAATAATTGAACATTTGGTCCATTATTAGTAAATAGTTTAGATGTTATAGAATTCTTTAGTAATTCATTTATTCTTTTTTGATTAATATTCTTATACGGAACCCAATCAATATGTTTTTTTTTGGATATAATCATTTAACTAAATATATAAATATATAAATATATAAATATAATGAAATTTATTTGCAAAAAAAATAAAGAACAAAGGGATTATACAATTATTGATATGTATAATTGTGAATCACTAAAATCAGATATAGTATATTTTTTAAACTTTATTGCAGGTATAGAATTAGACACACAAATACAATATTTATTGAATAATATTCATGTGAATATTAATTTTGGTCTTATAATTAAAAATAAATCTGAATTAACATTTATTTTAAACCACTCAATATTCGAAAAAATAAACTTCTTTTTGATTGACCAAAATCTTTTAGATAATAAAGATATACATTTTTTGTTCTTAATTGGAAAAAATATATGTATAAATAATGTAAATAAAAAAATTACGAATGAAGATTTAAACAATCCAATTATTTCTCATATACTTTGTGATTCGTCAAATAATAAAATATTAAATAAATCAGAGGAAATATTAAATAAAACGTTTCATTTTAATGTTAATAAATATTGTCATTACGAAAAAAATTATAATTATAAGGATTTAATATTAAATAATATTAGAAAAGTTTGGGGACATTTTAGTCGTTATTATATTTTTAATTTGAATAAAGAATTAACTAATGCGGAAATAGAAGATATATATAATGTGTTATCAAGTCATTTAGGTAAAATAATTCAAGCTAGACCTGTTAATGATGATTCAAAGAAAATTAGTTATACAAGAGATGTAAAATTTGTACCCAATTCAAATCATTTTTACTCCTCTAATTTAATGCAACCATTACATTCTGATTTTGCTTATTTTCCTTATGATAAATCTCCTGATTATTTAACATTATTTTGTTATAAAAAAGCAGAATATGGAGGTATCACATCTTTAATAACAACAAAAAAGGTTAAAGAAGTTATGAAAAAGTATAATCCTGAATTATATAGTAAAGTGATTGATTTAGATTTTACTTGGAAATCTCAAGTGGATAGTCAAGGTAATTTTGAAATACATGACAAATTTTTTTTTGACGAGAATACAAATTATATTAATTGGAATTATTTTCAAATAAAAAAAGAATATAATAATGAATCTAAAATGAAATTACGTGAAGAGATATTTTATTTTTTTAATGAAGTTATTTCAAAAGGTTATATGTATGATTTAAACATAGAATGGGAAAGGGGTGATTGTGTTTTATTTAATGACCATTTGAATTTACATACAAGAACTACATTTTTAGGAGAAAGGTGGTTATCTGGTAATGCGTTTTTTATTAAATAAATATGTGGTATAGAATTTATTGCTTCTTTTACACTATTAAAATTATCGAGTAATTGGAAACCATTTGAACCTGGATTGAATTATCTTTCTAGTTTATTTGATTTGGAATACACAAAAAAATTTTTAGAAAGTTTAAGTTTAGTTCATTATGCAAATACGCCAAAAATAAATGGATTTAGCTACTTATCAAATATTGACAAAATAACAAATATAATAAATCAACATCTATAAGCAGGGAAAAAATCATTATTTTTATTATTTACTGACAATTTATCATAGATATCTTGATTCAGTATATTTTTATAAATTGTATACTTAAATTCTTTATTTGATAGTTTTTTTTTGAATTTACTTAAACTATCACCTTGTTCTAATCCGCAACCTAAAACATATAAATGATGTCCATTATTTATTCCATATTTCATAACATTATAGTGTAAAAAATTATTAATTCCATATTGTCTATATTCAAGTAAAGAACCTCCTATATGATAATGTAATAAATTGTTATATTTAAATATTATACATGATGCAGACAAAATTTTATCAAAATAAATACATGCTATAAAACAATTATTTAAGTTATTGTAATAATTCTCATTAAAAAAAAAATATTTTTTTGAATTTAAATTATTCATTGTTATATCATAAATTACTTTAAAACTATTAATATTTTCATTTTTATACTCTAAAATTTTAAATTCGAAATTATTTTTAATTGCCTTATTAACCATCCTTCTATTAGTTTTATTAGTCAACTTCAAATAATCGTTAGCTCTCAAATTACTTAAATTAATACCATAAATAGTTTTTGACGTTATAATATCATATCCATTAATATTAATATTTAAATAGGGATTTTGTCTTAAAACTTCTGTAACATAATTTCTTTCTTTTGCTTCTTTTCTAAAAATAGGAACAAATTCTTTATATGTTTCTTCATACTTATAATAATAACCAGAATAACCATAGGGTGTAATTAAATCATAATAAGTTACACCTTCGTATTTTATAGGTTTTTTTAAGTAGACATATATTAAATCTTTGTATTTACATAATTCCCATTTAGCATTATCAGAATATTCACACGCGAAACCATAATCAGGTGTAAAGTAAATATCTGGAAAATTAATATTTTTAGGAATATTATTTGGGGCGTAAAAATTCATATTATTTATGTATATATAATATATATTATACATACACATATGATAAACATTTGTTGTTATTGTAATCCAATATACGATAATAAACAAAAAATACAATCTACATACAGAGAATTTGACGTTGTTTCTCAGTTTATATGTTTATACAATTCAATTAAAAAGAATTGGAATAATTATGAATATAAAATAAACGTTATATGTAATAAAAATTTGAAATGGAATGATAGAGATTTAAAACGTATAGAAAACTTTGATATTAATATAATTTATGTAGATGAACCAGACATTAAAAATTTACTATGGCAAACCAGATTGCCATGTTTTTCGCATCCATTAAAATATAAAGGAACTCATAGATTAGTTGTTGATTGTGATACAATTGCATTAAATAATCCAGAATTTGATTTATCTTGTGATTGGCAGGCAATGTATGCTGCCTTTGTTAGTGAAGCACAGATGCCTACTACATACAGAAAATATATTTGTGAATTATTTAACTATGATTTTGATTTTAATAAAAAATATAAATATCTAGATTGTTGTTTTATAACTTATAATAATGATCCTTCAACATATAAAGATATTTATCCATATTTTAATGCCGGTGCAATTTTAATTAAAGAAGAATTATGTATCAAATATGCAGAATTAATTCAACCAGGATTTGATTTATATGAGAAAAAAATTTGGGGTAATTTAATTAATACTCATGGTGTCAAACATATTTTTTTACAATATGTATTTACATATGCTTTAATTCATTTATCAAAAAACTGGAAACCATTTAAACCAGGTATAAATTTTATGCCGAAAGACATGAATATTGATAAATATGGTATTGAAAACATACAACTATTACATTATGCTGGTTGTTCGGAAAAGCAGAGGCAATATAAATTTTTAGAAGTTATAAATATATTAAATGATTATATAGATTAAATAAAATTAATTATTTGTTAATATTTTCAATTAATTTCAAATCTAGTTTATCTTTTTCTCTATTGTGTTTTATTTTCTTATCTATTAACATTTGTAATTTACAAATTTTAAATCCATTAGGAAGAAAAATATGATAATTCTCATTCTTTATTAGTTCATCATCATTAATTATTGGGTGCCAATTGTAACTTACAATTTCAATATGCTTACCACATGTTTTATTATGTTTTGGTAATTTTAATCTATTGCGTTCACCAGTATTTAATATAAAATCTATATCATTTGATTTTCTAATGTTTAATTTTTCCAATAAATGACTCCCAACTATACAAATACCATTTTTATTGATACTATTTTTATCACAAAATAAATTTAATTCCCATTCTTTATATGAATAACACTTATAATTATTTAATAACCAATCATACTGCGATTTAAACAATGTACATAAAATTTCTGAATTAAATAATGAAATATCTTCATAATGGTTTTTAAATGATTTATCATAAAGATTTTGTGACCCCAATAAAGCAATATTATTATCTATTAAAATAACTTTATAATGAAATAATTTAGTATCAATTATTTTGACATCAATATTGTTTGTATATAAATATTCTATTGCGTTTGATTTATTAAATTGTTCTCTATCTCTTTCAAAACTTCGTTTGTCTAACAATATTTTAATATCTATATTTTTTGATATCTCAATTAGTTTATCTATAATAACTTTGCTCGTAAGCCAAAAATGCATAATTACGATAGATTTTTTTGCAGAATTTATGTAATATAGTATTTTTCCCATTAAATCGGTATATTTTGAATACCACACATTTCGAACTATGTTATTTTCTTCAGAAAATTGTTTGTTTGTTATATCTATATTTTCACTATACGATTTAAAAATATATTTATGATAGTTTACTAAGTTTTCTTGGTTTTCTAGTTTTAAAATATATTCAGTATCGTATCCCATAACTGAATTAAGATGTAAATTGGATGAACCAGTTATTACAATATCACTATCAATTAATATTGTTTTATGGTGAAACAACTTTTCTTTTATATATATCAAATTACATTTGTTATCAAACAAATTTTGAAACATTTTATTCATTGAATAATCAACCATAATATTAACATTAACATTTTTATTAACTAAATTATTTATTTGAGTTATTATATCTTTGTCATTTATTTGAAATGCCATTATGTATATTTCTTTGTTTACTGTTTTTAAAATATTTATAATATTGGATTTAAAATTTTTAGCAGAAAATATTAAGTTCATATTATATAATGAAGTTATATAAATATAATTTTTCCGGATTTATTTGGTCTCCTGCTAAAAAGATTACAGATGAAATTTTAGAACATATAAACAAAACATTTCCCGTATTGCATTATTATACATATGAATTTAAAAATAAAGACGATTTTGAAAAATCAATATTGGATATATATACAACAGATGATATAGATTCAAATAAAGTAAAAAATGTTAAAATTAAAAATATGATTAACCATTCTTTTTCATATACATACTTTAAATTATATATTGAAAAACCTAATTTCAGGGAAAAAGCAACTGGAAATAATATATCACAATCAGTAGAAAATATTAAAAAGGTAATTAGAACATCGTATATGGGGAAGGTACAAAACTATATTCATGATATAATTATTCATATCAGTGATAATTTTGAACAAACAAAAGCTATTGATATTGTTATGAAAAAATACGAACAAAATAGAAAGGATGAATTCGTAAATTTAAAATACTTTTTGAAATGTAATTACGTAAATGATGTTTTTGATCGAGCAGATATGCTTGTTAGAAAATATTCAATAGAACAATATTTAAAAAATAAAGAATATGATTTTTCTCTTTACAATAAAATGCAAAAAAAAAGAACAAGTCGTAATTCTCAAAAATATACAAATGATTTTAAAAATTTAATAAATTCATTGGTAGAAAAAGGTTTTAATATAAATAATCCTATAAAATATTCAGATAACTATTTATTAAGAGATGGTTCACATAGACTTTCGTACTTATACCTTAAACAAAAAACATTTATCCCAGTCAAGACTATGCCATGGGATAATCATGGAACATATTCCATCAATTGGTTTATTAATAATGGATTTTCAAATGATGAATTAAATATAATTAATAATGAAATAACAAAGTTATTTGTTTAATTATATAATCAATGTTTTCTTTTGAGTATTTTGCCTAATAATTGTACCTTTTTCAAAATTATCAGTAAATATATTATTTTTTCCAAACCCAAATGAAACCAATATTCTTGGATATTTTACTTGCCTTTCCATGCCCCTATGAGTAATCCTTTGATCAAATATAACCACATCCCCTAATTTTGGTTTTAATTGTATATATCCATCAGGATTTATGTCTTGCTTTAAATGACTTTTTGGGACTAATTTTAACCCATCATTATCTCGAGTGTGGTCTTCCAAATATATTAGAACCTTTAATATTTCGTGTTTGTCACCATTATATTCATCCCAAATATTTACTGTTTCGTATTTTGACACTTCTCCGTTTAATTTATCTTTATGCCAACCAACTATACGATTAATACCGATATCGTTGTGTTTACAAAAACGATAATTATCTCCTTCAAAATAATCTCCTAATTTTAATACTAGTTTTTTATTTTCCTTTAAACTTGCTGTTGCTTTCAATTCATCAAAACTGACAAAATCAGGTATTGATATTCCACTTGCATTTTTCATAACTTTGTGTGTTTCAATGTAATTAAGAATTTCACTCCTACAATGCATTAATTCATCTTCTGTAAAAATAGAATTTAATATAACGTAACCATCTTCTCTTATTTTCTTGCTAAACATTAGTTTATTATTAAATTAAGATAATATTTATATACTTTCAATCATTAATGACATTACATATATAATGTTATTCATATTGCCTATGGATTGTTTGGAATATTGTAATCATTTTTCATAAACATTTCCCTCTAAATTAAAATTAATAAATGGATTCAACGAGTATATATTGCATCCATATTTCTCAATCAACAGCTTTTTTAACTGTATCGTGTTGTTTTCAATCATTTTCAACCATAAGACATATCCTTCTTTTCCTTTGGTGTGAGCAACTTTGTATGTTTCATTATTGTGATAACCTTCAAAATTACATTCGCCGTTAATTGTACCACAGTCATGTCCAACTAATATGATATTTTTGGCACCCATGTATGCTGCTAAATGAATTGCTGTTGTTATCGTCGAATGAGACACGGTTAACATATCATCTTGTGGTAGAGATGTTATTGGTGTTCCAGACATGTTTTTGTTGTGTGGATATAATACAACATTTGATGTGTCAACTTTATTTAAGGCATTTTGTGTGTTTTTTTTGTTTCGTGTATCTGTCGATCCACAATCTCCTTCACTGACAAAATGAATTGTTTTCTTATCATTGGCATTAATAACTTCATTCATATATTTAGCTTCTTTTCTCAATAAATATTTACAAACACACTTTTTATACGCCTGATTGACACCAATAATAATTTTATTTTGGAAAAATGATTTGTCAATGAAATCGACACTTTTCCCAGATGCCAATATGTATATATCTTCACCAACGTGACTATTTTTAAATACCTTCAAATCAATCATAATACTAATATATAATATAGTGTTTATATTAGTATTGATAACAATACATATACAGGTAACTGTTTCTTTGAAACTAAATAATCCACTTACTCTCTATCTTAAGACAAAATTCATTCACAACCGATGTAGCCTGATACAACATTTGCTCATTTAATTTATTCGAATTGACAACGTTATTATACATTTCTTCGTTATTTGCCAACATATTCACTTTTTGTAGTAATTGTGGGTCTCGAGCTCTTATGATAGAAGAATCGTTTATAAATCGTTCGCTATTTACTGGTCCATCGTATATTGGAATTGTTTTTGCATAAAATGTGTTAAATATTTTTTCTGTTATATACCCATCTTGAATACTATTCTCTATTACCGCTACAAATTTATAGTTACTCATTGCCTCTATTAATTCAGGCGATGCATAACACGTTTTTCCTACAATTTCGGGATGATTCATTATATGTCCACATTGACCAGGATACGCATTATTAAATAGATTCATAAATTCCGTTTTAAGACCATTCAGTGTATTACGACTAATAAATAGTATTAATTTTTTATTTTCAAAGCTTTTAGATGCAATACTTCGTTCGGGATGATTATGATAATGAATCATTCGAAAATATATTGTCGGTATTACCATTGCGTTTCCTAGGTATCCGTGCTTATCTATATCATTATATATAAAAGCATTTACACGCTTATTACCAAAATGACCAAATTTATTACGAAATTTATACCAGGTTCGGTTTTCTGGTGTCATATTTTCAACCGAAAATAATACAACAAATTCTCCATCTTTTAATTTTGTATCATCATCATGTTGAATACCTATAATATTTACAGATGGATTTTGATCGGTATATGTTATGTTATTAATACTCGGAAATAATAATTCACTAAAATAATCTTTTGGAATATGAAAATAGTCTTTTACTTTATCTACAATATGGTCCTTATCTGTTATCTTGACACGCATTACAGTAACTATAAATATATTTTTATACTTTATATTTTAATATATTATACCTTTTTCATATTTGAAATATAATTATTAAGTACATTTTTATGGGCATTACACATTCGTTTGTATTTATTTGCTACAATTATACTATTTTTAATATTTACAATGTTATAACGCGGTTCTCCTCCATTATTATAACACACGTGCTTTGTAAGTGGAAAGAAATGATGTGGTTTATATATTATATTATACCAATCATCGCAATACCAGTTTTTAATGTCTTCAGGAAAGAACCATCCAAAAATAAGCATATGTCTTCTTGAAACAAATGCTTGTGTTAATATGCTTGAATTATTATTAATAGGACCCGTTAATCCTATGTTTCTATTTTTTATTAATGTTTTAATACAATCATTCACCCATCCTTCTGTTTTGAAACATATATCATCGCCGCATTGATAAAAATAATCACATCCATCTTCGTATGCCTTCTTAAATAATACATTCCACATTTTAGTAAGAAAACCTTTTTCGATATTAACTAACGGTATATATTGGATGTCGATGTTAGTATATTTTTCAAACACTACTTTTATTTTATTTTGTTCATCTTTATTTGCGTATATTCTATCATCGGTATCGTATCCAATGTAAAATATATATTGGTGTTCTTCGCTATACGTTTTTAAAAACGTTTCAACACTATGGGTCATTAAATAGGTATCTTCCATTTTATTCCATGTATTACGATTTTTCGACGTACAAGGTATTAATAATCCAATTTTGTAATTTTGCTCCATATTATAATATAAATAACTATTATTCATATTATAATTTTCCATATTAATAAGCAGTATTTATTTTATTGATTTTTATTTATTAATTTAATCTTTCTTAGTAAAATCCGGCATTAACCCCTCTGTCTTCAAAGAACGAATCAGACGAGTCATACCAATTCCGCCACCACAGCGTTCGAAAAAATCAAATTTGAAATAATCATCCATCTCTTTGTCGGTTCTTTCTTGACCAAACAAATCGTATAGCTTCTTCTTGTAGCCACCATCGCTGATAGTATTGAATCTATCGCGCATCACCTCCTTATCTACTTCGCGCTCAGCCGATCCAAATGTTTCTTGTCCGCTTAGAATGACGTCCACCTTCTTGGCGATATCTTTCTTGTCACCATCATAGCGTCTCATATTCCAGAATGGGTCTGTTGATTCAGGAAAGTCTTTCAGGAAAAAAGTTGGCGATTTATCCTTAGCAAGCGCAGCCTCCTGCTCATTTTCCAACTCTTCTACACCATATTCTTTCGCAATATCATTATAAGAACCTTCTACGAACTTACTCTCGTCGTAGCCAAGAAATTTCAGCAAATCCTTTTCCATACCAAGAAGCGCATCCAGTCCACCGTGCATCTCAAACTCAAATAAAGGGAATATGAGGTCGTGTCTACCATCGACCGGTGTTTGCTCCTGACGGTAACTGGTGGAAAGGCAGAAGTACCCCTTCGCCTTCGGATTTTTAAGAAGCTCATACTCTAACCACATTTGACCAGTTTGAGGAAGAGGCCACACCTTACCGGCATAGTCAAACTGAGCAACCGTGAATGGATCCTCACACGCGGCCAGAATACTCAGTCGGTTTTGCGGATGCGCCTCTAGGAAACCAAGACTTTTGAAAAATTCACGTAATTTACTAACTACGTAATCAAACTCATAACTATCAATAATTAATGACGAATCGTAAATTGACTCTGTTGCTTTATTATAAGCCAGATTTTTAGCATCTTCAACTACAACTTCTACCTCTTGTAACGGTTTGTCGTCTGATGAAGAATCAGTTTCTTCAATTGTATTAGTTTCGGGCAGCTGCTCGACATCAATAGACGGAGATGTTTCCTTTTTTTCATCGCTATTAAGCTCAGTGATTTCAAGTTTAGATTGAGATTCTGACGAATCGTCGTGTGTGGTGGCGGTTGAGATTTCACTCATTAAATAATCTAAATATTATTATTTAAATAAATTCATATAAAAATCTATTCATCTGTATTATTTTTAACAGTGTCGATTTCTGTTAGCACTATCCATACAAAACTTATACATAAAAACATTTGAATTAATCTACAAAATTCTTTACAACATTTTTTTAATTTACTACTATTTAGTATTTTTATACATCTGATATTGTATGGTAACACCAATTTAGCTGTACTCGAACAAATTAAACAAGATGTATTTTCATTTGGGCGCTTTTCTAACCATTTATCGAAACAGCTTTTATGAATATAATAATGACAATGACATCGACTATTCAAAAATTTAGAGTGAACTATGGTTCTATTTTTTAAGCCATCTTCTATTTCCAAACATATAACACACAATTCATCTATGGCATCACATTCTTCGGTAATATTAAGATATGTTTCTTTCATCATTTATATTGTAAATGTAAAAATAAATATTTAGTTCCTTTTTTTAAAGCAATATCGTTAAATTACTTTATAATTACTATATAATCAATATATGGAATGTAGAGAAAGCATTATATGTAAAAAACAAAATATTATATTGAAAAAAAACAAGGAAGAAAATACATTTTCACTTAATTTTAAAATTACAAATAATAATATTGATATTTCAAAAATAATAAATATGAATTTATTTCTTTTATTTCACAAATTAAATAAAGATGTAATTGAAGATGTAAAAATATTAAGCGCTAATAATGATAATACAAATATACAGATATTTTACATTTTCAAACAATTTGGAGAGGAATTGGGAATTCCAAAGAAATTTATGAAATTAGAAATTAAACAATATACTGAAAATGGTAATATATATTTTCACAGTAAAACGCCATTAAATATTGAATTACCAGTAACAAGTTTGAATTTTCAAAACAATCTAAAAAAATGTGAGGAGATTAAAAGCAATTTTTCTAATTTAAATATTACAAATATTAAAACACATAGTGCAGACTTTGAATATATATTTAATATGGACATCAACGAAGATTTGCCTATTTATATGGAAAATTTAATAGGTGTATTAATGAAAAAAATATTTATTAATATAAAAGAATTTATAGAAAAAATAGAATAATATATACATGAAATTTGGTTTTCCTAAAATCAAACGAACAAATGTTGTATATTTTCTAGATAATATACGTGAGGCTATATCTAATATTGTTTTTTTAACGCAGACATTTTTCATCTGTTTAGAATTTGGTTTTCTATATGCTATTAATTATGACGAAGAGATAAGATTTGAAAATTTTATTAAACAATTAGCTTCGTTGAATATATTTTATGTTAAGATTTTTCAATCAATATGCACCAATAATTATTTATTAAATGATATGCAAAGTGAATATTTATTAAAATATACTGACGAGGTTCCGTTTTCCAGCAACGAGATAGATATTTCAATAGAACGGTCTTTGGATACTACAGCATTGCGCATTCGGGATAATTTAGAAATTTATAAACACGGTGAATATTTATATCCATACAAATCAGGTATGATATCATTAATTTACCGAGGAACATTAAATGGGGAAAAGGTAATAATTAAGGTGTTACGTAAAAATATTAAAAACAGACTACATTTTGCATTAAAACGAATGGATTTTCTATTTAAAATAATAGGATATTTGCCGTATATTAGATCTTTCCAGTTAAATGAATTAATAAAGGAAAATAAAGCAATTTTAATGTCTCAGACAAATTTTAATAATGAAGTAGAAAATATTAGTAAAATGTATTCTAATTGTCTTAGCACTGATTATGTTAAAATACCCAAGGTGTATCCTGAATACACAAACGATAATAATTCGGTTATTGTTATGGAGTTTTTAGATGGATGTAAATTAGAACAACTAGATGAAAATGATAAAGATATTTATTGTGAGCAATTAGCAAAATTTAGTGTTAAATGTATACTATACAATCGTCTTTATCACGCTGATTTACATCCAGGAAACATATTGTTTATAAAGGATACTTGTGGTGATCGAGATATACGCAAGTTAGGAATTATTGATTTTGGAATTATGGGTGAACTTACTAAGAATGAACAAAATTATTATTTTAAACTATTAACTTCTATAGCAAATACGAAAAACTATGAAGATGTTATAGATATATTCTTAGATGGTCTTGTTGAACCCAGAGAGAAAATTAGAGAATTATCGGAAACAAGATATAAAATTTTACGCTCTGAATTAGCTAATATTTTAAATAAGAAACAAACAAATTATATTACATCGTGTGATGTTTTTAAAATTAATACAAAATTAAGAAAGTATAACTTATTTCTCTCTAAGAGCTTCTGTAAGGTTGAATTATGTATGGCTATTTCAGACAGCGTAATCAGTAAATTGTCTTGCAACACGAGTTATTTAGATTACATCAAAGAAAGTGTTGTATCTGCATTTAAAACAATGAATTTTACATGAGATTTAAAAAAAATTGAAATACAAATATCCTTTCTTAGCATACCAAAAATACAACAATGTTTACTGATATGGATAAAATCGACGACGACAAGATTATGACGAATACGATGAACTATCATCCTAATATCATTGAAGATGATGAAGAAATTGTTCTTCTACCAAATCAAATCAATAATGTACAAGATGTAAATGATACAATGCGTCTTAATATTGTAGAAAAGTTTGTTCTGATTGGACTGATGATGTTCGGTCGTCATTACCTCAATCTTCATTTCTAATATAAAATAAAAATCAGGAAAAATAATAAAAATCAAATAAAAAGGTATTAACATACTTTTTTATTTAAAATTGAACTAAAAAGAATTGTAAATATATATACAATAACCATGAATTTCATCATCATTGACGGAAGTTATTTCATCTTTTACAGATATCATGCGCTTCGTATTTGGTGGGGTTTGGCAAAAAAAGAAGACGAAACTAATGATTATTGTGAAAATCAACGTTTTATCGACAAGTTTCGCGAAACATTTGTTACAAAAATTAATGAAATGACACAAAAACTTAATATCGATGACAAAACCATCATATTTGTAGGTAAAGATTGTCCTAGAAAAGAAGTATGGCGTAATACTCATATTGATAATTACAAAGGTACAAGAAATAATAGCGATACTAATATAAAAAAACTATTTGAAATTGCTTATGGAGAGAATTTGTTTATTAAAGCAGGGGCTAAACTAATTTTATCTTATCCGAAACTGGAAGCAGACGATTGTGTAGCAATTACTGCAAAACACATTGTAGAAACACAGGAAAATTCAAAAGTGTGGATTATTACAAGTGATATGGATTACTTGCAACTAGCATCTGAACGTATTAAATTGTATGATCTAAAATATAAAGACTTAACAAACAGTAAAAATAGTTTTAATGATGCACAAAAAGATTTATTCTGTAAAATTGTTACAGGAGATAAAAGTGATAATATTCCGTCAGTCTTGCCAAAATGTGGGATAAAAACAGCGGTGAAGTTTTATAATAACAAAGAACTATTTGAAGACAGGTTAAATATTACAGACGGAGCACGCGAACGTTATGAGCGTAATAAATTAATTATCGATTTTGACAGAATTCCTATCGAACTAATAAATGATTTTAAGGAAACAAACGAATTTCTAAAATTCTAGTATATGTGCCACGTCATAAGTATATGTGCCACGTCATAAGTATATGTGCCACGTCATCACACCATAACACTATTAATATTTTTTAATGATTTCTATTTAAAAAGAGCACGTATATATAATATAATATGAAGCTTATTACTTCACTTATCCTTGCTACTGTGACTCTTGTCTCTGGTTTTCAGCCTCCTCTCCTAGAGAACGTAGGGGTTACTCCTCCATTTACCAATAAGTTTGATCCACTAGGATTTTCTGATAATGTTCCTGATATTGAGTTCAGTCGTCTTCGCGAAGCCGAGCTTAAACACGGTCGTTGGGCTATGATTTCGGCAACTTCTATCCCCCTTCTCGAAACACATTCATCGGAGCCAGCCATCCACGCCTATGACAAACTTCCCCCCACAACTCAGTATACTATTGCTGCGCTTATTCTAATGGGTGAGTTTACCACTATGTTGCGTGGATACGAGAATCCTTTTGCTAATGGTTCGCCTTATGCATTCAAGCTTCGCAAGGATTATCAGCCCGGTGACCTAGGACTTTCAATTTATAATAGCGAGGATAAGGATTTCAAGATTATTTCTGACAAGGAACTTAATAATGGGCGTCTGGCTATGCTTGGTGCACTAGGTATGATTGTCCAGGAACTTGTTACCGATAAGCCACTTTTCCAGTAATTACATTTTGAGTACTGGTTTTTGGTATAAAAAATAACACATTAAATACAAACAACTTAGATTTATAAACACGTTTATATCATCACGATTATTTGCTACTACATAGTATAATAATGGTGTAGCTACACTATACATAAACGCATCTCCAATAATAGCTCCAGAACCCACACTTTTCGCATACGATTTGAATTCATCAATAACTCTATTTTTTCCAATAGGATAGTTTTTTATAACTGTTATATAAAATCCAAAATCGTGTAATATTTGAATACTTAATACAAGGGTTAAAAATTTCCAAAACTCATTTTTCTTATTCATATAACCATTGTTTATTAAATACTCATATAAGAACTTAGCCAAGTAAAAACCGATTAACAACGATACTACGTCTAACATTATGGCAACTATACCAAGATTGTTATACCAATTATTTATTGCTTTTCCTGTGAAAGGGCTTTTAGTATAGCGAAATAAGTAAAACATGAACGTTTCTATTAGTAAACTGGCTGTTAAAAAATGTGTAAATGTTAAATTTTCTAACATTTTATATAATTACACTACATAATAATTATATAAAATTGAAACACACTCACTGTAATAATAATATTACAAGTAAAAGATAATAATATTATAGAGTTTACAATTTATAGAGTTTAAAATGGAAATTTATAAACTGCCAAAAACATATATTGGTAGCGTGGTAAAACGGCCATCGAAAACGTCGAAAACACCCTATGTTGCAGACATTATATTAGAGAATGACAATACAAATACTGAATATATGGCTCATACTGCAGCTCTTGGTTGCTGTGGAATGGTAGATAGTGGTAAGGAAGTTATTATGATAGATTCCCCTAATCCTAAGAACGTTTGCAAATATAAAATTATGTTAGCTAAAACGATTGAACGTGGTAAAATAAATATAGTAGGTGTTGATCCAAATATAGCAGAGGATTTGGTAGAAGAATGTATAAAACAAAATCTAATTTCTTCATTAAAAAATGTGAAAAAATATAAAAGACAAGCTACTATATCTAGTTCACGATTCGATTTCATTGGGCTCGATTGTAACGAAACGTGTTTTATTTTAGAAGTGAAAAATGTTCCACTAGCAGATTACGTTGATTGTTACGACAAAGAACGCAAGAAAATGGATTTTAATGACAGACATATTAACAGTAAAATAGCATATTTTCCAGATGGTTATAGGAAAAAACAGAAAGACACTGTAAGTCCACGCGCTCTAAAACACATCACAGAGCTAACAAATATAAAACTTGACAAAAAAGACAAAATAAGATGTATTATGTGTTATGTAATTCAAAGGCGAGATGTTGAAAGTTTTCAAGCATCAAATGTCGACCCTATTTACAAGGATGCTTTCAACAAAGCAATTGTATCAGGTGTCGAAATAATCCCATTACAAATCGAGTGGAAACAAGATGGAACAGCCCACTTTATTTGTGATGATCTTACAATTAATATGTAACTTTATCTTATAGCATTTCCTGTTGAGTGATATATTCTGTTTTTAATTTTTTAATACCTCTTAAACTAATTTTAACAACATCATTCTGTGTCATACCATAATATTTTGCAATAACATTACTGATGTCCCGTGGTTTTTTAATATATCTTCGATAAACTATATCCTTTTCTAAGGATTCAATACATCCATATTTATTTTGGTATATACAGGTAAATCATGCGTCTTACATAAATTATCATATATATCGATGTTGTTATATTTTTGCTTATACATACTTTTAATATATGATGACATATAACTTTTAATCCAGTAACTAGAATATGTTGTGAATTTAGCATTAATATTATTATTTTCGTCATATTTTCTTGCTGCCAACATTAATCCAATATAACCTTCTTGTATCAAATCATTACATTGGTCCGAATTTAATTTATGTCTTGCAATGTAATTTTTTGCGTGATACGGTACTATTTTAAAATTTTCTCTTGCAACGTCGTGACAATATTTTGGTGAATTATAACCACATATTGTATTTATAAATAGAAGGTATATTATTTTTTTAAAAGGCATATTTTTGATGAGCATATATTTATATTAGCGTATATTATTTATTATGTAGTATATAATCAATTTATATTTAGTATCACTATAATTATATGCAAAAAATGAAGTGAATAATTAATATTATTATCAACAAATAATATAATGCCAGGCAGAAAGCAAATACCTTCCTTCAAATTAGCAAGCGGAACAACCAACGAACGAGATAACAGTTACAATTTATTAAACACTCTAGGAAGCATTTTTTACAACACGGATACGAGCAACGTGGAGGTGTATCACGAAGACCCTTCCAATAATGTGGGGTGGAGAGATTTGGTAATGAATAATAAGGAACAGATTGACATTAGCGGGAAGTTGGTGGTTGATGGCGACGTCTCCTTCAATGCGCACCTGAGCGCCATGGACGCGTCCTTCCAGAATAATTTGACGGTGGGCGGCTTGACGGTAGCCGGCGGTGTAGGGATTGGGACGACAACCCCATCACAAAAATTAGATGTTGATGGAAATATTAATGTTGGTAAGAGCCTATCAAATCCAAGGATAGGGCGCTTTCTTTCCGGGTCGGTGCATAATGCAGACAAACGCGACAGTGTATACTTTGGTCGCTGGGACAGCAATAACGACCTCGGTTTTCTAGGTATGAAACTTACAACTGATACACACACAAACCTTGGTTATGGTAGCTATAGTAATCAAACGTTGATAGGGTTTTACGCATGGGGCAACAGTATTGCCAACTCACGAGTAGTTATGACAATTGATGCTGGTGGTAATGTAAAAGCTCTAGGTCAGTTCACCGGGTCTTCGTCATTATCAACAAGTGACGACCGTATTAAAGAAAACGAGAAATTGATTGTAAATGCGACGGAAACCCTCTCCAAGTTAACACCTCAAATATACGATAAATATGAAACTATGGATTTGAGCGGAAGTTTTTTTGTTGAAAGCGGTTTAATTGCACAAGAGGTTTATTACAATGCCCCAGAATTAAGACATCTTGTTCATGTTAGTAATGATATTGACGCAAGTGGAAACATAAGCATCCCGACGCCAGAAGAGATGGACTTATCGGGCGTGGAAATTGGAAGCGACCCAGACTATGGTTCGCACGGCTGGAGTAAAACCAAACCATCATCACTGAACTACCAAGGACTTATCCCTTATCTGATTAAATCAAACCAAGAACAACAAACAACACTAGAACAACTGGAAGCAAGATTAGCAGCTCTTGAAAATAAATAGAGAATTAAATCCACCATTATACAACCTGATGAAGACCAAACTAATCAAGAAGTTCGACAAGCGCCACCCACGCATTCAACAACTCACCTAAAAAAATAAAAAGGATTATTTAAAACGTATTAAATATGTTGTAAATAATGACGGTGGATATGCTCGCGAGGCAGAATCCGCACGAGCGCGACGCGCACATTAGTTTTGAAGAGGGGCCGCACATCTACACGATTGACGGCGAGAGCGACTTCATGTCGGTGACCACGTGGAACCACAGCCATTTTGCCGAGTTCAACCCGAAATGCCAAGTTGCTCGCTATGTATGGGCAATCAAGCACGTGTAGAAGATAATGCTTATGTATTGTCTACATCTACGAGAAATTTCCCTAATCGTCTTGGAAGGGCACCAAGGTATATTTAGCATCCGCTGAATTATCTGCAATTACTGCCATCGAAGGAATCATACCCAATAAAAGTGTATACAATAGTTATTTTAATAATATACAAGAAAAACAAGATGAAATATTCAACTATATGCAATTTAATCAATTAGAAACATATAAACAATAACATGAATAATCAATGCTAAGCAAAGTATTAAACACATTGTTACACTTACTAAATTCTCTATATCGGAATGTCGGAGTTGTTTATTAACCAAGATTATAAATCATTATTCAGTATGTGTATTTTAAACATCTATTATTGGTAAATACATAACAATCAATATCAAAAACTCATGTATATTTACACATGGTATTTCCGTAATTTTCTCATAAATATCATGAGAGTGTAAATATGTATTAAATTCGTTAATACTATTAGTATTATCTGCATTATTTTTAAATGAATCTAGAAGTACTGAATCTATTGTATATGGATAATGTATATTTAAAAATGCACATATTAATGCTATACATATATCTTTATCTGTAATATCATTAAATTTAATAGCACCACCATCATGACACCAAACTTTTATTTTAACTATAATTTGTTCGAAATGTATTAAATCATTTAAATCTAGATTAAAAGTATTAGTATAATCTGTTAACGAGCGCCGAGCTGCAGAATCCAGACAATATTGTCGTTCTGCCTCAACACTCTCCAATATACTAGCAAACTCTATATTAATTTGTGTTGTGTTAACAAATATATTTTTTATTTCTGTATAAATATCTATAATTATATCTTTAGTATCTCCCATATAATATAAATTACAGATTATTTTATATATATATTTATATCGTTATATTATGCCTCTCTATTCTTTTAATGTAAATGATTCACATACTTTTACAAATTGTACTGCCACAGATAGAGAAGGTCCTACATTAAGTAATTGTCAATCTTCTTATGCGACTTCTTCAACAACTGGATACTGGTATAATACACAAGCTTATTTTAATGTTACAAACGGTGTCCAACTTTGGAGTGTTCCTGTATCTGGAACCTATAAAATAAAAGCTTCGGGTGCGAGAGGCGGACAGGTTGGTCTTAGGACACAATCTGATGGACCGCCTGGACAAGGAGCATATACAGAAGGAAATTTTGATTTGACAGAAGGTGATAAAATAAATATAATTGTTGGTCAATCTGGACAGGATTTTACACCTAGTTATAGCAACGGAGGGGGTAGTGGAGGAGGAGGTGCTTCATGGGTTTGTAGTGAAGATTTTAGCACTTTATTGTGTGTCGGTGGTGGAGGCGGTGGTGCGTGGGGCGTATCCTGGAACCCTTCATCAAATTCAGCAAATTGGAATTATGACATCGTTTCCGACGGAGGCACATTTAATGACGATGGTTCTGTTAGTACTAGTAGCAATACTTGGAAAGATTCCCAACCTGGTATGTTATATGCGCCATCGGGTTCGGGTGGATATTATGGTGGTAACCATCAGGCAAATTCAGGTGGAGGTAGTGGATGGTCGTATGATGGTGGTTCTCGCAGTTTTCATTATTGGTCAGGTGCTGGTACAGGCGGATACAACCCCAACCCCTCCGCCACCTCACCCGCAGTCCCTTATTACGGAACAAACTATGATAATCAAAGAAGTGATGTCAGCGTTGCTCCAAATTATTGGTATAGATATGAAAATACAGAGTTTGTATATAATATTAATCAAAATGGACGCAATAATGGTTGGTATCCGGTGCCTTTTACGAAGGATTCTCTATGCCGCATGACTACAACAAATATGAATTTATGGTCCTCAAATTTAAGAGGACAAACCGGAGGATTAAAACCTTCTAATGCTCTTGGACCATTGGGAGGTAGACCTGGTTTTTCTCTTCATGGAAGTGATTCACCCGGTGGTATATGGTTTTCCAATACAACCTATTTAAATGCTGTAAATGTAAATTCAGATTCTGCTGGTGGATTTGGAGGTGGTGGTGGAAATAGTGGAAATGAAGGCGGTGGTGGTGGTGGATACACAGGTGGATGTGCATCACGTGTGTCAAATGGAGCGGGTAAGGGAGGGACTAGTAGAAATAACAGTTCTATAAGTAGTAGTATTTCCTTCGGTCTTAATAGTAATCGACATGGTAGTGTAGTCATAACATTAGTATCTGTCCCTGCTGATCTTACACCTCCAATAATTGATGCAAGTGTCCAAAATTTATCTGGCACCGACAATACACCTTCATTTACATTCACTAGCAACGAAGCCGGAACAATAGATTCAAATCCATCTTATGTGTTTTCACCAACATCGGCAATAAACGGTTCAAATACAATAACATTTAATACATTAGCAGTTAACACATATAGTAATATACAGGTTTATGTTACAGATGCCGCAGCTACACTTAACGTGTCAAATATTCTAACTATACCAACCTTTACAATTTCTGCCCCTGCTGATACTACAGCTCCAATAATTAGTGCAAATACCCAAAATTTATCTGGCACCAACAATACACCTTCATTTACATTCACTAGCAACGAAGCCGGAACAATAATTACAACTACATCTGATACGTTTTCACCAACATCGGCAATAAACGGTTTAAATATAATAACATTTAATACATTAGCAGTTAACACATATAATATAGATATTAATGTTACAGATGCTGCAGGTAACGTGTCAAATATTCTAACTATACCAACCTTTACAATTTCTGCCTCGCCACTCGGTAGAAGTAATTATGGTGGTATATTAACAAAAGGAACAACAAGTGAAAGAGATGCAATTTCTTCTCCAAGTTCAGGAGATACACACTATAATACCACTACAAATCAAATGAATATATATGCCGATGGAAATTGGAACGAATTTGCTTTAACAATTCCAACAAATCAAGTTGCTTTATTGTCCGGGTCTACTCCACCAGGTAGTGCCAATAACAATAACGTATTTTATAAAAATACGAATCCATATAATCTACAAGTATATCGTAATGGGTGGAAAACACTTCCCCTTGAATTAACAAATGGACCATCCTTTTCTTATGGATTAACAATTCCCAGTAACTCATCAGGAAATACTGGGAATGTATTTTACGATACATCCAATCAAATTATTAATTTACATAGAAATAATCAATGGTATAATGGTTAGTAAATTAAAAAATAATTAAAATACTAATTAATACAACAATGTATAGAATGATTCCTTCTTTATAATTATAAAGAAGGAATCATAATGATATGAGGATTATTTATTTAATGTTTTGCTTTAATGTGAATTTGAAGCTGTTTTTCACTATTAAAAGTATTTTTACCACAATGTGGACAACAAGCATTTTTTCGTGATAATTCGCGTGCTTGTTTCTCTTCCTTTTGTTTTTCTATTTTTAGTTTTTTCTGTTTTAAAATTGCCTGTTTTCGTTTTTTCTCATTGTATGTATTTAATATTTGGCGATAAAGTTGCATAAATTTGTTATTTCGTTTTTCGAGCAAATCAAAGTTATAATTATGTTCTTCGAGAAACTCATTCCAAGTATTAATTATTTTCACAGGTGATCCAATAGAGACATTGTATCCACGTGCCTGTAATGATAAAGCTACTGCGTAATTAAAATCCGGTGTTAATACACCAGTCTTTCTACAAAATGGACAGCTAAATTGTTTTTTTTCGCACATTTTTTCATAACAATTACTACAAACACCGTGTCCACATTGGAATAATTCCATCAATGGCTTTGTGGAATGGATTTTCTGTGGAATATTAGTATTAAAATAGGCCGGTTCACAACATATTTCACACTGGTTTGTTCCCGGATGAATATTGCAAAACACCGTATCAAAAGAAGTCATATTTCATTAGTATATTGATTTAATAATTAAGCATTAAATCAATTCAATTTTTAAAACTAAAAGTTTTAATTCTTCGTTTTACTCTTACTCTTGGTTTTACTCTTACTCCTCGTTTTACTCTTACTCCTCGTTTTACTTTTACTCTTCGTTTTACTTTTACTCTTCGTTTTAGTCTTACTCTTCGTATTTTCTGTGAATTTGTTAATTAATTTCATTAAATTTCTCTCTACGATAATACGTGTTTTCGTATCATCGGTGTCAACGGTGCAATTATTATCATAAAATGGTTCAATATAATCATCACTACAATCAGCGTTCAAATATTTTTCCATTAAAGGACGCGATTTAGTATTTGTATCAGCTGTTATATAACGTATTCCGTTTTCAATCGCATAATAAAATAATATTATATTAATAAAGCTATTATAACCCTTTTTTCTACTATTTTTAGCACTACAAGAACCGCTTATATGGATTCGTTTTTCACTTTTATCCATATAACATCCAAGACAAGAAGCCATTTCCCTGCCTTCTCTGATAAGTATATTGAGATTTGTATCTTGAAACGCATCATTTAAATCAGGACATTCTTTTACTGAAATAGGACATTTATTGGAAAATGTATATGATATTTTACTATTTTTAAGAAACGCATCTATATCATTTAATTCATATTGCATATAATATATTTATTTATTATATAATAATCTATATACTATTGTAGATTATTATACACCATTTAAGTTATTCATTTTTTCGAGACGTTCAATTGTTTTATCTAAATTACTTTTACTTGCAATTCCATGATTCAAATAATCAGTATTTGGTGATTCTTCGTTTTTCTTTATTTCACGATAGACAACATTATCGATTTTCTTAACAATATTCTGAATAGCACTTTTATTTTGATTGGAAATAATCTCACAGGTAAGGTCAACCGTTTCGGTAAGGAGAGATACTGCAAAATATATTAAAAAACGTCTTCGCTTAGTAACACCACTTGTATATTTAATACAAAATATATCCAATAAAGCGTTTATTATTTTATCATTGGCCTTATTATTGCGAGACTTACTCTCGATTAAAATTGTATCCCATATAAGCCATACTGGGTCCATCTGATATTTATCCTGAACTGTGGCGAAGTTACGACGTTCACATTCGCATTTTTCTTTCCGTTTTTTACAAAGAGCATGATATTCTAACAACCATTCTAACCAGTAACAAGCGTTTACTGCGTTTCGCGATTTATTTGATATATGATAACCCAATTCATTAATAGCAATAAATAGTTCTTTTGGGTCGGTCTGCAAAAATATTTTTTGCGCATAATTCACATTTGGTGCTTTTAACTTGCTAGCAATAAAAGTCATATCAAATTCTTCAGTTTTTTTTATCTTAACTGGTTCAAAGGCATGTTTTTTCTTTGAAAAACATAATACGCTTATTACTTCGGCAAACAATTGTCTTATTTTAGGGTTATTGCGTAATCGTAATTCATTATCTAAATAACCATTTGACAAAATAGATTTAAAATTATCAAAGCGCATAGCAATATAAATTGGTAGTCTTGGATTACCTAAATGAATATAACGACTAATATATAAAATAATTGTCTCCCATACATCAAAAAATTGCCCAGCACATATTAATTCACCACTCCAATAACAAGCCGATTCTACTTTACCGGCGGCCAAACACGACAATATTTCTTTTTTAACCTTTGTTTTTTGAAATTTAGAAAAAGTTACCCCTTTAAATTCATTCATATTTCTCACATCATCGATATCTGTATCACCCATATATTAACTTTAATACAAAAAATATACATCTAATACATATATATATGCAATTTTTAAACAAAATAAATAAATTCTTCTCAATAAAAAAATTCAATAAGAAGCCATTATTCGAGAAATTATTTTATATGTCTCTTGGTGTATTAGTGTTTGTGGTTTTATTAAATAACGCTCGTACTAGCTTAGGTATTAAAGAAGGGTTCGAAAAATCAAGTGAGTTTGTTGTTAAAAAAATACCGGAAGAAATATATGACGATTTTTATGTAAATTTATATGATGATTTAGTATTTTATCAAGGAAAAAACGATTGCGAATTAGCAATGATTAAAAAATATACTTCCTTTGACAACAATAGTTCTGTATTAGACATTGGTTCGGGAACTGGTCATCACGTTAATCTTTTTAATAAGACTAGTAAATCGGCATTAGGAATAGATATCTCTCCGTCAATGGTAAAAAAATCCAAAGCCAATTATCCAAATAATGATTACCAAGTGAGTGATGCTATGAATTCGATGGCGGTTCAACATCAAACATTTACACACATTACTTGTCTATATTTCAGCGTTTACTATTTCGAAGATAAGAGAACATTATTCAAAAATTGCTATGATTGGCTACTACCGGGTGGTGATTTAATATTACATTTAGTAGATAGAGACAATTTTGACCCAATTCTACCAGCGGGAAATCCATTTAAAGTAGTATCACCACAAAAATACGCTAAAGAAAGAATTACAAGCACCGTAGTTAAATTTAATGAGTATGAATATAAATCAAATTATGAGACAAATACAAGTGATTCAACAGCAACTATGAACGAAGAATTTAAAAATATTAAAAATGGTGGTGTGCGAAAAAATGAGCATAAATTATTCATGTCGACACAAAAAGAAATATTATCACAAGCGAAAGACGTTGGTTTTATTTTATCTGAATATGAAGAATTAGATAAATGTGGATATTTTTCACAATATATTTACGTTTTACAAAAGCCTAATTAAATAAAATTAGTTATTAATATGTGGTATTTGTACATCATATTAATAATTATTTTACTGCTATTATTTATTAAATTATATATTAAGATTAAATATTCTTTTTGGTCTAGTCAACCTGTATATCATATGTATGATATATTTGGAAGATTCAAATTGAATACGATTATTAATCTAAATCCACCAGATTTCAATAAATATGTGAATATAATAGACGTTAAAACCTATAATTACGATGATTTAGATGACAAACAATTAGAAAAAATATGCGATTTTATAAGAAATAATTTTATAAGAATGAAAGGTACTGTTGAGTATATTCCTGAAAACAAACATATCCTAGAACCTTTAAAATCGTCAAACCATCCTTCATATATAAATATATATAACGAACCAACTTTATTGTTAAATGATAATGAAGCACTATACTATTCGGTTATGACTGCAAGACCATTAAGCGTTACATTAAAAAACAAATATCGGTTTCACACATACTATGTTGACCATTTATGTGTTACAGAACCTATGCGAAAAAAAAACATTGCAAATAAATCTATCCAAACCTTTCATTATAATGTTAGCAGAAGTAATCCTAAAATTCAAACCTATTTATTTAAGAGAGAAAGCAAATTAACTATAATTGTACCTTTAACAATTTTTAATATTAAAGCTTTTAAAGTATCACAAATACCAGTAATAGCATTTCCACACGGAATGTATAAAATAATAGAAATATCCGTTGAAAATATAAATATATTTGTTGATTTTGTTAATTCAAAAAAACCAGAGTTATTGTGCACAATATTACCAGATTTGACAAATCTAGCAGCAAATATGAAGTGCAATAATATATCATTATATGGAATTTTTCTCAATAATGAATTAATAAGTGTTTATGTTTTTAAAGATACATCAACAACTTATGAAAATCAAAAAACCGCTGAATTATTATGTTCTTTAGAACAATGTGATACCAATTTATTCGTTGTAGGGTTTACACATGCATTACAATTATTCTGTAAGAAAATAAGAGCATACAGAGTAATTATGGATGAGAGTAGTGCAAATATAATTGTATGTAATTATTTATCAAAAATAAATACAACCCCATTTTTAATAACAAATGGGGCATATTATTTTTATAATTATATTAGTGAGTCATTACCTCCTTCTAAATGTTTTATTTTATCCTAAATTATCTCATGTATTTTCCTGCTCTAGCAAAAGAATCCACAATAAATATTAAGAATACACCTAAAAATGAATAGAGAACTAATTCTTCTGTAACGTGTCCGGTCTGTTCGTCTTTGTGTTCTTGTAATAAATGTAGGATTTTATCTAATTTAGTAAGAAGTTCATCTTTGCTTGATATAGGATGTTCGCTCATTTGGGTATAATAAGGAATGTGTTGATTTATATAGTCATTTGCTTGACTACTTTCAATGGTCGTAAATTGTTCTAAATTTACAGGCGAATCCATAGGTTTAGGATCCGAATGATTAATGGGTTCACTTTCCTGATCATCCTCATTTTCTTCACCGACAATATTAGATTGTTTAGCAGACGGAGGTGGCGTATAATTGTTAGTTGAATTATCGGTATTTTCCGGTTGTTCATGTAAATTTGATATCATTGCACTAGTAACCTTTTTAGCCTTATTTTCCATAGGTTCTTTAATAGCTTTCTTTATGGTTTTATTTTTACCATTACGTTTTTTTTCTGAGTTAATAGGTGGTGGAATATCATTATTATCAAAAGGAGCAGCACATAATGCTAAATAACTCATTTGTCTATATGAAATTAAGATATTATTATTTTATAAATATCCTTAAAAAATCTAAATATAATCTATATGAAGATGAAAACAGAAATTATAACATTAGTTATAGTATTAGTATTACTATACACAAGACCTTCTGCTTTGGTTAGATTCAGCAACACCTTGTTAGGTAAGGTTTTATTTGTTGGTGCTATAATTGTTGCTTCATTAGTTAGTCCATTGGCTGGATTATTCTTTGCCACACTAATGATTATATTAATGGAACAAAGTTACGAGGGATTCAAAGAAGGATTGGATGATATAACACCTATTAGAGTTAAAACTATTGGAGATTATGTTAAGGATACTGTTATGATTACGGTTAAATCTGATGATGCTAATAAATTAGCTGGTAATATTCCCGTAAATAGAACAATAATAAAACATGAAACTGATGGTACTATATTCGACGATCATACACTTATAAAAGCGACCGCAGATACGGATACTATAACACTTAGTGATGCTATTACTGAAGTCATCAATGCTGGAACAGATCTCATAATCGTTACCGGTACTGATTCTTCTGATACAGCAGTAGCAGGAAATTATATAAAGTATACTGATACTGAATCAAAGGAGGTTGTTCGTAAAGTAGCTTCTATTGATACTAATGAAATTACATTTGAAAATGGAGAAAAATTAACACTAGATACTAATTTTACCTATGAGGTTGTTACAACTGTAACTGTAAAAAGTGACACAAAAAAATATGAACCATCTGCCGACGGTAATGGATATACATCAATTACCATTGATTCCGTTACTGATACTCTTGATAATTTACCACTTGTAATTCCTACTACCAATGAGTTAGTAATTATTAGTAAAGTTGAAAATACTATTAACTTAACTCTTAGTAGTGGTGTTAAGACTGATTTAGCTGACCAGACACCTCTTTCAATCGAAAACCACTCACATACTCATGAACACGGGGATGCTGAGCCGTTTGTAGGTGGACGCAGAGAAGGGTTCTTTGCGGGTGATGAAAAAAAAGAAACAGCCGTAAAAGGTGCTTATGCAGAGGAAACATATGAACACGAAATTATAGGTGAAACGGTATGCTCTTCGAATTTATGCGACCGAATTGACAGCGAATTCAAATTAATACGTCCTATCAATTCAAATGATCATACACCAACAAATGTATAAGTTTATGTATTCATATAAATAATAATTATATATATAATGAAATTTACATATATAATTAATCATTTTTATATTTTATTGTTGTTTTTATCAATTGTATACGTAGGAATAACATTTAGTCAAACGCAAGAAAATTTTATAAGTATTACAGATTTTAAAATATATAAAAGGTGTAAAAAGGCCATTAATAAGCGGAAATATCGCTATCGTCGTGTTATAAATAAGCAACTTAAAAAAACCACAAAAAAAATGATTCCTGTTATTAAAAAACAAATAGATAAATTAAGTTTAATTTCTCTCTAATTATTAATGTTATACAATTTTAAAAGATCGCTGGCAACATTTAACAATAGTAAGTTTCTATTAGGCGTAACAATGTTACTATTAAATGTTGGTTCCAGATATGTAGAGTTAGGATTTAGCAAAACACAAGAACAAGCATTACGTAATGGGCTAGGTCGCGAAATATTCATATTTGCTGTTGTATTTATGGGGACAAGGGATATAATCATTTCTATTATGATGACTGCTTCCTTCATCGTATTATCGGACTACTTATTAAATGAGCGCAGTCGTTTCTGTATAATGCCTAAGAGTATGAAAAAAATATCCAATGTAATAGATTTTAATAATGACGGAGTAATTACACCCGACGAAGAAGAAAAAGCATTAGAATTATTAAGAAAAGCCGAAAAACAAAAGAATTTTCAAAAACAATCCGAATTTGTTAGTTACATAAATAATAATTAATATAATCTTTTATCAATATAAGATTATGTCTGTAAAAATTTTTAAAATAGATACATTAAAAATAAAATTAGTTATTGATGATTTAAAAATAGATAAAAGCAATGAAAATCTTAAGGATAATAATATCGCTTTCAAACCATCTATGATTGATAAAGAATTAGGAAAAGAACTATATTTTACAAAAGATTTTTTATTATCACCTACTAATTTATCGAAAGCAGGATTTGATAATAATGCGAAAACTCATCGCCAAGTGCTGAGTAGCAAGAGTAAAATGCAAGATTTCTTAACTTATATGGATAATAATAAAGAAAAAACAGAAGGAGAAAAGGAAACTAAAAAAAAAGAGAAATTAGAGGATATAAATAAGAATTTAGATAAAGAGAGAAAATCATATGAAGATACGCAAATAATAGATAAACTAAATGAAGAGTTTTCTACCATTAAAAACGAATTAACTAAGAAGGGTTTTGAATCCACAGATACTACAGAGAAGAGAGATTATAATAGTCATAAACAAAAAATTAACGTTAGTGTAGAAAGATTAAAAAATTTAAAGAAAACTGTTTCATCTGATGATTTTGAAAGGAATGACATTATCAAGGAGTTTGATATATGTATTGAATTAAAAGGAAAATATGATATTAATCCCGAAACTTTGGATTTTTTTAACCAATTAAAGGAGTTGTATAACAACGAATATTCTCTAAATGCTCTACACGAAGCAACAGAGGCTTCATCAGATGCTGAAAAATATTTAATTAATAAAGATTTGAACAATAAAATAAATAAAAATACTGGAGAAATTAATGAAATTAAACATGACAATAATGATAATGATAATAGTAATAAAATTGACTTGTATGATAAAAAAAATCTAAATTTTATTAAAGAGACATTTTTTAAGAGTAATGAAAATATAAATATCTCTCCAAATACATTTGTAATTTATTCTAGTGATTATCCCGGGAATAATTATAAATTAGACCCGTATGAGAAAACAAAACAGGAAAATGCAAGAGTGAACAAAGAGGGAAAACAAAATTTAAGTGGTAATGTTTACCAAACTACTATTAATATTAAATTAATAGATAGTAAAGAAAAACTAAGTAAAGTAGAATATGCAAAAATCGGTTGCTCGGAAAGAGCAAAACGGATTGAAAATGAAGCTTTTGAACTATTTGGAATAAGTTTTAATTTATTACAGAACACCAATATGTATAATCCAATAGCAGTATATGAAAAAATAACACGAACTGATCAGGAAAGAAATAAAGAAGAACGTATTAAAAAACGTGAAAAGGATAAAGAAAGACGGCTAGATTTATTGGTTAAAAGGAGAGAAAGAGAAGACAAAGCTATATATAAGAGTATAAATGACGATGATGATGATGAAGATAATAAAAATAATCCGAAGGGAGGTGCAATAAAACGCAAAACCAAACGCAAAACCAAACGCAAAACCAAACACAGAACCAAACGCAAAACCAAACACAGAACCAAACGCAGAACCAAACGCAGAACCAAACGCAGTTTAAAATAATATTATAAATAAAATTGAAATATAAAAGGGTGTATATAGTATTATTATACCAACAATAATATATATGAAAATGAATGGGATTATTTGTTTTATTCTTTTATTCCAAACCAATTCTGTTCCACTTTTCAAAAACATTCGCGTCAATTATAAATTAGCAAAAAAGAAAGGATACAAATTAATAAAGCCGCTTTACAGCATTTCGATTCCACAGGAAACTAATATTGATGACATTCAGAAATCATATATTACTAAAAACATTCGCGTCAATTATAAAATAGCAAAAAAGGGGGCAAATAGGGTATATATTAATAAATATAACATATTTTTAGAAAATCAAAATAAAATATTAGATAAAAGCTTTTCCCTAATAAGTGATAACATTGTAAGCGAACTCTTATATTTGTTAAAATTTTACCACATAACAAACGATAATATTAATTCTTACATGTATATTTTAGCTTACGAACTGTGTTGGTTTGGGTATAGAGTTATTCGCATCAACACTATTGATAAATCAGAAATAACCAAAGAAGATACGAAAGTTTTGTACAGACAATTAATATTAAACATTTTAATGTATATGTTAATTAAAAACATATTTGTTAACACCGTATTTAAAGCATTAAATAACAATTAATATTATAGACCTGCTCTACCTTGCTTTAGATAAAGAGCAACCATAAAAGAGCCTAGACCCATAACATAAACATGAATCCAATGAGGAGGACATTTTTTTATACCCATCTTAGCAGCCACCATACAATGTTGCCCGTGTGTAGCAAACCCCCAGAACAACGCATTAACTATGAAAAAAAGAAATAATAACTTATTGAACATTATATATATATCTACTATTATAATTTAATACACGTTCCTTTTAGTAAACGTCTATATTTGTGTTGGAATAATATAAATATAAATATAAAATTTTATCTATTATAATGACCACTAGACATTGCAATTCTTGTTGTATTGATTTGTGTGAAGAAGATAAATATTGCCACGAGTGTACTTCACGTTGTATTGAAACCATTCCTCCATTACCTCTTAATTATAAACAGCGAATAGAGAATAAAAAATATATGTTTGACGGTAAGGTGGTTATTGTCAAGGGGCGGGTATTACATTGTATTCACAACATATTAAGAATTAATTGCAAAGATCCTAATTGTATAGAGTTAATCGTATATTGTATTCATCGTCTTCCTATAAGTTCATGTAATATATGTCACAAATAACATTTTTCATGGTATATAAAATATTATATAGGTATTTTATATATGATTGTGGATATAATCAAATTATCTGGTATTATTTTGATTCTTGACATTGTTTTTTTAACACTTATGAGCAAACAATTCAATATATTAGTGCGTAATATACAAGGAACACCTTTAAAATTTCGTTCCTTATCGGCGCTAATATGTTACATTTTCATTATTACTCTTGTATACTATTTTATTGTATTAAAAAAAGCTTCTTATACTGAAGCTTTTTTATTAGGATTATGTGTTTATGGTATATATGAAACTACTAATTATGCTATATTTAATCAGTGGAAACCACATATTGTAGCAACAGATACTGTATGGGGCGGAATATTATTTTCGTCTTCTTATTTTCTATTTAATATCCTCTAATTCATCCTAGCAAAATACTCATACGTTCCGCCGTTGTCATCGTTTATTTTTTTCCAGTTGGTCGTGTCGTTCTTAATCCA
>ERZ651776.478-NODE-478-length-57033-cov-7.257374_pt1 | contig 57033 bp, 51 predicted proteins | sample MGYA00514761_ERZ651776 | MGnify/ENA metagenome assembly ERZ651776
ATGGTAATATTACAGGCTATTTAATTGAAGCGATTAAAGAATTGAAAGCTGAGATTGAAGAATTGAAAGCGAGATAACACATGGCATTACCATCCGCAGGCAACCCAATATCCCTACAGCAAGTAAACGTAGAACTTGATTTAACAGCTACAGCTACTATTAACATGGGTGGCTCGAATGTGCGTACTTTATTTGACGATGCTTCTGGTGCTATTTCAATGTCGGATGGGTATGGTAAATCAAATGCCGCGTATGTTGCGGCAACTGGAGGCACAATAGTTACCGAAGGAGATTACAAAGTTCACATCTTTAAATCTTCAGGAACATTTGCGGTTTCAGACGCTGGTAATGCCGCTGGAAGCAATTCAGTTTCAGCACTTATTGTAGCTGGCGGTGGCGGTGCAAATGGCGGTTCTTGGAGCGGAGGCTACTCAGGTGGCGGTGGCGCAGGTGGCGCAGGTGGAGGGACGGCGTCTCCGCCGCCATCGATGACGTCGCTTAGAGATTCGTACTGGGATCGACCGATGGCGGCACCGACTCCTCCGGCTGCATCCTTCGTTAGGTCAGCGGCATCGATCGGGCCACTAGAGGTTGTGTCCTCCAGGTCACTGGCGTTATCGGTCTTGTCGTCAGGAGTGGGTGCACCATCCGGTGAAGGAAATGACGGAACCGGAGTCGAATCCAGATCCGAAACCGCAGGAACTGGCGGGACAGGTGGTGGCGGCGGTACCGGCGGATCATCTGCATCTGACATGGTTGCGACTGTAGTACAGGCAGCAGATTCCTCAATTCAGAACTGGTGCGTTCGGCACCACCATGTCGAACGGCCTCCTACCGTGGCATGCACCATCTCACCACCATCACGAGGACATCTTCCGTCGACATGTCGTTCCTCGAAATGATCGCCACACGTGGAACCACCTCGCCGGTACAGCTCATCGAGCATCGGCGCCAGCGCTTCGCCGAGCCGGCCGATTGCGTCGTAGCTCACCTCGTTTGCTGGTCGCAACGGCGACACACCAGATCGCCACAACAGTTCGTCGACCAGCAGGTTCCCGAGTCCTGCAATCCGCTTCTGATTGAGCAACAAGGCCTTGGCAGCGACCTTGTACCGTCCAAAGATTGGCTGGAGCTCGACAGCTCCGATGGCCCATGCGTCGGGACCCAGCTTGGTCAGGTCCGGGTCGAGCTCGACACCACCTAAGCGTCGGGGATCGTTCATCGCCATCTGGCCACCGTCTGCAAAGTGGGCCACAAATCGGTTCCATGCCGGATCGAGCCGATTGGAGGAGTACTCCAACTCAGCAATAACCGGCTGCTCATCGATCATCAAGATGCCGGTCATGCCGAACCGCAGCCCGACGGTCGCCCCAACGGTTTCGATCAGCATGAGTTTTCCCACTCGGCCTAACGACTCGATCGTCGCTCCAAGCAACGCAGTCCGCAATATTTCAGGATCCACACCCTTGATATACCAATCATCGGGTGTCTCGATCGACGACACAGTGCGCCCGATCAGTGGGGACGCGCCCCGCCGGTACATCTCTATCTCGAGTAGTTCAGGCACGGGCCATGGGTGTCAGCGGGCGCTTAGGATCCGGCGCGGTCAAGGAATTTGCCGAGCGCAGCGCCAACAGCATCGGACTCGAGCAGGAAACCATCGTGCCCATGGGGGCTATCGATAATTTGATACTCGGTTTCGACGCCGGCGTGGCGAGCGAAGTCAGCCAGGTCGACCTGTAGTCGAGGGTGATACAACGTATCGGTGGTGATGCTGATGCTAAGCACCGGCGCCTTCAACATGGCGAAGGCACGAGCGACCGTGCCTCTGCCACGAGCAACATCGTGGAGGTCCATAGCCCGATTCAAGATGAGGTAACTGTTGGCGTCGAATCGGCGGGCCAACTTCTCACCGTGGTGATCGAGGTATGACTCAACCTGGAACCGGTCCCAGTGGCCAAACACATGTGACGGGTCAACCAGGTTTCGCTGGAAACGATTCTGATAGACCTCGTCGCTTCGATACGTAATCTGAGCAACGGACCGGGCTATGGCCAAACCAGCGTGTGGGCCTTGGCCAGGTTCGCCGTCGTAATAGTCGCCGCTCTGCCATTGAGGATCGAGCGTGATCGCATGCCGACCGGTCGCGCTCCAACCAATTTGCCATGGTGTAGCCGCCACAGACGTCGCAATCGGGGCGATTGCTTTCACCCGATCAGCAAACATCAAGCCCCATTCGATGACCTGCATGCCACCCATCGATCCGCCAACCACCGCATGCCAGGCATCGATGCCGAGACCCGTCGCCAGCCGTGCCTGGGAGCGAACCATGTCTCGAATCGTGACGGTCGGAAACCGCATGCCGTAGGGCTTCCCGGTCTCAGGGTTCGTCGACGCTGGGCCTGTCGACCCCTGGCATCCACCGAGCACATTGGCACAGACCACGAACCACCGATCGGTGTCGATCGCTCGACCCGGCCCGATAACGCCATCCCACCAGCCGCCGTCGGGATGCACAGCCGAGACCCCGCCCGAAGCATGCGCATCACCGGTGAGCGCATGGCATACCAGCACTGCATTATCGGCTGCCTCGTTCAGCTCGCCCCATGTCTCATAGGCGATCGTGGCTTCATGCAGCACACCCCCGCCTTCGAGCGCAAATGGACGTTCAGCAGTGAGCGAGTGAAATCTGCGATCACCGACGGGATCACCTTCGAGCCATGCACCTGTGACAGGGATGCCGCGCGACCACTTACGTGGTGCTTCGAACGGGAGCGCTTCAGACATCAAAATGAGTGTAGAGCGTGTCAGGGGCCGTGCCGATAGCTCCAGCGCCAGACGCTTCAATGCCGTTGTTGCTACTTCGAACCGGCTTCACCAATGATGCCCCACAGGCTGCGGTTACTTCTTCGACTGGTTTGCAAGTCGGCCGGTCCACCATGACGCAACTGATGCGTCTGCAGCCCCGTAGGCGCGGTCCATGATTTCGGCAAAATACTCGGTGTCGCCGGGGTTCGAACGCAGCGTTGTAGCGGCATCGGTCCATGCCCCGTGATCCGATGGCAGCGGTGCGCCCAAAACATCACGGGCCGAAAGTTTCATCGCGTTCAACGACATGGCAGTTCCGAAATTGTTCGCCATGAAATGAGCGCTCAAGGCTGGAGCACTCAAGGCTGCGGCAAGTAACCACAAGGCCTCAGGATCGTCATCGAGTGGTTCGATCGAAACCACCGGCGTGGCAGGAATGGCCTGGCCAGATTCGTCGACCCAGACTTCGACCACGCGTGTCTGGGTAGCCATAAGCAACTTCGGCCGCTGCCTGGCCCGAACCCACTGACCAAGTTTGTCGTTCTCGGCATACAACGCCGCCAGGTCGATAACGGGCCGCCGATACGACTGTTTCGCGAACTTGAACGGGCGGCTCCCCCAACCCAGCTCCAGCACGTCAATCATGCCAACCGTGACCAGCCGGGCATGTGTTGCGGGAACCACGTCTGAGTCCCACTCGGACACGTGGGGGACGAACCCGTAGAACTGGTCGCGAAACCCAGCCGTAGCCGAAGCAAGATCGCTGATCGTGCGGCTAGCCCCGCGAAGCAGACGGACCTCGGGAACCTCCATCGCTGCAGCAGCGGTACTTCCCCACTCTGAGGGGGCCGGCTGGTCGAGGCGCGTCGGGACCGTCGAGAAGTCAGCGCCGACACGTCGCTCAACAGTTGCAGCGGTAGAGCTCCCTGTTCCCAACACGAGGCCGCAGACCTGCACCGCTGCATCAAAAACCTGCTCACGAGCGAGCCAGATGCCGAGCAACGACGCTCGAGCGGCCACATGTTCACGAACGGCGTCGCCATAACGAGCCGCAAGAACCGACACCGGTTGCACCATCGCCAGGGTCCCGTTGGCGTCCAGAGCATGAAGACCAGCAGCAATGAACAGCCAGGCATCGTCGGTGTAGGTCCCGACCAGATCACCCCACCGCTCTCGCAACGCCGTGCGCCGGACTGCGGTGTGGGTCGACGACGACCGCAGCTGATTGAGAAACGGTGGATTGCCGACCACGCGGTCGGCAACTGGCAGCTCGTGGAGCAGTCCATCGCCGTGAGACAGATTGGGCAGGGGCCGGACCTCTACCTCGTGGTCTATGCCCCACAACGTCAGTGCCGCCTCGGCCACGGCGACCGCCCCGGCGTCGATATCGACGCCGAAGAGTTGTCTGATGACCTCTGCGGGCCGGGCGCCACCATCCACGAGTTGGTCTGCAGCTGCAATCAGGAACGCCGCTCCTCCGACAGCAGGGTCGAGCACCCGGTCCGATAGTGCTGGCGGAGGCATCATTGCCACAAGATTGCGAGCTACACCTTCGGGAGTCAGGTGCGCACCCTTCTTCCGCCTGGCCTTGGGAGCAAGCAGCAGCTCATAGGTACGACCCAAGTCGAACGGGGACACCCGGCTGGCGACATCTCCGACAGGAACAGCCCGACGACCCTCGAAGAGGCGCAGCCCGGAACCGACCAGGCTCAGTCCCCGTTGATTTGCCGCGGTTTCGGCGAGTACTGCGACGGCATCGAGGGGCTCAGTCATAGATGGCCCAGAGAAAGAACCGCAGTGTGCCCGACCGCTGCCAGGCGCATGGGTGATGCTTATTCCGTTGGATCCCAGCCTGTGAGATCCTCTAAACGTTCATCGTTCGAGAACATCTCAACGACAGGTTGATCGAGCCCCAAACGTTTCTGCAGCCGCTTGACCTCGAGTTCCTCGTTCCACAACGACAAGGTCACGGCACAACCGGTGTTGCCGGCGCGAGCTGTGCGGCCCGAACGATGCAGGTATGCCTTGTGATCAGCAGCAGGCTGATAGTGGATAACCATGTCGACGTCGTCGACATGGATCCCACGTGCGGCCACATCGGTAGCAACAAGAACTTTGAGTTCACCGGAGGAGAAATCCTCGAGGGCCCGTTCCCGGCTCTTCTGACGCAGGTCACCGTGGATCGCACCAGCGGAAACACCCAAGTCATTCACCGACTTGACCAAACGATCAGCGCCGTGTTTGGTACGACTGAACACCAGGGTGCGGTGCGAGGCCGCGGCGATTGTGGCAACAACCTTGGCCCGGTCCATCTCGTGGACCAGCAGAAACCGATGCTGCATGGAGTCAACAGTGGTGGTTGGTGACTCGACCTCGAACCGAGCAGGATCGTTTTGGTACCGGGAAATCAACCGGTCTACGACACCATCGAGCGTTGCCGAGAACAACAAGGTCTGGTGATCACCCGGGATGTGTCGCAGGAGCCATTCGACCTGTGGCATAAACCCCATGTCGGCCATGCGATCGGCTTCATCGACGATGACATGTTCGACGGCGTCGAGTGATACTTCTTTGCGTTCTATGAGATCGATGAGGCGACCGGGTGTTGCGACGACAAAGTCAACGCCCTTGTTCAGCCGGCTGATCTGTTTCTCGATGTCGGCCCCGCCGTAGATCGCGCAAATGTTTCGGTCGAGCTGTTTAGCAATCGGCTGGAGTTCGTCATGGACCTGAACCGCGAGTTCGCGGGTTGGTACAAGCGCCAACGCAAGCGGCTTGTTCTTCTCGGCTATGCCAAGCTGGTGCAAAACCGGAAGGCCAAACGCCAAGGTCTTACCCGAACCAGTCTTTGCCTTGCCGCAAACATCTCGGCCGGTGATGGCGTCGGGAATCGACAGCTCCTGAATCGCAAACGGTTCGATGATGCCTTGATCAGCGAGCGCTTTGACGATTGGTTCAGCAAGTCCAAGGTCAGCAAAATTTACAGCCATTACGAGCGATGCTACAGCGCGAGAGCATCGGTGAGCGCGACACCACCCGTCGCCTGGACCATCGATGCATGAGCCCACAAAGGGTTTGGGCAAGGAATGAGCCCAAACTTGCGCTACCTCATCACGACGCGCCCGTTACGCACGAGCACGCCCTCGGCTTTGAGTTTGGCCGTTTGGCGTTGCTCACCGCCTGGCACCAGCCGCCCATTCGCTGCGACGACGCGCCACCATGGCACCTCACTGCCGTGGCGACGCAAGGTCGAGCCAACCGCACGGGCTGCCCCCGGCTTGCCGACTTCGGCTGCAACCTCGCCGTAGGTCACGATGTCGCCTGGTTGCAGTGCACCAATCATGGCGAGCACCTTGGTCTCGAAGCCCGTGAGTTCCGAATCTGCCATGGAAAACATCTTTCCAAACGTCGCAAACGTACGTTCCTATGGGGACGTAGGTAGCGGATCAGGACTGGACGAGAGCGACGATCTCAATTGCTTCGGGGAATCCTGGAAGGGACACCGGGCCGATCGAAATCGCTTCGGTGTTGACCATGATCGCCGACACGAAATCCTTGGGAGCAAGTAGTTGCCCCGGTTTCGCCAGGTCTGCAAGGCGAGATGCGAGGTTCACGATCGAGCCGATGTAATCGTCGCCTTCGAACAGAATGACCGGACCGGTCGCGACACCGGCCCGCAGCGGGAGCGGAGCGTCGCTCTCGGTGAACGTCTTGCGCAGTTCGGTCATGGTTTCGGCCAGATCCTCTGCTTCAACGCCGATCAGCATGGCTCCATCGCCAAGCCATTTGGCGATACGCACGCCATGTCGGGCACAGATCTCACGGGTGACATCGCGGAAGAACTTCAGCGCCCTGACCGCGGCCTCATCACCGTTCTCTTGTGTGAAATGAGTGAAGCCGGACAGGTCGACGAACCCAATGGTTCGGGTAACCCGATGTTCGTAGGGATTCCCCGTGATGAATGTCACGGGATGAGGTTACCGCTATTCGTCTTCGCCGCTGGTTCCGAGTACAGCCCTTTTCGAGCTATCTGATCCTGCTTGTTCCTCGGCATTGTCATCGCCGCCATCGTAACCATCGTCGTCATCGTCATCGTCATCGTCGACGGTGCTGCTCGGCGCGCCATCACCGCCGAAACTTCGACTGAGCACAACAAGCGAGACCATCAGAGTGATGCCCATTGTCCACAGGTTGACCCGCACGCCAAGAATTTCGGTGGCCTGGTCGATGCGTAGCGCCTCGATCCAGAGCCGGCCGATCGCGTATCCGGCGGCGTAGACCCAGATGAGCCGCCCTGGCTTAAGTATCCGACGACGATCGATCCAGATAAGGAACCCGACAAGTGTCAGGTTCCACAGCGACTCATACAAAAACGTCGGGTGATAGGTTTCGATGCCGGTGGTGAGCACTCGTCCTTCGGCATCGAACGTCTGTGGCACGTCGATCTCAACTGCCCATGCGACTTCGGTTGCCCGCCCGTAAAGCTCCTGGTTCCACCAGTTGCCCCACCGCCCAATGGCCTGCGCCAAAGGCACACCCACGATCAGCACATCGAAAACCTTGTTGCGGCTCAGGTTGCGGCGGCGCACGAAAAGCAAGGCGCCGGCGACACCGGCAAGGACGCCGCCTGGGATACCCAGCCCGCCTTCCCAGATCTTGACCCAGTCGCCGATCGGAACCCAATCAGTGAGCACGTGATAGATCCGCGCACCCACGATGCCTGCAGGGATGATCCAGACAAGTATCTCGACTGGCGTGTCGGGATGCAGACCTCGCTCAACTGCTCGTGGCCTGGTGATGATCGTGGCCGCGATGATGCCCAGACCAATCATTAGCCCGTACAGAGTAAAACTGAGCGGGCCGATGTCGAACGTGTTGAATGATGGACTCGGGATCGACCCGAGCAAGGTTGGGCTAAGCGACGATGTCAACAATGGTGCCGACTGGGACCGAATCTGCGATGAAGCTGATGACTTCGTTTGGGATCCTCACGCAACCAGAGGACACGTACTGACCCATCAACTCAGGCTGGTTGGTGCCGTGGAGTGCAAGCTTCGGCATGCCACCGCCGCCAAAGGTGCCGAGGGTTTCACTGAACGCAGCGATACTCAGGACCCAGTCACCGTACGCAGGGCTCAGGCTGGCGCCGGGAATCTTTTCGTCGATGTAGGACCGGACGACGGGAGTCGGACGACTTTCCCGACCGCTCACAGCGATTTGTTCTACAAGCAGTTCCTCGCCTTGGTACACGTTGACCGTGTTCTCGGAGACGTCGATAACGATGTGGTAGTTGTGCTTTTCCTCACGGAAGAATCCCGTCTGCACCCAAGCAGTCGTGCCGTTCGGACGGATCGGCATCTGCACCCTGGCCCACGCACCTGTCGAGTCGTATTCCTCGACCAGCAGAGCGAGCCGATTGCCGAACACGGTCTCGGCATAGAGCGGATACTCGAGCTCGCTGCCATCGATCTCGTTCTGGTCGAACAGCTTGATGTTGTTGCCGTTGACACCATCAAAGACAGGGATGATCTGCACATCGTCGTTCACATGCAAGACCGTGACTTCCCACGGGTCGTCATCGGAAAGGACGTCCGAGATATCTGCGTCGGCGCCCCCTGCCGATGCTGTGCTCTCATCGTCTGCTGGCGCGGTGAGCGGCGCAGTCGTCGGGATGACCCCTACGACAGTTGCTGTATCTTGATCCTCATTCGGGTCGCCGTCCGTTGCAGCGTCGTCGACGCTGCCACCGCCGCATGCAGCGGCGATGAACATGAATGCGGTCACCACAGCAAGCGCCCTGGCTGTCGATCGTCGGATTCTCATCTGTTGATACCTTTGCTTTGAGAGCGCGCTCGCTCGGTACTGCCCGGGAAAAGTATCGACCTCACGACCGAAGACTGACGTAAAGTTTGCATTTTTCCGGTGTGACGCTGGTCCCATGTCGGTGACAACTCCACCACACCCCAGCCGATAACGTGCGGATATGGGGCAATTAGTCGATCTCGGCACGACGTACGCATGGATGAACGACCACGATCGACCTGGCTCCACCAACAGCGGAGTTGTTGTTGATGCAGACGGTCTGACGGTGATAGATGCCCAACTGACGCCTGCACAAGGGGCAGGCCTCTTCGCCGCAGTCGATGCGCTGGGGCTACCAATCCGCCGTCTCGCGTTCACCAGTTCACACATGCCGTTCGTTGGCGGGTCGTCGGCTTTTGTGCTGCCAGCGGTCTACGGAACAGCCCAGGTCAGCGCCCATATGGACCAGGAGCCGAACATCGATGGCTGCTGTGCGCTGTATCCCGGCGATGCCGACGAGCTGCGCACCCTTCCCGATCATCCCTGTCGGCGGGTGACTCACACCGTCGACGAAGCCGCATGGCTCACCCCGTCTTTGGTCGCTGCCCCGTTAGCCGGAGAGCTTGATCAGAATCTGATTGTGCAGGTGCCTGAGGCCCAGCTGATCTTCGCTGGTGCCGTGTGTTCATTCGGCGTCACGCCGATGGCTGGCCTCGGGAATCCGGCTGCTTGGGCTGACTCGTTGGACACGTTGCTCGGTTGGGGCGAGATCTTCGTACCCGGCCACGGCCCTATCGGAGGCAACGAGGAAGTCCTCGCACAACAGGCCTACCTCCGGGCGTGTGTCGATGCTCAGGGCGACCCAAGCGCTCTTGGCGATGGCCCGTGGCGCGAGTGGTCCGGGCAGGAATATCACTCGATCAATATCGAACGAGCGGCTCTACTCGCTCAAGGCACCGACGAACCGCCAGCTTCACTACTACGACTCCTTGGCGTCAGTTGAAGTCTCTACGGCAGCTCTGCCTCAGACAAGCCAGGCTGCCTGCCACGGACCGAGTGTGAGCTCCTGGTCGACCCGTCTATCGGTTAGCAGATCGTGCAGGCCGAATCCATCGGGCACGGTGACGGTTACGGCCTGGTCGGAGACATTGTGGATCGCAAACACCATGTCGCTCGTCGTTCGACGTTCAATCGCGACCACCCGATTATCGAGAACATGGATGGTCTGGGCTGCCTCAGGAGCGAATGCTGGCAGGCTTCGACGCAGTCGGATCAACCCGGTAATTTCCCGAAAGACGTCGGCCCGCCATCCTGATGCAAGTCGACTATTCGCCTGATCGACGGTTACCTGACCTCGATTGATAGCACGGTTATGTCCTGAGGCTGCCACCGCGTCGACTTCGCCCGGCGACACGAGCATCGAATGCACGTACAACGCAGGGATTCCTTGCACTGCCAACATCACGGCGTGAGCTGCAACGAAACGCCCAGCCGTGGCCCCATCGGAACCAGCCAACAAGTCGGCCAAACTCACGTTGAGTTCGTACGGCCGAGGACCGCCCGGAGCGCTGTATTCCGAAAACACACCGCCGGCGATCACCGCTGCATCGATCATCGGCTGCAGCTCGGCTGGCGAAATCAAGTCTTCGATCGGCCGCAACCCAAGGCCGTCGTGGCTGGCAATGAAGTTGAGGAATGTGCACCCGGGTGGTGGCGATTCGAGTCGGCCGAGCCAGCTGGTTAGAGCCTGCGCATGGCCCGCAATCAGCGACCAGACGATCAATGGCGCCAGTGTGAAGTTGTACACGACGTGGGCCTCGTCGCCTTCACCGAAATAGGAGATGTTGTCGGCGTGGGGCACGTTTGTTTCCGTGATGAGCAACGCTGTCGGATCGCGCATGTCAACCAGCAGACGCATCAGTTTGACCACCTGATGCGTCTCGGGTAAATGGATACAACGGGTACCGATCTCTTTCCACAAATACGCGATCGCATCGAGTCGGACTCGTGTGGCACCCTGCGAAAGATAGAAACCCAAGATCGAGCAGAATTCGATGAGCACGTCAGGGTTCGAGAAGTCGAAGTCGATCTGGTCATGGCTAAAGGTGGCCCAGACGTGACGAGTCCCCGAAGAGGTTGCAACGGGACGCAACAACGGGTGTGTGCGTGGCCGGGTGACCATCGACAGGTCCGCGTCGGGATCTGCTGTCGAGTAGTAATCGCGACCGGGCGCACGGTCCTCGAGAAACTGGTTGAACCAGTCGCTCTGGGCTGAACCGTGGTTGCAGACAAGATCCACCATCAACCCGCCGTCACCCACAACTGCAGTCAAATCAGGCCAGTCACCCAACGCTGAGTCGATCGAGCGATAGTCGACAACGGCGAACCCACCGTCGCTGCTCGACGGGAAGAACGGCAGTACATGCACGGTGCTGAAGACCGATGCAAAGTGACTGTTCCAAACTGCCTGAAGCGACCGCAGATGAGGTTGTGATTGCTCGATGAACGTGTCGCCATATGTAATCAGAACGACCTCGTCACTGCCCGGAAGTTGACTCTGCACGTCCGCCATACGAGCTTCATCAATGCCAGTAGCCGCAAGGATGGAAGCGGCAAGCGATTCGAGTTCTCCATCGCCCAGGTCCGGGTAGATGCGATCGAGATGACGACGGACGCGAGCACGCGATGTTGGGTTGTTCATTCGTCGTCTTGATCCGCTACGTCAGCGGCTGCCACCGAATCAGCACCTGCTGCAATGGCCGCTGGGTCGAACGCTCCAACGTCGACTTCGACGATGTACCGCGATGCATAGGTTGAGATAAAACCTTGCAGCGTGGCCGACACAGGAAGCGCAAGCAATGCACCAACGGGTCCCAGGATCGCAGTGCCTGCGAGTACGGACCCGAAGGCAACAGCCGGATGAACCTCCATGGTCTGAGATGCCACCCGGGGTCCGATCACATAATTCTCGACCTGCTGCCAGACGACCATAAACACCACAACCCACACCGCACTGATTGGCCGGTCGGCGAGTGCAATGAGCACCGGCAAAACTGCGGCCACGTAGGTTCCGATCACCGGCACGAATTGGCTGACCAGGCCAACCCAAATAGCGAGCACCAGTGCGAAGCGCACCCCGAGCAACTCGAAAGCAACCCAATGGACGACGAAGGCAATGATGACCAGGATGAGCCGCGACACGATGTAGCCGCCAGTTTTCGCGGTGCCGATATTCCAGATCTCGAGCACGGTCTTCTGCTGGCGCGGCGGCAACAACGAGCAGATAGTGCGCCGGAACTTGGGACCCTCGGCAACCAGATAGAAGGTGAAAAGCGCGATGGTAAAAATGTCGAACAACGCAAAAACGACGGCCCCGCCGAAGTCCACCAGGCCTCCGGCGAAGTCGGTCACGCTGCCCCGAAACTCACCCGACTCAGACACCGTGCGCTGCAGTTCATTCAGGTCTATCGAATCGTCGATGTTGTCCTGAAGCCATGTCTCGAGTGACGCGACCCGATCGGGTGCCTCATTGACCAGCTCAGTGATTTGCTCGGCAATGACCTGGCCCATAGCGATACCAAAACTGGTGATGCCAGCGATGATCAACAGGAACACCAAACCAGTGCCAAGTCCCCGTCGAACGCCGCGGCGCTCAAGCGAGTTGACGGCTGGCTCGATGGCAAAGGACAGGAAGATCGAGATAAACAGGATGACCAGCAGCGAACTCAGGCGTCGTGCCAGCCACCAGACCACGACCAAACCGACGACCGCCGTGATTAGCCGGAAGATGGCCCCGTTCACCCAGTTTGGAGACGAGCCGCGCGTCACGAACCATCCCTGGGTCGTGCGGTTATTGGGATTGTCGGGACCTACCTCGTCCAACGTGGCTCCGGTTTGCGAGGGCTAGCTACAGCCGCTGGTGCTGCCGCAACTCTGGCATGCGTAGCAGCTACCCGCACGGACCATGATCGTTCCGCAGTCCATACACAGCGGAGCGTCACTTGAACTCAGCCCAAGATCGAGCGTGGGCGTAAGCGCAATAGTTGCCGGTTCCGGGATCAGATCCAGCCCTGGCGACGAGGTTGTCGTCGCTTCGACCACACCCGGAAGTGTCTGCTGCGTCCGTTCGCCGACGGTGAAGATGTTCAGTGCCGAGCGTTCTTCAGGGGTCAGATAGTCGATCGCCAACCGGCGGAACACATAGTCGATCAGGCTGCTTGCAATGCGCAACTCTGGATCATCGGTCATGCCAGCAGGCTCGAAGCGCATGCCGACAAATGTCTGCACGAATGCACTCAGTGGCACGCCGTATTGCAGACCATGACTCAGAGACATGGCAAACGCGTCCATGATGCCGGCCAAGGTGGATCCTTGCTTTGACACCCGAACAAAGATTTCGCCAGGACGGCCGTCGTCATACTCGCCAACGGTGACAAAACCTTTGCAGTCGGCAACTCGGAAGTCGAAGGTGCGCGATCGACGAGATCGCGGCAGCCGCCGTCGCTCGGGAACTTGCTGTGCTGGCGCGTCCACCGACACTGCAGGGGCCTCATTATCTGAAGCTGCTGCCCCCGAGGACAGCGGCTGCGCGACCTTGCAATTGTCGCGGTACACCGCGACTGCTTTCACGCCCGTGCGCCAGGCGTCGATCAACAAGGATTCGATATCTTGTGCCGTGGCGGTTTCAGGCAGGTTCACGGTCTTGGAAATACCGCCAGACAGGAAGGGTTGAGCCGCAGCCATCATGCCAACATGGCCTGCTGCGCTGATGGCATTCTCGCCGACCGAACAGGCGAAGACACTGTGGTGCTCGGCGTTTAGGTCAGGAGCACCTTCGATGCTTCCGTGCGTCTCGAGGTGCTGCACGATGGCGTCGATACGTGAAGGGGCGTACCCCAGGCGACGCAGAGCCCGAGGCACCGTGCGATTGACCATGGCCAGGAAACCACCGCCAACAAGCTGCTTGTGTTTGACCAGTGCGAAGTCTGGCTCAATGCCGGTCGTGTCGCAGTCCATCATGAAGCTGATGGTTCCTGTGGGCGCCAACACCGTGGTCTGAGCGTTCCGGACGCCGCTCGCCTGGGCAAGTACACATGCTTCGTTCCATGACTCGGCAATAGCGCTGGCCATCTCTGGCTCAATCACCGACTGGTCAAGCGCCAACGCCTCGTTGCGATGCATGTCGAGCACCTTGAGCATGGCGTCGCTGTCGTTCGCGTAGCCGTCGTAGGGGCCCATACGACGGGCGATACGAGCCGACGTGCGATAGGCCTCGCCGCACATCAACGCGGTGATTGCAGCAGCAGTGCTGCGACCGTCGTCGCTGTCATACGCCTTGCCGGTTGCCATCAGTAGCGCACCAAGGTTGGTGTAACCGAGGCCGAGCTGGCGGTACCTGCGAGTGTTCTCGCCGATTTTTTCGGTCGGATACGACGAATGTCCAACGAGGATCTCTTGGGCCGTGATCATGATCTGGCAGGCAGCACGGAACCCTTCGACATCGAACTGGTCATCGTCGCCGAGGAAACTCAGCAGGTTAAGACTGGCTAGGTTGCATGCGCTGTTGTCGAGATGCAGGTACTCGCTGCACGGGTTGCTGGCGTTGATCGGTCCAGCGGTTGGAGACGTATGCCATTTGTTGATGGTCGTCTCGAACTGCACACCCGGGTCGGCACATTGCCACGCTGCTTCGGCTATGTCGGCAAAGATCTCGCGAGCTGGACGCGTTTCAACGACCGAGCTATCGGTGCGTGCGATGAGGTCCCACGGTGCGTCGTCGACCACTGCTCGCATGAATGAGTCGCTGAGTCGGACCGAGTTGTTCGCGTTCTGGTACTGCAGCGAATGGATGTCTTCGCCATCGAGCGACATGTCGAAGCCGGCTGCAGCCAGCGCATGCGCTTTTTTCTCTTCTTTGGCTTTACACCAGATGAACTCGCCAACATCGGGGTGGTCGACGTCGAGTACAACCATCTTGGCGGCTCGACGAGTCTTCCCACCGCTCTTGATGGTGCCTGCCGATGCATCGGCGCCTCGCATGAAACTGACGGGGCCGCTTGGGTGGCCACCACCATTCATCTTCTCTTTCGACGAACGAATGCGGCTGAGATTCACGCCGGAACCACTGCCACCTTTGAAGATACGCCCCTCTTCCACATACCAGTTCAGGATCGAGTCCATGTCGTCGTCGACGGCGAGAATAAAACATGCCGAGGACTGCTGGGGTACATCCGCCACACCAATGTTGAACCACACCGGTGAGTTAAACGCAGCCCGTTGGTTCAGCAGGAGCCAGGTCAACTCGGCTCGGAAGGTCCCAGCTTCGGAACTATCAGCGAAGTAATTGTCGGCCTCACCCCAGTCAGCAATTGTGGTGACAACCCGGTCGATGACCTGTCGCAGCGACCATTCGCGGCCGTCGGTGCCTTGTTGGCCGCGGAAGTACTTCTGGGCAACGATCTTGCCAGCGGTCTCGGACCAGTTGACGGGGAACTCCACATCGTCCTGGGCAAAGACCGTTGAACCGTCGAGTGCGTTCGTGATCTTGATCGAACGGCGTTCCCATTCGAGTTCGTCGTCGGGGTGGACACCTTCGATGGTGAACCATCGTCGTAAACCAATGCGGGTCTGGTCCGGAGCAATGGACATGGGTTAAGTCTGCCAGTCAGTCGAACGGGTGTGCTCTCGCGAGGGAAAGCCCCGGAAGAAGGCGGGTCGCATCGCTCACTCGAGTAGTTCAGGTCACAGGCTGGGGATCCGAGCCCCCGCCTGAAGGTTTCGCTCTCGACCCACCACGGTCTCAGAACTTGCCACAGGCCGAACTACTACGAGGTGAGCGATGCACCCCCGCATCAACCTTAGAGACTCCACCCTGTGGATAGCTAGGAGGATTTGCTGTGGATTTCGCGGTGTTTTTCCACAGCCCTCTCGCCGATCGGTTCGTAGTGTTCCCTCGACCGTTAGCTCTGTGAACCCGAACCCGTGAATGCGCCAGGCTTACTGAACATGTCTCGGGCCCATCTACGAGGCGTCCCAAGAAGCGCACGCGGGTAGTCCTCGAACAACCAACGAGCAAAATTTCGCCGTGTCCAGTCGGTCATCCCTGCCGTCTTCAATGCCCACTCGGCGCCAGGGCCGCTACTCAAAACCTGTCCGAGTGTTGCGGCGAACCGCATGTCGACACCCAACTCGCGCTCGGTATCGAGCGTGTAGAGGGCGGCACCTGCGGCTGGCGATGACGCCTGAATGATTGCTTCGGCAGCGGCCATGCCCGTCTGCAACGCCTGTCCTATGCCTTCGCCAGTCATGGGATCACAAGCAGCGGTGGCATCGCCCACAAAGAACGTGCGGTGGGCCGTTAGCGGCATCTCGCCAATACGGGCTGGGATCGGCCACGCCTTGTGGGATCCCTCTGGTTCGGCATCGTGACCGATGATCTCGCGGATATGTGGGCGTTCGAGAAGGTCACGCCACAGATCACCCATCTCCTTCATCTTGTGCTCACCACCACGGATCACACCGAAGCCGATGTTGGCTCGGTTGTCCGGTAGCGGGAAACACCACATGTAGCCGGGGAGAATGTCGGGCTCGAACCACACGAACAAATCGTGGGCGGCACGAGGCGACACGTTGCTGAAGTACTGGCGGAACGCATGCCATTCCCCCCGATAACTGCCCTGGTTCAGGCCCAGTGCCTTGCGGGTAGGCGACCACATGCCATCGGCGGCGATAAGCCAGTCAGCTGTGAGCATGCCTTCTGAGGTCTCGACCTCGACCCGGTCGTCGAATAACGAGACCGCCTCAAGAACAACACCCTGGCGAAGGTCTACGCCCTCTTTCAACGCCAAATTGACGAGTGCCATGTCGAGATCTTCGCGAGATGCAGTGGCTGCGAACTGGCCTGGCCCCTTCGGTAACGGGAAGAGCATTTGGTCACCCGATGGTCGAGTGATCCATACATCTGCCACGGGCTGCCATGTGGCCACGTCGACAGGGTCAAGTCCGAGGTGGTCAAGGTGACGAAGCGCACCCGATGTCAGGCCGTCGCCACAACATTTGTCGCGTGGGAAGGTGGCCTTGTCGATCATGGTCACGATCGCACCCGCGCGTCGAAGTTCGATTGCAGCCGCTGTACCTGCGGGTCCGGCGCCGACGATGATGACTGACCTGGTCACAGGTGCGAGCGTACGGGGCAGGCACTGCCATCGTGCAGCCCAACGGGGCCAGGAACCACGTAGAGCCACAGGTCACATTGCTGACGCCAGACGAGCTGCTAGCTGGCCCTGGGCGGTAGCCCTCTGCACACACCGATGGCGCCCTCGTACTGCTGCAGCAACTGCAGCCACCGGCTGTGACTCTCGGCTCTAGGCTTAGGGCGTGACAGACACAGGTTCACTACTGGCCACCGTCGATGCTTGGGATGACCGGGTCGACGAGTGGTTTGATCAGTTACGAGGCAATCCGGCCTTCGACCGGTTGTTCTATGCAGCATCAGAACTTGGCGATCACAGCCTGTTGTGGCACTTGCTGGCGACAGGACGAGCGGCGGCATCGCTGCGGGCCGAACCTGCCGCACTCCGCGTTGTTGTTGCACTCGCGGTTGAATCGGGTCTGGTAAATGGTGTGGTGAAGTCGCTGTTCAATCGGTCTCGTCCGATTGCCACCTCTGAGCGTCCGCTTCGATTACGAATTCCGCGTACGAGTAGTTTTCCCAGCGGACATGCAAGCTCAGCAACCATGGCAGCGCTGTTACTCGCCGACAAGAGTCGTTTCGGACCGCTCTATGGGGCTGCGGCTGCACTTGTTGCGACCAGCCGAATTCATGTGCGTATTCACCATGCGTCTGACATCGCCGGTGGCGTTGCTGTAGGCGCTGTCTTGGCGGGCGTGGTCAAACGGTTAGCACCACTTCGTTAACCACCTGCAACACGTTCCAGGTACGTGTGACTTGCCTTATGCCGGAAGCGGCTCTGGCCTCACAGGAGCCGCTGCTGGGGCCAACAAGACACGCAGGTCAAGCAACAGATTGGTAACGTCGCTGGCGGTCACCATGTCGCGTGCAGCCAGGTGTAACAGCTCGCCATCGATGACCGCAAGGGCCTGATCAACAACCGACATTTCGCGGGTTTCAGTCACAAATCCACCATAACCCAGAATCGCTTGTGCGTTATGTCTCGCGTCATGACGCCGGCGCAAGCCCTTCGATGGCAGCGTGCACATCGACACCCGGAAACGGCATGATCGACAACGCTGCGGTAGTGACTCCATTGTCGAAGAAACGATCGAGGTGGGCACGACATTCGTCGACCGAACCGCTGATAATGAGTTCGTCAACGACCGACTCGGGAATGGCTTCGAGTGCGCCCTTGCGGTCGCCCTGGGCCCACAATCCCCAGCTCTCTTCCATCGCATCGGTGCGTCCCATCCACTCATGAAAAGCTTTGTAGACCGGCACGTTCAGGTAGGCGGCGATCGCGCGTCGACCCTGTTCGAGAACTCCGGCCCGGTCCTCGGTTGGGGCCACAAAGAGACGAGCGACCATTTCGCGCGGGGCACCTTCGGCTGCTTCGTTCACGATCGCAGTGACCTTGGCGACATCTTCAGCGGACAACCAGTTGATGATGGCGCCGTCGCCCATACGCCCGGCCAGGCGGAGCATACCTTCGCGAAGCGCAGCGATCATGATGGGCGGCTGCTCCTGCAAGCGGACCCCGAGCCGGAAACCTTTGACACTGAACGTGTCGTAATCGTTCGTCACTTTCTCGCCGGTCAACGCAACCCGCAGGAACTCCACCGTGTCTCGCACCCGTTTGTACGGCTCGTCGAACGGAATGCCGTTCCAGTTCTCGACGATCACATTTGACGAACTGCCAACACCAAGAACGAACCGTCCGGGCGCTGCGTCGACCATAGACGCAACGGTCGACGCCATCAGCGCCGGGCCCCGGGTATACGCGGGGATGATCGCTGTGCCCAAACGCATCGACGGTGCCCACTGTGACGCAAGCACGAGTGGTGTGAAGGCGTCGTGGCCCATGGCTTCGGCGGTCCACAGGTCGGTGTACCCCAGGCTTTCAAGTCGCTGAATCGCATCTTTCTGCGCATGCAGAGGCCCATCGAGAGGCACGGTCATTCCAACACGTCTGGTCATAGGCCCCAGCCTGGCAGCAACCCGCGCCCCGCCCAAACTCGTCTCGGCGCTTCGCTGCTGAGATACCGGACAATGAAAGGACTTTCTGCCCTGCTGAGTTCCTTCACCCGGGGGCAGGATGCCCCCAGCTAACTAGGAGAAGATGTGACCCTTACTGACCATACTGACGCGACCGTAGCGAGGCCGCCTCAGCATTCGATTGACTACGTTTCGGAATCCGAAGCCCATAAGCAGAAACGTGCTTTGGTTGCGTTCGTGCTCGGCGGAATCGTCCTCGCTGCATTTTGCGTAGCCGCCATCGTCGTCGGCGCTGTGCTCTTTTCACGTGAAACCGAACCCTTCAATCAACCAACGACGCTGGAAATTGAACTCAGCGAATTCAGGATCGACGGTCAACTGACAGCACCCGCTGGCGAAATCATCCTGAATGTCAGGAACACCGGATCCATGGCACACAACGTCGGGGTGCGCGAACTCGGTCTCATGACAAGCGACTTTGGTCCGACGGGAACCGCAACCCTCAACCTTGGCAACGTCGAACCCGGCGTCTACGAAATGTTCTGTGACATTCCCGGGCACGAAGGTTCGGGCATGGTCGCGGAACTCACGGTGGTCGATGCCGGAAACGAGATCGCCGCTACACCAGCACATGGTGATGAGATGACGCCCGAGCAGTACCGGGCCATGGACGAGGCGATGATGAACTCGATGTTGGCTTTTCCCGCTGAAACCGAAGGTATTGGCAACCCAATTCTGGAGCCGACCGAAGTGCTTGCTGACGGCACCAAGGTCTTCGATCTCGTGTCATCGATCATCGATTGGGAAGTGGAACCGGGCAAGTTCGTGGAGGCCTGGACCTACAACGAAGTCGTGCCCGCACCCCAGATCAAGCTCGACCGAGACGACAAAGTCCAAGTCAGGCTTCTCAACAACCTGCCCCTCGGCACCGATATCCACTGGCACGGTGTGCATACGCCCAACGATCAGGATGGCGTCGCCCCGTATACCCAAGACCTCATCCAGCCAGGCGAAACCTTCACCTATGAGTTCGTGGCTACCGACGATGCCATCGGCATGTATCACGCGCATAACCACGCGCAAATACAGGTCATCAATGGAATGTTTGGCGCGATCACGATCGGTGACAACCCGATCCCCTACGGCCAGACGTTCAGCGGGGCAACCATTCCGGCTGACCTTGAGCTCGCCCTCGACGAACCAATGATTCTGAACGATGCAGGCACGATTGGCCTCAGTCTCAACGGCAAGAGTTTCCCCGCCACCGAGCCGCTGTCGATGAAGCAGGGTGAATGGGCAAGTATCACCTACTACAACGAGGGTCTTCAGATTCACCCGATGCACCTGCATCAGTTCCCACAACTCGTGTACGCCAAGGACGGCATCCCGCTTGACCAGCCATATTGGGTCGACACGCTGAACATCGCTCCAGGCGAGCGCTACACCGTCTTGTTCCGGGCCGATGATGCTGGCGTATGGGTCTGGCACTGCCACATTCTGAGCCATGTTGAACGAGACGAAGGGATGTTCGGCATGGTGACAGCAATCATCGTCGAGGCTGATGAGACCTTCGACCCGACAATCAACCCAATCGATCCGAGCAACTGGCGAAACACTGCCGGTACTCCAATCGAGATGGACATGGACATGGGTGACGACGGGGCGTAACCACGTCGATCGTCCACCTAGATGAGTGACTTCTGAGGTCGTCCGGTCAGCCGCATAGTGAGCGGCTGGCCGGGTAGGCCAGCTGCAGGGACTGCCCCGTTGGCGCCAGTTGTTTAGCGGATTCCACCGAGGTAGACGGCCAGTCCGAGAAGGGCTACGAGTCCAACGCCAACGGCCATGGCGGTGCGCCGAGACGGTCTCCAGCTATCAGGAAGTGGCGCTGCGCTTGGCCACGTCGAAGTGATGATGACGGCGTAGATACCAAGAAACAGCGCTATCTGGCCGACCGTCGTAATGCCCCATCCGTTGTCTTCGCCGATATCTGCGACCACAACCATCACCACGGGCAACGCAACCGCTGCCAGCACGATCCGAATGGATCGCGTGATGTCTGATCGCCACGCTGCGAGCGAGCCAAACACCACCACTGGCAACATGATGGCACCGGCGGCACCGAATAGACCTACAGATAGAACAATCGCCATCGCCCGAAACGCGGCGACGGCACTGGGACGAAGCGGACGGAGTCGGGCAACGGCCGCTGCGGACTGAGCTGCACCAAAGATCGTGAACGAGGCAACGATGGCGATGGTTCCCACCCAGCTGAATTCGGGATCAGTCGAGATCCATCGCATCCATGCGCGAGCAGTGACTCCGAGAGCTACTCCCGCCGCGGCCCCAGCAAGCACGAATACTGGGTGTCGCCTGAACCTGCCACCCAATGGCGCTTCTGTCTCGCCATGCACTTTGGTCCCTCCCGTTCGTTCTGCCAACTGGAATAGCCAGTCAAGTCTCCCATCACTCACGGGTCCCTGCCGGCGAAGGATTCGGGTTGTCGTGTTTCACTATCCGGCGCTCCGCTCGCAGGGCTGCGGCGACAGCGGCCTTGGACAGGGCGTACGCCACCACCTAGCGTCAGAGAATGGCGCAAGAACCGGTACAAGATTGGGCCACCGACTTTGATGTCGGCGACCCCAACTACGAAGCCAACCCCTACGAGATTTGGGACGAGCTACGAGAATCCTGCCCTATTGCCCATACCGAGCGGCGAGGTGGCGCATTCCTGCCAACCACGTACGACGACGTCGCCGCTATTGCCTACGACACCGAACACTTCTCTTCGCGTCGAACCAATGTGCTCCCGGAACCACTGGGCGCGACCCTGCTGGTCGCTCCCCCAATCACGTCGGATCCGCCGTTCCATACCAAGGCCCGCCGGGTCCTGCTCAGTTATTTCAGCCCCAAGAACATTGCCCACCTAGAAGTTCGCACCCGCGAAGTCTGCGCCGAATTGCTCGATGCCATCGAGGCAACCGGCGAGCCTACGGCCGATGCCGCTGGCGACTTCGCGCAGCACATTCCGGTGCGGATCATTGCCCACATGTTGGGCATACCCGAAGAAGACGAAGCCATGTTCACCGGCTGGGCGGTCGCCATCTTCCAAGACGGTGTCGACGATCCCGATATCGTCCGAGACGCCATCAAGGAAATCCTGGCCTACTTCGAGCAACAGCTACGCGACCGCAGAGTCGAAGGCAAGGATGATCTGATCACCGGCCTGATGGCTGCCGAGATGGACGGCGACCCGCTTACGGACAAACACATACTCGGCACCTGCTTCCTGCTGCTCATGGCCGGCATTGACACCACATGGTCAGGTATCGGATCAAGCTTGTGGCACCTGGCAACTAACCCCAGTGATCGTGATCGTCTGGTCGCCGAACCAGAACTCATGGCCAGCGCCGTCGAAGAGTTCCTGCGGGCATATTCGCCGGTCACCATGGCTCGCGAGGTCATCGCAGACGTAGAAGTGAATGGCTGCCCGATGAGTGCCGGCGACAAGGTGCTCCTGAACTTTCCGGCAGGCAACCGTGACCCCGTCAAGTTTGACAACGCCGACGAGGTCCTCATTGATCGGCAGAAGAACCGGCACTTCGCGTTCGGCATCGGCATCCATCGTTGCCTTGGCTCGAACGTCGCCCGCATGGAGATGAAGGTCGCGCTCGAAACATGGCTCGACAGGTTCCCCACCTTCGAGCTCGCCGAAGAGGCCGAGGTCCGCTGGGGCGGCGCCCAAGTCCGAGGACCACGCGAAGTACCTGTCACCCTTCACCCGTAACTGCCCATCCGTTGGCTTCTACTGTCTGAGACGCAGGAGATTTCCAGCGGTGTCACCGGCTAGCGTCGAGGGCATGGACGTCAACGGAAAAGCAGCATTCATCACCGGCGGAGGAACGGGTGTGGGTCGTGCGACAGCGCTCGCTCTCGCTGCCCAAGGCTGTGATGTGGCCGTGAATTACAGCCGCTCGAAAGATGCAGCTGAGCAGACGGCCGCCGAGGTCACGGCGCTCGGTGTCAAGGGCATCGCGTTGCAGGGCGACGTTGCCGAAGATACCGATTGTCGGCGCATGGTCGACCAGGCTGTCGAGGCATTTAGTCGCCTCGATGTACTCGTGAATTCGGCTGGCACCACGGTGTTCGTGCCCCACCACGACCTCGACGGCATCACCGCCGATGATTGGCACAATCTCTACGCCGTAAACACCATGGGACCCTTCCAAATGATGCGGGCTGCCATGCCTCATCTCAAGGCCGACGGCGGCGGCGAAGTGATCTCGATCAGCTCGGTGTCAGGCGTTGCCGGTGTCGGTTCGTCGCTCCCCTATTGCGCATCCAAGGCGGCGCTGAACAACCTCACGGTAACGATGGCCCGGGTGATGGCACCTGAGGTTCGCGTCAACGCAGTCGCTCCTGGTTTCATCACCGGCCGGTGGTGGAAAGAAGGTCAGGGCGAGGATGTACACGACAAGGTGGCCGAAGCGGCGGCGAACAGCGTGCCGCTCAAGGCGGTATGTGACCCTGAGGACGTCGCCGACGCGTGTATGAGTTTCGTCCAAGGAAGCGATCTGGTTACCGGCCAAATACTCGTGGTCGACGGCGGCATGCTCATCAAAATCCCTCGGTAGCCACACCGCCCGCGCCACGATGTGAGAAGTGCTTGTTAGGCGGCGGTAACCGCTACCGGAATACCGTTTAGGGCGCAGTTGCCGGACAGCGCATCGAGTGCTTCGTCATCGGTGAGTGCATTGGAGTTGACTCCGGGTTTTGTCTTGGCCGTATGCATCTCGATGCCAGCCTCGTCGTAACCCCAACCATGCGGCAAACAGACAACGCCAGGCATGACTTCGTCGGTGACCTCCACCGGTGCGACAACCATTCCCACGCGAGACTGCACCTGTGCGGAACTGCCATCGACCAGGCCCAACCGGTCTGCGTCCGTCGGATGGATCTGCAACGTGCAGTCGGTCTTGCCCTTAATCAAGATGTTCAGGTTGTGCATCCATGAGTTGACCGTCTTGAGATGGCGACGGCCGATCAGCACCAACTGATCATTCGCCATCCCGAGTTCCTGGAACGCTGCGTCGAGACGAACCATGTCATCGATGATCGGTTGGGGCGCTAGCTCGACCGTGCCAGAGACGGTCTTGATCGCGTCGGGGAATCGAGGCACGAGCGGGCCGAAGTCGGCTCCACTTGGATACTCATCAATAAGCTTGCGCAGCGTCAACCCGTCGGGGTTCAAGCCGAACCCGTCACCGTGTTGTCCAACCCGAAGCCGGAAGTCAATGATCTGCTCGGCCCACTCCCATGCCGAGAGTGCATCGAGAATCTCGACCTTGTCTCGACCATGGATCGGCGACGACTCTCGCCCGAGTTCCTGATCGACGATCTGCTCCATCATCACGTTGTGCACAACGACAGGGTCGGTATCAACCGGTTGGCCCTGGATCACAAGCGACAACCGGCTCAGGATCTGCTCTTCGCTGAGGCCATCGGTAGCGAACACGGCAGGTGAATACTTGGCGAACGACCGAATCATGCTGGCTTCGAAGGCGAAGTCATAGTGGCTGCGCTCAAGCGCCGACGTGGGCGGCAAGATCACGTGGGCGTGCCTTGCGGTTGCGGTGACATAGGGATCGACGACAACCAGCAGATCGAGTTCCTGCATCGCTTCGTTGATTCGCTCGGAGTTCGGAAAGGACCGAACCGGGTTACATGCCAACACGAAGAGGCCCTTAATTGCCCCTTCGCCGGGTGTGGTGATCTCTTCGGCCAACGTTGCCGCTGGAAGTTCTCCCTTGGCTTCGGGGCGCCCTGAAGCTCGGCCTTCCCATCGACCGAGTTTGAATCCTCGGCCGCCCGGAGCCGAGGGTGTCATGTTCTGGGTTGGCGCGCAGTTGAACATGATGCCGCCGGGTTTGTCCAGGTTGCCGGTCAGCACATTGAGTACATCGGTTGCCCAGCTGGCAATCGTTCCGAACTCGACGGTGTGCGCGCCCATGCGGCCATACACCGCTGCGGTCGGAGCAGCAGCCAATTCCCGGGCGATGCGACGGGTGGTTTCGGCAGGGATACCACAACGATCGGCAACCGCCTCGGCGGTATAGGTAGTAGCGGCATCACGTACCTGGTCGACACCGCTGACATGGGATTCGAGTCGACCGATATCCACAAGGCCTTCGTCGAAGAGGGTGTTGATGAGCGCCATCAGCCAATACGAATCGGTTCCTGGCACGATCGTGAGGTGCTCGGTGGCGTTCTCTGCCGTCTTGGTCCGACGGGGATCAACGACCACGAACGTGCCTCGTTCGCGCAGCGCCTCGAGTCGGCCGGGGAAGTCAGGAACAGTGAGCAGACTGCCGTTGGAGACGTAAGGATTTGCGCCCAACATCAACAGATAGTCGGTGCGGTCGATGTCTGGCAGTGGGAACATGTCTGGCCGGCCCCACATGAGCCCGGCGCTGACATGTTTGGGCATCTGGTCGACGGTGGATGCCGAGAAGATATTGGTGCTTCCTACTGCCGTCAGGACTGATCGGCCGTAGAGCAAACCACCCAAGTTGTGGACGTTTGGGTTGCCAAGCACTGTGCCGAGTGCCTGCCGTCCGTGTTTTTCGACAATGGGGCCGAGTCTTCGCTCGATCTCCGCAAACGCTTCGTCCCACGTTGCTTCCTGCCAGCCCTCGGCGGTTCGGATTCGGGGCGACGTAAGCCGGTCAGGGTCTTCGTGAAGCTGCTTGAGTGTGGACCCCTTGGGACAGATGAAACCCTTGGAGTATGGATCGTTCATGTCACCACGGATACGCACGACCTGATCACCCTTGGTGGTGATTTCGAGCCCGCAGCATGCTTCGCAGAGTGGGCAGGAACGGTAATGCGTCGTTGTGGTATCGGTGGCTTCAGTTCCCATGGCGCCACGGTATGCGACAACGCGTCTGGGCACGTACTCGAGGTCAATCGCCCTATCGACTCAGGGCCAGATCCAGCGACAAAGCGCACACCAGGCTCCGCTCCCCGTCTGAGCTGCTACAACTACATAAACAACGCTGAGTTCGGGCGTCTTGCTCACCACTTCTGGGCCCTCAATCGAGACTGTCACACCCCCTTGTCATGATGTATCCATGACTCAGTTGTTTGACACCCACACCTATGAAGACCTCGAAGAGCACGGCGCTACCGTCCATGCACCCGATGCCGCTCGCCATCTCCGCAGCATGCCTGCTGGTGATGACATCCCGACTAGGACAACCCAATGGCGCCTTGACGTCCAGACCATCGAAGTCGGTCGTAAGGGCATCCAGGCAGCCCGCCAAGCGCTGCAAGATGCCGCACGTACTAGTGCTGGCCAAAAACCAGCCCGCAAGGCGGCCTAATCACCAACGGCCCACCTATCGACCGAACCTTGGGTGGCCTCGTCGACGACCAAGTAGTTTTCCACTCCCTCTCCGGCTCCGGCTCCCTGTCCGGCTCCCTGTCCGGCTCATAGTGTCCGTCACTGTGCTGCTGGTCCTCGCTTCGTGCGCTCCCACCCAAACCGGCTTCGCTCCCGCGGAGTCCACCTTTGAGTCAGGTGGACTCTCCCGAGAGCCCAGCCACCCAGGATCTAGCCGCACAGGATCTAGCCGCACAGGACTCGACCACAGCGCATCTGACCGAGCAGGGCCGCCCGCTGGCCTTGGTGCGGTTGTCGATCGAGTGATCGATGGTGACACGATCCTTGTCTCAATTAATGGCCACATCGAGACGGTGCGCCTCCTCGGCATCGACACACCCGAAAAGGCTGGCGGGCCACGACCCGCCGAATGTTTTGGTGCCGAAGCCTCCACCAGGCTTGCTGAACTACTTCCGCCAGGAACATCGGTGTTACTCAGTCGAGATCGCGAGACCCGCGACCAGTACAGCCGTCTGCTGGCGTTTGTCCATCGAGCCGACACCGACATGTTCGTCAATCTCGCCATGGTCGAAGATGGTTTTGCCACTCCCCTGTTCTTCGCCCCAAACCGGTCTGCCGAATCATTGTTCACCGCCGCTGGTGACGCAGCACGGCGCAACTGGATCGGCTTCTGGCCAGCATGCGGCGCAGCCGACGTGGTGATTGTGCCAGAACAATAAGGACGCAGGGCGGGGCCGGAGCTGGCCCTGAACGTTGTCGGCCCGACACAAGATGCCACCGATAGCCTGACGGACATGACTCTTGCTGAGCGACTGGGACACGACGCGAACGCCCGACTCCTCATTATCACCAGCGACAATCTCGGCATGTACCACGCCGCAAACGTGGCCTGTTACGAATCGCTGCGACAAGGCATCGCTACCAATGCATCGCTCATGGTTCCCGCACCTTGGTCCCGGGAAGCGGTGCGAGGCTACCGAGGCGCTGATGTTGGCGTGCACATCACGCTAAACGCTGATTTCAGTTGTTACCGATGGAACTCCATTACCCATGCCCCGACGCTGCACAGCGGCGAAGGCGGCTTCCCTCGGACCGCAGAAGACCTCTGGGAACATGCGGACAGCAACGAGGTACGACGCGAGTGCCGAGCCCAGATCGAACGTTCAGTCGTGTGGGGGTTCGATCCCACGCACCTCGACAGTCATCTCAGCGCACTGGTGTTGCGGCCGGAGCTATTCGACATCTATATCGACCTGGCGTGTGAGTTCTCGCTACCGATTCGGCTCGCAGACCAAGCCACCGAGGACAACGCTGGATTCCCGCTTCGATCACTCGCCGAAGAAGAAGGCATTCTGTCGCCGGACCGTACAGCATCGCTGCAGGGCAATGACCGCCAAGCTTCGTTCACGGACTTCGTTGCATCGCTCGAACCTGGGGTCACCGAACTCAGCATGCAGCCAGCTATTGACACGCCCGAACTACACGCGCTCCTCGGCGACACCCAAGCGAGGATCGGCGATCATGCCGTGTTGATCGACCCGGCGAATCGCCAACTCCTCAAAGACGCTGGCGTGCAGCTGATTAGCTGGGTTGCTATTCGCAACCTGCAACGATCACTCGGAGCCTGACTCTCGGCGACCGCTCTCTTGGCATGGCTTAGACGCTTGTGGCGGAGGCGACATCGGCACGGAACGTTTCAAACGCGACGGCATCGCCTCGATTTACAAGTTCATCGACCACCAATTGGTATTCGCCCTCGACCTTGAGTTCCCCGAGCATGTAGGCAACAAGTGCCGGCTGTTCGCCAGTGATGATCGGCATCAGTCGTTTTGCCTTGCCAACGAATGACACATCGGCCTTCTCGCCCTTGACTTCGGGAACAAACTTTCCCGAGACAAACGAGCTCAAGCGGCCGTCGGTCACCTGGCCATGGGCCCGGACCTTGCCATTGGCCGACTCCGCGACCTCGACATCGAAACTGAACGACAGGCCATCGACCGACGGCAGCACATCAGCGCTGCTGTTCACCGCAGCGAACCATTCCTCGCTCCAGAAATCAGCCATGGTTTGCTACCTCGATACCTGCGAACAGATCGGTCTCGGGCACCGGCGCGTCGACCTTGGACCACACGCGTTCGAAACATTCTTCCTTGTTCAACGACGCCATCACATCGGCTGGCAACCCGAACCAGAATGGCGAGGTTGGATCGACCTGGGTCGCGTGGGCAAGCAACGCATCGTTGCGACGTTGGTACCAAGCTTCGGCTTCGATGCGGGTAGTGATCAGATGGTCATGGCCCGGCCGGCCGAGCCAACGTTCGTCGAACGGCGACTTCAGGCCGAGTTCTTCGTACTTTTCGTGGGTTGCCACCATACGTTCCTTGGACCACATGGAGTTGTACAGCTTGAGCACCTGCCACGGCTCACCGTCGAGATCGGCGGCCGGGTCGGCGGCCATATCGATCGCTGGTTGAGTGATCTCCCACACCCGAACATGATCCGGATGGTCATACCCACCCATGGGATCGCCGTAGCTGATCACGATATGAGGACGGTGGGTACGCAACATCGCTGCGAAACGGGTGGCCGACTCTTCGATCGGGGCAGCCCAGAAGCAGTCGGGGTGGTTGTTCGCCTCGCCGTTCTTCATGCCCGAGTCTCGGTAACCCAGCATCTCGACGACGTCGTAGCCAATGATGTCGGTGGCGGCCTTGAGTTCGGCCATACGGACATTAAAGAGGTCAGCAATGACTTCGGGTGTGTTCACTGCTTCGTTCAAGATGTCGCCCTCCTCGCCGCCGGTGGCGCACACCAGTGTCGCGTGCACACCATTGTCGGTGTACTTGGCGGTCGTGGCTGCACCCTTCGATGACTCGTCGTCGGGGTGAGCGTGAATCGAGAGCATTCGGAGCTGATCCATCATTGGTATGAACGCTATCTGCTCTGTCGGCGCGCTAAGGACCTGGTTCAGCCGAATTCTGCACTGTTTGAGTTATGTCGGTTTTGACGACACCGGAACTAATTCGTCTACGCCGGTCTCGTTGTCTCGAAGCAACCGCCACCCGAAACGGACTGCGAGCTGCTCGCGTCCTTCGTCGGGCCCACTGGCAATGATCTCATCACCGGCAAAGAGCGACTGCAATCCACGGGGGCGATAGATATAACGTTGCCCCCGCCGCAGTGCCAGCACGGTGAAGCCTGGTTCGAGGTTCAGCTGCAACTCAGCTAGGGTCCGGCCATCAGCTGGTGAACCCGGAGCAATCGGCAACTCGACCACGACCTCGTCGCTTTCACCAAGCGCTATCCCCAGGATCGGATGCACCGACTCGCCCTGCTCCACTACCCAGGTCATCTGTTTGGCCTGATTGCCGAGATCTTCGGCGGCCTTACCCAAGTGCAACAACCCTCGTAGCGGCGAAGGATCAAGGTCCTCCTTCGCCGCACGCAAGACCCAGACTTCGAGACGGTCGTTCATGTCGTCGAGTCGGCTCTCGAGTTGACGCACTTCGGCCGCGAGACCTCGATTGCCGAGCACAAGTGCAGAGTACGCCAGACCGACCGCTGCCTCGCTCAGATCCTTCATCTCGACCAGCACATCGACGGCTCGATCCAGGTCCGACACCCGTGAACCTTCAGGCTGGCGAGGAGGCTGCCATATCGGTGCACCTGCAAGCTCACGAAGTCGCACGATGCCTGCAGGCGAGCCACGGAGAAACAAGACATCGCCGGACAACATGATGAAGTCACCGTCGACATTGGTGACCCATTGACGGCCTCGCCGGATCGCAAAGATCCTCATGCCAGTAGCTACCGGTAGCTCGAAGTCGGCAACCGGTCGATTGGCCATGTGGGAACCATCGCTCACGAGGACCCGGTGTGAAACCTCGGCCGCCTCGCTCAGGTCGGCGATGAGTTCTGCAGGAATACCGAGCTTGTGGGTCACGATCCGCGAGATTGCGACCGCATCGTTCGCTATCCGTTCGATCGCGCTCACCACCTGCAGAACCGACGACATCCCTTCGGCCTCACGAGGCTTTCGAACGGCAAGGACACACCGTTGCCGCATGTCGTGCACCAGATCATTCATCTGGTCTTCCAACTCGATGACTTCGGCTGCCATTTCGATATCACCGAAATACACCGACGCGTACGCAAGGTCGACCATGAGCTCACTGAGGTTTTTGGCCTCAGCCAACATCGATCGCAAATTGTTCGGTCTGTCATCCATGAGGTGCTTTCAACATAGTTCGTTGAACCGGTTCGGTTCAGGTGAACGCAAGGAGTTCGATGGCCAGGATCAAGGTGAAGGCACCGAGTAGGTCCATGGTGCTGGTGACCAAGGGGATGCCATACGTATCAGGGTCGAGACCGATCCGGACCGACGCAATAGTGCTGTAGTACGCAACCGCCGAGGCCATGAGCGTGGCCACGATGCCAGCCAACAGCGCCGCGGCAACCAACCAGCCCACACCAGGACTCTGAAGGTCTGAGGCTCGCGCAAACGCGTGCGTCAATAACCCGCAGGTCGCAAAGACGGGGAAAGCCAGTCCGACCGACGCCAAAATGTCGGCCCGGGCCCGGGCCTCAGGCACTCGATTCGGAGAGATCGTGCCGAGATGCAACTGGCTCGCCAAACGGCTGGACAACGTGCCTCCTAGCGCTCCCGCAACCGCGAGAAACGCTGGCAACATCACCAGCAAGGCTGGGAACAGAGTGAAAGAGTCGAGTTGGCGTTCCACGGTCACACCCGCCACCAGGTCCAGCAGAATGCCGATCATCAGCACCGGCATTGATTCGCGGAGAATGGTCTTCAGGCCAGGGCGACCAGCATGCAGAACTGCAAACACTGCGACCGGAATTGCTGCCACAGCTATCGCCGTGACGGCCAGGACTGGCCATTGTTTGCCGACAAGAGCTGAGGCCAGCACCAGAGCGGGAACCGTTGCAACATCACCGACTGCGGTAACGAGTGGTGCGGTCACGTTGTCAGGGTCCCAGCCAAACCGAACCGAACCAGAGGTCAGCCCCAACGCGGTAACCAAGACCGCGACCGATGCCAACAGACCACCCACCACGCTGATGACGATGAAGTTCGCGAGTGCAATGGAACCTGCCACGCCAAACACCACCGCAGCACCCTTGGCTAGTACCGCGAGGGCGACAGACGTTGCCAAGGTGAGCACCAGCGAAGCCAGAACGTTTTCCCCCACGACCGAAGACGAACGCATCGACAGTCGGAACGTACCGGCATGAATTGCAGTGCCGAGACGCGACCCGAGCGCACCAAAGATATTGCCCCGAAGTGCGATGGCCGCCGGGACCATCAGCAATAGACCCGGCAACTCTTGGAGCCGGTCGGTGTTGTGCCCAAGTGTCAAACCAGCCAGCAAGGCCACAACTACCAGCATGAGTAAGGCAGCTAGCCGCTCCCCCAAGTCGCCAAGCGATGGCATGACGCCGCGTCGAAACCACCTCAGTCGAGAGGCCCATCTGTGAGGGGACGGCCTGGAAGCTGCACGGAACTCAGGCATGACGCGGGAGACGGTAGCGGGTAGAAGCCGCCGGGGTAGGCCAAAGGGCCTAGTCCATTCGGCCCCAAACCAAAACAATGATGCCCAATGGCTTTAACGCGGCGCTGATGTACCGATCCAGCTTGGATGAAGCCGGGAACACGACCAGGATCATCACAACTCTTGGACTGGTGTGCTGGCGCGCTCCAACGAGGCGCATCCAGGACAGAGCGTCACAGCCCGGAGTTACCCGCCGAAAGCCACCCACACAGCGTTCCCTCACACTTTCATCACGCAGTGGATCGAGCTTTGGCCGAGGTGCCACCGACCGGATCGGTCGGCATCTTGTTGGTAAGCATCGACTACTTCGATGTAGTTACCGCATGCCATGGAGCCGACATCGCCAACGAATTGCTCTCAATCGTTGCTGACCGGATCAGCGAAACGGTCCGACTCGACGACGAGATGGCTCGGCTTGATGACGGCTTTTTCATTCTGTGGGCGCCGGGACCAGGTGCCCCAGACATCACTGAAATCGCCAATCGCATCGTCGGCCAGTTCGATCAGCCAATCATGACATCAACCGGCCAACTGCCCATCACCGTCAGCGTCGGGATCACGTCGGCAACTGGCGAGAACTGTGCTGATCTAACCCCGTTCAAGTTGATGCAACAGGCGCGCTCTGCGGCGTTGAGTGCCCAACGCTCCTGGCGAGGACAGTTCACAGCTTTCGATCGGTCGGTCCAGAACCAAGCGATTGAGAGTTACGAGACAGAACGCCAGTTGCATGCGGCTCTTCGAGATGACCGTCTTAGCGTCAGTTACCAACCAATCATCAGTCTGCACTCCGGCGAAACCGTAGCTGTTGAGGCCCTGGCTCGATGGAACGATGACAAGTTGGGGTCCATCAGTCCAGCGACCTTTATTCCGATTGCTGAAGAGAGCGGCTTGATCGGCGAACTTGGTCGTCTTGTCCTGCAAACAGCTATTGCTCAGGCAAGCGTCTGGAACAAGGCCGGCGAATCAGAAACGCTGATGACCATCAACCTCTCCAACCGCCAACTTCTTGACCCCGAGTTGATTCCTGCCATCAGCTCCCTTCTAGACGAACATGGTCTAGACCCTCGTCTGCTCTGCTTCGAGATCAGCGAGTCGGTCGTAATGAGCGATGTCGCCGCCTCAATGACAATCCTGGGGCGCATAAAAGACCTTGGCCTGCTACTCGCAATCGACAACTTCGGCACTGGGTATTCCTCGCTCAGTTATCTACGACGCCTTCCTGTTGACATCTTGAAGATCGACCAATCGTTTGTGCAGTCGATCTATAACCGCGATGACCGGGTCATCACCAAAGCCATCATCGACCTTGCGCACACGCTTGGTATGACCACGGTGGCCGGAGGCGTCGAAACTCGACTCCAGGTTGAGGTTTTACACGCGCTGAACTGCGATATGGCGCAAGGTTTCTACTTCCATGCCCCAACGCCGGCAGACGATGTCGACTTCGGCCACATCGATTTTACAACCCCAAGCCTTACCGAAAATCCCGACTTTTCGACTGCACTTGCAGGGACAACGCCTCAACACGTTCGGCAATAACGTTTACGACCCCTTCGCTGCGTTCGAGTCGCCCTCTCACATAAAGAGCAGGTGCCGTGCCGACAATCATCCGGTGTCGGATCCAACAACCTTTAGACACGATGACATTGATAAGCCCAGTCTCGTCTTCGATGTTGAGAAACGTGGTACCTGAAGCCGTTGCCGGGCGCTGGCGATGGGTCACCACACCAGCGATCATCACCTTGCCATGCGGATGTGTGGCAAGTTCGCTGGCAGTGACCACACCCTCGTCGCTCAGCCGGTCACGGATGAACCGCGTGGGGTGGCCTTCGGCTGCGACGCCGGTCGCCCACATGTCGGCCTGCGCCAACTCACGATCAGACATACCTGGTAGTTGCGGAGCTTGAACCCCGGTCACGATGCCTGGCAGCTGCCCCGGCCCGGTAGCGGCCACCGCCCCTGCAGTCCACAAGGCCTGACGACGGTCGGTGACACTCGAACTGTCGCCCTGTTCGAGGATGCGGTCGAATGCACCGGCTGTGGCCAAGGCTTCGAGCACTCGACGATCCGCTCCGGTGCGATGCCGCACGTCTTCGATGCTGAGAAACAAACCATTCTGCTGACGCTCTGCCACGATGGCCTCGGCTAAGTCATCGCCCACATGGCGCACCGATGAGATGCCCATACGCATGACCGATTCGTCTGCAGCGCCTTCGACCGTGGCCCCGGCTGCACTGTCATTAATACACGGCCGGTACACCTTCACCCCATGGCGTCGGGCGTCTTGAACCAGTGTGTGAGGACTGTAGAAACCCATGGGCTGGGCATTCAGCAGCGATGCACAGAAGGCTGCGGGATAGTGATACTTAATCCAGGAACTCGAATAGACCAGATAGGCAAAGCTGACCGAATGACTCTCGGGGAACCCGAAGTTCGCGAACGCTGCCAGTTTCTCCCAGATCAGATCCGCAGTTTCGCCCACGATGCCTCGTTCACCCATGCCGTCGTAGAACCGCTCTCGCAGCCGTTCCATACGGGCCTGGCTGCGTTTGGACCCCATTGCCTGGCGCAGCTCGTCGGCTTCGGCCGCAGTAAACCCAGCGACATCGATCGCCATCTGCATGAGTTGTTCCTGGAACAACGGAATGCCAAGTGTCTTGGCTAACGCGTTCTCGAGCAATGGGTGTAGATACGTGACTTCTTCACGTCCGTTGCGGCGTCTGATGTACGGGTGGACTGAACCGCCCTGGATCGGGCCGGGACGGATGAGTGCGACCTCGACGACCAGGTCATAAAACGTGCGGGGCTTGAGCCGAGGCAAAGTCGCCATCTGGGCTCGGCTCTCGACTTGAAACACTCCAATCGAGTCGGCCTTGCACAACATGTCATAAACACAGTCTTCTTGTGGAATAGCCGCAAGATCGATGTCGATGCCGTAACAATCAGCGATCAGGTCGACCGCCAGGTGAAGCGCACTCAACATACCCAGGCCCAAGAGATCAAACTTGACCAGACCAACTGCTGCACAGTCTTCCTTGTCCCACTGCAACACACTGCGATCGGCCATCCGAGCCCATTCAACCGGACAGACCTCGATGATTGGGCGATCACAAATCACCATGCCACCCGAGTGGATACCTAGGTGCCGAGGAGAATTTTCGAGTTCGGCGGCTAGCGCAATGACATCTGCGGGGATGGCCGAGTCTCCCTGTTGTTCAGGCTCCTGAGTTCCAGACCCCTGAGTTCCAGACCCCTGAGACCCTGGTGATGTTGCGTCTTGGTCTGCGAGCCCGCCCCAGCGGCTCAGGTTCTTGGCGAACGCATCTTGTTGGCCAGGGGCATACCCCAGTGCTCGAGCCATGTCGCGCACCGACGAACGAGCCCGATACGTGATCACATTTGCGACCTGGGCAGCATGATGGCGCCCATATCGCTCATAGACGTATTGGATGACCTCTTCGCGGCGGCCGCTCTCGATATCGATGTCAATGTCGGGTGGCCCATCGCGTTCTGGTGACAAGAAACGCTCGAACAACAAACCCAACGAGACCGCATCGGCCTTGGTTATGCCGAGCGCGAAACACACTGCCGAGTTCGCTGCTGAACCTCGCCCTTGGCAGTAGATGTCGTTGCGGCGGCAGAACTCGACGATGTCATAGACGACCAGGAAATACCCCGGGAAACCCAGCTTTTCGATAGTGGCGAGTTCATGATCGATCTGCTGCCAGGCGCCCGGTGTTCGTTCGTCGTGGCGGGTGCCGTACCAACGGATGGCATGGCGTTCGGTGAGCTCGCGCAGCCAACTCATCTCGTCGAAGCCCTGAGGACAAGGGAATGGCGGGAGCTGTGGTGCCACCAAGGCCAGGTCAAAAGCACAAGCCCGAGCAATCTCGACGCTACGTTCGACAACCCCAGGGTAACGACGAAACCAATGCGCTTGTTCTGTGCCGGATCGCAGATGGGCCGCTCCAGCTGCAGGCAGGTGTGCATCGATGGCATCCATGCTGGCTCGTTCAGCTACTGCGGCAAGAGCAGTGGCGAGCTGGCGTCGTTTCGGCGAGTGATACTGCACTCCGTTCGTGGCAACGACCTGGACACCTGCCATGGCAGCGACCTTGACCAATTCGTCGTTGCGAGCCGAATCCAGCGGATGTCCGTGGTCCCAGATCTCGACCAGCACATGGTCGCGCCCGAAGGCGCCCACCAGCTGTTCGAGTTCGCGTCGCGCTGCAGCTGGCCCTTCCTCGACCAAGGCTTGCGGCACCGATCCCCCAGCTGTCCCGGTCAAGATCACCCATGGCGCCGGAGTCGTAGCCCGAGCAAGTTCGCCAAGTGTAGCCACCGTGATGCGGGGGTCGCCTTTGGAACCAGCTAGTTGGGCGTGGCTGATCGCCCGAGCTAGTTGGGCATACCCATGCGGACCCCGAGCCAGCACCACAAGTTCAGATGGGCCGCGGCCTGGGCCCCGATGGTCGAACAAGGTGAGTTCGACACCAAACACCGTGGGTAGGCCATGGGCCCTTGCCGCTTCGGCGAACCGCACGATGCCGTAGAAACCGTTGCGGTCGGTGATGGCTACGGACTCCAGGCCCAGTCTGATGGCTTCTTGCACCAGTTCTTCGGGGTCTGACGCACCTTCGGAGAAGCTGAAGTTCGAGTGACAGTGCAACTCGGCATACGGCACAGCGCTGGCTGTGGGCTCGATCGACGGAGGTTCGTATTCGTTGCGTTTGCGAGACCATGCTGGCGAGTCGCTGCCATCACCCGGGGCCCATGCGTCGGGTTTTCCCGAAGGAGCGCGTGCTGAACGGCCGGACAGTTGTCGTTCAAGTTCATGCCAGGGAACCGGCGGATTACGCCAGCCCATCGATACCCAACCCAGAAATACTCAACCCAGCGATACCCGGCTTACTTGTACAGAGTGCACCTGTTTCTGGCGCGCTTAGAGCCCTACTCACTCCAAGAACATACGTTCGATTTGGGTAAGGTGCAACCCGGTACTAGTTCAACGGCGACTCATGAGTTGTTTGCTGTCATTACCTGCTCGACCATGGGTTCCAGATACCGGGCACGCACGGCAAGGACCTCCCGGATTTCGCGTTCGAAAGAGGCATAGAACTGCTGGCGGTACATCTCGTCGCTATTGAGCGACACCGCAAACTGAAGCGCAGAAATCGCCGCAATAAACCCTGAGACGGCGAAGAGTTCCAGGGTCACGATGACCTCAGCCCCAAAGATAGTGAAGCGGGCCAGCGGGTCTAGGCCTCCGGCCGAGATTTCCGTCCACTGCAACAAGGTTTCTTCCCGAACAGCAAACAGACCAAAAGCCACAAAAAACAAGCCGATACCAACCGCCACGAGCACTGTCTGTACCAGCTGAGCGGCCAACATCAACAAGGCAAGGTTGCGCCGCTCGCCCTGGTCGAGCGGCACCAGATTCGGCTTCCCCGCTGGTGAATCGGGCCGTTTCCATACTGGTGCATCGGCTGCATCACAGATGTTGTCGATTTCGGTCCAACTGGTGAACGAGTGCAGATTCGCTATCTCGTCGGGTGAACGCAAGGCAAGAAATACCGCCGCAGGCAACAGGACCATGGCAATCACGATGATGAAAAATGCACCGGTCAATCCATGGGCGACCTGCCACACTTCGGCATTCAGAAACAGGAAAGTCGTAAACAGCAGCAGCAGCGGCAACAGACGCGACAGCACGTTTAACAGACCTCGCACCTGCGCCCCGACCTCGCTCACGCCCCATCGCAACATAGGCACAGCCCCATAGGCCGTGATGGCATAACCGACACCTAACACGACCAGGTTCAGCAGCAACAGCCAGGCGGGTTGCCACGGAAGATCCCCGAAGAGCGCTGACACCAACGGCGCACCAATGAGGAACAATCCGATCTCGATCCAGCCCACATCGTCGGGCAACTCGAAGTTGCGGCGCCCTCGGAGTCGATTGATCACGACGGCAAGCACCGTTAAGAGAGCAAAAGCAGCCACTGCGACGCCCAACTGGGACCACCCTGTGAACTCGTCACCGAACCCGGCCAGCGCTCCCAATAAGAACACTGCAGTGAGATACGGCACCATACGGGTCAAGACATCTTCGGCTGCGTTGTAGTGAAAGATGGCCTGCGGAACACCACGCTGCACAAACCACCGCTCGACCGCATCAGCGTCGATTTCTTCAGACACGCCAGCCGCATCGATATTTCCCGTGGTCATCACAGAAGATCGTAGTTGTTCACCCCACGTCATCAGCTCAACACGCCCCGCCGCGTGCAGCGAGTGATCCGGACTAGCGGGACTCGCCCGGTAGCGCAGCGGTCCGGGATTGCAGGCTTGGGAGCTTTAAAACAGGATCGCGAGCGCAGCGAGTGATCCGAACTACCCCTAGTCGTAGCTGGCGACGATGGCCCATTGGCCTTGTTGGCAGGTCGCCACGACTGCCCGCCCATCGACAAGGACTAGCTGCATCCGGATCTGCCGACGCCGACGTTCGGCCTGCCACCAGCATTCGTCGAGCAGCCATGGACCGGACCAACCGCTGATTGCCAGGGGCGCGTGGCGGCCAAGAACAACCCATGCGGGTGTTGTCGCCATGATCCCTCGGCTGGTCACCCGCACCAGTTGCTCGTCTGTATCAAGCACCTCGATCAGGATCGGCGGAGCGTGCACGGTGGTAGGCGCCGGAGCAGGCAGTTCACCAATCCACTGCTGCGGTGTGCCGCCAACCATCACACCGTCGGCTGCTACTCCTGCAATGGCACTGGCGGTTTCGGCACCTGCCTTTCGATCTGGTGCGATGGAACGTTCGACCAGGTCGACCGACTCCACGGCAATGGCCACCACCCGGTCCCCCGGGTTACGGCCACCTCTGATCTCGGGGACCCGGGCTACCCCAACACCAACGATGCCCTGCACCCGGGCTACAGATCGCGCTGCCCGTTCAGCAAGTCCGGTTTGTTCACCCCAGAAACCCAGCTGACGGCCTGCAGCCACGCTGATGTCATCAGGACGCAACACCAAACGAACAAGCCCACCCGTAGGACGCAATCGCACCGGGCCAGACAACCAGCCATCGAGCTGCCACCGCATGCGGTCCGAGATCGCTGGCGCACTGAAAGCTTCCTCGGAGCGCCATAGCCGAAGCTGTGTCTCACCGTGTTCGGATTCGGCAACAATCGCGACTCGGGCACAGCTGATGCCGCGGCCACCCAACTTGCGAATGAACTCTTCGGCTAATGCCTTAGCAACGAAGGCCGCCTGGTCGACTCGCTGCACTGGTGGATCAAGATCGATAGAGACCTCGAGTTCAGCTGGGGGGTCTTCGGGCGAGGCGGGGCGATCATCGAGGCCTCGTGCCCAGGTATGGGCCCGCACACCAACGGCGCCAAATCGGGCAATGACGTCGCTCACCTCGAGAACCGCAAAGGACCCGAGCGAAGTCAGCCCCAAGCGTGACAACACGTCAACGAGATCCTCGAGCTGTTTGCGTTTGGCTGGTACCTGGTCATCGATCGCAAGCAACCCAATCGGCAACGAGGACAGAAACGCCGCGCTGGCACCCGCCTGCACGACCCGGGCCCGGTTAGGTTCTGCCAGCGCCGCTGCCCGTAGAGCGGCAAATCGCCCGTCGGCGGTACCCACATGCACACTGGTGCTGCCCTCGAGTACATCGACGACGATACGGGCCGCCCGGTCGCTCATGGACTGATCGCCGCCGAAGTATCGGCTTGGACCCCGGGTCAAGAAGGCGCACTGACCTGGTTGATCGATTTCGATGCGGGGCGTTAGGTCATCGAGCGCCTGCAACACCGGTTCAAATGCCCGAGCTTCGGCAGCCGGATCCGGCGACAACACGATCAGACCCGGAGCACGCCGTTGCGCCTCGCGGCGGCGAAGTCCTGCGACCACACCGAGCTGTTCGGCGGCCAACGACGGAGCGATCACCCGATTTCCCACCACCACCGCAGCAACATCTTCAGGCCGATAGCCACACCCGACAACCGGCCAGCTTCGACAGGTCAGGACTGTTAGCCGCTCGGCACTGCCAGACCTTGAACCAGAAGAATATGCCATATCAGGCGATGGCATCGAGCCCAGGCGCAGCTGCAGTGGTGTCCCGATCAGCACCTTCGTCGACAACATCGAGCATGGCATCGATATCGGCACCAGCGAAACGATCGACCCCTGTCACCGCCGCCGCTACAGGCGCCACTACAACCCCGCCTTCGCTGGCTGGGAGCATGATCTCGTGGGCACGTTTGCGCCCGTGATACCGGCGACCTGCAACCTGCACCGCCACCTTACGAGCCTGCAGATGCCCATGCCCTTGCCCCAGACCCGACCATTCCGGCGAACTCACGTCGAAGCGAAGATCGGCAGCATCGGGCCAAGCCGGCCCTCCTACACGGATCAAGACAGAGCCTCGTTCACGGTTTCGGGCGGTGAGCTGGCGCGCTTGTGAACCCGTGGCCTGGTGGCGGTCGGCCAGCATTACCAGGTCGAACCCTTCGACAACCGCAGCAATCACCTGGGCCCAATTCGCCACATCGGAGGGCAAAACGAATTGCACCACTCGCCGCAGCGGAATGTCGAAGTCAAGACATGCCGCCAGGCCAAACGATGGCGGAGCAATCACCGCCATAAACGAACCCTGACGGACCGCTTGGCCCGCAAGAGCAAGCGCAAACGAGGTTGCCCCAACGCCGTGTACCGCCAGCGTGCTCCCCCGCTGCAGCCCACCAGATGGCACCAACGGGGCCAGGTCACTGATCACCGGCAAGGTGCGTTCATGGGCCAGGGTTGACGCGGTCGCAATCGACTCGCGCACAAGTTCAAGATGGGCTGCACTCCGCATCACCCCAGTATCGAACACCTGTTCGAACACTGTCAACCAGAAGTACGACTTTTTGATTCATTCCGCGTTACATCTTGTAACCGCACAATAAATCTTGCTACTGCATACTAAATTTTGCTGCCTACAAGGGCCGCTCTGCCGAGAACGACAGCAGGGTTACTCGAAGGAGGGAACCTCGACACCAGGTCGGTAGTAGGTGAAGAGCTGTGTGATCGTCTCGCTCAGCGCCGAATCATCAGCACCAAACGACATGTTGACCGTGATCACATTGCTATTGATGTGCACGTACTCGACGCCTTGGTGAGCGAAGAGACGGCGAGCAAGTTCGTCGCATGGACGGTCATGCTCAGGCCCAGGTGCGCCACCATAACGCTCATGTCCCATACCGGTGATCGAACGGTTGATTTCAAACCGGACAACACCTGAATTGGATGATGGTTTCTTCACAACAGTGACTGGCTGACCCACGGACATGATGTTAACAGGGGCATCTCCAGATGCTCGTGTTCAGGCCAGTGAGTGGCCCTCTAAGCGCTCTGTGACCGGACGCTTCGGGCGGTCAGGAATGCCAGCGTGAGCGACACGGCCATCAGGACCGTGTGGACTGCCTTAAAGCCGATCGAATAGTCACCATCGATCAAGATGCCGATGCCTCGAATCAGCCAATACCCGGCCGTCCAGGCAAGAAACAGCCCAATCATCTTGCCTTGCCATCCCACGTTTCCCAGACCAGGATCCCTCTGCGCTGCCCGTAGCTGGCGCACAGCAACAGCGGTGAGACCAGCGAGCCCCACAAAGATCACCACAACACCGATACGAATGGAACGGCCTGAACTGGTGAGCTCGTCGTTGTTCACCACGTTGCGCAGGCGCGACAGCCACAGAAACAAGGTCCAACCAATCAACACCCAGATCCATTGGATTCGCGAAATGAGTTTCTTCACTGCGGCGTTTCTCCTTCGAACAGACGTTGCTGGTCCCGACGTAATGTGATGCCAGAATCTGGCAACGCATCGATAAACGACCACGAATGACGATGCACAACTGTAGGTCCGACCTGAGCGAGCGCGGCCCGGTGGCGGGGGCACGGGTAGCCCTTGTTGTCTTGGAAGAAGTAGCCCGGGTACTGCTCGGCCATCGAACGCATAAGTCGATCACGAGTGACCTTGGCGATCACCGATGCTGCAGCGATCGACAAACACTTCGCATCACCCTTCACGATCTTGGTGTTCGAACCGCCAACAAAATCCCAGTTGCCATCGATCAACACATGATCAAGCTCTACATCCGTGGCTTCGAGTGCCCGGCGAGCTGCCAGCTTCTGGGCGGCTGACATACCCAGTTCGTCGCATTCAACTTCAGAAGCGTGACCTACACCCCATGCTTCGACCCAATCGATGATTCGGTCATATAACAACTCGCGCTCCGGCTCCTTCAGCATCTTCGAGTCACGCACCTTGTAGATACGTCGTTCCCGAGGGATGACCGCTGCCGCGACCGTGAGCGGCCCTGCCCATGCGCCCCGACCTACCTCGTCTACGCCGGCGACCCATTGTTTGCCTTCGTTCCAGCATTGCTGCTCGTATCGCGTGCCGGGGGACGATGCCTTCAGCGCTTTACGCAATTTTGGCACCCTGGCCCTAGTCACGGGATGCGGCTGACGATGCGACTCACGAGGTCTGACTCACGAGGTCTGGCTCACGAGGTCTGGCTCACGAAGCGCTACCCCACCCTGGATCGGTCAGCAATGTTTCACCCTGGCGATCACTCGTTTCAAAGCCGGCGTCGATGCCCGGAATTTTCAGCGTGAACGGAGCTTCGGGCGCAAGACTGGCTTCCCACAGCAGAGCAGGCCGGTGGCCGTGCCACCGCAGTCCAAACGACATCGTGCCGTTTGCAACCGGCAGGCCGAGCACGTCGATGGTGCGACCGCGCCACAGCTCTGGAAGTTGCGGGAGCAGCCGTACTTCGGTGCCCGTGTCCTCGACCACCAGGGCCCGGATTGCACGCACGTAGTGAGAGGCGGAACGCATCTGGGCCTCGGGCCACACACCCCGCTTGTCGAGCGCCTTGGTGAGTAGCGCCAGCTGGTCACTGGCTCCTTCGATGGGCTGCACCGCAGTCTTGAAACCCTGCACTCGCTCGGCGACATCGGGTTGTTCGATCTGGTGGAGACGTCCGCCAAGTGCGACAAGGGCATCGTCGAGCCATGCGGCTCCCGCTGGTTCACCACCGCTGCCAGCGACCACGTGTGCTGCCTGGGCCAGGCGGCCAAGGATTCGTTCCAGGTCCTCGAGCTGATGGGCTTGCTCGCCGAGTTGAGCCCACCGAGCGAGACATCGGAGCACAGCGCCATCGTCATCGCAGCGTTCGAGTAGATCGAAGAAGCGCCCTGCGTCGCGCCCGAAGCCCATCTCGCTCATGGCCAGGATCGCTGATGGCGTGTCTTGGACTTCGGGCCACATCGTGAGCACGCTGCGACATGCGGTGCTCAGATGTTCGCTTACTTCGAAATCGTCGACATCGACCCGCATGCCCTGTTTCAGGTGGGCTTCCCAGCCACGATTGATGTCGCTGGTCGAAGGCACGGCTGCGCCCGGTGACGTGTTCCCGGCTAGTTCGACAACGATGCGCAACGTGGCGGTGTGTGGCAGTGGCCAGACGGCAGCCGCTTGGGCGCCACCGGATCGGCATTTCGCCGCTGCCGAGGAGGCTCCCTCGCTGGCAGCAGGCATGTGCGCCAACAGGTCACCGGATGCGCCATCGGAAGCAGTCACCGTTGCCGGGCTGGTCTCGAAACGGACACAACGGCGCCCGTCGATCACAATTCCTGAACCGCCGATTGCTGCTTCGCCGATGTAACCCCGGCCGTCGAGCTGTAGCGGCCGGGCAACCATGCCCACGGCAATCGCAACGCCACCCGTGTTTTCAATCTCGATGATCGCTACAGGTTGGCCACTAACGACACCTGCCGCCACACGATGTACGACCGGTCCCGAGGGGGTTTGCACTGTTGTCTCAACCACACCAGGAGCCGTCAGCGTCTGCGCAACCCGATCTGATGCGGACGCAGCGACCCACCGGGCGCCTGCGGCCAAGGTGAGGTCCAGCGTCCAGCTTGCGCCGTCGACCTGCACTCTCCCGTACTGGTCGACGCGACACGATGCAGCACCTTCGCGCGGCGCTAACTCGATGCTGCTGCGTTTTGGGGCAGGGATGTGCCAGTCGTCAATAAGCGATACCGGCACGGACTGCTGAAAACCCAACCGACGGACGAGCCTGTTGATCATGCTGCGAGCCTATTGCCCAGGACTAGGCGTGACCCTTCGGATGGCCTGTTTCTCGACGAACCGACCGACCAAGAAGACCGCGGTAGGCCTCCTCGGCAGTTTGTTGACCGCGAACGACGAGGTTCATCTCGGTCGCAATCGGCATGTCTACACCGGCCTCAGCCGCGAGAGTGCACACGACTGGAGCGGTTTTGACACCCTCGGCAACCTGGTCCATTTCTGCAGCTACTTCGGCGACCGTTTTGCCTTTGCCGAGCTGCTCACCGAAGAACCGATTGCGACTCTGGGGGCTAATGCAGGTTGCGATCAGGTCGCCCATGCCAGTTAAACCAGCAAACGTCTCGGCTCGACCGCCTAACGCTTGTCCCAGCCGGCTGATCTCGGCTAGACCTCGGGTGATGACCGCGGCACGAGTGTTGTCGCCTGTGCCCAGCCCGTCGGCCATTCCTGAAGCCAACGCAATGACGTTCTTTAATGCGCCACCAAGCTCGCAGCCAATGACATCGTCGTTGACATACACACGGAACAGTTCTGTTGAGAAAACTGCCTGCAACGCTTCGGCCACGACCTCGTCGGCAATGGCAACCACCGAAGCAGCAGCACCGCCGGCCAGAACTTCTTTAGCCAGGTTCGGGCCGGTCAGCGCTCCTGCCGGGTGGCCAGGAAGCACCTCGTTCGTGACCTGGGACATGCGCAGCCTGGTGCCCTGTTCAAGCCCCTTTGTCAGGCTGAGCACGGGTACCCATGGGCGAACAAACGGTGCGGCAATGGCCAGCGTGTCGCGGTAGGAGTGCGACGGGATACCCATAACCAAGAGGTCAGCGCTACGGACTGCCTGCTCAAGGTCGTGGGTTGCCTTAAGATTCGGATGGAGTTGGTAACCCTCGAGATATCGGCCATTCATGTGCCTGGTGTTGATGTCCTCGACGGTCTGTTCGTCGCGACACCAAAGTGTGGTCTCGGTGTTGTGTGCGGCCAATGAGGCGACGGTTGTCCCCCACGACCCCCCACCCAGCACACAGACCTGCATTGTTTTATGAAAAACGGCCATTGGCCCAACCTTAGGTGCTCGCTAGGCTTCTGGTCACCGCGAACGAGTTCCGATGGCTAGTGACGGCACACGCCGACCGCCACACAGGTCCTAAGCTGGCGTCGATGGGCAACCCTTCGACGCGGCTCGAGCCAGCTTCAGCGACTCAAGGCGCAGTACTCATTCCTGTCAAGGCGTTCGGCGAAGCAAAGGGCCGGCTCAGCGATGCACTCGATCAACCAACTCGAGCAGAACTGGCCAGGCGAATGGCGACCCATCTCGTCGAAGTCCAACAACATGTCACCGTTGCGGTGTCCTGCGATGACCCTGGTGTCGCCGACTGGGCTGCTTCGGTAGGCGCATCGATGATCTGGTGCCCAGGCACCGGGTTGAACGGAGCGGTGCAGCAAGGCTTCGAAGAACTTCGCAACGCCGGTTACACCTCGGTGGCTATTGCTCATAGCGACCTGCCGTTAGCGAAGAGCCTGGATCGTCTTGTCGGATGGAGCGGGGTCACACTCGTACCCGACCGCCACCGCACCGGATCCAATGTGATCGTGGTCCCAACGTCGATTGATTTCCAGTTCAGTTATGGCGGAGGCTCGTTCCAACGCCACATCGCCGAGGCTGTCCGCCTTCGGCGTGGTCTTCGCATCGTGCACGACGACCAGCTCGGCTGGGACGTGGACCATCCCGATGACCTTGCGGTCCCCGAACCCTCATTCGTCACTGATCTTCTCGAAAGCGACATTTCGCATGACCGACTTCACGACTGACCGAGCCGCACCGGAGCGAGTCCTCGCCATTTCGGCGCATCCCGACGACAGCGAGCTACAAGCCGGGGGCACGTTGGCCAAGTGGGCTGCTGCTGGCTGCGAGGTAAGCATCGTGGTCTGCACCGACGGTTCAAAGGGCACATGGAACCCCGACGCAGACCTTGCCGAACTCATCGCTGCCCGCCAGTCCGAACAACGGGCTGCAGCGACAGCGCTGGGGGCTACCGGCACGGTTGGTTTCTGCGAGTGGGTCGATGGTGAGCTTGTTCAGAACCCAGCGAACGTGCGCAAACTCACAGAATGGATCCGGCGACTGCGGCCGACCATCGTGATCACCCATGACCCGTGGAAGCGGTACCGGCTACACCCCGACCATCGAGCCGCCGGGTTTCTTGTCTCCGATGCTGTCGTCGCTGCCCGAGATCCACACTTCTTCCCTGATATGGAGTACACCCATCATCGCCCCGACGAGGTCTGGTATTTCGAAGCCGACGAACCAAACCATGTCGAGAACGTCGACGGTTGGCTCAAGACCAAGATCACTTCGCTCGAGCAACATGTAAGCCAGCTTGAATCCACCATGGGGATTGCATCAGATCATGACCAAGCCGGCCATGCCCAGTTCGTGGCAGACATCCACGACGCTGCTGACCGGGCCGCACACCTCGTGCAGAGCGACATGAGCGGTTTCACCGCTGGCGAAGCCTTCTATCGTCTCACCGACGTGTAGCGCAACAGCAACCTGGCTGAAGTGCTCGCCAATAGTGTGATGGAGGCTCCTTACGGAACCTCCATCACTGGGATTTCAGGTGGCGGGAACCTGTCCTCCCGACTGTGGGCCGAGGCCCACTCCGAAGTTTCTTGGGTGGCGGGACCCTCACCTTCGGGACTTATTCGTCGTAATCAACGCATTCATTCTGTAGACGCAGGGAGAAATTCGGAAGGCGCGACATGTGTGAAATTCATTTGGAACCGCGGCCAATTGCCTGTCGAATTGAACAGTAGCAATAATTGGCGTGACGGACACGCGTTACGGGACTGACGGCTTCTGGCCCGTTTGGCACCCACGAACCATCGCTTCTCAGCATGGTCTCGACTCAGATGGCTTGGGCGAGTTGGTCGCTGGTGTTTCTGTGTTCCGTTGTTCGCCGCCCACAGGCGGCGAGGTATAGGCACGAAAACGGCGGAAGCCGCTAACCCCGGAGGGTTAGCGGCTTCTGCTTTTCGTACGTTGTGTACGTTGCTAGCTGCGTCGGTCAGCCAGTGAAGCTTGGGACTGGAGCGACTGCTGCCGGGGCAGCATCTGAACGAGGCACGATGCAGTATGCGCCGTCAGTCGAAAGCACACCTTGCAGGCAGCTCGGAGCGCTCGTTGTGTTGGCATCTGAAGCCGAGAGGACACAGATGACATCGGTACCGATAACGGCGCGAGCGCCTTCAGCACACTTGTACATATCTGGGGTGATCGTGACTGAGAAGGCACTGGTCCACACGCATGTCTTGCCATTCAAAGCAGAAGCAGCATCGGCGCAGGAGTATGCACCCTTTGCGTTAGCAACAGGCTTGCGGCAGTCACCGGAAGCATCTTCGTAAGAGCCAATAGGGCAGCTCGGGTTGAGGCCATCACCTGGGTCGGTGATGATAACGCAGATGGGCGCTTGGTAGACCTGACCTGCGGCACAGGTCCATGCTCCAGGTGTCAATTCTGCGTCAGTTTCGCATTGGTCTTCGGCATCATTCCACGTGCCGTCACAATCGTCTTCCCCGCCTGCTGGTGAGGTGACCGTGTAGCAACGCTCGCCGTCTGAGACCACATTGCCAACTTCTACGCAGGTGAAATCGCGGAAGCGTTCGTCGCCTTCCTCAACACAGACTGCGCCTTGTGCGACTGAGTCACCCTCGCATACGCCTGCGGTACCAGGGCCTTTAGCTACGTAGATATAGCAAGAATCTTTCACGCCATGGGATCCAGCTGGGCAGGTTTCGGCACCCAGTGTGGCAGCTGCGAAGCGGGCACACATGCCGCCAAGAGAGTCATCTTGTGAGAAACCGTCTGGACAAACGGTCGTACCAGCCTGAGGGATAACCTGAGCAGCTACCCAACAATTGGAGCCGTCTGGGGTTATCTGACCTGCAGGACATGAGTTGGCGTTGTCAGCAGATGTGACAGAGGCTGCTTGAAAGCAGTTCTTTGCATCTGCGGTGAGTGAGAAACCATCAGGACATGCTGATGCTGGCGACGCGTCTGAACGCGAAGCCGTCGCAATAAACAAGCCTGAAAGCAGCATTGAGAGTGCCGCAATAACCAGGAGTGCAGCCCTGGTTGTTGAGGTCTTCTTGGTTGTTTCCATGGAAACTTCCCTTTCCTACCTATACCGACGCAACCACAAAGTGGTGCATATACCGAGTACCTCTCGGCTGCCATCCCCTCAACCTCGCAAATACGAGACCAAGAACACGACAGCCGTGATAGTAACCGCAACACCCGCAACGCGGAAGCCCCAACACCAACCTGTCACAGATACGCAAACAAACCACAAAAAGTGGCATAAAGACGCGGAATGGTTTGGGCGTAGGGATCGTGTCAAGATTTTTCATTGCCTGCACCCCTCCAGTCAAAAGTCGCGACCCGCTTAGTTGATCGGCTTGTTTCCAACGATTGTGGCTGATATCTGTGGACGCCCTCCACTCGAATTCACACATTACGAATGTTGCAATTACATTGCGAGACAGTGTTCGGCCTCGACCGAACGCCGCCCTTCCATGCCAACGAATCCGCAGAAACACAACAGTTCGTTAGCAACCCGGATCTACCATGAGCCGATACCGTAACGCCGGTGATTCGAGCTGACGGCCACCCAGGTTCCGCAGTACCCAACGGGCTTTCCTTGCAATCAGCCGCTCCAGTGCTGCTATTTCTGGCGGTTAACCGCGTGGCGGGACTGCGGTGGGCGGTTGCTATCGCAACCGTCGGTTCGATTGCGCTGGCACTCGATCGGCGCCGCAAAGGCCTTCCGCTTGGCCGACTCATGCCACTCGTGACTGGTGCTGTGATCGCTCGAGGCGCCATCGGCGTGATTACCGGCAGCGAGACCGTGTATTTTGGCCTCGGGATTGCCACCAAGTATCTCGTTGCCGCTGTTCTGCTTGGGTCCGTTGCCGCAGGGGCACCTCTTGCAAAGCGGGTACTACCGCTCCTGATGCGAGTACCGCAGGAAATGGCCGCACACCGAGTGTTCCACACGACCATGGGCATGGTGACCGCAATAGCGGGGCTGTACTACACGGTGAGCGCCTCATTCGATATCTGGTTGTTCCGCCGAAGCAGCGTCGAAGGTTACGTTCTTGTGCGGTTTCTCGCCAACTGGCCTCTGAGTGCGGCAGCACTTGTGGGAATCATGGCTGCATTGCAGATTCGGTTGCAGAAAATCCCTGGTGTGCCCCCGTTCGCATTATTGATCGAGGAACGGCTGAACGGGGCACCTCTAGACCCGGAGTCTTCTTCGACCACGTCCACACGCAACAACCAAAACCCGGGGGCAGGAGCCACATGAAGGGCCAGCAACTCCTCCATCGGCTACCACTCGTCATTGGATTTGCGGCCTTGGCGTGTCTGTTTTCGGCGTGTAATGGTGGTTTACGCCCAACTCTGGTCGAAGACCCGCCACCCACGCCTCAACCTGCACTGGACATCGACCTTCCATCCGCCCCAGCAGGAACCCTTGCGCTACCTCCAGCGGCCGATGACTTCCCTCTCGAGGCTTCAGCCGACGACGCGCTCATCGCGTGGGCAACAGACCGCTCGGTCCCCTACGTAGATTCCTGCACAATCGTCAGCCCCGGCCCCGGCGAGCTGTGCGACGTGGCCACCGAACGCGACACCGTTCGGCTTCTCGGACCGTCGTCAGATCAGATTTGGTACGTCGTCACCATCTTGGAGACTGATTCGTTCGACTTCGGCACTGGTTACCGGGTCGTGAACGTCAAAGTCGCTGGCCAGTAGTGACTGTCTCGCAGCAAAGACGCTAGTCGCCAAGGTGCTGAGACGCCCACGCATACATGGCGATCCCTGAAGCCACGCCAGCATTCATCGAACGGGTAGAGCCGTATTGAGTAATCGCACACGTCATTTCGACCACCGACTGCGCGTGTTCGGTGAGCCCAGGACCCTCCTGTCCAAAGAGCAAGATGCACGCTTCCGGGAGTGTCGCCGATTCGATCGGAACAGAACCCTCGATGTTGTCGATGCCAATGATTGGGAGCTGTGCCGACGCCGCCCATGCAGCGAACGCGCCAAAATCACCGTGGTGATGCACATGCTGGTAACGATCGGTGACCATTGCACCCCTCCGGTTCCATCGCTTCTTGCCCACGATGTGCACCGCCCCGGCCAAGAACGCGTTTGCGTTGCGGACCACCGTGCCAATATTGAAGTCGTGTTCCCAGTTCTCAATAGCCACGTGGAACTTGTGACGGTGGGTGTCGAGGTCAGCGATGATCGCTTCACGGGACCAATACCGGTACTCATCGACGACATTTCGTCGGTCGCCCTCGGCGAGTAACACCGGATCATAGTTGTTACCCGTTGGCCATGGCTGACTGTGCGGCCCTACGCCCACTTCGGGCTTGTCAAAATCAGCAGTGCCGGTCGCACCAGCAGCGTGAGCCTTAGGGTGACTATCAAGGCCAGCTTCGCCTTGACTGAAGCCTCGGGCCTCGACCGGCAGTGCAGGTCCAGTGCCTGGATCGCCTGAATGGCTAGATTGCAACGTTCTCTGCCATCTCGCGAGCCGCCGGGATGGCATAGGCAACAACAACGAAGTACTGCAAACCTGAGCACACCACAACAACAACGTGCCACACCTCGTGATAACCAAACGTGCGAGGGAAGCGATCGGGCACCCGAGCACCCAGAGCGAGGGCCCCAAAGAAATAGATGACACAGCTCACAACAAGAACGGCCACCCCACCAGCTCCGAGTGCCGCACTCAGATCGGAGATAAACGGGACAAAAAGCGCAGTCAACAACACATACAGCGCAGTCGTAAGACCAAACGGCGGGACTATGGGCAACCATCGATACGCAATACCGGCCCCGGCGATCACCCACACCGCTATAAGCAGGCCAATTCGGGCGGATCCTTGCAGGGTCAGCCCAGCAATTGCGGTAAATGACCCAGCAATGACCAGATAGATGCCGGTGTGATCGAGTTGGCGCATCCGCCACCAACTGTCGTCGGTCCATCGGACACGGTGAAACAACGCGCTGAACAACAACATAGCGACCAGCGTCATGCCGTACACCGCCACCAGCACTCGGGGTACAAAACCAGGAGCAGCGATTGTGGCCGCTATTCCAGCCAGTGCGGCTATCGGAACGCTCCAGGTATGGAGAACACCACGGTAACGGGGCGGATCAAGTGAGATCTTTCGACGGATATCGCCGCTGAGATCAGGCGCGGGCATTGCCGTTCACCCCGATCTTGGGGCAAAAGGCCGCGATAAGGGCATGAATCTGGGCAGCCGAGTTCTCGAACACCGGAAGATCGCCGCCGGCAGGGTCAATGACCTCTTCCCAAGGTTCGAATGTGTGGTCCGAAAGACGAAGCGCTCGCACACGTTCCTCGAATGTCTCAACATTGCCATCGACGAGATCCCGAGCGAGCCGTGGCAACGACGCCACCTTGGCTGCGGATTCGGGGTGTTTCTTCCGCATATAACTCAGATGCATCGGTTCAAAGATGGCGATGACAGACGCCTGATCGGCCATTGGTTGCTCGAGCTGCATACTCAGATGGTTCTTGTCGACCACGTCGAATCCCGCCAACGCGGTACGGGTTCTCGAGCTCATCGGCAAACCAGGGATCGAATGTGTCCCCGCCGAGGTCACGGCGATGTCCGTAGCAATCGCCTTGAGCATGGTGGCCGCCATCACCGAGCGGGCAGCATTACCGGTACACAGAAACAGCACTGTGGGCTTCACATCACTCATCGTTGCGACACAATCCCCCGGAAATACACGTGGTAAGGCTACTCGCTCCGCCGCTAGGGGCACCCCCGCACGACTCAGTGCCGCTGGTTACTGGCCGCACACGCCGTCGGCACTAGTCTCAGACGATGGCTGCAGGACCTCAGTTCAACCTTGACCACGAAGTCACCTACGGTGCCGTCGACCAAGTGTCGCGGCTCGTGCAACGGGTCACGTGTGAGAACCCCAGCAAATTCACCTTCACCGGTACCGGCACCTACATCATCGGTGATGAGCGGGTGGCAATTATTGACCCAGGGCCACCTGAAGATGCGCACGTTGATGCGCTCGTGGCTGCAATCGATGGCCGCACCGTGACCCATCTGCTCATCACACATACCCATGGTGACCACTCCCCCGCCGCTGGTCTGCTGAAGCACCACATCGACGCGCCCACCTATGCGTTTGGGCCCCATCCGCTTGATCGTCCGGACCCCAACGCCGCCAAAACCGAAGACGACGAAGCCGGCTTCGGTTTTGACCCCATCGAAGAAGACGAAACAGAAAAAGACGACAAGAAGGACGACGAGGGCTACAAATCAGAACACGCCCACGACTGGGACTTCACACCAGATGTTGTGGTCGCACACGGCGATGTCATCGAAGGCGACGGTTTCAACTTCGAGGCCTTGCATACACCGGGCCATATCTCGAACCATCTGTGTTTTGCGTTGCAGGAAGAACAAGCACTCTTCAGCGGCGACCATGTGATGGGTTGGTCCACCACCATCATCCCACCGCCTGATGGCAATTTGAATAGTTATCTGGACAGCCTGCGTCTACTCATACCCCGCGATGAGCACACGTTTTACCCCACTCACGGTGCACCGATCACCGACCCGGCGGCTCTGGTGCCAGCACTACTGCGTCATCGCGAGGCCAGAACAGAACAGATCATTTCGTGCATGGACGACGGCATCGACACCATCAAGGAGATGGTGCTGCGCATGTACACCCATGTGCCACCCCAGCTCTACCCCGCGGCCGCAGCAAGCGTGATGAGCCATCTCGTGGCACTGCACGAAACCAACACCGTGGCCTGCAGCGACGACAAGCCAAAACCTCGCAGTCTGTACACCCTGACGGTGTAGCACCGCTTTACACCGGCAAGAGTGGTGAAAAGCCAGGTAGAAACGAGGGACGAGCGGGCCGAGGCGGCGGAGCAGCCCACCACCACCACGGGAAACCATGTCAGACAAACGTGGAGATGTAGTTTGACTTGCCGGGACCGTAGACCCAGTGGCTGTCGACAGCGTTTCGGCGAGGCACGAGCGAAAGGCGGACTACCCCCGAGCGGAGCGGTGCTACTCAGTGAGCGGAAAGTGGCAGGCAACCCATTGGTCACCAGTGCCAACTTGGGCGATCTCTGGCTCGATCTCGGCGCACACGGCCTGGGCCCGAGGGCAACGAGTACGGAACCGACAACCACTTGGCGGGTTGATGGGCGACGGAAGTTCCGAGTCAAGGGCATCGACAACCCCGGCATGAGGATTCGTGGGATCCGGCAGAGCGGCAAGCAACACTTGGGTATACGGGTGCGCCGGCTTCGAATAAATCAGGTCGCTGTCGCCGATCTCGCACATCTTGCCCAAGTACATGACAGCAAGTCGATCGCTCACGTTGCGCACAACAGACAGATCATGACTAATGAACACGAGCGTGATGCCGTAACGCTCTTTCATGTCTTCGAGCATGTTCAGGATCTGAGCCTGAACGGATACGTCTAGCGCAGACACCGGCTCGTCGCAGATGACGATTTCCGGGTCAAGAACCAGTGTCCGAGCTACCGAAACTCGCTGACATTGACCGCCGGAGTACTCGTGGGGACGTCGTTTGGCAGCCTCGACCGGATCGAGGCCAACCGCCTCGATGATCTCATCGACACGGGCGTCGCTGAATCCGCCGGTAGTCGGGCGAAAGACACCCCGCAGAATCATATAACCGCCAATGAACCCGGCCGCTAGTCCCGCCAGGAGCACCAACGGCGACGTAAGGAAAGCGACGACAGCAAGCAACGCAGCCGCAATAACGAAGGCCCAGCCTGGTTTGGACACCGTCGTGTTCGACACGACCAGACCCTCGCTGACGATACGACGCACCGTTCGACGAGGGTTCAGCGAAGCGATGGGATCCTGAAAGATCATCTGGATCTTCGACCGGATCGCTCGGAGCTCTGCGTCGTCGAGAGAGTTCAGGTCTGTGCCCCGGAAATCGACCGTGCCCGAAGTAGGCCGCGGAATCTGGATGATGGCTTTGGCGGTCGTGGACTTACCGCAGCCCGACTCGCCAACCAGCCCGAGCGTCTCGCCCCTGACGACGTCGAAGCTAATGCCCGAAACCGCATGCACTACCGCGTGGCGATCCACAGGGAATTCGACCACTAGGTCTTCGACCCGCAACAAGACGTCGCTATCGGTGCGCAGATGGGCTTTACCGGTGCCAGCCATCAGCTAACCCCCGCAGTCTGGATCTTGAGGCCGGTGGCTGTCTGGCCGTTCTCGATATTGGCCGCACGTGCACTGCGACCGTCATCGGTGTTCACCGGGTAGAAACACGCAAACTTGTGATCGCCAGGACCATCGGCCTCGGGCAGATTGATGGTGCAGTCTTGTTGTGCGTACACACACCGAGGACTAAACCGACAGCCAGAAGGTGGATCCACCGGATCTGGTGGGGCGCCAGCAATGGGAGTTAGGCGAGTGTGTTTTGGTTGATCAACACGCGGAATCGCCGAGAAAAGGGCCTCGGTATAGGGGTGACTCATGTTGCTGAAGAGCTCTTCGGATGGGGCCAGTTCCATCATTCGGCCGCCGTACATGACCATAATTTCGTCGGTACGGCCACGAGCCACACCCAAGTCATGGGTGATCAGGATGATGGACATACCAATCTCGGTCTGCAGATCCTTGAGCAGATCAAGGATGTACTTCTGCACGGTGACATCGAGCGCTGTTGTTGGTTCATCGGCGATCAGCAACTCAGGTTCACCGGCCAGAGCGATTGCAATCATGACTCGCTGCCGCATACCGCCGGACAGCTCGTGGGGGTACTGACGCAGCCGACGCTCTGGTTCAGGGATTCCGACCTGCGTCAGCATTTCGATGGCCCGCTGCGTGGCCTGGTCCTTGCTCATTGACAAGTGCTGCTTCAACGGCTCAAACAGTTGCCGGCCAATACGCATGACCGGGTTGAGCGATGTCATCGGATCTTGGAAGATCATGCCAATGCGTTTGCCCCAGAAGTCTTGCCGGTCGCACCCCACTAACTGCTCTCCCGCGAAGAACGCGGAGCCCGATTCGATCTGACGGTTGCTTGAGATCAAGCCCATAAGGGATCGGTTCAGGACTGACTTGCCTGAACCCGACTCGCCGACGATGCCTAACGTCTTGCCTCGTTCGACCTGGAACGAGACCTTGTCGACCACTTGAGCCAGCCCCCGTTCGGTTCGAAAACCAACGGAGTAGTCGCTGACATCAAGCAGCACATCGGGGTTGTTCACAGTGCCAGCTCGCGTACGTCGAAGTACTCACGCAATCGGTCACCCGCAAAGTTCAACGCCATAACCGTGAGAAACAAGGCGGTTATCGGCACGAAAGCGATCCAGGGTGCTTCCTCGAGCTGGCGGGTCTGAGCGCCGGTGAGAATGAGTTTGCCCCACGTACTGCCTTTCTCGACCGACAAACCAAGGAAGGCCAGCCCGCCTTCGGCCACGATGGCCACCGCTGTGCCCAGCAGAGCAAGCGCAGACATCGGGATCAACACGTTCGGAAGCAACTCACGGAGCATGATATGGGAAGGTTTCGCACCCATCGTTCGGGCCGCAAGCACGAACTCACGCTCGGAGAAGACCAGGCTGGCCGACCGGGCGAGTCGCCCCACGGGTGCAACCGACAATATGCCCAGAGTTAGCGCAATCGTGAGCAGGCTGCGTTCCATGAGCGAGGTGATCAAGATGGCAAGGATCAATGCCGGGAACGACAGCAGCACCAACATGATGAACGACGTGATCTTGTCGAACATGCCTCGCACGAATCCACTAACCAGGCCGATTGTTCCACCGATGGCGAAACCGAATGCCACCGCCGAGAACCCGACAACAAGGGATACTCGAGCGCCATAGATCGTGCGACTGAGCATGTCGCGTGCATCTTGATCGCTGCCCAGCCAGTGATCCCCCGACGGGCCGTACGGCGGTCGGCCTTTGCCCTGGATGTCGATGAAGTTCGCGTTTGGGTCTTTCAGTGGCAGGACCGGCGCCAACACTGCAAGCAGAACGATAAGCACGATCCATCCGACCGCTAGCCAGAATCCGGGTCCCAACGTCTTCTTCACGATGCCTGCCTGGGCGCCTTCGGGCTCGATTGCCTCGATTACACCATCGGTAGAAACATCCTGGCTCATGAACGCACCCGAGGGTCAAGGACCGAATACAGCAAATCAACAAGGAAGTTGAGCACCACAAAACCGGTCGCAACGATCATCACGATCGCCAACACCACCGGGAAGTCTTCACGCAAGATGGCTTCGACAACCGCAGTACCGATGCCCGGAATACCAAAGAATGTCTCGACCACCAATGCTCCACCAACAAGGGCACCGGCATTGATACCAAACACGGTGATCACCGAGAACATCGACGGTCGCAGCGCGTGTCGGAACAGGACTCGACGCTTGCTTACACCCTTGGCTCGGGCCATAAGGATGAAGTCTTCCTGCAATGTGGTGATCAAGTCGGTCCGCAGCAGGCGTTGATACACCGCCGAGCCCGGCAAGGCAAGCGTGAGCGCCGGCAAGAACAGTTGCCACATGCGAGTAAAAAAACCATCACTGGCGTCATACCGCAGCGGAAACCAGCCCTGTTTCAGAGCAAACACGTAGTACAGCGATACAGCAAGAGCGAAGTTCGGCATCGAGATGAAACCGAACGATAACGCCGACGAAAAGCCGCTCATCGTCTTATTGACGCCGTCCACAAGCGCTCGTGCAGCAGGAACGGTCTCGGCAAACTGATGAGCGAGGAGCAGCGCTATGAACCAACTAAGCATCACTACGCCAACGACCGACCCAAAGAGCGATTGGGCGAAGTAGGTGACCGCAGTTGCTTTCAGTGCGAACGGCACGAGAAAGCGCCATGACCGTGGACCAGTATCCACGCCACCCAATGATCCAGCCGCAGATGAGATACCCCACGGAATGGCGATGAGTAGTGCCATTGCCTGAGCCATGCCCATCAGTACCAGCGAACGGGGCAAACGTTCCTTGATCAGGCCGGTGACAGGTGGCTGACCATCAG